>Ga0137374_10003705_pt1 | contig 18096 bp, 14 predicted proteins | sample SagtaG_20_FD_104811 | JGI IMG/M metagenome (GOLD analysis project Ga0137374, IMG submission 104811) | Vadose zone soil microbial communities from Sagehorn Ranch, Mendocino, California, USA - Sage1_R_100_16 metaG | ecosystem: Environmental > Terrestrial > Soil > Vadose zone | place: USA...
AGCGACGAGGGAAGGCCGGGAGTCAAGGCTCCATGACCACGCCGGCGCCGAAGGCCCGGCCAAGAGCACAGTCATGCACCTCACCAACCTGGCAGACCGAGTTGCTGCGCCTGCTTCTTGACGTCCTCGTCGTACCGGGCGGCGCCGTCCTTCGCCTTCCGGATGCCGGACCCGACCTCGACGGTGATCTGCTCCAGCGACGGACCCTTCACCGGCGACAGGAACTCCAGCGCCAGGCTGGACGCGCCCTGCTTGTCGAGGTACGGCTGCATGTCCTTGATCGCCTGCGGTACGTCGGCCGGAAGCGTGCAGCCCTTGACGGCGTACGGACCGGTCGGGGCACCCGCCTCGGACTGGGACTTGCAGCCGTCCGGGCTGGCGACGAAGGCGAGGAACTTCTTGGCCGCGTCCAGCTTGTCGCCCGAGGTGGTCTTCGGGATGTAGAGACCGCCCGGGGTCCACAGGGTCAGGCCGTTGGTGGCCGCGTCGTCACCGGGCAGCGCGAAAAGTCCGACGTTCTTCGCCGCGTCCGGGTAGGTGGCGATCATGTTCGCGACCACACCGGACAGGATCGGGTAGTGCGCACCCTTGCCGGTGGCAAGCATCTTGAGACCGTCCGGCAGCTTCGCCGAGGCGAAGTCCTTGTTCTCATAGCCGGCGTCGTGCACCGCCTCGGTGTGCTCGAAGCCCTTCAGGGCCGCGGGCGAGGTCGCGTACTTCGCCTTGTTCGCGGTGTATTCGTCGGCGAAGGATGGGTCGGCCGCGGCGACGTTGTGGAAGTCGCCGAGGACGAACAGCTGCGACGTCCAGGTTTCGCCGTACGTCTGGATCACCGGCGCGACCCCGCCACCGGCCGCCTTGATCTTGGCGTTGTTGGCCATGAACTCGGCCCAGGTCGTCGGCACCTTCAGCCCGAGCTTTTGGTAGATCGGGATGTTGTAGAGAACCGCGCCGCCCATGAAGCCGCCGACCGGGACGCCGTACACCTGCCCGTCGGCGGTCACGGTCTTCTTGAAGTTGTCGTCGAGATTGGCGACATACGGCTCGTCGTTGATCGAGAGCAGGTTCTTCTGCGGCGCGATCGCCTGGAACAGCGACCCGGTGTTGTAGTTGAACACATCGACCATGTCCCCGGTGGACAGCCGGGTCTTGATGATGTTGTCACCCTCGGTGCCACCCGGCCGGGTTTCCACCTTGACCGTGATGCCGGGGTTCTTGGCGGAGAAATCCTTCGCGAGTTGCTCGGCCTCCTTCACGTCCTGGTCCTGGTTGGTGGTGAGGTACGTGATCTCGACCGAGCCCTTGCCCGAGTTGTCGCTGGAACCAAGACTGCCCGCGCTGCACGCGGTCAGGGCGAGCGAGCTGACGGCAAGGACGGCCAGACCTATCGCGCCTGGGCGGAACCTCATTGTGACCTCCATGGGGATGTTTCTTCAGGGCTTCTGCAGCGGGGCGGGGGTCGTCGGGATGGTCAGTTGTCGAGAAGGGAGTCGAGCTTGGCCTGCAGCGCTTCGGCGTCGGGGCCGAAACCGCGCGGGCTGATCGCTTCGACCAGTTGGTTCGCCGGCTGGGCCAGGTACCGCTCGAGCCGGGCGGCGAGATCGGCGTCGTCGGCAACGATCTCGGTCTCGCGAGCCGCGGCGACGATCGTTTCCCAGCTGGATTCGTGGTCCATCAGTTGCCGGATGCTCGCATCCGCCGGCAGCGCCGGCGCCTCGCCGTACGGGTCATCGGCGATCCACTCATGCGTGCCGTGCCCGACCTCGACCGGTGCACCGTCACCAGGTACGGCGACCTGCGCGCGCGAACCCACCGGCACTGTCACGCTGAGCCGGATCTGACCGTCGGACCGCGTCCAAGACACGGCGGCCTCGCCGTACGGCGTGAGGTGCTTGGCCGACGCACTGGTGAGGTGCGACGTGAACAGCGGACGTACGACGATCGTCCGGTAACCGGGATCGCCCGGCGCCAGGCCGGCGACGCGGCGGTGCATCCAGTCCGCGACCGCGCCGAGGGCGTAGTGGTTGAAGGACGTCATCTGGCCCGGGTTGATGCTGCCGTCGGGCAGCATGCTGTCCCAGCGTTCCCAGACTGTCGTGGCGCCCATCGTCACTGCGTACAACCAAGAGGGGCAGCCTGTCTGTAGCAGAAGGCGGTATGCGAGGTCAGGATGTCCGGAATCGGCCAAGGCATCCGCCATCAGCGGCGTACCGACGAAACCGGTGCTGATCCGGAAGCCCGCCGTACGGACGAGATCGGCGAGGCGCTCACCGGCGCGCTGACGCTGGGCCTCGGTCGGCAGCAACGCCCACTGCAGTGCCAGGGCGTAGTTGGTCGCGGCGTCGCTCAGTACGCGTCCACCCTCGGTCGCGTACTCCTTGGCGAACGCCTGCCGGACGCGTGCGGCCAGATCGGCGTACTCGCGGGCCAGTTCGGCATCGCCGACGACCTCCGCAGCCTTGGCGACGACCTCGGCCGAGCGGGCCAAATGCGCGGTGGCAAGGACGTCCGGATCCGCCTTCGCGCGGAACGGGTTTTCCGGCGGCGCGGTCGGGTCGAGCCAGTCACCGAACTGGAACCCACCGGCCCACAGCAGGTCGCCGCCTGCGAGGTCGGCCATCTTGTCGACCCACGCACGCATGCTCGGCAGTTGGCGAGCGAGCAGGCCGGCGTCACCCGTGCGCTCGTAGATCACCCACGGCACGATCGTTGCCGCGTCACCCCAAGCTGCGGTCGCCGGCCCGGTGTGCTTGAGGATGTCCGGCACGACGAACGGAACCGAACCGTCCTTCTGCTGCTCGGCCGCAAGGTCGGCCAGCCAGTTCGTGAGGAATCCGGCAGAGTCGAACAGGAAGCTCGCCGTCGGGGAGAACACCTGGATGTCACCGGTCCAGCCGAGCCGCTCGTCGCGCTGCGGGCAATCGGTCGGTACGTCGACGAAGTTGCCGCGCATGCCCCAGACGACGTTCTCGTGGAAGCGGTTGAGCAGTTCGTGCGACGACTCGAACCAGCCGGTCCGGCGCAGGTCGGACCCCACGACAACGGCCTCGAGATCGCTTGCCTGAAGGTTGGGTACGCCGGTCACCTCGGCATACCGGAAGCCGTGGAAGGTGAGCGGCGAGTCGAGGGTGACCTCGTCCGGCCCGGCGAGGATGTAGGAGTCGGTGGCCTTGGCCGTGCGCAGCGGACGTACGCCGAGCTCGCCGTTTTCGAGCACCTCCGCGTGGCGCAGCACGACCTCGTCGCCATCCGCGCCGCCGCGGACCTTCAGCCGGACCCGGCCGACGACGTTCTGACCGAAGTCGACCAGCGTCTTGCCCGAGGGCGAGGTGATGATCTCGATGGCGGGTACGACGCCGGTGATGCGAACAGGCGGGCCGTCGGGCGCGACGAGCGGATTGAGGTCGGCGTCGAGCACGTCGACCGGAGCGGCCTCACCTGGCGTCCGGCGCAGGTCCGTGCGTTGGCCGTCATACAAGTCGTCGGCGATGACCGCGCTCTCGCGTGCGGTCCAGCTGTCGTCGCTGCCGAAAGTGTGGACCTGACCGTCCTCAGTGGTGACTTCGAGTTGCGCGAGTACGGCGAGACGGTCGCCGTACAGCGAGTTCTTGCCATGGAAGCCGAGCCGGCCGCGGTACCAGCCGTTGCCGACCAGGAACTCGAGCCGGTTCTCACCGGCGCGGACGAGCGTTGTCACATCGTACGTCTGGTAGCGGAGCCTCTGCTGGTACGCCGTCCAGCCGGGCGCAAGCTGTTCGTCGCCGACGCGTTCGCCATTGAGCTCCGGAAGGTAGATGCCGTGCGCCGTGGAATAGAGGCGGGCCTTCACGATGCCCTCGGGCAGGTCGACGACACCGCCTAGCAGGGGAGCGGGGGAGCCGTTCGCGTTCTCGCGCGGGCTCACGAAGCGAGCGGTCCACTCGGTCGGGCTGAGCAGGCCGGCCTCGACGGTCGCGGGCTCGCTCCACTCACTCCAGTCGCCGGCACCGCGGACCCGCACCCGGACCTGCGCTGACTCGCGTGCCGCGAGCGGGTCGCCCGGCCAGGGGACCAGGACCTGGTCGGCCGACTCCACCGTGAACACCTGCGTCGTACCCGTCGTGATCTCGACCTCGTACGCCGTCTGTGAGTACCCGGCGTCGGCGGTCGGGACCTGCCAGGACAGTCGTGGCGAGGCGGTGCCGATGCCCAGCACGGGCCCGGTGTCGGTCCGATGTTCGAAGCGGAGAGCGGTGGGTGCGGCGAGGTTCGACATGTGGCTCCTACCGACGAGTGAAACGATTCATTGGGTGCTGTGGCGAAGGGCTGTGTTCTGTTTCGGATTGATGGCGAGGACGTTTCGCCTGTCCCCCGATCCTGAAGCCGCCGATCGCCAGGCACTAGCCCGGAGTGCACTCGTGGTAGCACAAAACGCACCTCGCCCCCTATGGTGAGGCATGGCCGACGAGCCGGTGATGCACAAAGGGACGCTGCTGCACTTCATCGAAGGGACGATGGTGCACGCGGGTCCGCACCTGCACGAGAAGTCGCATCCGCTGCACACGCACAGCTTCTTCGAGATCGCTCTCATCACGGGCGGCGAAGGCGTCCATCACAGCCTGGCGGGCCGCCAGCAACTCCAGATCGGCGACGTGATCCTGCTCCGGCCGGGGGTCTGGCACCAGTACGACGAGTGTCGCGGACTGCAGGTCTACAACTGCTGTTTCTCGGCCGACCTGGTGCAGCGGGAGTTGGCCTGGACGCGCGAGGATCCCTTGCTGGGTTACCTGTTGTGGACTGGACCGTTCTCGGCGCAGCGACGTGGCATGCTCACCACACACCTCGAGCCGGCGTCGTTGCAGGAAGGTCTCAAGCATCTCGAGGCGCTCAGGCAGCTGCGCAACCATTCGCTGAGCCGGCATCGCGGCGACATCATCGGCTGGCTGTCACTGTACCTGAGTTGCCTGGCGCGGGCCGTGGCCGAGCGCGACGAACTCGGCGAGCAGACGCATCCCGCCGTACTGGATGCGATGCGGATGATGGAAGCGGACCCCGCGCGGCAGTGGTCGTTGACCGAGTTGGCGCACGCGCTGCATCTGGCGCCCGGGTATCTGGTCCGGCTGTTCAAGGCCGAGACCGGGTTGCCGCCGATGGCGTATCTGTCCCGCCATCGCGTCGAGCTTGCCGCTGATCAACTACTGCACACGGACCTGCCGATCAGCCGGATCGGCGAGTCGGTTGGTTGGCCGGATCAGAACTACTTCGCCCGGCGCTTCAAGTCGCACTACGGGCTGACCGCGACCGCCTATCGACAACGTTTCAACTCGCGGCGGCTCAGTCCTTCCGGGTCCTGACCAGCACCTCGAGGCCGTCGAGGATGCGATCGAGGCCGAACTCCAGGCCTTGGTTCTCGGTGCCGGCGGCGGTCTGCATCGCCGCCGCGAGACTGGGGAATCGGGCGGCCTCGGTGGTGAGGATCTCGGCCAGCGCCTGGTTGATGTCTTCCTCGGTGAGGCCGGTGGTGTGGCCGGGGAGCGTCAGGGCCTGCTGGGCGATGTTCCGGACGTGGCTCGTGATAACCAGGATCGAGTCGAACTGTTCCCCGCCATTGAGCCCTGAGTCGGCGAGGGCTCGGATGCCGCGGTCCATCCAGGCCAGTTCGTTGGGGCCGAGCAGGCGACGGCCGATCGTGGACTGCAACAGCCACGGGTGCTTGGTGAACGCTGCGTACAGGTCCAAAGCCCAGCCTTTCAAGGCGTCTCGCCATGGTCTGCCGGGATGCTCCGGTGGTACGCCGATGGCGAGGTCGCTCATCACCGCGACCAGTTCGGTCTTGCCGGGGACATAGCGGTAGAGCGCCATCTTGGTGACCGGCAGTTCGCCGGCGATGCGCTGCATCGAAACGGCGTCGAGACCTTCGGCGTCGGCGATCCCGATCGCCGCCTCCGCGATGCCGGCCAGCGTCATCGCGGGCTTAGGGCCGCGGCTCGGCTGCTGCTGCCGGCCCCAGAGCAGGTCAGTCATCTCGTCGTCCCTTCCCGGTTGTCGTGCGGGTTGAACTGTGTCTACCATACACATTACTGTGTCCGCCGGACACAGTAATCGCGGAGGAGACAGAGATGAAGGTTCTGGTGTCGGGTGCGAGCGTGGCAGGTCCCGCGGTGGCGTACTGGCTCGGGCGGTACGGGTACGACGTGACGGTCGTCGAGATCGCGCCGGCGCTGCGGGAGGGCGGGTACGCGGTGGACTTCCGCGGTCCGGTCAACCTCGAGGTCTTGTCCCGCATGGGTGTGCTCGAGGACCTGCGGGCGCGGCAGACGGGTGGCAGCCCGATGCGGTTCGTCGACGAATCCGGGCGGCAGCTAATGCGGTTGCCAGGTGAGTTCGCCGGGGGAGACCTCGAGGTGCTGCGGTCGGACCTGTCGCGGGTTTTGTACGAGCGCAGCCGTGGCAGAGCGTCGTACCGGTTCGGTGACTCGATCGCTGAGCTGACCGAGCACGCGGGTGGGGTCGACGTTCGGTTCGAGAGTGGGATCGAGGAGACGTACGACCTGGTGATCGGCGCGGACGGGTTGCACTCGATCGTGCGGCGGCTGGCGTTCGGGCCGGAGGAGGACTACGTGAGCCACCTCGGGTACTACATCGCCGGCTGGGACGTGCCGAACACGCTCGGGATCTCCGGGGATGCGTTGATGTACAACGTGCCCGGGCGGCTGGCGAGCGTCAGCGCGGATCAGCGGGATCCGGCGAGGGCGCAGACGATGTTTCTGTTCAAGTCACCGGAGTTGACGTACGACCGGCGGGATCGCCCGCAGCAGAAGCAGATTCTGCACGACGCCTTCAGCGATCTGGGCTGGTATGTCCCGGAGTTGCTCAAGGGGTTGCCGGCGGCAACGGAGTTGTACTTCGACTCGATCAGCAGGGTGGACGTCGATCGCTGGTCCACCGGCCGGATCGTGCTCCTCGGCGATGCCGGGTACGGCGCGACCGTCGGCGGAATGGGCACGAGTACGGCGATCGTGGCGTCGTACGTGCTCGCGGGAGAGTTGGCGACTTCAGGCGGTGACTACCGGGCGGCGTACGAACGCTACGAGGCGCAGTTGCGCAAGCCCGTGTCGAAGACCCAGCACGGCGGCAACCGGACCGGGAAGTTTCTTGCCCCGGGCGCCCGATTCGGGATCGCCGCACGCAACCGGTTGCTGTCGACGCCGTTCTTCCTCGACCAGATGCTGAAGCTGGGGGAGAAGGTCAGCAACCTGGTGGAACTCAAGGCCTACTCAATCGAACACAGTTCAGTCGAGAAGGGGCAACTTGTGCAGGAATGACTCCCACGAGTCCGGGAACCAGCCGGGCACGCCGAGCCAGGCCAGGTAGAGCCAGACCACGACCAGAACGCAGATGAACAGTGCGAGCGTGCCAAGCGCCTTCAGCCAGCCGGGCTGTTTGCCGGTCCAGGCAGTGAGGTCCTTGACCCGGTCCTTCACCTTCAGCAGCAGGCGCTGGGCCCACTCGAACTCACTGGCCAGTACGGCGAGGCCGGCGATGAACAACGGGATGCCGCCGGGGCCGGGCAACCACCCGGTCAACGGCGCGGCGATGATCAGCACCCCACCCACCACGCCCACGACGATCCGGTAGATCAGGTGCTTCCGCGGGTTCGCCCGAATGCGGCGCCGCCACTCCCACCGGTCATCCACAGCGTCCAGCGTGATGTTGTGATCAGTGCGGTCGGGACTCTTCTGCTCGGCCACTCCCCAAGCGTACGTGCTACCTCACGAATCCCCGCCGCAGCACGGATTCAGCCGTTCGGCGGCTTGCCGAACTCCCAGTGCCAGGGTTCTTCGCGGCTGCTGCCCTGCTCGGCCCAGGCCGGGTGGACCCAGCCGAAGGCGGAGGCGTGGGCCTTCATCCATTGGTACTGCACGGTGCCGTAGTTCTCGATGCCGCCGCAGAGGTCGACGGCGACGCCCCAGCCGTGGTTCGACGTACCGGGCAAAGCGGCCAGCGACGGCTTCCGTGCGTAGAGGTCCACCTGGGCGGCGTACGAGCGGTACGAGTCCGTGATGCACAGCGACTTGCCGAACTGGGCACGGTAGGCACTCGCCAGTTTCAGGTACGCCGCTGCCGCGTCACACCGGAGCTTGTGACCCGAGACCCCGAGCGAACACAGCTTGCTCGCGGGGATCATGCCGTTGCTGTAGCCACCCCATCCGGTACTCGCGGTACCCGTGGCCAGGAACGGCATCGGGTTCACCGGACGCCCACCGAGATGCACCTCGAAGTGCAGGTGCGGTCCGGTCGTGTTCCCTTCGTCTCCGACGGCGCCGATCCGCTCGCCGGCCGTCACATGTGCGCCATCGGCGACATCGATCTCACTCAGGTGGGCGTAGAGGGTCTCCAGGCCGTTGCCGTGATCGATCCGCACCAGGTTCCCCGCCCAAGCCGGGTGCTCGATCCGCACGGTTCCCGCGGCTGCCGCTCGCACCGGCGTACCGATGGCCGCCGGGAAGTCCTGCCCGGTGTGGAAGCCACTCGACCACAGCCCGCCTGACTGACCGAACGGCGTACCGATCTCGTACGTCCCATCCGGCAGCGGCCAGGTCCACGAGTCACTGCCACCGTCGTACGTCGGCGTGGCACCGCAGCGGAGCTCTTGGGCCTTGGAAGAGTCGACCGGTGCGACCTGCGGCCGGTGCGGCTTGCCCAGCGTGGGGCGCAGAGCGGCGTACAGGTTGTCCGGGACGCTGGTGACGAGGACCGAGCCCTTCGTCTCGTCCGCGGCGATCATCTCGTCGTTGTCGAGTGCGACGCCGATGTGGAACAGGCCGACGGACTTGCTGCCCATCACGAGCAGATCGCCGGGCTGGATCAGTCCGACCGGCACCTCCTGGTAGTTCGGGTAGACGTTGCCGACCAGATTCGGGAGCGTCGTGTAGGGCTGCCACGCGGCTCGGGCCGCGCCGAGGCACCCGTACTTGTCGGGGCCGGTGGCGCCGACGCCGTACGGCTTGCCGACCAGGCTGAAGGCCTGGTTCACCGCGCGGATCGTCTCCGCCGACAGCACGCGGACAACCCGCCCGGCGTCGACCACCGCGGCTGCGCCGGCGACCGCTTTGCCTCGCTTGATCAGCGGCCTCAAGCCGGCCGGAAGCTTGGTCGGGTTCGTGATGGCACTCGCGGCCGGCGCCTTGACCTTGGCCACGGTCAGCTCGGTCAGGTAGGTCTTCCAGCGGGCGAGCGCCTGCTGGTTGCGGGTGGCCTGAAGCTCATCAATCAACTCAGAGGCGTTCGCCAGCTCCGCGACCTGATCCTGCATCGCGGCCGCCGCATCCGCGGCCTTCTTCGCGACAGCTTGAGCGAGCTGCCTCGCCTTGACGGCGGCCTGGTCAGCGGCCGCGCGCTTGGTGGCGGCATCCTGGCTCGCTTTGTCCGCTACTGCCGCGGCTGCCATCGCCGTCTGGTACTGCGAAACCTGCACGCTGCCGGCCTGGGTGATGGCGGCCTGGCGGTCGGCGATCTCTTGCAGGTTCTCCGCGATCGGTGCGAGCGACCAGAGCATCGATTCGGTGCCGATCGTGGTCGGGAGACCCAGCTGGTAGGCCTGTACCGTCAGCAGTCCGAGCCGGTGGCGCTCCTCCTCGGCCTTGGCCTTCGCGACTGCCGCTGCCTGCTCCGCCTTCTCGGCCGCGACTTCGGCCGCCTGGGAGGCCTTGAGCGCGTCGGTGTAGGCGATGGTGGCCTTGGCGAAATCAGCCTGCAGGGCGGCGGCCTCGGCTTGGAGCTGTTCGAGCGAGTGGCCGACCTGGGTCACGGATGCCGGCGGCAGTGGCGTCGGGTCATCGGCGTACGCCGGCAGTGTCGTCACTGCCAGTAACGTGCCGAGCGCCACGAGCCGCAGCCCCCGGCGGTTCCCCAACCCCATCAGTCCCCCATTTGTCGCTCGCCTCACGCGTAAAGACGACCGCCCCCCGCGTCTCAGCCAGCCTAGGCCGCGGACTGTAGGGACGGAACCCGGGATGGCGGAGTGTGACCGTTCGGACGACAAGCCCGGGCCGATCGGGGGACACGGCAGTGACCCCGGTCACGCGGGCGGTCGGGCGTCGTACCGGTGGATCGGACGGCTGGTGCGACCCACTAAAGTTCACCCCATGGCCTCGCACTTTGACGTTGTTGTCCTCGGCGCCGGTCCGGGTGGGTACGTCGCGGCGATCCGCGCCGCCCAGCTCGGGCTCAAGACCGCCATCATCGAGAAGAAGTACTGGGGCGGTGTCTGCCTGAACGTGGGCTGTATCCCGTCCAAGGCGCTGCTGCGCAACGCCGAGCTGGCGCACATCTTCCGGGCGGAGGCGAAGACCTTCGGCATCAGCGGCGAGGTCAGCTTCGACTTCCCGACCGCGGTGCAGCGCAGCCGGAAGGTCGCCGACGGCCGGGTCAAGGGCGTCCACTTCCTGATGAAGAAGAACAACATCACCGAGTTCGACGGCTGGGGCACCTTTGTCGACGCCAACACGCTCGACGTCAGCCTGAACGACGGCAACTCCGAGACCGTCACCTTCGACAACTGCATCATCGCCACCGGCGCCACCACCAAGCTGCTCCCCGGCACGCAGCTCAGCGAGCGGGTGGTGACGTACGAGGAGCAGATCCTCACCGAGGAGCTGCCGGGCAGCATCATCATCGCCGGCGCCGGCGCGATCGGCGTCGAATTCGCCTACGTGCTGTCGAACTACGGCGTGAAGGTGACCATTGTCGAGTTCCTGGACCGGATCGTCCCGCTCGAGGACGTCGAGGTGTCCAAGGAACTGGCGAAGGCGTACAAGAAGCTCGGCGTCGACGTGCTCACCGGCACCCGGGTCGACGCGATCGACGACTCCGGCGACATCGTGAAGGTCACCGTCACCGGCAAGGACGGCAACCAGCAGACGCTGGAAGCCGACAAGGTGCTGCAGGCGATCGGCTTCCAGCCGCGGGTCGACGGCTACGGCCTGGACAAGATCGGCGTCCAGCTCACCGAGCGTGGCGCGATTGCCGCCGACGGATTCCTGCGCACGAACGTGCCGAACATCTTCGCGATCGGCGATGTGAACGCGAAGCTGATGCTCGCGCACGCGGCCGAGGCGCAGGGCGTGATCGCCGCCGAGACGATCGCCGGGGTCGAGACGATGGAGCTCGACCACGTGATGATCCCGCGGGCCACCTTCTGCCAGCCGCAGATCGCCAGCTTCGGCTGGACCGAGGAGCAGGCCCGGCTCGAGGGGTACGACGTCAAGGTCGCCAAGTTCCCGTTCACCGCCAACGGCAAGGCGCACGGCCTCGGCGACCCGTCCGGCTTCGTCAAGGTGATCAGCGACGCCAAGTACGGCGAACTCCTCGGCGCCCACCTGATCGGCCCGGAGGTCACCGAGCTGCTGCCCGAGCTCACCCTGGCCCAGAAGTGGGACCTGACCACCAAGGAACTGGCCCGCAACGTCCACGCCCACCCGACTCTGAGCGAGGCCCTGCAGGAGGCCTTCCACGGCCTCGAAGGCCACATGATCAACTTCTGATCCTGCTCGAACCGGCGCCCGGTGGGACTTCCCTCCGGGCGCCGGTTCTCTTTCAGCGTTCGGCTATGTCTCCGAGGACGGGCTTGAGGTCGACGATCGGGGTGCCGTCGAGGGCTTCAAGGTGGTCGACATGCAGGCGTACGCCGTCGGTCTCGACGATGGTGACGCGGTGCAGGCCGAGGGGGTTGGGCCGATCGGGGGAGCGGGTGCTGAAGACGCCGGTCGGGAGCCGGGTCCGGTCACCGCGGGGGTGAACGGTCAGGACATCGCGAGCGGCCCGGTCGAACCAGGTGATCACGATGACCTCGTCGCCGGCAGCCAGGTCGCGCAGTCCCTCACGGACCGACTCGTCGAACACCAGCCATGCGTCAGGTGCACCCTCGTCCGGCTGCCGCGGCGCCTCGTCCCGCGTCCTCAGCACGGATTCCACCCGTCCGATCGGCCGAGCCAAGAAGTCGGGCGCCATCAGGCGGGGAACCGATAGAGGGTTTGGAGGGGCTCGCCCGAGACGTGGATGTGCAGGGCGAGGCCGGGGTGGGCGGCGGGGTCCACCACGCGTCCGCTGGAGGCGGGTTCGAAGGGGAGGGGTATGGAGGAGCGGACTCCGGGAGCGACTCGCAGAGGAATGCCGGCGAAGGTCGAAGCCATCGCGTTGTGGACGTGCCCGGCGAGCAGCGCGGTGACGGGCTTGTCGCGGAGGACGGCCTCGAAGGAGTCGCGCCCGCGCATCATGATCTCGTCCATCACCGGATGATGCAGGTCGAAGGGCGGGTGGTGGAACGCCACGAACAGCGGTCCGTCGACGGACTCGCGCAGTACGCCGTCCAGCCAGGCCAGCGACTCCTCGGACAGCAGGCCGTGGTCCTCATCCGGGACCGTACTGTCGACCAGGACGAATCGAGCCCCCGCGACGTCGTGGACCTGGTGCACCGGATGACCGTCGCCGGGTGAGTCGACGTACGACGTGAGACCGGCCCGGAGCGCGGCACTCCTGTCGTGGTTGCCAGGCAGCAGCAGCACTGGCACATCCAACTTCAGTCCAGCGGCCACCTCGGCGTACTCGGACTCCAGCCCGTGGTCCGCCAGGTCGCCCGTCACCACCACCACATCGGCCGGCCGGCTGAATTCCCGCAGGTACGACGTGATGCGGCGGAGCCGGTCACGTGCCTCGTCCGAGCCATCAAGATGCAGGTCACTCAGGTGTGCGATGACATACACGGCATCCTCCTCGGCGACACACTAGCCGCAGAAGCCTCCCGGCAGGTCGCCACACGGAATCAGTCCTCCGCGTGTCAGCACCGGCCGCGCCTGCGGCGAGTCGAGGTAGGTGAGGAACGCGGCCGTGAGCGAGTCGGGCTCGGGCGTCTTGTAGGTGTACGCGTGCTCGATCTCCCAGAACTTGTACGACCCCTCGGCGACCTTGGCAGTGTCCGGTACGACGCCATCGATCGATGCGATCGTGATCTCGGGATACTTCCGCGCGCTGCCGATCTCGGCGTACCCGATCGCGCCGTCGATCCCGTTGACCTGGGTGAGCAGCTCCTCCGTCGTACCGACCTCGCAGCGGTGGTACTTCACCACCGGGTCATCGTCGCGCGCGCAGTCGTCGGAGGAGATGCCGAGTTCCTGAGCGCCACCGAGCACCTTCTCGCGGAACACCCGCCGCGAACCGGAGTCCGGCCCGACCCGGCTCACCATCCGGATCGGCAGGTCGCGGCCGCCGAGCTGCTTCCAGTTGGTCAGCTTGCCACTGTAGATGTCGCGCAGTTGCGCAGTCGTCAGGGCGGACGCGTCCGCGGACCGGTTCATCACGACTGCGAACACCACGGCCGCGACCGGTTCGCCGCGCAGGTCGGGTGCGTCCTCGGCCGGTCCGTCCGACATCGCGATCAGCTTCCCCGCCGCGGCCGCGTCCTGTGCACCGGTCTCATTCAAGGTGCGCACGCCGCTGCGGCTGCCCGTCGCGGCGATGGTGATGTCGGCGTCCGAGCAGTCTGCCGCGTACGCGGTCCGGAGCTCGCGCATCGTCGGCTCCACCGCGGTCGACCCGATCACCCGCACCTGGCCCGACACGCAGTTGTCCGGCGGCTGCAGTACGTCGACGAGGAAGAACGCGACCAAGGCCCCGACGAGGACGAGCGACAGCGCACCGAAGATCAACGTACGACGGCCAGGCCCGCGCGGCCGCGGCTCGTGATACACGCCGCCACCGGTCGACCCACCGGCGAGATAGCCCGAGTGGGTGACGCCCTTTCCGGTCCCGGACAGCACGAGCAGGAACTTGAAGTGGTCGCCGCGGTTGATCGCGATCCGGGGGACGACGAGCTTGCTGGTGTCGACGTAGTGGTCCGGGACCAGCCGGCGCTGCAGCATCTCGCCGAGTGACTTCGGCTTGGCCTCGGTGACCTTGAGCCCGACGATCTTGCGGTCGGGAAAGGCGAAGGCCACCTTCTCGTGCATGTCGTGCGAGTCGATGTCCATCCCGCCGGCGTTGTCGAGCCGGAGCAGCACGATGCTCGGGTCCTCGACGACCACGCCCTGGTGGCGCACCTCGACGTCGACCATCCGGTGCGTCTTGTCCGTGCCCGGGTAGACACCGATCCGCGCGTCCACCTGCACCCGGTAGACCAGCCGTTTGCGCCGTAGTACATAGCGATCCACCAGCCAGGCGATCGCCGTACTGACCAGGGCGATGGCCGCGAGGACCGTCTCGAGGTTGATGTCACCGAGACCAGAGAAATCCAATTGTCCCCTCCTGCGCTCACGGTAGGTGAGCGCGGTGAACGCGTGCTTACGGTCCGATGACGCGCTGGGGGTGAGCTTGGCCGTGCCCAACCCGTCTGGGAGATTGGGCGGCATGGCTGAACAGGTTGACGTGGTCGTGATCGGGCTCGGCGTGGGTGGGGAGGAAACCGCGGGGCGGCTGGCGGAGGCCGGGTTGAACGTGGTCGGTCTGGACCCGCGGCTGGTCGGCGGTGAGTGCCCGTACTGGGGGTGCGTCCCGAGCAAGATGATGATCCGGGCCGCCAACCTGATTGCCGAGACCCGCCGCGTCGAGGGCATGGCCGGTACGGCGACAGTGCAGCCGGACTGGGCACCGGTCGCCAAGCGCATCCGCGAGGAGGCGACCGACACCTGGAACGACCAGGTCGCGGTGGACCGGCTGGTGAAGAAGGGCGTCACGTTCCTGCGCGAGCGCGGCACGATCACCGGACCGCGGACGGTCCGGGCCGGCGACCGCGAGTTCGAGGCGACCCGTGGCATCGTGATCGCGACCGGCACCGTCCCGGTCGTTCCGCCGATCGACGGTCTGGACGGTACGCCGTACTGGACGAACCATGAAGCGATCGAGGCGGACACGCTGCCGGCTTCGATCGCCGTGCTCGGCGGCGGCGCGATCGGGCTGGAGCTGACCCAGGTGTTCGCGCGCTTCGGTGTCGAGGTGACCGTGATCGAGGCGTCGGACCGGATCCTGGCGACGGAGGAGCCGGAGTCGAGCGATCTTGCCCGCGAGGCACTCGAGCGCGACGGCGTCACGTTCCGCACCGGGGCGTCCGCGAAACAGATCGAGCACAACCGCGGCACCTTCACCATCACCCTGGACGACGGCGACACGGTCACCGCCGAGAAGTTGCTGGTGGCAACAGGCCGTCGGGTGGACGTGAAGGCGCTCGGCCTCGATCAGGTCGGCCTCGATCCCGACGTACGGCGGATCGAGGTCGACGAGCATGTCCGTGCCGCCGACCGGGTCTGGGCGATCGGCGACGTTACCGGCGTCGGCGTGTTCACGCACAACGCGATGTACCAGGCGAACATCGCCGTCTTCGACATCCTCGGCAGCAAGGGCGCGCCGGTCGCGAGCTACCACGCGATGCCGCGGGTCACCTTCACCGACCCGGAGATCGGCGCGGTCGGGATGACCGAGCAGAAGGCCCGCGACGCCGGTCTCGACGTCAAGATCGGGACCAGCCAGATCCCGTCGTCTGCCCGCGGCTGGATCCACAAGGCCGGCAACGAGGGATTCATCAAGCTGATCGTCGACAACGAGCGCGGCGTACTGGTCGGTGCGACGAGCTCCGGCCCGACCGGCGGCGAGGTGCTCGGCGCCCTCGCGCTGGCCGTCCACGCGGCGGTTCCCGTTCACACTCTGCAACAGATGATCTACGCATACCCGACCTTCCACCGTGCGATCGGGGATGCGCTGAAGCAGTTGTGAGATCGCTACTTGCGATCGGGTCGCATAAAGATCAACAATGTGCGAGTGCATGTTCCTGACGGATTCTTCGACGCGCCGACCTCTGTCGCCACCGGCCTGATCGCGGCCGGGGCGGTCGGGTTCAGCCTGCAGCGGGCGAACCGGGAGATCCGCGAGACCGGGCCGGCATTGGCCGGGCTGACGGCGGCGTTCGTGTTCGCGGTGCAGATGGTGAACTTCCCGGTCGGTGCGGGGACCAGCGGGCACCTGCTCGGTGGTGCGTTGGCCGCGGCTCTGGTCGGCCCGTGGTCCGCCGTACTGGTGATGTCGACGGTGCTGCTGGTCCAGGGCTTGCTGTTCGCCGATGGTGGCCTGACGGCGCTCGGCACGAACATCACGCTGATGGGCCTGATCACCGTGCTGGTCGGCTACTTCCTGACCCGCGCGGTCCTGCAGGTGTTACCGCGGCGCGTTGGCAGCGTCGTACCGGCGGCAACAGTCGGCGCGCTGGTGTCGGTACCAGTCGCGGCGCTCGCATTCACTGGGCTCTACGCGATCGGCGGAGCGGTCGACATCCCGCTCGGCAAGCTCGCGACCGCGATGGTCGGCTGGCACATCCTGGTCGGGATCGGTGAGGCCGTCATCACCGCCGCCGTACTGAGCGCGGTCGTCGCGACCCGGCCTGACCTCGTGTACGCCGCTCGCCACCTGCAGCAGGAGCTCGTCCTGGTCGATGCCGACGGCAACACCTCGACGGTGTCGCCGGACAAGCCGATCGCGGCCAAGCCGGCCGGTCGGTCGCTCGGCGTCGGGTTGGCCGTCACCTTCCTGGTGGCCGGGGTGCTCAGCCTGTTCGCGAGCGCGCACCCGGACGGGCTGCAGTTCGTCGGCGCGAAGCTTGGCTTCGAGAGCACGGCGAAGAGTTCCGCGGTCGCGAGCAGCCCGCTGGCCCACTACGGCGTGAGCGGCGCCGGCAACTCCCAGGTCTCCGGTGCGCTGGCCGGCATTGTCGGCGTACTGGTCACGATCGTCGTCGGCCTGGCCATCGCCAAGCTGGCTTCCCTGCGGGCTAACAAGGCATCGTGAACGGTGACGGACTGCTCGTGGCGGTGGACAGCAGAGTCCACCGCATCCCGGCGCAGGTGAAGATCGTCGCGCTCTTCGTCTTCGTCCTCGCCGTCGTGTCCACACCCGCATCGGCGTTCTGGGCTTTTGGCCTGTACGCCCTGATGCTCCTGGTGGCCTTGGTCGTCGCCAAGCTGCCGGCGCCGGTCGTGTCGCGGCGGTTGGCGGTGGAGACGCCGTTCATCGTGTTCGCACTGCTGCTCCCGTTCGTGGCGACCGGTCCGCGGATCGACGTACTTGGCGTGGAGTTGTCGGAGTCCGGCGTACTCGGGGGTTGGAACGTGCTGGCGAAGGGCTCGCTCGGCGTGGTCGCGGCGATCTTGCTGTCGGCAACGACCGGGCCGCGGGACCTGCTGGCCGGGCTGGAGCGGCTGCGGTTGCCTTCGACGCTGGTGGCGATTCTGTCGTTCATGGTCAGGTATCTGAGCGTGGTGTCCGACGACCTGCAGCGGATGCGGATCGCGCGCGAGTCGCGCGGGTACGTCGGCGGCCGGGCCGGGCATCTGAAGGCGGTCGCCGGGGGAGTGGGCGCGTTGTTCGTCCGCAGCTTCGAGCGGGGTGAACGAGTACACCTGGCGATGCGGTCGCGCGGGTACGTCGGCCGGATGCCGATGCTCAGCGAGGCAGGCGCATCGTCTGCGCAATGGCTCGAGGGCCTCGCCATCTCCTTGACCGCAGTGGTCATCGCGGTCGCCGCCAGGGTGGTCGGCCTGTGAGCGGTCCCGCGATTCACGTGGAGCGTCTCGTCTTCGCCTACCCCGACGGTCGGCAGGCGTTGTTCGGTGTCGACTTCACCGTCCAGCGGGGCGAACGAGTCGCTCTGCTCGGACCTAATGGCGCCGGCAAGACGACGCTCGTACTGCACCTCAACGGCATCCTCGGCTCGGTCGCCGGCGGGACCGGAAGCGGCCGCATCCAGATCGGTGGCACGGATCTGCATCGCGAGCATCTCCCCGAAGTACGACGGAAGGTCGGGTTGGTGTTCCAGGACCCGGACGACCAGTTGTTCATGCCGACTGTGCGCGACGACGTTGCCTTCGGCCCGGCGAACCTCGGGCTGCGCGGAGCCGAGCTCGAAGATCGAGTGCACGAGGCGCTGGTCCAGGTCGGGATGCAGGACCATGCTCAGCTGGCGCCGAACCATCTGTCGTTCGGTCAGCGGCGCCGGGTGGCGGTGGCGACGGTGCTCGCGATGCGTCCCGAGGTGCTGGTGCTGGACGAGCCGTCGAGCAACCTGGACCCGGCGAGCCG
>Ga0137374_10003711_pt1 | contig 18085 bp, 14 predicted proteins | sample SagtaG_20_FD_104811 | JGI IMG/M metagenome (GOLD analysis project Ga0137374, IMG submission 104811) | Vadose zone soil microbial communities from Sagehorn Ranch, Mendocino, California, USA - Sage1_R_100_16 metaG | ecosystem: Environmental > Terrestrial > Soil > Vadose zone | place: USA...
ACCGGATCGGCAATTTCATCGCCGGCAAGGAGGGCGATTTTATCGTGCTCGATCTGGCAGCGACTCCATTGATGGCCCGGCGCATGGCAAGCACGGCCGGTATCGTCGAGCGGCTGTTCGTACTGATGATGCTCGGCGACGATCGGGCAGTATTCGCCACTCACATCATGGGTCGTCGCGAATCCGCGAGGGCGCCGCGTTGAGCCGCAAAGCGGTACGCCGAGATCCGGTCCACCCGCAGGCGCAAACACGCGTAAGCCACCCGAACCTCCATGGGTGGTTCGGCGCAGAGCTGCGCATCGTCGCGGTGTTCGAGTTCGCCAAGGGCGCGCTGGTGCTCGTCGCCGGCCTCGGTCTGCTCGCGTTCGTGCATCGCGACATACGTGACGTGGTCGAAGAGCTGTTGGAGCACCTGCATCTCGATCCCGCGAGCCGTGTACCGGAAATCTTCGTGGCGCTGGCGGAGCGCGTTACGTCGATGGATTTGTGGCTGCTGGCGATCGGCGCGACAGTCTACGCGGTCGTGCGCATCGCCGAAGGATACGGTTTGTGGCTCGATCGCGAATGGGCGGAATGGCTGGGCGTCGCGTCGGCCCTGATCTACCTGCCCTTCGAGTTCTATGCGCTTACGAAGGGTGTTACCCCGCTCAAGCTCGCAACGCTAGCAATCAACCTCCTGGTCGTCACCGTGTTGAGCGATGCGCTCTGGCGGCGGCGGCGCCGCTGACAGCGCGCGATCCGAATCGTGCGTAGCCCGGGCTACGCGTAGCGATGCCCGGGGAATAACGCCGCAATGAGACCTCGCTCCCGGGCATCGCGCTACGCGCTCAGCCCGGGCTACGCGCAGCGATGCCCGGGCTAACGCCGCAATGAGACGTCGCCCCCGGGCATCGCGCTACGCGCTCAGCCCGGGCTACGCGAGCTGCTTCAGGATTTTCAGAACTGCATCGAAGCGTTTGCGATAGGGCGGATAAAGCAGCCATGTCGGCGCGAAGCGCGGCTGCGTGAATACCGCCTTCTCGTGCGTGAAAGCGAGAAACCCCTGCTCGCCGTGATAAGCGCCGTACCCCGATGCGCCGACGCCGCCGAACGGCAGCTCTTCGTTGCAGAAGTGCCAGAGCGTGTCGTCGAAAGTGACGCCGCCCGCGATCGTCTGTTGCAGCAGGCGCATGCGCGAGCGCGCGTCGCCGCCGAAAGCATACAGCGCCAATGGCCGCGGGCGGGCGTTGATCTTCACGATCGCCTCGTCGAAGGTCGAATACGTCTCGATCGGCAGGATCGGCCCGAAGATTTCTTCGCGCATCGCCGCCATGTCGTCGCGCACGTCGACGAGCAGCGTCGGCGCGAGCTTGCGCGAGCGCTCGGGCAGGAGCTCGTTACCGGGGTTGAGGCGGAGGACCCGCGCCCCCTTGGCCTCCGCGTCATCGATCAGCGCAGCGAGCCGGGCGTAGTGGCGATCATTGATGATGCTCGTGTAATCGGGATTGGCGCCCAACTGCGGATAGAGGGCGGCGACGCTTGAGGCCAGCGCTTTGACCAGCGCATCGACTCTGTCCGCCGGTGCGAGCACGTAGTCGGGTGCGATGCAGGTCTGGCCCGCGTTCAAGAGCTTGCCTACCGCGAGCCGCGGTGCGAGCGCTTCGAGGTCGGCGTCGGCATGGATGAGCGCGGGCGATTTGCCGCCGAGCTCGAGGGTGAGCGGCGTCAGGTTTCCCGCCGCCGCGCGCGCGATCTTGCGCCCAACCGCGGTCGACCCGGTAAAAAACAGATGATCGAACGGCAGCCGCGCGAATGCCTCGCCGACATCGGCACCGCCGGTGACGACGGCGAACTCGTCGGCGGTAAAATGAGAGCCGACGACGCGCTCCAGAAGCGCCGAGGTTTTCGGCGTGAGCTCGCTGGGCTTTAGCAGCACGCGATTGCCCGCCGCCAGCGCAGCCACGACCGGCAGCAACGCTAGCTGCACCGGATAATTCCATGGGCTGATGACGCCGACGACCCCGCGCGGCTGCCGCACGATGCGGCTCCTGCCGGGCCGGAGATAGAGCGCCGTAGCAACGCTGCGCGAGCGCATCCAGCGCCGCAGATTGCGCCGTGCATGGCGGATGGCGGCGATCACCATGAACAGCTCGGCGAGCCGCGTCTCCTGCGCCGGGCGGACGCCGAAATCGGCGGCGATCGCCGCGACGAATGCCGCCTCGTTCGCCTCGACCAGCGCGGCGAGCCGGTCGAGCCGGCCGCGGCGCACGACGAACGAAGGATTGCGCTCGGCATCGAACGCCGCCCGCTGCGCGCCGAACAGCGCGCCGAGGGTATCGCCGGCCGGGTTGCCATTCATGCGTTGGCGCGTGCGGCAGCGATTGCCTCGAGTAGGACGTCCGGATCGTGCGCGCCGGAAACCGCGGTGCGGCCGTTGAAGATGAAGAACGGCACGCCGGTGATGCCGGCTTCCTGCGCCTCGCGATACTCCGCCTCGACTTCTACGCGGTAAGCATCCGCTGCGAGCATGGCTTGCGCCTCTTCGCGGGGAACGCCGCTCTCGGCTGCGAGCGCGGCGAGCACGTCGCGCTCGCCGATCCACCGGCCCTCGATGAAATACGCGCGGAACAGACGCTCGACCAGCGCACCGGCGTCGCCGCGTTGTTGCGCCCAGGCGAGCAGGCGATGCGCGTCGCGCGTGTTTGGCTGCCGTGCAATCCGGTCGAACTCGAAGGCGATACCGACCTCCGCGCCGACGGCTCGCACTCGGGCGTAGATCTCTGCCGCGCGCGCCTTGCCGCCGAACTTCTTCTCGAGATACGCCGCGCGCGCAATGCCCTCGACGGGCAGATCGGGGTTGAGCTCAAAGGGATGCCAGCGGACGGTGGGCGTGAGTTCCGGCTCGTTGACGCGCAATCGGGACAGCGTGGTTTCGAGCTTGCGCTTGCCGATGTAGCACCAGGGGCAGACAACGTCGGAGACGACGTCGACAAAAAGCGGCGCAGTAACCAGTTCGGCAGCGGACGATGGCACTGCCGTGCTCATCGCCGCAGCCTTCTTCCGCGCGCGCCGGCCACCAAGCGGCAGCAGCATGCATTCCGGAGCTGTGCGAACAAGATCGAAACAGATTTCACGTTATCCTGGTCAGGATCGCCATCGCGCCGGCGCTCGCGCGCATTGTACTGCAGCGGTTTTCCGTTTCTCAGGGAACCTGAGCTGGCGCGTCGCCGCGTTTGGTGCTAAGGAACCTAAGCCCGACCCAACACGTCGCCACCCCGATGCCCCTACAGGCCCCACGCTGGGACATCTTCTGCAACGTCGTCGACAATTACGGCGACGTCGGTGTCGCCTGGCGTCTCGCGCGCCAGCTCGCCGGCGAGCACGCCATCGCGGTGCGCCTGTTCGTTGACGACATGCAGTCGCTCGCACGCCTCGCGCCGGAGATCGATGCGGCGACGAGCGAGCAACGCGCACGAGGCGTCGATGTGCACCGCTGGTCAGGCGCGAAGGGCGATCTCGCCGCAGACCCGGGCGAGGTCGTCGTCGAAGCGTTCGGCTGCGGGCTGCCGCCGGCGTATCTCGGTGCGATGGCCGCGCGCGGCCGGCCGCCGGTCTGGATCAACCTGGAATATCTCTCCGCCGAATCGTGGATCGAAGGCTGCCATGGGCTTGCGTCGCGCCATGCGACGTTGCCGCTCACGCGTTACTTCTTCTTTCCGGGATTCACGGCACAGAGCGGCGGGCTCCTGCGCGAGCGCGACCTCTTTCTCCGCCGCGATCGGTTTCGAGCGACTTCCGGTGCGCGCGAAGCGATATGGCGAGCGCTGGGTATCGCGGCGCCCACTCCGGAAGCGCTGGTCGTGTCGCTGTTCTGCTATCCCAATGCCCCGCTGCCGTCCCTCCTCGACGCATGGTCGGAAAGCGCCCAACCGACGCTCTGCGTCGTTCCCGAAGGAACGGCGAACGCGATGCTCGAGCGCTGGACCGGCGGCGCCGAGCTCCATGCGGGCAAGCGCTTCGGCCGTGGCCGGCTCACGCTCGCCGCCGTGCTATTCGTCGCCCAGGACGATTACGACAAGCTGCTGTGGGTCTGCGACATTAATTTCGTTCGGGGCGAAGATTCGTTGGTCCGCGCACATTGGGCGGCGCGGCCGCTGGTCTGGCACGTGTACCCGCAAACGGAGAACGCGCATCGATTGAAGCTCGACGCATTTCTCGCGCGCTACGGCGCCGGGCTACCACCGGATCCAGCAGCGGCGTTGAGAAGCCTTTCGATCGCCTGGAATGGCGAGGGCGACGCGGGCGCGGCGTGGCAGCAATTCGCCGCCGCCCTTCCCGCGCTCCGCACGCACGCCGAATCCTGGACATCAGCACTGGCCGTTCAATCCGACCTCGCCAAGGGTCTCGTCAAGTTTTGTGCCGATCTAGTATAATTATTAGTTCTTCTAATCAATGGATTAGTCGAAGCGCCAGGCGGCGCCGACGCCTCCATCAAGAGACCAGGACTCATGGCTCGGCGAGTTAGTTCGGTTGACGACTCCGATGGGAATCTGACCATTGGGAAAGAGTTCGAGCGGAGCGTCGCATCTCACGCCGCTCGGCTCGCGATCCGGACGACAAGCCAAGAAGTGTCGTACGGCGAATTGAACCGGCGGGTCAATCGGATCGCACATTCATTGCTGCAAAGACCGGGAGGACCCGAATCGGTTGCGACATTGCTCGGGAGCGACATCACGCAAGTCAGCGCCTTCCTAGGAACGCTGAAAGTCGGCAGACGCTTTGTGCCTATCGACCCTAGCTTCCCACCCGAACGAGCCAGGTTTGTACTGAAGGACGCCCAGGCGCCTTTGCTGCTTACCGATGACCGCCACTTCCAGATAGCTGAGCGAATCTCGACGGCTGGAATCGAGCTCGTAAATCTCAATGAGTTGGATTCGAGTCTCAGCGAGGAGAATCCGGCCGAGGACTTTCCACTCGACACTCACACCTGGATTGTGTACACCTCCGGGACAACCGGCGATCCGAAGGGAGTGTTGCAGAACCATCGCAACCTCATGCACTACATCCGGCTGTACGCGGAAGGTCTTCAGATGTCTCCTGAGGACCGCGTGACCACGCTCTTTCCGTTCAATGTCAACGGTGCGTTGCACGACATTCTCCTGACGCTGCTCACGGGCGCAACGCTGTGCCCCTGGGACGCGAAGAAGGCGGGGTTCTCGGGGCTCGCCCGCTGGCTCCTCTCGCAAGGCAGCACCATGTATAGCTCGGTCCCCACTGCCTACCGGCAGTTCATCGCAACTTTGACAGGGGACGAACAATTCCCATCCTTGCGCATGGTTCGCCTCTGGGGAGAACCCTCGTACCGCCGCGACTTCACCGCGTTCCAAAAGCATTTCCCCGATCACTGCATCCTGGTCAACCGCATCGGCGCCAGCGAAACCGGGCCGGTCAGCTGGCAATTCTTTCGCAAAGACTCGGGCTTTGAGGGCAACAGCCTTCCCGTCGGATACCGCACAGCCGGGCACGACGTCGTCCTGGCCGATGAAGAGGGGCAGGAGGCGCTACCGGGCCAAGCGGGAGAAATCATCGTGCGCAGCCGGTATCTTTCTCCCGGCTATTGGCGTCGAGACGAGCAGACCCGTGCCGTGTTCGGAGGCGACACCGCCGATCCTGATGTACGCCTGTACCACACGGGCGATATGGCGCGCATGTTGCCCGACGGTTGCCTCGTCCCATTGGGCCGCAAGGATCATCAGGTCAAGATCCGCGGCTACCGAATCGAGGTGGAGGAGATCGAGCGGGTTCTGGTCTCCATCGACGGGATCGAAGATGCGGTAGTCGTGGTGGCGCGAGACCAGCCCGGTGAAGCCCGCCTAGTCGGGTATTTTGTCAGTCGACCTGCAACAGCTCCCACTGTCTCGGCCATACGCCGTGCCCTGGCCAGCCGCCTTCCGGAGTACATGATTCCCGCGGCCTTCGTCAGGCTCGATGCGTTCCCCCTGGCGCCCAATGGAAAAATCGCGCGCCGGACACTGCCGTCGCCGGGCGGCCTGCGCCCCCGCCTCGAAGCGGCGTACGCCCCCGCCGTCACGGCCGAACAGCAGCGGCTTGTCAGTCTGTGGAAGGAAGTTCTACGCCTGGATGAGGTCGGCATTGATGATCCCTTCCTTGAACTCGGCGGCGATTCGCTGCTGGCCGCCCAGATCGTGGCGCGCGTGCTGCGCGATTTTGCTGTGGATCTGCCGCTGGATACTTTGCTCGCGGCCGCCTCGGTCAGAAGCATGGCGGCGACCTTGATTGCGGCGCGAAATGACGCCGCCAACATGGACAACTTGCTGTCCGAGATAAAGCCCTGTCTCCGGAGCGGGCGCGCTTGATGCCCACCAAGGAGCAGGTGAAGGCTTGAGGAGCAACCATGAAAACTGCGCAGGAAGTCCGTGCCGGCAACGTCATCATGATCGGCAAGGACCCGATGGTCGTACAGAAGGCCGAATTCAACAAATCCGGCCGCAACGCGTCCGTCGTCAAGATGAAGCTCAAGAATCTTCTCTCGGGGTCCGCCACCGAGACGGTGTATCGCGCCGACGAAAAATTCGACGTGATCCAGCTCGAGAAGAAGCCGGTGACCTTCTCCTACTTTTCCGATCCGATGTACGTCTTCATGGACGAGGACTACAACCAGATCGAGGTCGAGAAGGAAAATCTCGGCGATGCGGTTGCCTATCTCGAGGACGGCCTCGCTTGCGAGCTGACGCTCTACGACGGCAAGGCGATCGCGATCGAGCTGCCGAACTCGGTTGTGCGCGAGATCACCTACACCGAGCCCGCGGTGCGCGGGGATACTTCGGGCAAAGTGCTCAAGCCCGCGAAGCTCGGTAGCGGTCTCGAGGTGCAGGTTCCGCTGTTCGTCGCGACTGGCGACAGGATCGAGATCGACACCCGCACCGGCGAGTATCGGCGTCGCGTCTGAGGCGCACGGTCACGGCCGCAACAAGAGGGCGCGCTTCCCCGGGAGACCCCAGCGCGCCCGTCCTTTTTCACCTTTCAGCCGGCTTTCTTGCGGCTGCGGCGGCGCTTCACGCGCCCGCTTTCGGGCGGCGCCTTCTGCATTCCGCTGCTGCGATGTTCGCAAGGTCCGCCGCGGCCGCTTACGTTGCGCGCCGTGTTGATCAATGCGACGTGCGTGATCGCCTGCGGGAAGTTGCCTAGCTGGCGCCGCGCGCGTGGGTCGTATTCTTCGGCGAGCAATCCCACGTCATTGCGCAGTGCGAGAAGGCGTGTGAACAGCGCTTCGGCCTCGTCACGATGCCCGGCGAGGCAGAGGTTGTCGGCGAGCCAGAACGAGCACGGGAGGAACATGCCCTCACCGGGCGGCAAGCCATCCAGGTCCTTCCTCGTGCGATAGCGAGCGACAAGCCCGTCGACCAGCAGATCGTTCTGGATCGCAGCGAGCGTTCCACGCACGCGCGGATCGGTCGGCGGCAGAAACCCAACCAAGGGTAACAGCAGCAGACTCGCGTCAACCTCGTTGGAACCGTAATACTGGACAAAGCAGCGCCGCCCCGTGTCATAGCCGCGCCGGCAAACCTGGGCGTGAATCCGCGCCCGCAATCGGCGCCAGCGTTTGAGCGGAGCATCGAACCGATTCTGAACTGCGGTCCTGATCGCCCGATCGACCGCGACCCAGGCCATGACTTTGGAATGCGTGAAGTGTCGCTTCTCGCCGCGGACTTCCCAGATGCCGTTATCGGGCTGCTCCCAACTCTTTTCGAGGAAAGCGATCAGTACGCGCTCGAATCGCCACGCGTCGGCATCTGGATCGAGACCTGCCGAGCGCGCCACCGCCAGGGCGTCGATCACCTCCCCATAAACGTCGAGCTGAGTCTGCGCGGCCGCGCGATTGCCGATCCGCACCGGCGCTGAACGTTCATAGCCTGGCAGCCACGGCAGCTCGAGCTCGGTGAGCTGTCGCTCTCCGGCCACACCGTACACCGTCTGCAGGTCCTCGGGCTTTCCCGCCGCCGCGCGCAAAAGCCACTGGCGCCACGAGTGTGCTTCGTCGCGGTAGCCCGCAAGGAGCAACGCATACAGCGTCATCGTCGCGTCGCGCGGCCAGCAGAAGCGATAATCCCAGTTCCGCACGCCGCCGATGCGCTCGGGCAGCGAAGTCGTTACGGCAGCGACCATGCCGCCGGTGGGCGCGTACGTCAGTGCCTTGAGCGTGATCAAAGAGCGGACGACGGCATCTCCCCAGCGGCCGCCGTACGTGCAGCGGCCGCACCACGTGCGCCAGGCGCGCTCGGTTGCATCGATCGCCGCGTAAGGGTCGATCGGCAGCGGCCGCGGCTGGTGCGAGGGAAAATACGTGAGCACGAAGGGCACGCGCTCGCCGCGCGAGAGCGTGAAGTTGGCGACGGTGGTGAAGTCGACGCCGTGCGTCTCTACCGCCGATCTCAACTCGAAAGAGTCGGGGCCGGCGGTGGCGAGCAGCGCGTCGTCGACGCGCCGCACCCACGGCGTCACGATGCCATAACCACAGCGAAGGATAAACTCCATGCGCATCGGAACGCGCCCGCGCAGGCACTCGACGATGCGTACAAGGTCCGTGCGATCCGGCCATAACGGCATGCAGTCGATCACTCGCACCGCGCCCGAGGCGACTTCGAAATCGGTCTCGAGAACCAGCGTCTGGTCACGATAGCGACGCCGTACCGCGCGCGGCCTCTGGCGCGGCGCGAGCAGCCAGCGACCGTGCTCACGCGTGCCGAGCAGTGCGGCGAAGCTGGCTCGCGAGTCGAAGCGCGGCGCGCAAAGCCAGTCGATCGACCCGTCACGACCGACGAGCGCAGCAGCACGCGTGTTGCCGATCAGCGCGTAGTCCTCGATTGGCGATGCCATGGTCGGTCTCCGCGCTGGATCAGAGTCGTGCTAGGACGGTTGTGGGTCGTGCCAGCGATGGTCGTCGCCGACCTGCCGGACGCTTGCTTGATGCTTCCTAGCGCCCCGCGGTGCGTTCCTCGGGCTGCCAGCCGCCGCCCAGTGCCTTCATCAGGTCGACGTTCGCCGACAGCAGATTCTGGCGGCTGCGGATCAGCGCGAGCTCCGAGATGTTGAGGCTGCGCTGCGAATCGAGCACGTCCAGAAATCGCGTGTAACCCGCCTCGTAACGGATGGTGGCGAGCCGCAGCGCCTCGCGCGCCGCGTCGACGCTGGCTTGCGCGTCGCGTTCTGTCGCGGCGTATTGGCGTACGTTGGTCAACGCGTCGACGACCTCGCGGAACGAAGTCTGGATCACCCTCTGGTAATTCGCGAGCGATTGCTGCCGGCGTGCCCGCTGCACATCGACTAGCGCGCTGAGCTTGCCGCCTTCGAAGATCGGCGCCGAAAGATTTGCGCCGAGCGCCCAGATGCGCCCCGGCAGCGTGAACAGCCCGGCGAGCGCGGCGCTCTCGCCACCGAAGTTGCCGGTGAGCGTGATCGTGGGAAATAGCTGCGCCTTGGCCACGCCGATCTGGGCGTTCGCGGCGATCAGGTCGGCTTCCGCCTGGCGAATGTCGGGGCGCCGCTCGAGCAACGTCGAGGGCAGTCCGGCAGGAGGGGCCGCGGGCCGCGGCAACTGCGTGATGTCGCCGGGAACGAGCGTGAGATCGAGCTTGCCCGTCAACGTGGCGAGAAGGTGTTCGGCAATCTCCCGCTGCCGCGTGAGCTCGTCGAGCTGAAGCGCCGCGTCGAACCGTGCGACCTCTGCCTGCCGGACATCGAGATCCGAAGCGAGGCCAGCCTCGGCGCGCCGGCGCACGATCGAGAGCGTGTCCTCGCGGGTCGCGAGCGTGGCGCGCGTCGAGGCGATCTGCGCGTCGAGCGAGCGCAAGGAAAAATACGTCTGAGTGGTCAAGGCGGCAATCGAGAGCGTCACGACTTCCTTGGCGTAACGCGTCGAGAGGTCCTGCGCGCGCGCCGCCTCGGTCGCGCGGCGGAGCTTGCCCCAGAAATCGACCTCGAACGATGTCGAGAGCGCGAGCCGGAGATCGTTGCGCACGCTGGGCGTTCCGGCGGAGGGCGGCGACGCGACGGCGCTGCTGAAAGCCGTCCGGTTCGCGGTGCCGCCGAGATCGATTTCCGGGAACAGCGCCGCGTGGACCGCGCGCAAATTCGCGTCGGCTTCTTCGATGCGCGCGACCGCCTGGCGAATATCGATGTTGTTCGCGCGGGCGATGGCGACAAGCTCGTCGAGCGTAGCGTCACCGAACAGCCGCCACCATTGCGGAGGTACGGAGTCGGCAAGCGCGGTTGTCGCGTCTGCGCCCGTAAACGCGTCCGGCAAGGGCACGGTCGGCCGCTCGTAATCCGGCCCGACGATGCAACCGGCGAGCGCGAGCGCGGCCAGGCCGATCCGCAGACTCATGCCGGTTTCTCCTCAGCTGCGGCAGGCACCGTCGCCCGTTTCGCCTTGCTCCGCGACAGCAGCACGAAGAAGAGCGGAATGAACACGGTGGCGATGAATGTCGCGGCCAACATGCCGCCGAACACCCCGGTGCCCATCGATCGTCTCGCGGACGCGCCGGCGCCGGTTGCCAGCACCAGCGGCAAGACGCCGAGCACGAAGGCGAGCGAGGTCATGACGATCGGCCGGAAGCGCAGCCGCGCCGCTTCGAGCGCGGCCTCCAGCGGCGCGAGCCCCTTCGCCTGCTCCTGCGCCGCGAATTCGACGATCAGGATCGCATTCTTGGCGGCCAGCCCGATCAGCACCAGGAGGCCGATCTGGAAATAGACGTCGTTGCTGAAGTTGCGCAAGAAAACTGCGGCGAGAGCGCCGAGCAGCCCGAACGGCACCGCGAGCAGCACCGCGGCGGGCAGCGACCACCGTTCATAGTTCGCCGACAGGATCAGGAATACCATGATGATGGCGAACGTGAAAGCGATGATCGCCTGAGTGCCGACGCGTTTTTCCTGGAACGCCTGACCCGTCCAGGCTATGGTGTACCCCGGTGGCAGCGTCTTCGCGGCGACGTCCTCGACCGTCGCGATCGCCTGGCCGGAGCTCACGTTGGGCGCGCCGTTCCCGAGCACCTTGGCGGCGAGGAAGCCGTTGTAACGTTCGAGCTGCTCGGGCCCAACCACGTTTTTCATGCTGATCAGCGTCTTCACCGGGATCATGCCGCCGCTCGACGAGCGCACGTAGACGTTGCCGAGATCTTCCGGTGTGGCGCGATACGCGCCTTCCGCCTGCAACTGAACGCGGTAGGTGTGGCCAAACTTGTTGAAGTCGTTGACGTAGAGCACGCCCATCGTGGCCTGCAGCGCGTCGAACACGTCCTTGATCGGGACACCGAGTGCCATCGCCTTCTCGCGGTCGACGTCGAGATAAAGCTGCGGCGATGTAGGCCGGTAGAACGACGCGATGCTCGTGAGCTCGGGCCGCTTGCGGAGCTCGCTCAGGAACTGCTGCAGGTTCTGATAGAGCTTTTGCGGATCGGCGTCGGCGCGGTCCTGCAAGTACACTTCGAATCCGCCGGCCGTCCCCAGGCCGCGGATCGCTGCCGGATTGAACGCGAGCACCGTCCCCTGCGGCAGCGTCGCGCCCTGAGCGATGACGTACTTGGCCACGTCCTCGGCCGTCGCCTTGCGCTCGTCCCAGAGCCTGAGCGGAATGAAGATCGTCGCGGCATTGGTCTTGGTCGCCCCCGCGATCACGTCGAACCCGTTGACCACGAAAACGTGCTCGACCGCAGGGTGCCCGAGCAGGATCTTCTGCGCCGTCGCGCCCATTTCCTGCGTGCGCTGCAGGGTCGCGCCGTCCGGCAGCGTGAGCGAGCCGATGATGTAGCCCTGATCCTCCGGCGGGACGAAACCGCCGGGCACTGTCCTGAACAGCAGCGCATCGATGCCGAGGATCGCAGCGAAGGCGAGAAGCGCGATGATCCGGTGGCGTGCGGTGGCCCGCACGCTGGCGAGATAGAAGCGCGTCAGCCACGCGAAGCTGCGGTTGAACGGCCGGAACAGGCGGTTCTCGATGTGCTGCGGTTTCAGCAGCAGCGCGCACAGCGCCGGCGTGAGCGTCAGCGCGACCAGGCCGGAGATCGTGACCGCGGTCGCCACCGTGACCGCGAATTGCTGGTAGAGCTTGCCGGCGAGCCCGCCGAGAAAAGCGACCGGCACGAATACCGACACCAGAACCAGCTCGATGGCGACGATCGCACCGGTCACTTCGCGCATCGACTCGATCGCGGCTTCCTTGGGGGAGAGCTTCTTCTCAGCCATCAGCCGCTCGACGTTTTCCAGCACCACGATCGCGTCGTCGACGACGATACCGGTCGCAAGCACGATGGCAAACAGCGTCAGCGTATTGAGCGTGAACCCGAACAGGAACAGCCCGGCGAATGCACCGATCAGAGCGACCGGCACGGCGATGAACGGAATCAATGTCGCCCGCCAGCTCTGCAGGAACACGAACACGACCAGCAGCACCAGAAACGCCGCCTCGCTCAGCGTAATGATTACCTCGCGGATCGACTGCTGCACGAAGCGCGTGGTGTCGAACGGGATGATCTGCGTCACCCCCTCCGGGAAGCCCTGCGCCAGGCGCGCTATCCCTGAGCGCACCGAGCCGGCGACCTTGAGCGCGTTCGCACCCGACTGCAGGAACACTGCGATGCCAACGGTCGGCTTGCCGTCGAGGTTGGTGAATGCATCGTAGCTCACGGCGCCCAGCTCGATACGCGCCACGTCGCGGATACGGAGCGCTCCGCCGGGTCCGGTCGAGCGCAGCACGATGTTGCCGAAATCCGCGGGCTCCTCGAAACGGCCGCGCGTGGTCACGGTGTAGACCAGCGATTGTCCGGCCGGCGCCGGCTCGGCACCGATCTTGCCCGCAGCGTACTGATAGTTCTGAGCCGAGATTGCGCTTGCGACGTCGGTGGCGGTGACGCCGAGCTGCGACATTTTCGCCGGGTTAAGCCAGATGCGCATCGAATAGTCGCGCGCGCCGAAGATCGTCACGTCCGCCACGCCCGGGATGCGCTTGATCTCGTCGAGGACGTTGATCGTGGCGTAGTTGCTCAAGTAGAGCGTGTCGTAGCGCGGGTCGACCGAAGAGAGCGAGATCACGAGCAGGATGTCGGTCGACCGTTTTTGCGCGACTACGCCCGTCTGCCGCACAACGTCGGGAAGACGCGGCAGAGCGATCGCGACGCGGTTGTTGACGTCGATCACCGCCTTGTCGGCGTTCGAACCGACCTCGAAGGTGCAGGCGATGGTCAGCGTGCCGTTGCTCGACGCGGTCGAGCTGAAGTAAGTCAGGTTCTCGACGCCGGAGAGCTGTTCCTCTATCGGCGCCGCGACGGTGCGCGCCAGCGTCTCGGCGTTCGCACCCGGATAGCTAGCGTTGATCACGACCGTCGGCGGTGCGATCTCGGGGTACTGCGCGACGGGCAGCACCTGCGAGGCGATCAGCCCCGCCAGCGTGATGATGATCGAGATAACGCCGGCAAAGATCGGCCGGTTGATGAAGAACTGCGAGAAGGACACGGCGGCCGTCCCTACTTGGGCGGCGCGCCGGATGCCGGCGGCGGCGCCGGCGCGGCGCTCGCCGCCGGCGCTTCGGTCACCGGCACGCCGGGCCGGACCTTCAGCAGATTGTCGACGATCACTCTGTCGCCGGTGTTCAAGCCGGACATGATCACCCAGTCGGGCCCGATCCAGTCGCCGGTCTTTACCGGCCGCGCCTGCGCCTTGCCCTCGGCGTCGACGACGAATACGAGATACGCTTTCTCGGTCTGCACGACCGCTGTTTGCGGGACGAGGAACACGTTGTCCCGCTCGCCGGCGGTGATGCGCACGGTGACGAACTGGCCGGGGAGAAGCTGCTCGCGCGGATTGTCGAACTCGGCGCGCAGTTGCTGCGTGCCGAGCCTGGTGTCGAGCGCGGTGGCGGCGAAATTGAGACGGCCCTTCGTCGGATAAGGCGAGCCGTCGGGAAGCACGAGCTGCACGTCGACCGGCGTTGCGCGCGACAGCCGTCCGCCTGGAAGCTTCGCGAGATCGGTTTCGGCCAGGCTGAAACGCACCCAGACCGGCGTCAGCTGATTGATGGTCGTGAGCAGGCTGCTGGCCGGGTCGGTCGTGATCAGCGTCCCGATCGAACGTTCCGCGCGCCCGCTGATGCCCGCGACTGGCGCGGTCACGTTGGTGTACGACAGATTGAGCTCGGCTTGGCGCACGGCGGCGTTGGCCTGCTGGATAGCTGCTTCCGCGAGCTGCCGGTTCGACGTCGCATCTTCGTATTCCTTGCGACTCACGGCACGATCGGCCACTAGCGGCTTCAACCGTGCTTCCTCGCGTCGCATCCAATCGACCTGCGCCGTCGCCTGCGCAAGTTGCGCCTTCGCCTGCGCGAGCGCCACTTCGTACGACGCGCGATCGATTTCGAACAGCCGCGTGCCTTCTTTCACCGGATCGCCCTCGCGGTAGAACTGTTTCTGCAGGATGCCGGAAACGCGAGCGCGCACCTCGACCTGCTTCGAGCCTTCGACCTGCCCGACGATGTCGAACCGAATGGGGACGCGCTTGGGCTCGACCTTGGCGATATGCACCGGCACCGCGGACGGCGCGGCCGCCGCGGCACGCGACGCAGCATCGTCCTTGCCGCATGCGGCGAGCAGCGCCACGGTGAAAAGCGCGAGCACGCAATGCGCAGCGGCCATCGACGCTCGGCGACGGCTTTGCACCGGCGTGGTGTTCTTGCTTGGCGACATGAGCGGAGAATCCCTCGAAAAACAGGGGCGCGTCCGACGCGCCCCGCGCGCGATTATTGCACAAACGCATCCTGATCGCCGCCGCGGTGCGGTGCCTCCGCATACCAGCGACCTGGTCACGAGCCTCCTCGGGCGGAGCGGTTGCGCAGGCCGCGGCGGCGCGGCTACCATGCAAGATCGGGCGTACGACAACAGCGCTTCAACGGAGGAAAGCCGATGCGCACCCAGGTAGGCATCGTCGGCGCGGGCCCCGCAGGACTCCTACTTTCGCATCTGCTTCACGCCGAAGGCATCGAGTCGGTGGTGCTCGAGAATCGAAGCCGCGCGGACATCGAAGCGACCATCCGCGCCGGCGTGCTCGAGCAGGGCACCGTCGATCTGCTCAAGGCGATCGGCGTCGGCGAACGCCTGCAGCGCGAAGGCGCAGTTCACCACGGCATCGAATTGCGGTTCGCCGGCCGCGGCCATCGCATCGATCTCTCCGAGCTGACCGGCGGCAAGGCGATCACGGTCTACGCCCAGCATGAGGTCATAAAGGATCTGGTCGCGGCGCGCTTGGCCGCCGGCGGCAGGATCGTCTTCGAGGCTGCCGACGTGAGCGTCCACGATTTCGATCGGACGACGCCCAAGATCCGCTTCCGCCACGCCGGCGCGAGCGAAGAACTCGCCTGCGACTTCATCGCGGGCTGCGACGGTTTCCACGGCGTCTGCCGCCCAGCGACAGCGTCATCGGCACGCACCGAGTACACGCGAGTCTATCCGTTCGGCTGGTTCGGCATACTCACCCAGGCGCCACCGTCGTCGCACGAGCTGATCTACGCGCATCACTCGCGCGGCTTTGCGCTGGTCAGCACGCGCTCGCCCGATCTTCAGAGGCTATATTTTCAATGCGATCCGCACGACGACATCGCCAACTGGCCGGACGAGCGCATCTGGGCCGAATTCCGCGCTCGGCTGGCGACGCGCGATGGCTGGGCGCCTCACGAAGGGCCGATCATCCAGAAGAACATCATCGCGATGCGCAGCTTCGTCTGCGAGCCCATGCAGCACGGCCGATTGTTCCTTGCCGGCGATGCGGCGCACATCGTGCCGCCGACGGGTGCCAAGGGCTTGAACCTCGCGGTCGCAGACGTGCGCGTGCTCGCCCGCGCCCTGGTTGCGTTCCTTCGTGAAGGCCGCCACGATCTGCTCGACCGCTATTCCGAGACGGCACTCTGCCGGATCTGGCGCGCCGAGCATTTCTCCTGGTGGATGACTTCGATGCTGCACCAGTTCCCGGGAAATGATCCATTCCAGGAGCGCTTGCAGCTGGCTGAGCTGGGCTACGTGACCACTTCGCGCCCGAAGGCGATCACGCTCGCCGAGAATTACGTGGGGTTGCCGTTCGAGTGACCCGCATTGGAGCGGGCCACTCGAGCAGGCGGAGTCGCGAGGGTCGACCTAGCGCGCGCCGGCCGGCAGGGCTTGCCGGCGCGCGAGGGATACGACGTTGGCGCGGATCTCCGCTTCCGTGCCCGCCTTGGCTTCCTGGGCGCGCAGCTCGCGACGGATTCTAGCGAAGGTCTTCCTGACGTCGGTCTGAACGCTCGGCGTGTATTTGAACGTCGGGTCGAGGATCGATTTCATGCGACCTCCCTGCCTTGGCTGGACGCGCGGCGCTAGGGCTTCAGTTGCCCGCGAACCTCGCCGTCCGGATTCTTGGCGCTGTGCACGTTGACGTATGTATCGCCCTTCTGAAACGCAGCGTATTGCGCATCGGTCAGCTTGGCGCCTGCCGCCACCTTCCACGTGCTGTCGCCGTCCTTGGCCAGCGGTACTATCACACCGCCGTTCTTGCCGGCGGCGGCCTCGTGAATATGCGCCGCAGTGCCGGTAATGCCCTTGGTCGTGACGCTGCCGCTGACCGTCTTGTCCGCATTGACCGTGATCGTGCCGCTTCCCGATGCTTCGGTCTTGACGGGCGGGACTTCCTGGGCGCCGGAGAGCGTTACCTTGACGTCTGCGGCAAGTGACACGCCGGTCGCGAAGAACATGATGCTCAGCGCGGCGGCAAGCGGCCGCCACGGGAACGATTGACCCTTCTTCGTACTCATGATCCCTCCGAATTGGCACGCCGGCTCTGGCGGGATGTCGCCCAATTGCGCCCATCCCCCACCCCTCAGTGCGTGCGGCGATGGTCGAGCCTCCCATGCCGGAGCGTCAATCGGACGCCCGCTCTTTCGCGTGTAGGACGCTGTTACCGGCGTGTAGGACTGCCTCTGAGGCGGCAAGGAAATTCAGGGCAATCCGAGGTTGTGTCCGTAACTTTGTCTATTTGCAGGGAAAATCGAGATGCATCGACTGCGTCGGCGGCTTACCGATGGCTAATTTTCGCAACCCGGCTGCGCTAGGATAGCCATATGCTCGCAAAACCCTCCGATCGCGACCTCCTGCTCGTCGTCGACGTGCAGAACGACTTTCTGCCCGGCGGCGCGCTGGCGGTTCCCGAAGGCGAGGCGATCGTGCCATTGATCAACGCCCTCGCGCAGCGCTTCGCGCACGTCGCCTTGACCCAGGATTGGCACGTCCCCGGACACCGGTCGTTCGCTTCGAGTCACCCCGGACGGGCTGCCTTCGAAACGATCACGCTGCCCTACGGCCCGCAGATCCTCTGGCCGGATCACTGCGTCCAGGGATCGTTCGGTGCAGAGTTCTCACCCGCGCTCTCGATATCCAAGGCCGAGCTCATCGTGCGCAAAGGTTATCGCCGCGAAATCGACAGCTACTCGGCGTTCTGCGAGGCAGACGGCGCGACGCTCACCGGCCTCGCGGGGTATCTGCGCGAGCGCGGGTTCCACCGCGTCTTTCTCGCGGGTCTCGCCACCGACTTCTGCGTCGCGTATTCAGCGGTCGATGCACGGAAAGCCGGCTTCGAGGTGGTCGTCATCGAGGACGCGTGCCGCGCGATCGATACCGGCGGATCGCTTGCAGCGGCATGGCGGCGAATGCGGGATGCGGGAGTCGAGCGAACGAGCGCGAACGATCTGCGCAGCTAGTCATCCTCGTCGCGGGCCTTACCTCAGATCCTAAAAGGCTATGCGGGCTGCGTTAGCACTCAAGCACTACTAGCTCTAACGTCGAGGAATGATCTCGGCGTGTGTCGTTCGCTTGTCGTGCATTTGTTTGTGATCTTTCCGCAGCCCGTGCGGTCGGCAACGAATTCCAGTGGACAACGTTCCGTGCTAGCGATGCTGACGACAAGTCGCCGGTTCTTATTGCGATGCTCGCGGCTCAGCGTGATCGTTCCTTCGCCGTCGATCAGTCCGGCGATGTACGCGGCGTCGCACGAATCAAGTGCGAGAACAGAACGATAA
>Ga0137374_10003717_pt1 | contig 18071 bp, 12 predicted proteins | sample SagtaG_20_FD_104811 | JGI IMG/M metagenome (GOLD analysis project Ga0137374, IMG submission 104811) | Vadose zone soil microbial communities from Sagehorn Ranch, Mendocino, California, USA - Sage1_R_100_16 metaG | ecosystem: Environmental > Terrestrial > Soil > Vadose zone | place: USA...
ATCTTCGCCTCGCGCAGCTTCGCGTAGTTCTCGGCGGCGAAGGTGTCGTTCGCATCGTGGTCCGCCGCGCGTGTGGCGAAATCGGCTGCGAGCTCAGTCGCCGTGGCGAGCCAGTCCGTGGCATTGGGCGCGCTGGCCGTGACGGTCATGTTTCCCTCCCGAAATGCGAGTTGACGCCGAGAGTGCGCGAGGGCCGCCGGCACGGAAAGTACAGAATCTGTACTGACAGGATCGCCGCGCAGTGGCAGACTCGGCGCCGGTGAGCACCTATCCCGGCCAATACTGCCCCCTCGCGAAAGCGGCCGAGATGCTGGGGGATCGCTGGACGCTCCTCATCGTCCGCGACCTCTTGACGGGCGCGCATCGCTTCAGCGAGATCGCGCGCGGCCTGCCGGGGATCTCCCCGACGCTGTTGGCGCAGCGTCTGCGAACGCTCGAGCGACACGGCATCGTCGAACGGCGGCGGACGGGTGACGCGCGCCCCGAGTACTGGCTCACCGTTGTCGGACAGGACCTCACGCCCGCGGTCCTTGGTCTCGGAAGCTGGGCGGCCCGCCATTTCGGTCACGAGCCCTCGCCGGACGAGATGAGCAGCTCGGTGCTCATTCTCTGGATCGAACGGTTCCTACGCGCCGAGCTGCTGCCCTCCGGGCGCGAGGTCGCGCGCTTCGACTTCACGGCGCCGCGCCGCGAAAGCCGGTGGTTGCTCATCGACCGGGGTGAGGCGACGGCGTGCGATGAGGATCCCGGGCGGGCGCCATCCCTGTTGGTGACGACCGACCTAAGGACCCTGCATAACGTGTTCGCCGGCCGCGTCTCGATGCGCGCCGCGCTGCGCGACGGCTCGCTTCGCTTGGATGGCGAGCCCGAGATGGTCCGAGCGTTCCCGCGGTGGTTCGGGGTCAGTCCGTTCGCGGAGGACACACGCGTGGCGCTCCGCCGCGGCGCTTAGTCCACCGCTCGGAGGAACTGGATCCAGCCCGGGATGCGCGTGTAGCCCATCTGCGCGTTCAGGTGAAGGATCGGCGCGTTCTCGCCGTCGTTCTCCGTCCGCACGCGCTTCACGCCGAGCGCGATCGCTTGCATCACCGTCTCGAGCTTGAGCGCGCGCGCGACGCCGCGGCCGCGGACCTTACGTCCGGTGCCCGTCCAGTCGGTCCAGACATTCCCGCGCGTTGGTGGATACGACAGCACCGAGATGCCGACGATGTCGTCGCCCTCGCGTGCGATCCACATCCGGTCGAGCCGGACCGTCGGCGCGTCGAACCAGCGCACGAAGACCTCGAACGCCTGGCGGACGTGCGGGATCGTGGTCGGAACGTCTGACGCCGCCTCTTCGCTCATCTCGTGGATCTTGTGGAACTTCTCGGTGTCGTCATCGCGATCGATCGTGTGGATGGTGATGCCCGCCGCGCGCATCTTGGTGCGGCTCTCCGCGGCCATCTCCTCGATCTTTCGCCGCTGCGCGACAAGGTCGAGCTCCCATGCCTTGCTCCGCCGTTCCTCGCGGTATCCACGGTCGACGAACCAGCGCGCGAGCCATTCGTCGTCCTCGCGCGCGTACGAGGCGAAGATCCGCGTGCCTGCGGCCTGCGCGCGCTCTTCCATCGCGTCGAAAACCGTCCCCAGCTGCGCATCGGTGCGCTCCGCGGGGAGGAGCTCGAAGCCGATGCGCCCATACCGCTTCTTCATCTGATCCCAGGGCGCATGGCCGTGCCGCCCAAAACCGATCGGCGTCTCGTCGCGCAGCACGATGAATCGCTCGTGCGTCCAGGTGGGGTCGTCGGTCGCCCACCAGTGTCGCCACGACGCGGGGTCCTCCGGCTCGTCAGGTCGCATCGCGGTCGCGACGTCCGCCGCGAAGGCGGCGTCGTCGAGCGTCGCGGGGCGGAACGCGAGGCCGCCGCGGCGCGGCGTGACCGACGGGTCGGTGGTCGTGGGCACGTTGGCAGTGTATGGCCGGCGCGTAACGGGAACATACCGCGCTCCATCGATGTTTTGAGAAGATGGATACAGTCCGACGTGGAGGGACGACATGACGCTCGACCGTGCGGGCTGGGACAAGGGCATCACCTACGAGGCATTCAAAGCCGCGATGACGCGCAACCAGGAGCGCTTCGCTGAGAACGAAAATCGGGTCGCCCTCGACCCCGAGACGATACGGACATTCAAGTCGCTGCCGAAGCCGCTGCGCGTCCTCGCCTTGGCGGAGGACTGGTGCGGCGATGTCGTGGCCAATCTGCCCATCCTCGGCCGACTAGCCAAAGACGTGCCCACCCTCGACGTCCGGATCTTCTACCGCGACCAGAACCTCGACCTCATGGAGCGCTGGCTCAATCAGGGGAAGTACCAGTCCATCCCGGTCTTCGTGTTCTTCGATGAGAACTTCCGCGAGCTTGGTCACTGGATCGAGCGGCCGGCCTCCGTCACCCAGCGACGCGCGCAGGAGCGCAAGAAGATCTTTGACGCGCATCCAGAATTCGGATCACCCGATGCGCCGGTCGATCAGCTACCGGAGGACGTGCGCACGCGGCTCCAGGCCGAGCTCCAGAAGATGCGCGAAGGGATGGTCTCGTTTGCCAACGCAGAAGTGCAGCGTGAGCTGCGCGAGCTGGTGAACAAGGTGGCCGTGTGACCGGCAAGCCGGTCAAGGTCAAGATCACCTACTGCGCCGAATGCGGCTACGAGCCTCAGGCCCTCGACCTCACCAAGGCGCTCATGTACGAATTCGGCGCCCAGCTGTCAGCGATCGAGCTGATCCCCTGGGAGTCCGGCACGTTTGATGTCTCCGTGGATGGTGGCCTGGTGCATTCGATGAAGCGCGATGGGGGTTTCCCTCAGCATGCAAGCGTCAAATCGGCCGTGCGTTCACGACTAGTCAGCACACCTGGCGTTTAGCCACCACTAAACCCGCGACCGCGGCTGACTTTCGCCTCACCTCCCCGTACACTCCGCGCGGGCCGGCTGACGGGCCGACCGCATTACAGGGAGGGGACCCAAATCATGACCGCACACCGCATGCGCGCGCGTTTCGCGCGTCTGTTCAGCGCCGTCATCTCTCTCGCTCTCGTGGCGAGTACGTTACCCATGTGGGCCGCGCCAGCGGCCGCCTCCAGCCCCGCCGCGCCGGCGGCGACTGGGCCATCGCGTCTCAGCGCGCATGCGCTCGAGCTTCTCGATGCGGCGCTCGCTGAGGGGCGCACCAACGTCGTGATCATGGCGGCCACAAGAACGAGTCGCGGGGACACCGTCGCTCGCGACCTGGAGACGCTTGGTGGGACGATCGTGAGCAAGGACAACGCTCTCGGGTACGTCTCGGCGCTCATGCCGACCCAGAGCGTCAAGGCGGCTTCGGCTCTTACTGACGTGGACGTCGTCGATCTCGACGAGCTCATCCAGCTCGAGCCCAGGCTGCGCGACGACCCCGATGCCTCGCCTCCGGGTCCCGGCACGCCCCCGCAGAACGCCTACATGCCGACACGCGACACGGGCGCGCCGCAGTTCGTTGCCGCCAACCCGACCTACGACGGTCGCGGCACGGTGATCGGAATCCTTGACACGGGCGTCGATCTCTTTCACCCGGCGCTGCAGACAACGACGACGGGAGCGCGAAAAGTAATCGACTGGGTCACCGCGACGAGCCCGATCGTCGACGGTGCGTCGGACAAGTCATGGATCCCGATGAGCCAGCAGGTCAGCGCCGTGGGCGGGAGCTTCACGGTCGGCACGAACACTTACACCGGTGCCGCCGACGGCGCTTACCGCTTCGGTGTCTTCAGCGAGGCCGAGCTCAGAGTCGCGGGTGCCACCGAGTACGACGTCGCCTGTGGCCCGGATGTCAACCGTAACGGCGTGTGCGGCGAGAAGTTCGCCGTGCTCTGGCGCACCTCGGACGACACCGTTTGGGTGGACGCCAACGCCGACAAGAGCTTCTCCGGCGAGCTCGCGATGCGTGAGTACAAGCAGAACTTCGACATCGGTACGTTCGGTGTCGAAAACCCCGCAACGCCGCTGCGCGACACCGTGCCGTTCACGATCCAGACGGACGGCCAGAACAAGTTCGTGAGCATCGGCATCGTCTCCGGCGCGCACGGGACGCATGTCTCCGGCATCGCCGCCGGCCACGGGTTCTTCGGCGGCGCGTTCGACGGAGCTGCACCTGGCGCGCAGATCGTCATGGTACGGGTGTGCCTGTTCGTCAACAGCTGCACCGCACGCGCGCTGATCGACGGGATGATCTACGCAGCCAAAGAGGCGAACGTTGATGTCATCAACATGAGCATCGGCGGCCTGCCAACGCTCAACGACGGCAACAACGCACGCGCCCTTCTGTACAACCGGCTCATCGAGCAGTCGAATGTGCAGATGTTCATCTCGGCGGGCAACAGCGGTCCTGGCATCAACACGGTCGGTGATCCTTCGGTCGCCACCCTTGTAATGAGTGTCGGGGCCTACGTCCATAAAGACACATGGGACGTGAACTACGCTGCGAACGCGGCGAAGACCGACGGCATGTTCGTCTTCTCGTCGCGCGGTCCACGCGAAGATGGCGGCTTTAAGCCCGACATCGTCGCACCGGGTTCCGCCGTCTCATCCATTCCCGAGTGGGAGCAAGACTTCCCGTTGGTTGGTCCGCTTCCGGCTGGATACGACATGTTCAACGGGACGAGCATGGCTTCCCCGCAGGCGGCGGGAGCCGCGGCTCTGCTGCTCAGCGCGGCAAAGCAGGCTGGCGCTCAGCATCAGCCGGCGCAGCTGCGCCAAGCGATGAAGTCCAGCGCGCGATTCCTGCCGTACTACCAGGCGATCGACCAGGGCGACGGCCTGATCGACGTGAGCGCGGCTTGGAACCTCCTAAAGACGAACATCAAGACGAGTGAGATCACGAGCTCGGTGCCCGTGAGCACGCGTCTATCAGGTTTGCTCGCAACGCCGAACGTCGGCGTCGGCATCCACGATCGTGAAGGTGTGCTCGCAGGCGGGCCCACGTACACGCGCAACTACACGTTTACGCGCAAGGGTGGCGGCACCGTCACATACAACCTGGCTTGGGTGGGCAACGACGGCACCTTCAGCAGCCCGTCGACACTCGCGCTGGGAGGTAGCGCGACTCTCGCGGTGGCCATCACGCCCGGCGCCGCGGGTTTGCACAGCGCGATCCTGAACGTCGACGACCCGAACACGGTCGGTATCGACTACCAGACGATGAACACCGTGGTCGCGGCGCTGCCGCTCGACACCAGCAACAACTTCATGCAGATCGTCACTGGCTCGGCCGACCGTCCCGACACGAATAAGCCGCGGCACTTCTTCGCCGTACCTCCGGGCACGACGATGATCCGTGTCACAGCGAATGTGACCAGCGGCCGCATGCGCATGCTGCGGCAGCATCCGTACGGGTTCTCGATCGACAGCACGACGACTACGACCTACTGCACCGGTCCTTGCACGGTCCAGCGCATCTTCACGCCGACCGCGTCAACTCCGGCCGCAGGCGCGTGGGAGGTCACGATGGACACTTCCCGCACGTCGGCCATTACCCCGGCGACGTACTCGCTTACGTTTGAGACCTTCAGCGTCACGATCGACCCGACCTCCTGGACCGAAACGGGCGTCACTATTCCGTCCACCAAGGGACCAAAGACGTTCACGGCGACGAACAACGGGGCAGCCTTCACGGGCAGCATCAACGGCTCGTCGCTCACGAGCGCGTACGAGCAGACGCCCGTTACGTTCAGCGTTGGCGGTCCGCAGCAGGTCCGCTTCATCGACCTGCCGGCCGGGACCACACGGCTGACGGTCCAGACCTTCCAACTCCCCGGTTCCAACGCCGACCTCGACCTGTTCGTCTACGACTGCACCGCCGGCCCGACTGCCTGCGTGCTGCGAGGTCAGGGCGTCGGCTCCACCGCGAACGAAACGGTAAATGTGACCACCAACCTGAACGCGGGCCAATGGAAGACGGTCGTCGATCCGTTCTTCGTGCCGACGGGTGGCACGAGTTACCGCTACCTCGACGAGTACGCCAAGGCGAGCCTTGGCAGCATCGCGACGACGGATGTTGTCGCACTCCGCGCGTCCGGCACCAGTTGGACCGCGGATGCCACCGCGACCCTAGCGGAGTCACCCGGAGCGGTTCGTTTCCTCCGCGGGTTCGTCAACGTGGCCGCGGGAAGCACGGTATTGGCCAGCGCGGAGGCCCGTTTTATCCCGTAATCCCACGTGGCTAGGCCACGCCGACACGAGGCCCCGGAGCGATCCGGGGCCTCATACTTTGCAGTGATGGGGGAGCCGCTCGACACCTTCAAGCGTCCGCTGCGTGACCTGCGCGTCAGCGTCACGGATCGATGCAATTTCCGCTGCGTGTATTGCATGCCCAAGGAGGTCTTCGGCAAGGACTTCCAGTTCCTTCCACGCGGCGAGATCCTGTCGTTCGAGGAGATCGAGCGCCTCGTGCGCGTCTTCGTCGGCCTGGGCGTCCAGAAGGTGCGGCTCACGGGTGGCGAGCCGCTCGTCCGGCGCAACATCGAGCGGCTCGTCGAGATGCTCGCGATGGTGAGCGATCTCGACCTCACCCTCACCACGAACGGCTCGCTCCTCGCGGGAAAGGCGCGCGCCCTGCGCGATGCCGGTCTGAAGCGCGTGACGGTGAGCCTCGACTCGCTCGACGACGAAGTCTTCAAGAGCATGAACGACGTCGACTTCCCGGTCGCGAGGGTGCTCGAGGGCATGGACGCGGCCCAGGCCGCAGGGCTTGCGCCGATCAAGGTGAACATGGTCGTGAAGCGCGGCCTCAACGAGAACAGCATCCTGCCGATGGCGCGTCACTTCCGCGGCACGGGCCGGATCCTGCGGTTCATCGAGTACATGGACGTTGGCTCGTCGAACGGCTGGCGGCTCGACGACGTCGTGTCGGCGCGCGAGATCGTCGCGACGGTCGAGCGAGAGTGGCGGCTGGAACCCGTTGAGAAGAACTACCCGGGGGAGGTCGCCGAGCGCTGGCGCTACCGCGACGGCAGCGGCGAGATCGGTGTCATCGCCTCGGTCACACAGGCGTTCTGCGCCGACTGCACGCGCGCGCGCCTTTCGGCCGACGGCTCGCTATACACATGCCTCTTCGCGACGCAGGGCCATGATCTTCGCGCCCTGGTGCGCAGTGACGCGACCGACTCCCAGATCGCCGATTCGATCGCCGCGATCTGGACCGCGCGCGACGACCGCTACTCCGAGCTGCGCTCGGAAGAGACCGCGGGCCTCAAGAAGATCGAGATGAGCTTCATCGGAGGCTGAGCGCCTTGCCACACGTCCGCATGCGGCCGGCGCGCGCCCCGGCGACCTAGCTCGGCGTCGGGACCCGCAGCGCGTCATCGAGCTCGGCCGCAAGGCGCTCGGCCGCCGCGGTGTTGGTCCGGAGCCGCTCGAGGCTCTGCGCGACCGTCTCCTGGATGTCCGGCGTCCGCTTCGCCTCGAGGAACGCCGCCGCCGCCTCCGCGAGGCCGCGCTGCGTGAGCTGACTGACGGCGGTCACGTAGCCCTGCTTCAGGAGCGGCGCCATGTCCGTGCCGGCGATGTCGCTCTCCCAGTGCGCCTTGACCGCGTTCCAGGCCGCGAGGCGCGTGCGACGAGACTGCATCATCGGGATGAGCATCAGGCCGCGGTCCTGCACGCGGATGAGTGGCGAGAAGATCGCCTCGGCCGTGCGCTGCGCCAGCTCGGGGTCTTCGAAGAAGATGAGTCCCTGGCGGAAGCGCGCCTCCTCCTGTGCATCGCTCGCCTGCGCCTGCTGCATTCGTGCGACGTAGCGGTCCCACAGCGCGTTGTCACCGACCGTCCCGGCAACGGCGACGACCGTGCCCGCGACGTCGGGGTGCAGCCGTTCGCGGCTCTCGAGGTGATCGCGCACGCGGCGCTGCGCCTCGTCGCGAACGTCCTTCGCGCGGGCGTGGAAGCCCAGCATGCCGATCGCGCGCGTGCGCTTCTCGCGCACGTCGGTGTCGTCCTCGTCGCGCGCGGTCCATCCGGCGGCTTCGAGGATCGGGCGGTAGAGGTCGTCGACGAGGCGCGCGAACGGACGCTCCGTCGCGTCGCGCACCGCGTAGTTGCCGAGCCACGAGAGCGAGTCGCCGATCGCGGCGAGGACGGCGCGGTCCTCTTCACCGCGCATCGTCTCGAGCCGCGCGAGGAACATCGCGAGCGTCGCCTTCCCGTGGCGCGCGATCGCCCAGAGATCGTCGACGAGCGAGAGCCGTTCCTCGGCCGCGAGATGTTCGATTCCCGCGTCGAGGCGGTCGCCCTCGAACGCACTCGCGAAACGGAAGCGGTAGAAGCCGCGGCCGCCCGCGTTGGGGAAGAACCAACGCGCACCCGGGAGCTGGATGGTCCCGCGCTCCGAGCTCAACACGGAGCGGTGCTCGCGCACGCCCTGCGCGGTGCCGTACTTGATGACGAGCGGTATCGGCCAGCGCTGCCGCGTCGGCGCGGCGTCCGTGTCGGAGAAGTAGCGCGTCTGGGACAGGTCGAGCTCGAGTCCGCCGTCGGCTTCACGAGCGCGGATGTCCACCATCGGGTGACCCGATTCCTTGATCCACGCGTTCGCGATGGCGGTCACGTCCTGTCCGGACGATTCGTCGAGCGCGTGCCAGAAGTCGTCCGCCGATGCGTTCGCCTCCGCGTGCCTATTCAGATAGATGCGGACGCCCTCGCGGAACGCCTCCTCGCCGAGGTACCCCTCGATCATGCGGAGCACCGCCGCGCCCTTGGTGTACGAGATCGCGTCGAAGCGCTGTGAGGCCTCCTCGGCGCTCTTCGCCTCGACCGAGATGGGGTGTGTCGAGGAGAGCGCATCGAGGTTGAACGCGCTCGTGTTGTCGGCCACGAAGTCACGCCAGTAGCGCCACTCCGGATTGAGCGCGGCCGTGGCCTTCTCGCCGACGAACGACGCGAACGATTCGTTGAGCCAGAGATCCGTCCACCACCGCATCGTCACGAGGTCGCCCCACCACATGTGCGTGAGCTCGTGAGCCGCGGTGCTGAACACGCCCTTCAGCGTCTGGATCGATGCGTTGCGCTCGTCCGCGGCGAGGAGCCGCGTGCGGTAGGTGATCGCGCCCGGGTTCTCCATCGCGCCGGCCTCGAAGTCCGGGATCCCGATAGCGTCGACCTTGTAGTACGGGTAGGGGAGCGCGGTGTACCCCTGCAGCCATTCGACCGCGCGCACGTGCGCATCGCGCGCGTACGTACCCTGCGCCGCGAGCCCCGGTGGGAGGCAGACGCGGACCGGGATCCCCGACGGCGTCTTCACGACCTCGGTGAACTCGTACGGGCCGACGGTGAACGCGACGAGGTAGGTGGAGATCTTCGGTGTCTCGCGGAAGGTGGTCCGCATGCGCCGCTCGTCCACCGGTTCTTGGGACAGAACGGGCATGTTCGCGATGGCGGCGTTCCCCGCCGGGTGGATCAGCTCGACGGTGAAACAGGCCTTGAACTCGGGCTCGTCAAAGCACGGAAAGGCTCGGCGCGCGTCGGCGGCCTCGAACTGCGTCGCCGCGTAGCGCTCTTCACCGCGGAACGAGCGGTACAGGCCGCGCAGCGATTCCCGGATGCTCCCCGTCCACGAGATCTCGAGGCTGTGCTCGCCGGCGGGGATCTCGCGTCCGAACCGCAGCGTGGCCGTCTCCGACTCTGCGTTGTACGTGGTCGCCTTCGCGACCTGGCCGTCGATCGTCGCCTTCTGGATGTCCAGCTCCAGCGCGTGCAGCACGATCTCGCGCGCGGGCTTCAACGTTCGGAGCGTGATCCGCTCCCAGCCGGTGGAGGTCCAACGGTCGAACTCAAGCTCGAACCGGAGCTCGTACGCGCTCGGCAGGACGTCCTTGGACAGACGGAAATTGCGCCCCTCGTCGCTCATCAGACCTCCCCAGCGGTGTTGAGGGAAAGCGTATCTGGTTGTGCGCTGATACGGTTCTTACATGCCGCCGCAGTTCATCTACACGATGTACGGCCTCAAAAAGATCGCGCCCGGGACGCAGCGCGAGATCCTGAAGGGCATCACGCTGGCCTTTTACCCGACCGCCAAGATCGGGGTGCTGGGCCCGAATGGTGCGGGCAAATCCACGCTCCTCCGGATCATGGCCGGCATCGACAAGGAGTACGTCGGCGATGCCCGCATCACGGAGGGCTACCGTGCCGGCTTGCTCGCTCAGGAGCCGCAGCTCGATCCGAGCAAGGACGTTCGCGGCAATGTCGAGGAGGGCGTCGCGGACCGACGCGCCGTGCTCAAACGGTACGAGGAGCTCTCGGCGAGGTTCGGCGAGCCGCTGTCGGACGCGGATATGGACAGGCTCAACGTCGATTTTCAGAAGGCGCAAGACGAGATCGAGGCAAAGGGCCTCTGGGATCTCGACAGCCAGATCGACCACGCGATGGACGCGCTGCGGCTACCGCCCGCCGAGCAGGACGTGAAGACGCTGTCCGGCGGCGAGCGGCGTCGCGTCGCGCTTTGCCGACTGCTTCTCGCTCATCCGGACCTGCTGCTGCTCGACGAGCCGACGAACCACCTCGACGCCGAATCGGTCGCCTGGCTGGAGCGGACGCTCACCAGCTACGACGGTTGCGTCGTGGCGGTCACGCACGACCGCTACTTCCTCGACAACGCGGCAAGCTGGATCCTCGAGCTCGACAAGGGCGCGGGCATCCCCTACGAGGGCAACTACAGCTCGTGGCTCGGTCAGAAGCGCAAGCGGCTCGCGGACGAGGAGAAACAGGAGTCCGCCCGTCAGCGCACGCTGGCCCGTGAGCTCGAGTGGGTGCAGGCGTCGCCGCGTGCGCGCCAAGCGAAGAGCAAGGCGCGCATCGAGTCATACGAGCGGCTCCTAGCGGAATCACCGGATGAACGCGAGCGCGAGCTGGAGATCAGCATCCCGCCCGGACCGCGGCTCGGCGATGTCGTGATCAACGCGAGCAAGCTGCGCAAGGGGTACGGGGATCGCCTCCTCTTCGACGACCTCACGTTCGCGCTGCCGCGTGGCGGCATCGTCGGGATCATCGGACCGAACGGCGCCGGCAAGACCACGTTGTTCCGTCTCATCACCGGCGAGGAGAAGCCCGACGGCGGATCCCTCGTGGTGGGCGAGACCGTGAAGCTCGGCTACGTGTCGCAGTCGCGCGATGCGCTCGACGCCAAGAAGAACGTCTGGGAGGAGATCGCCGAAGGACAGGAGAACATCCAGATCGGCGCGCGGACGCGCAACGCCCGCGCGTACGTCGCGTCCTTCAACTTCCGCGGCGCCGACCAACAGAAGCGCGTTGGCGACCTGTCGGGCGGCGAGCGAAATCGCGTCCATCTCGCGAAGATGCTCAAGTCCGGTGCGAACGTGCTGTTGCTCGACGAGCCGTCGAACGATCTCGACGTCGACACGCTACGTGCCCTCGAGGAGGCGCTCCTCGACTTCGCCGGATGTGTCGTGGTGATCAGCCACGACCGCTGGTTCCTCGACCGCGTCGCGACGCACCTCCTCGTCTTCGAAGGCGATAGCCGCGTGCGCTGGTTCGAAGGCAACTACCACTCCTACGAGGAGTTCATGCGCAAGGAGCACGGCGCCGACTGGCAGCCGCATCGCATCAGGTATCGGCCGCTAACGCGAGCGTAGCCGCGCTCTAAGCGGTGCGCGGCTCCGGCTTGTTCGGATCGATGCCGAGGTCGGCGATCGCCTTCGCGACGTCCTGCGGCGAGAACTGCTCGCAGAGGGCGAGGGCGTTAAGGCACGCGACCGCGATGCTCTCGGCGTCCACCTCGAAGTGACGGCGTAGCGCCGCGCGCGTATCGCTCCTCCCGAACCCGTCGGTCCCCATCGGGACGAAGGGCTGCGAGAGCCACCGGGAGATCTGATCCGGGACCGCTTTCATGAAATCGCTGGCAGCGATGATCGGCGTCGCGCCGCCGAGCACCTGGACCACGTACGGGACCTTCGCCGTCTCCGTCGGGTGCAGCCGGTTCCAGCGCTCGACCCCGAGGGCTTCGTTGCGCAGCTGCTGGTAGCTCGTGACGCTGTAGACGTCCGCGCCAACGTCGTACTTCTCCTGCAGGATCTCCTGCGTCCGCAGCACCTGCATGAGGATCGGCCCCGACCCCAGCAGCGTGACACGGCTCCGGCCCTCCTCGCCCTTTCGGAAGAGGTAGATGCCGCGCAGGATCCCGTCCTCGACGCCTGCCGGCATCGGAGGCATCGGGTAGTTCTCGTTGTAGAGCGTGAGGTAGTAGAAGACGTCCGCGTTGTCGACGAACATGCGGCGGATCCCGTCGCGCACGATGACCGCGGTCTCATACGCGAACGCAGGGTCGTAGGCGCGGATGTTCGGCACGGCCGTCGCGAGCAGATGGCTGTGCCCGTCCTCGTGCTGCAGACCCTCACCGTTGAGCGTCGTGCGGCCGGCGGTCGCCCCGAGCAGGAATCCCCGCCCGCGCGCGTCTCCGAAGGCCCAGATCTGGTCCATCGTGCGCTGGAAGCCGAACATCGAATAGAAGATGTAGAAGGGCAGCATCGCCTCACTGTGAGTCGCGTAGCTCGTGCCCGCGGCCGTGAAGCTCGCCATCGAACCAGCCTCGGTGATGCCTTCCTCGAGCACCTGACCGTTGGTCGCCTCGCGATAGGGAAGGAGCGTCTCGGCGTCGACGGGCTCGTACGTCTGGCCGAGTGAGGAATAGATGCCGACCTCTTTGAAGAGCGGATCCATGCCGAACGTGCGCGCCTCGTCGGGGATGATCGGCACCACGCGCGCGCCGATCGCCTCGTCGCGGAGCAAATTCCGCAGGAGCCGCGTGAACGCCATCGTCGTCGACGCGGCGGCCTTTCCCGATCCCTTGGGGAACTCGGCGAACGCGGCGTCGCCGGGCACCGGCAGCGGCTTTCCTCGAACGACGCGCTTCGGCACGACGCCGCCGAGCGCGCGGCGCCGCTCGAGCATGTAGCGCACCTCGGCGCTGTCCATCCCCGGGTGGTAGTACGGCGGGTCCTCCTCGAGCTGCTTGTCCGTGATCGGCAGCTCGAGCCGATCGCGGAAGATCTTCAGCTCTTCGAACGTGAGCTTCTTCGCCTGGTGCGTGATGTTGCGTCCTTCCACGTTGGGCCCCAACGCCCAGCCCTTCACGGTCTGCGCGAGGATCGCGGTGGGCGATGCCGTGTGTCCGACGGCTTCGCGGTACGCCGCGTACACCTTGCGGTAGTCGTGACCGCCGCGCCGCAGCTTCATCAGGTCGGCGTCCGACAGATGCTCGACGAGCTTGCGCAGGCGCGGATCGGGTCCGAAGAAATGCTCGCGGATGTACGCGCCGTCGGCGATCGTGAGGCGCTGCGACTCGCCGTCGGTCGTCTCGTTCATCTTGTTCACGAGCACGCCGTCGACGTCCCGTGCAAGCAGGTCGTCCCACTCACGTCCCCAGATCACCTTGATGACGTTCCAGCCGGAGCCGCGGAAGACCGACTCGAGCTCCTGGATGATCTTGCCGTTGCCCCGCACCGGACCGTCCAGACGCTGCAGGTTGCAGTTCACGACGAAGGTGAGGTTGTCGAGACCTTCACGCGCCGCGAGATGCAGCGCGCCGAGCGACTCCGGCTCGTCGCACTCGCCGTCTCCGAGGAAGCCCCACACGCGCTGGCCGGTCGTGTCCCTGATCCCGCGGTTCTGCAGGTAGCGGTTGAAACGCGCCTGGTAGATGGCGGTGATCGGCCCGAGACCCATCGACACGGTCGGGAACTCCCAGTAGTCGGGCATGAGCCGCGGGTGCGGATACGAGGAGAGCCCTTCGCCGGGTTTGGTCTCGCGCCGGAAGTGATCGAGCTGGCTCTCCTTCAGCCGGCCTTCGAGGAACGCGCGCGCGTAGATGCCGGGCGATGCGTGCCCCTGATAGAAGACCTGATCGCCGTCGCCGCCGTCGTCCTTGCCGCGGAAGAAGTGATTGAAGCCGACCTCGTAGAGGGTGGCCGACGACGCGTACGTCGCGAGATGGCCGCCGATGCCCTCGTAGTGATGGTTCGCGCGGACGACCATGGCGACCGCGTTCCAGCGGATGAACTGCCGGATGCGGTGCTCCATCTCCTCGTCGCCGGGAAAGTCGGGCTCCTGCTCGGGGGAGATCGTGTTGATGTATCGCGTCTGCGTGAGCGGGGGGAGGCCCACCTGGAGCATGCGCGCGCGCTTGAGGAGCTTGTAGAGGACGAAGCGCGCCCGCTCGGGACCCGCTTGCTTGACGAGGGCGTCGAGCGACTCGATCCACTCATCGGTCTCGGCCGGATCGATATCGGGGAGCTGGCGCTTGAACTCGTCGAAGACTTCGTGCATCCGAAATCAAAGTGTACCGGCGCGGACGGTCGCGACGATCCACCAAGCCGCGGCATGCCACACTGACGGCATGCCGGACGAGCCTCGATCACCGCGACGCAGGTCGCGTGGCGGACGGCGCCGCGCAGGGCGTCCGCAGCAGCCACCCGCACAGCCCAAGCGCGCTCCGGCGCAGCCCGAGCGTGCACCGGCCCTGCGCGATCCGCATCGTGTGCCCGCGCGTGACGTGCGCGCGGAACGACGACCAACAACACGGCGTGGCAGTCGTGCCCGACCAGTGCGCGCTGCGGATGAGATCCGCCCGGGCACGCCATGCGTGGTCCTCCTCGACCTTCGGGAGGGCGAGCCCGACCGCACCGGCCAGGCCGCGAGCTTCGAGGGCTTCTTCGACTTCGAGACCGGCGAGCTCCGCCGGGCTGGCACCGGGATTCCGCGGCTTCGGGTCGGAGAGGAGCGCCTTTGGGGCTTCGAGTGCTGGTGGCGCCTCGATCCGCAGCGCGGCGGCCTGATCGAGTCGGATCGGACCGAACTTGAGGATTCCAAGCGCTTGCTGCGTGGCCTGATGCGGGACGCGCGGCGCTCGCAACGCATCCCGCGCTGACGACGGAACGTCATCGTCCACCGATCGGGGTACTAGTCCGTATCCGGTACGGACGGTTTACCCGGGCCTGACTTCCCGACGTCTATCCGCGCGCCCACAGTGCGCAGAGGCAACGTGCCGCTGTGGGGTGGGCACGCGGAGAGAGGTCAGGGTATGGGCTTCCTACGGATCCGTTTTTGGCAGAAGGTGCTCGGGGCGCTGCTCTGTGTCGGCATCATCCCCGTGGCGCTCGTGAGCGTGGTGTCGATCCAATCGACGCGTCAGGACCTGACCAGCCTGGGCGTCACCAACATCCAGCAGCGCTCGACCTCGACCGCCGGCGCCATCGACGCGTACCTGCAGAGCCGACTCGGCGACATCGTCCTCGTCGGCAAGCTCCCGGACATCATCCGCTTCGGGCAGAACCTGAAAGATCCCGCTGCGAAGGCGGCCGCGCGCGTGGCTCTCTCCGCCGCGGCCGCCCGCTCGCCTGAGTACGAATCGGTCGCGGTCGTCGACCCCGATGGAACGATCGTCGCCGCATCGATCCTCACCGACGAGGGCACCAGCGTGAAGTTCCGCGAGTACTTCACGACGGCGCTCAAGGGGACGCCCTACATCAGCGACCCGAGTTACTCCGTGATCACGAACAAGCCCGCTCTCTTCTTCTCCTCGCCGGTGGTCGCCGGCGACAAGGTCGTCGCGGTCGTTCGCACGCGCGTGAATCTCGCCGCGATCTGGGACGTCGTCGAAGGCGACCTCGGCGCCGTCGGCGACGGCGCGCATGGCTTCCTCGTGGACGACTACGGCATCCGGCTCGCGGTCTCCGAGACGAAGGGTCATCGCGATCTGGCCGAGTCGCTCATCTACAAGCCGATCGCGGCGATCGACGATGAGACCGTGAAGAAGCTCGTCGCCGACAAGCGCTTCGGGCAAAAGACGCCGGAGCAGCTCATCATCGATCCACTGCCCACGCTCAAGACGGCGCTGGACAAGCTGCCCCGCGGCATCACGACGTCGGCGCAGTTTTCGTTCGGCTCCGCCTCGACCGAGCAGCGCGGCGTTGTGACCCGGCTCACGGCCAAGCCGTGGGCCTACATCCTCGCCGTGCCGATCGCGACGTACACGAAGGCAGCCGACGACGCGACGGTCAACGCGATGAGCATGGTCATCGTCGGTCTGCTCCTCTCCTTCGTCATCGGTGTGCTCCTCACTCGCTCGCTGGTGCGTCCGCTGCGGCGCCTCGTGGGTGAGGCGACGATGGTGTCCACCGGCGACGTCGACCTGCGCTATGCGAAATTCGATACGCGTTCCGGCGACGACATCACACGCGAGGTCGCCTCGGCCTTCGATCGCATGCTGAACGCCCTCCGTTTCTACGCGTTGTCGGACGACGCGACCACGGGCGAAGATTGAACGCGCTTGCGCAGCAGCTGCTCGGTGTAGCCAAGGGCTACCTCGGGCCCGCTACGCAAACGTTCCTCTCCGCCGAATTCCACGCGCTCGGCGTCAACGCCAACACCATCAGTCCCGCTCAGCTCGATAGTCTGGTCGCCCGCGTGCGCACGAAGGCGGCGCGTGCGATGGGCGAGGAGCGCGCGGCCGAGCTGGCCGCGGCACTTGCGGCGTGCGGCGCCGCGCAGAAGTCAGTGAGCGGCGGCCATCAGCAAGCCAGCGACGCGGCGGCGAAGCTTCTGGAGAGCGGCCGCGCACGCCAGTCAGAGGTCGCCTACCGCGAGCTCGTCGAGAAGCACGGCGACATCGAGGCGTACTGCGGTCTCGCGCGTGCGCAGGCCGCGCAGCAGGACATCGGCGCCGCCCTGACGACGCTGCGCGAAGCGGCTGGACGATTCGCGCAGCGCGGGGATCGCGCGACCGCTGTCGCCTTGCTGCTCGAGGCCGTTGCCATCGCTCCGTCGGATCTTGCCGCGCATCGTCGTCTCGCCGCCGCGCTCGCGAATCAGGGCGACCTTCCGAGTGCGATCCGCGAATACGCGCGCTTCGTCGACATGGCACTCGCGCAGCAGGACACGCGTCGCGCGTGGCTGGAGCTTTCGTACGGACGCGAGACGCTCGGCGACCTGCCCGGACTCAGGGCGATCGTCGATCGCGTCGCGGCCGCGACCGGCGGCTCCGCCGGCCCCGCGCCGCGGACGGGCGAGGTCCCGCCCATCATCGCGCGCTCCGAGCTCGCGCCGCGCGCGGCGATCGCGAAGGAGCCACATGGTCCGTCGCCGATCGCGATGTCGCGACCCCGCGCGCTCACGACCACGCCCGAGCCGCCGGCGCTCCGCCGCGAGCCACCGGCACTGCGGCCCGAGTCGCCCGCGCTTCGAGCCGAGCCGGCGAAGCCTGCGGCCACCACCAGTTCGAGTGACCATCCTCTTGCCGCGCGGATCCATTCACAGGAGCCGAGGACGCGCCCGTCCGCCTCGCAGACGACCGTTGTGTTGAACGGCGCGAGCACCGTGACGCACGCGGAGCAAGTTGATCTCGGCGGGCCGGTCGACCTCCTCGCGCGCGCGGGCCTATCACCGAACGGCCAGAAATCCCAACCCGCGGTCGCGCCGGTACGGCCGCCGCGCCCAGCGCGGCCGCCGCTGGACATGGAGCGCGAGATCAAGTCGCTGGTACCGAAGGGCAATGACCTTGATGCCGCGAACACCGCATCGACGCGGGCGACCCTCCTCATCGGGATGCGCGACACGCGCGCGAACGAGGCGACCCTCGACGCGGCGCGTCGGCTTCTCACACTAGGGAAGCTGCAGTCAGCGTCGGACCTGCTCCTTGACTACATCGCGCATGGCTTCACCGAGCGCGAGGCGCAGCGGCTTCTCATCGAGATCGACTGCGCCATCGGGCGGCGCGACACGGCCAAGGAGAAGTGCCACCTGCTGTCCCACGCTTATCGTCTCGACGGCCGGACCGATGTTGCCGAGGACGTGGAGCGCATCGCCCGCATCCTTTAGCGCGGCGCGTGCCTACGCGGTGGCGAAAGGTCTCGTGGGTCCTCGGCCGAGTGAGCGGAGTAAGAACGCCAGCACCAGGCCGGCGATGAATCCACCGATGTGCGCGAAGTACGCGACGCCGCCGCCCGCGCCGGTCTGATCGGTCGTCGCGATCGAACCGAATCCCGAGATGAACTGGATCAGCG
>Ga0137374_10003725_pt1 | contig 18052 bp, 15 predicted proteins | sample SagtaG_20_FD_104811 | JGI IMG/M metagenome (GOLD analysis project Ga0137374, IMG submission 104811) | Vadose zone soil microbial communities from Sagehorn Ranch, Mendocino, California, USA - Sage1_R_100_16 metaG | ecosystem: Environmental > Terrestrial > Soil > Vadose zone | place: USA...
GGACGGTGAGCGTGCTCATCGACGTGAGCACGCTCCCGGCGCCGACGGTGGGCGAGACGCCGTTTCGGGTCTGCATCAGACCGAACACGATCCACGGCTGGCGGCCCATCTCGGTGAAGACCCAGCCCAGGCTGTTCGCCGCCAGCGGCAGTAGCGGCAGGACCAGCGCCCCGCGCACGAGCCAGCGCGACGAGCGCGGCTTCTTGCGGCGGATGTGCCACAGCGCGATCAGCGCCATCAGCGCGGACAATGCCCCGAACAGGATCATCAGCCGGAAGGTCCAGTAGGTGATCGGGATGTTGGGCTTGTAGGTGCCCGGCCCGAAGCGCTGTTCGTAGGCCTGTTGAAGGTTGTTGATGCCTTCGACCTTGCCGTTCCAGGTGCCGGTGGCCAGGAACGACAGACCGTGCGGGACGGTCAGGGACCACACCTCGCGCTGACCGTCGAGCGAGCCGATGGTGAGCAGCGAGAAGTCCGCCGGCGCCGCCGTTTCGTACAGCGCTTCGGCTGCGGCCATCTTCATCGGCTGGGTCTCGGTCATGATCTTGCCCTGGATGTCACCGGACACGATCACCGCGACCGAGGCGACCAGCACCGTGATCGCACCCAGCTTCACGGCCGGCCGGAACAGCTCGGTGTGTTCGCCTTGACGCCGTACGAGATGCCACAGGGCGATGCCGAGCATGAATGCGCCGGCGGTGAGGAACGCCGCCGAGATCGTGTGCGGGAACGTGACGAGCGCGACCTTGTTGGTCAGTACCGCGCCGAAGTCCTGCAGCTCGGCACGGCCGCTCGCCTGGTCGTAGCGGTAGCCGACCGGCCACTGCATCCAGGAGTTCGCGGCCAGGATGAAGTACGCCGACAGTTGGGTGCCGATGGCAACGAGCCAGATAGAGGCCAGGTGCAATTTCTTCGGCAACCGGTCCCAGCCGAAGATCCACAAGCCGAGGAAGGTCGACTCCAGGAAGAACGCCAGCAGGCCTTCGATCGCCAGCGGGGCTCCGAAGATGTCACCGACGAACTTCGAGTAGCCACTCCAGTTCATCCCGAACTGGAACTCCTGCACGATGCCGGTGACGACCCCCATCGCGAAGTTGATCAGGAACAGCTTCCCCCAGAACTGCGTCATCCGCCGATATTTGACGTTGCCGGTCCGGTACCAGGCGGTGTGCAGCCCGGCGACCAGTGCGGAGAGCCCGATCGTGATGGGGACGAACAAGAAGTGATAGACGGTGGTGATCCCGAACTGCCACCGCGCCAGATCAATCGCATCCATACTCCGCAGAATTCCGGCCGGCGGGCCCCACCCTCCAGAGCCGAAAGTCCCACGCTCCCCGGGACTCCGTCCTTTTGCCATGACCGCACCGGCCGTGGCCCGCGCCTCGTGGCGCGCCGGACAGGTTCAACCAGGTGCTCATCGACAAGGTGCTACCTCTCGCAACGGCCGGCGCCCGCTGCGCCTGATGCCGGGGGAGGGCCAACGGCCATACTGCGAAGGCAGCGGTCCAGCCGCTGGACCTATGCCTGTACGACGCGGCGGCCGGTCAGACGAGTCGGCGTGATGCGCACGAACTGGGTGCGTAGTCCGGCGGCCCACGGCTTAGGACCCTGGTCACCCCACAGCTCGACGAGGAGGTCCGGGTCATCGACGAGTTCGGCGTGGCCGACGGCCAGGACGCTCCAACCGCTCTCCAGGAATTCGTCCACGTCGTCGATCTCGAAGGCGACCCGGGTGCCGCGCATGGCGTTGGCCAGGGTGCTCCCGGTGGCGGTCCGGAAGAAGATGTCGCGCCGGAGGACGACATAGTTGACCGGCAGCACCTGTGGGCCGTCAGGTCCGTCGAACGCCACCCGTCCCACGGACTTGGCGTCCAGGAGTTCCCGGCACTCCTCGGGCGGCAAGTGCTGGAACAATGCCGGCTCGAACCACCGGCTACGATCGTCCCTCCCCATACCTTGACTGTACGGCGGCTCCTCTCGTCACGGCATAGGCCCTAAGTCCCGAAACCGAAGGCCGAATGCAAGTCGATGGTCATGTCATGTCCTGCGGTGGCGGGAGCGGAGGAACGCGACTGTTAGGCGTCGGCCTGCTTGGAGACCTGGTACGACGTGACGTCGCGCCCTTCGGCCTCGAGGATCCGGTCCAGCCTGCGGATGTCGCCGTACTGCTCGCGGTAGCGCGGCCAGTCCAGCTCGGCGAGACCGGCGTACCCTTCGAACTGGCTGATCACTCCGTCGTGGAACGGCACGTACATCCGGCGGGTCAGCTCCTCGAAGTGGTTCAGTTCCTGTGGCCGCAGCCCCAGCGATTCCACCAGCTCGGTGCGCCGCCACGCCGGGAGGATCTCCAGCGCCCGCGCCGCGATGCCGAACAACCAGACGGCCATCACGTTCGATCCCTTCGCCGGGCCGGTCCGGGTAGCCGGTGTGGAACTCGTCCGGTCCGACCACGCCCCGGATGACATAGCGGTCGCGGGCCTTGTCGTACTGCGCGAGGCTCGCGAAGACCCGAGCCACTTCGATGATCACCTCGGCCGCGACGATCTGGCTGGCGGTGGTTGCCGGCGCCATCGCGGTCGGTGTGCATCTGATCCGGCAGCGTGCGCCCCAGCCACGGCGCCTGCCGTCGCCCCTCGACATCCTCGAGCGCCGGTTCGCCGCGGGCGAGCTGGGCCGGGACGAGTTCGACGAGGCCCGCGCCCGTCTTCGTGAACGCGAGATCGATCTGTGAGAGCGCTGGCCCGGGCCACGGGGTTTGGGGCGGCCGACGTACGGTTGCTGCATGTCGTTGAGACGGAGCTGGGTCGAGCAGATCATGGGTCTGCCGATCAGCATTCTGGCCCGCGGCAACCAGGCGGAGTCGGCAGCGGCCGAGGCCGCGGCAGAGGGGGTCTTCGCCGACTTGATCGAGATCGACCGCGTCTTCTCGCCGTACAAGGCCAATAGTGCGGTGAGCCGGCTGGCTCGCGGGGAGGTGGCCTGGAGCGAGCTTGATCCTGTTGTGCTTGAGGTGGCTGAGCGCTGTGTACGGGCGCGGCAGCTGACTGACGGGCTGTTCGACGCGGACCTACCAGGCGGCGATTGGGATCCCTCCGGCCTGGTCAAGGGCTGGGCGGCCGAAGTCGCCGCCGGGCGGCTGCGTCGAGTGCGGGATGTGGATTGGTGCCTGAACGCGGGCGGCGACGTCATTGTGTTGTGCCCCAGTGGACGGCCGTTCACTGTCGGCATCCAGGACCCTCGCGATCCGGGGCGGGCGGTCGCCGCTGTTCTCCGTGCCGATGGTGCAGTGGCGACGAGCGGTACTGCTGCCAGGGGCGCGCATCTGTACGACCCGCGGACCGGCGGTCCCGCAGTGAGTCGATGGTTGTCGGTGTCCGTGAGCGGACCGTCCCTGGAGATCGCCGACGTGCTCGCGACAGCGGGCTTCGTGGCGGGCGACGAGTGGCCGGTGCTGCTCGACAGGGTTGCCGGTTACGAGGGGCTGGGGGTGTTGCCCGATGGCACCTTGTGGGCGACCGCCGGATGGAACAACAGCGGATCACTGGCGGCAGGATGAGCGAGACGAGTCGGGTCCTGCTGATCGAGGACGATTCCGATCTCGCCGGGATGCTCGACCGCGCGCTCGCCGCTGAGGGGTACGTCGTGACGCGGGTCGAGGACGGCCACAGTGGACTGCATCTGGCCCTGACCCGCTCCTTCGAAGCGATGATCGTCGATCGTGGCCTGCCCGCGGTCGAGGGCCTGGACCTGATCGCCAGGTTGCGCAGCCGGGGCGTCAGCACGCCGATCCTCGTCCTGTCTGCTCGTGGCAGCACCGGCGACCGGGTCGACGGTCTGGACGCCGGAGCCGAGGACTATCTGGCCAAACCGTTCGAGCTCACCGAGTTGCTGGCACGAATTCGGGCGCTGCTGCGGCGTCATCTCGATCACGCCCGTCACCTGTCCGTCCCAGGCGGTTCGCTGGACGTCGCCGGCCGGACTGTACGTCGTACCACTGGTGCTGCGGTGGAATTGTCGGAGCGTGAGGCGGCGTTGCTCGCACTGCTCGCGGCGCGACCCGGCGTCGTGTTCAGTCGTGGCGAGCTGTTGGACCGGGTCTTCGGTGACGCGGAGTCCGAGACAGTGGTGGACACCTACGTCCACTATTGCCGACGGAAGTTGGGGCGCGGAGTGATCAGCACCGTGCGCGGCCTGGGTTACCGCTTGGGCAGTTCGTGAGCGTCCGGCCGATCGGTGACGAAGTACTGGTCCGCAGGGCGGCCCGCGGGGTTGCCGTCCAGGCGGCGGCGGCGGTCGCGCTCGCGATGATGCTCTTGATCGCGTTGGTCACGATCGTCGTCGTCCGTGGGCAGGCGGGCGCGGCGGATGATCTACTGCGCTCGGCTGTCGCGACAGCCGACGACGTCGGTGATCCTCCGGCGAGTACCTGGTTGGTGATGGCCGAGCCGCGCGGCACAGCTGTGTCGCCTGGGCTTCCAACTGAGCTTCTCCCGGAGCTGGCGGGGATGCGGGCACGAGCGACCTCGCAGGTCGAGTTGGCCACCGTGAAGGATGACGGGGATGAGTACCGGATCGCTACGGGGGTCACGAAGGGCAGGCCCGTCCAGGCCGTGCTTGATCTCGCGACCATTCATGACGAGCGCGTCCGCATGCTGCAGGCGATGGGATTTGCCTCGGTGGTCGGGCTGCTGTTCGCCGGTCTGCTGGGTGTGCTGCTCGGGCGGCGCGCGGTTCGCCCGTTGGCTGAAGCGCTGTTGCTGCAGCGCAGGTTCGTGGCCGATGCCGGGCATGAGTTGCGAACGCCGCTGACATTGCTGAGCACCCGGGCGCAGCTTCTTGACCATGCGCTGCAGGGGAGCGGTTTGAGTGATCAGGTCCTGCAGGATTCGCGGGGCGTCGTACAGGACACCAAACGCCTCGGGGAGGTCGTCGACGACCTGCTGGTGGCCGCCGATCCACGAGGCGACGAGGATCACGAGCCGGTCGAGCTGGGGTACCTCGCTGCGGCCGTGGTGGAGAGCGCCGGCGCCCACGCCGAGCAGTCGGGCGTACGGCTGCACTCGGACAAGACCGAGGCGAGCTTCCTTGTGCTCGGTTCGGCCAGCGCGATCAGGCGTGCTGTGCTCGCCTTGGTCGACAACGCCATCGACCACACTCCCCGCGACGGTGAGGTGCGATTAGAGCTGCGGCGTTCCCGAGGGGACGTGATCCTCGCGGTGAGCGACACCGGTCCGGGGATAGGTCCGGAGGCGGCCCAACGGGTGCTCCGCCGGTTCGACTCCGGTGGTCACCGCGCAGGCCGGGCGCATTACGGCCTCGGTCTTGCGCTCAGCCACGACGTTGCGAACCGGCACGGTGGTCAGCTTCGGCTCGCACCCAGCGATGTCGGCGCCACCTTTGAGCTGGTGCTGCCCGCGCTGGAGCCGCCCGGTCCAAGGAAGGGCTAAGAATCCGCGGGCATCGTCGAAGCATGACGAGCCGCAGCAGGAGGCAGGCCGCGTGACGTCGACCGCGACCCCGCGCCGGATCGCGCATGCCCGGTCGCGATTCCGCCGTACGCCGGTCTGGTGGCGCGACGCGATCGGAGTCGCGTGCTGGGGCAGCGTATTGGTGGTGATCGTCCTCTGGTTGTCGGGGCGAGGAATCCAACTCCTTGCGGCTGGGGCGGCTGACGTGCTGACCTCCCTCGGCCGGCTGGCGGGCCTGGTGGCCGCGGACCTCCTGCTCGTGCAGGTGTTCCTGATGGCTCGCGTGCCGATGATCGAGCGCAGCTACGGTCAGGACGAGTTGGCTCGGCGGCACCGGCAGGTCGGCTTCTACTCCTTCAATCTTCTGCTGGCGCACATCGGGTTGATCCTGATCGGTTACACCTTGCGCGATCACAACGATCTGCTCCACGAGACGTGGACCGTCGTGACGACGTACGGCGGGATGCTGCTCGCCGTCGCAGGCAGTGTCGCGCTGACGGTCGTGGTGCTTACCTCGGTTCGGGCCGCCCGGCGGGCGTTGCGGTACGAGTCCTGGCACCTGCTCCATCTGTATGCCTATGTCGGTGTCGGTCTTTCCGTGCCGCACGAGATCTGGACCGGTGCGGACTTCGCGACGTCGTGGATGGCTCGCGTGTACTGGTGGTCGGCGTACGCAACCGCTCTCGGCACAATCCTGATGTGGCGAGTTTGCCTTCCGATCTGGCGCACGCTGCGGCATGGGCTGACTGTCAGCGAGGTGATCCGGGAATCCCCGAGTGTGATCAGCGTTGTGGTGGCCGGTCGTGGCCTGCACCGCCTCCCGGTACGGGCCGGCCAGTACTTCGTCTTCCGATTCGTCGACGGGCCAGGATGGTCGCGCGGGAATCCGTTCTCGCTGTCCGCCGCACCGGCACCCGATCGCCTTCGGGTGACGGCCAAGGCAGCCGGGGACGGAAGCCGCCGGCTGTTCCGGCTCAGGCGCGGAACCAAGGTCGCCATCGAAGGTCCGTACGGCCGGTTGACCGGTGAGCACCGCGTCACCGACAGGATCGCGATGTTTGCGTGCGGCATCGGTATAACCCCGCTGCGCGCCCTGCTCGAGGAACTCGACTACGAGCCCGGTGATGCTGTGCTCGTCTACCGTGCGCACGCTCCGGAGGATCTGGTCTTCCGCGATGAACTCGACCAACTCGCTCGGCGTCGCGGTATCACCGTCCACTACCTGCTCGGCCGACGCATCCGAGGCCGGACGTCATGGCTGCCGCAGAGCGCCGCAGCCTGGACGGACGAGGATGCGCTGTTGCAGGTTCTGCCGGCCATCAGTGAGTACGACGTGTACGTCTGTGGGCCCGATCCCTGGACGGATGCTGTCTGCGCGGCTGCCGCGGCGGCTGGTCTTCCGTCGAGCCAGCTTCATCGGGAGCGATTCTCGTGGTGAGAGGAGAGCGTTCGTGAGGCGCGGCGTCAAGTTGACCATGTCCGCTGCGACCGTGGTCGTCGTCGGTGTCGGCCTGCGGATGAGTGCACAGCCTCACCCCGATGTCGGTGCGGCCGAGCCGGTCCCTGCCTTTCGGCCGAGTCGTGCACCGACGACCCCTCAGAGAGAAGCACAACGGAGAGGTCGAGCAGGCAAGACTCCTACCAGCCGCCGGTCAGTTCCTTCCGGTTCCACGTCTGCTTCCGTGACGGTCATGGGTGGTGTCGTCAGTACGCCGTACGGGCCTGTCCAGGTTGAAGTCACCGTGCGAGCCGGCCGGATCAGCCACGTCCGAGCCGTGGCCAGACCAAGCGGCAACGGCCAGACGCAGCAGATCAACAGCTACGCCATCCCACAGCTCGATCAGGAGACGCTTGCCGCTCAGAGCGCGCAGATCGACACGGTGTCGGGAGCGACCTTCACGTCGGACGGATACCGTCAGTCCCTGCAGTCCGCGCTCGACGCGGCTCACCGAGCGGGTGCACGATGACCAGCCATTCGAGACGTCTGCGGCGGAACGCTGCCGTCGTCGGTGCGACCGGGATCCTGCTTGGCGTTCTCTTCCTCTATCCGACGAGCACAAACCGCAGCACGTCCCCATCGGCCGCCACGGCCAGGCCTGGTGTCGTGAACACGACACCGTCAGGTGGCTCTCTGATCGTGAACGGCGAAGCTGCCGGCACCCGGTACGGCGCGGTGCAAGTGCGCGTCACGATTCGATCGCGACACCTCGTGGCCGTAACTGCGGTCGCCTACCCATCGTCCGGACGTCGCGACCAGGAGATCAGCTCGTTCGCGCTGCCGGAGTTGGAGAAGGAAGCGATTGCCGCCCAGAGCGCCCAGATCGACACAGTCTCTGGTGCGACGTTTACCTCGGACGGCTATCGGCGCTCACTGCAGTCCGCTCTGGACGCAGCTCATCTGCAGCCGTCGGGCTGACCTGCTCCAAGAAAACCCCAAGAACCGCCTGTCACTGTTGTGCCCCCAGTGCCTCGATTCGTAGCTTGAAGGGATCTGATGCAGACCGTCAACGGGCTCCCGGCCCACGTTCTCCTCGTACACGCGATCGTCGTACTCCTGCCCCTGGCCGCAGCGTTGCTGTTGCTGACGGCGCTTTGGACACCTGCCCGGCGACGCCTTGCCGGTCCGAACGCGGTCTTGTCCGTGCTCGTGGTCGTGCTGGTGCCGGTCACCACCAGCGCAGGGGAGTGGCTGGAGCACAAGCTGGCGCCCAACCCGCTCATACACCGCCACGCAGAACTCGGCGACACCGCGATCTATGCCGCAGTCGCTATAGCTGTTTTGGCGGTGATCGTCTGGTGGCGCCAGCGCGAGGGCAACGCCACCGCGAGTGCGCGACGTACCTACCTCGCGCCTGCCTCAGGCGCGGTGACAGCCGTCGTTACGGTGCTTGCCCTGGTCGTGTCCGGGGTCGCGATCTACGACGTCGTCAGGATCGGCGACTCCGGCGCCCAGGCCAGCTGGAGCGGCCGCATCTCGACGCCGTAGATCTTGTCTTCGGCCGAGCATCGACACGAGTGACTGGTGCGGTGCCACCAGCAACACAGTCCACAGTCGCGACGAAAGCCTGGCCGTCCTCCGGCCAGATCTGGACCGCTGGTCAGCGCTGGTAGTTCAGTGTTTCGTTCCAGGGCCGGCGAGGCGTGAGGCCGGAGCTCTCGGTGGGATAGCCGAAGCGGATGATCAGTTGGGGCCAGCTGTCGTGCCCGATGAGGGTGTGGACTTCGTCGCGGAGGGGCGGGTATTCGATTGCCTGGTTGAGGAACGACGCCGCGAGGCTGTAGGAGGTTGCTGTCAGCAATACTCGTTCCAGTGCCAGGCCGGCCCGTACCCAGGCGGTCTCGTCGTCGTCCGCGGTGGCGAGGACGGCGATGATCGGCTTGGCCTCGAAGGCTGCCTGGCTGCGGTGTGGGGTGGCGCGGCCCGCGGACAGGTCCCGGACGGCCGCGGGGCTGGTCGGTAGTGGGCCGAGGACGGAGTCGGGGACGCCTTCGGTGTCGCGGTCGCCGCCGATCCATCGCAGCCTTTCGTGCAGCCGGTCCTCCTCGTGTAGGTCGCGGTCGTCGGCGGCCCGGATGATCGAGCCGAGGTGTGTGCGCTGTTGGTCGTCGAGCCATCGCAGGTCCGCTCGTTCGGCCCTCGCTGCCTCGGTCAGCAGTTTGGTCATCCTGGACGAGATCGGCCGGTCGGCCATCGGGCCGCGGTAGGTGTAGCGGCGCGCCAGTTCGCCGTACAGGGAACTGAGGCCCGCGACAGGTACCTTCCGGTCGGCCAGGAAGATCCGTACCACGACGTCTGGTGTGGCGGGGTCGGGGTCGATCGCGATCGTTGTGTCGTGGCCGAGCATGGCCGCGGCGACGCGGAGGTTGAAGGTCGCGGCGCCGAGGCCGATGCGGATGAATCGGTTCGCGGGATCGGTCGTGGGTAGGGTGCGGTCGGGGTCCAGGAGGACGTCGATCACCGGTCCGTTGATCTCGAACCGCCACGGTTGGGTGTTGTGCATCGAGGGTGCGAGGCCGGCTGCGGCGAGCAGGATGCCCACCTCGTCCTGGGTGACGGACTTCGTCGTAGTCATGTCGATTCCCTTCTCACCACAGCCGCACCCGCTCGAGATGATGCCGCCGTACTCATGAGGACTGGCCCCGTTCGCTGCGAGGTGACCATGAGCCGCTCGCGCTGCGCCCAGTCGCCCGCAGTGAATTCGCCCTCGAGTCTGGCCAGATCCTGGTCCCAGCGCTCGAACTCACGGAGCACTGCTTCGGGTCCGTTCATCGTCAGTACTCCTTCCGGGTGACCGTTATCCCAGCATTCCGCCGTACGCAGATGCACGGCAGCAGCATGGGTCCCCTCTCGCGGGGTCCTTCGACATCTGTGGTGGTGACCTCGGTCCCTGCCGGTGCTGTGACACCGGCAGAACGATCGAGGTGGAGGGGCAAGTGGAGAGGACATCGGCGATGACCGGCAAGCGGGTGATTCACGTTGGTGTGGACGGTTCCTGGCGTGAGAGCGGCGCAGCGCGCGGGCGCGGCGGAGTCCGCGGCCTGCTTCTCGGTTCGGTCAGTCAGAATCTGCTCCACAACGCGGCCTGCCCGGTCGCGGTGGTCCGGCACCGGAAGGAGAAACGATGAGGACTGAGCTCGGGCGCGCGTAACGAGACGTGGTCAAAGCTTGAGCGTGGCCAGGGCGACGCCGCCCTCGCGGACTCGGCTGGGTGCCGTGGTCAGTCGACCACCGCGGGCGGCACGTCCTTGTCGACGAGGTGTGTCTCCTCGTGTTTGCGGGGGAGCATCAGGGCCGGCACCAAGGTGAGGACGACTAGCACCCACGCGACCCAATAGGTGTGCGCGAACGCCGTGGCGGCGTCGACCAGCCCGCGCGCGATGGCGGCGGGATCGATGTGGAGCGGGGCGAGGTTCTCCGGGCGGGTGTTGGACAGGATCGCAGCCTGGGTCTCGCGCAGTCCTTCGCCCACCCCGGGGACGCGCTGCGTACCGGGGATGATCGGCGAGTCGTTGAGCTGATTGGTGAGGATGACCGACATCGTCGCCACGCCGCAGGAGGAGGCGATCTGCTGGGTGATGTTGAGCAGCGTCGAGCCGCGCGCGACCTGGGCGCCGGCCAGCGTCCTCAGTGCCGAGGTGAACAATGGCATCATGGTGCCGCCCATCCCGAAGCCCATCACGACCAGCATCCCGATGAGCAGCGGGTACGGCGTTGTCGACGTGACCTGGGTCAGGCCGAACATGCCCGCGACGATCAGCGCGATCCCGAACGGCACGATCCGGCCCACCGGGATCTTGTCGACCAGCCGCCCGGCGATCGGCATGGTCACCATCGCCCCGAGCCCCTGCGGCGCCACCAGGAGGCCCGCGTGCAACGTGGACTCACCGCGGATCTGCTGGAAGTACGTCGGCACCAGGAGGAGCCCACCGAAGAACGCGGCGGCGAACAGGAACATCGTCAGGATCGAGACGGTGAGATTGCGGTTGCGGAACAGCCGGAGGTCGAGCAGCGGGTGCTCCGGCCGGAAGGAGTGCCAGACGAAGGTCGCCATCAGCAGTACTCCGGCCAGCGTCGAGACCCACACCCGCGGCGCGCCGAAGTCGCCGTTCTTGGCGGGCAGGGAGGAGATGCCGAAGAGGAACAGCGCGAGCCCGGGGGACATCAGCGCCATTCCGAGGAAGTCGAACGACTCCGACGGCTCGGGGCTGTCCTTGGCCAGGGCGAACCAGGCGTAGACCAGCGCGATCGCGCCGAGCGGCACGTTGATGAGGAAGATCCAGTGCCAGCTCGCCACCTGGATCAGCCAGCCGCCCAGGATCGGTCCCAGGATCGGGCCGAGGAGCATGGGTACGCCGAGGATGGCCATCAGCCGGCCCATCCGGTGTGGTCCCGCGGCCCGGGTCATGATGGTCATGCCGAGCGGCATCAGCATGCCGCCGCCCAGTCCCTGGAGGACGCGGAAGCCGATGAGCATGTCGATGCTCGACGCGGTCGCGCAGAGGGCCGATCCGGCGGTGAAGAGGAAGATCGCGGTCATGTAGAGCCGCTTCGTACCGAACCGGTCGGCCGCCCATCCGGTCAGCGGGATCACGGTCGCAAGGGCCAGCGTGTACGCCGTGACCGTCCAGGCGACGTGGGAGTAGGCAACCGGGCTCTCGGGCGTGCCGAACTCGTCCTGGAAGGTCGGCAGGGCGACGTTGACCACGGTGATGTCGAGGATCGACATGATGGCCCCGAGCACCACGACGCCGGCGATCTTCAGAACGGCGGCGTCGATGTTGTCGGGGTAGTCGGATTGGGCAGCTGGCTGGCTCTGGCTCACGGTCGGTCCCCCTCGGCACGAATCCCGTCCCTGCCGACACTACGCGCCGATCCCCGCCCAACACGAGCACATTCTTCATCCCCTGCCGCCCCCCGCGGGCTCACCCGCACCCGCCCGATCTCTCCACACCGCTGGGTCGTGACCCGCACCGTAAAACCACTCTGACCGAGGGTCTGCTGGGGTCAGCGGGGGAGTAGGTCGGCGGCGTGGAGTTGTTGCCAGATCTCGGACTGGTCGACGACGGTGACGCCGAGTTTCTCGGCCTTGGTGAGTTTGGCGGCGCCGACGTCGGCGCCGGTGATGAGCAGGTCGGTGCTTGCCGAGACCGACGAGGCGATGGTCGCGCCGGCCTTCTCACAGAGTCGCTGGAATGCCGGGCGTGCGACCTTCTCGCCGGAGCGAGGGTCGCTGATGGCGCCGGTCACGACCACTGTCTTGCCGGCCAGCGGTGCACCGGCTGCGACGACCGGCGGCAGGTCCTCCTCGCGTACGTCGAGCGTGACGCCGGCCGCGCGGAGCCGTTCGAGCTCGGGACGTAAGCGTGTGAGGTGCTCGATCAGTGAGGCGGCGACCTTCGGGCCGATGTCGTCCACGGCGACGAGCCCGTCGACGCCTGCGTCGGCGACCTCTTCCAGGGAGGCGAATCCGGCTCGGCACAGCCTGGCCGCGGTGCCTTCGGATGCCATCGGGATCGCGAGGCCGATCAGTGCACGGCGCAGGCCGACCTGGCGGCTTGTGTCGATGGAGTCGATCATGCGGGCGGCCGAGACCTCGCCGATGCGGTCGAACTGCAGCAGCCCTTCCTTGGTCAGCTGGTAGAAGTCCGACGGGTTCTCCAGGATCCCGGCGTCGGCCAGCCGTTCGATCCAGACCCCGCCGATCGCGTCGATGTCGGCGGCCGCCCGGGACGCCCAGTGGATCAGCCGTCGTACGGTCTGGGCCGGGCAGGAGAGGTTGGTGCAGAACAGTTCGCGGCTGTTGCCTTGCTCGGTCAGGGCCTGCTCGCACGACGGGCAGGAGGTCGGCGGGACGATGTCTCGCTCCGCTCCCGTGCGCTTGGACGCATCGAGTACGCCGGCGACGAACGGGATCACGTCGCCCGCGCGGCGTACCAGGACCGTGTCGCCGATCTTGATGTCGCGGGCGCGGATCACTTCCTGGTTGGCCAGTGTCGCGCGGGTGACCGTCGTACCGCCGACGAAGACTGGCTCCAGCCAGGCGACCGGCGCGATCTTGCCGGTCTTGCCGACGTCCCAGACGACGTCGGCCAGCACGGTGGTCTTCTCCTCGGCGGCGAACTTGTAGGCGAGAGCGCCGCGTGGCGAGCTGGATCGGGTGCCGGCGGCGGCGAAGGCGTCGCGATCGGCCAGTCGCAATACGGCGCCGTCCAGGTCGTAGTCCAGGTCGTTGCGTTGCTGCTCGATCGTGGTGATCACGGCCTGCGCCGCTTCGGCGTCGCCGCAGTGCCGCATGTCGGCGACAGTGAATCCCATCGACCGCAGTGCGCGCTCGAGATCGGCGTCGGTGTTGTCGCGGTCGCTGAGCAGGTCGAAGGCCAGGAACTGCAGGCGCCGTTCGGCGACGGTGGCCGGGTCCTTGGCGCGCAGCGTGCCGGCGGCGGCGTTTCTCGGGTTGATCAGGGGCTTGTCAGGGTGAGCGGCGTTGTAAGCCGCGAAGGTGGAACGCAGCATGACCGCCTCACCGCGGACCTCGATGCGATCCGGTACGTCGAGCCGGTCCGGGACCCCGTCGGCGAGCGCCCGCACGAGCGGGGTCACGTCGTCGCCGGTCGTTCCGTCGCCGCGGGTGATCGCTCGTGCCAGTTGCCCGCTCTCGTACACCAGGGCCAGTGACAGGCCGTCCAGCTTCGGCATGACGACCACCGACTGGCCGGGAAAGCGGCTGAAGAAGGCCTCGACCTGTTCGGGGCGGGTCGCCTTCTCCAGTGACAGCATCGGCCGCGAGTGCCGGATCGGCGCGTGCAGCACCGCGGGCGCACCCACCTGGTTCAACGGGTTCGGGTCGGGCGCCAACTCCGGGTTGGTGTCGATCAGCGTCCGCAGCTCGTCCTCGATCGCGTCGTACTCCGCGTCGGCCACCACCGGCGAACCCCGGTAGTAGGCGTCACGCAGTACGACGATCTGATCGGCAAGTTCCTGAATGCGCTCCCCAACGTCCACGGCCCAGGACACTACCCGCGTGCCCCGACAAACCGCTCTCGTCGGAGTGATTCCGGATGTAGGAGGAGCGGCTGGGTCCGAGGCGGGATCTCTTCCCCGCGACCGGGAGATTACGGGCTGCCGACGTCTTTTCCAGGCGGCGTACCCGCGCCCTAGCATGAGGTTGGGGGAGGCGCCGTATGGACGGTCGGAAGCACGCGCAGGCGATGGTGGGCAGGGCCAGGCCACTGGCCGAGCTCGACGGGTTGCTGGCGGCAACCATGGAAGGGCGCGGCCGATCGGCGGTCATCCTCGGCGAGCCGGGCATGGGCAAGACCACCTTGGCCGAGGCGCTCGCGGACCACGCGGCGGATTCGGGTGCAAAAGTCGCCTGGGGCTGGTGCTCGGCCACGGAGATGCCTCCGTTCTGGCCGTGGCGAGCCATCCTTCGAGAGTTGGCGCCGCACCACCGGCTCGCTGCCGACCCACCCCCTAGGTCCAGCCCGGACGGACTGGGATTGCTCCGCGGCGACTCCGGCGCCCGGGCGAGGTTGTTCGTCTCGGTGATCGATGCCTTGAGGGAGATCGAGGGTCCGCTCGTCCTCATCGTCGAAGATCTCCAATGGGCTGACGGCGCGTCGCTGTTGTTGCTCCGAACCGTCATCGACGCGCTGCCCGGCCTTCGTGTGCTCCTCGTCGTCACCTGCCGCGACGAACCGCACGAGACCGGCGACGCAGTGCTGGCCGTCGTACGTGATCTGCCCACCGCCGTGCAACGGATCCGGCTCGAAGGGCTCGAGGTCGATGAGGTCGCGGAGCTTGTGACGCGGGTCCTGGGCCCTACCGCCACAGACGAGCTGGCCACCGTGGTGCACGGCCGCACCGGCGGTAACCCCTTCTTCGTCCGCGAAGTCTCCCGCCTCCTTGCGGCGAGGCCGGCGACCACCGACGTCCCCGACGGCGTACGGGAGGTGCTGGCTCGCCGGATCGCACGGGTCAGCCAGGACTGCCAGCGCATCCTGGAAGTCGCGGCGGTGGCGGGGGACGGCGTCGACGTGTCGCTGGTCATGGCTGTCGCCGACAACCCGGCTGACACTGCGCTCGATCTGCTCGAAGAGGCGGCCTCTGCACGACTGCTTGCCGGCCCGCCGGTCGACGGCCGGATCTGGTTCACCCACGCCCTGGTCCGGGAGGTGCTGGAGTCCTCACTCGGTACGGCGCGACGAGCCGCACTGCATCGAGCACTGGCCGAGCAGCTCGAGGCGACGGCTACTGACGAGGACGCCGCGGCGGGCGAGCTGGCCCGGCACTGGTCTGCTGCCTTCGGTCCGGACGCCGCCGAACGGGCAGCAGAGTGGGCACTGCGCGCAGCGCGAGCGGCCCGGTCGCGGATGGGTTATGAGCAGGCGGTCGACGCCTATCGGATCGCATTGCGTGGCCAGGAGATCGAACGTACGAAGGTGATGCTCGAGCTGGGCGAGGCGCAGATGTACGCGGGCGACCTCGAGGGGTCCCGCCAGACCTTCGCACAGACTGCCGAACTGGCGCGGCAGGCCGGGCGCACCAGCCACCTGGCCCTTGCCGCGCTCGGCATGGGCACCGGCCTCGGTGGTTTCGAGGTGCCGCTGCACAACGAGTTGCAGGTGCAACTGCTCGAGGAGGCGCTGGGGTCGCTGCCGGAGCGCGACGGCGGCCTGCGTGCCGCTGCGATGGGGCGGCTCTCGCTCGCTTACGCGGACTCGGCTCGGGAGCGCGAGCGGATCAAGCTGGCACGGTCCGCCGTCGAGATGGCCGGACGGGTGGGCGACCCGTGCGTCGAGTCGGGCGCGCTGGCGGCGTACTGCGACACCATCGCCGGCCCCGGCCAGGTCGTCGAGCGGTTCGAAGCGGCCAGCCGGATGCTCGGGATCGCCGAACGCGGGCACGATTCGCCGTGCCAGTTGCTGGCACGTCGGCTGCGCGTGGTGGCGCTGATGGAGCGCGGCGACTGGCCGGAGGTGGACGCGGAGGTCGAGGCCTTCGCGCGGACGTCGGATCGACTGATGCTGCCGTTGTACGCCTGGTGCGTCCCGCTCTGGCGCGGCGCGCGAGCGCTGATGTCGGGTGATTTCGGAGCGGCCACCAGGTACGCCGATGAGGCCGAGGCGATCGGCCGGCGCGCCGGAAGCGCCAATGCCGCGCTCATGGTCTTCACCCTGCGTATGTGGACCCACCGGACGTCCGGCGTACTTCCCACCAGCTTCGCGGCGGAGACCCACTCGATCATCAAGTCCGTGTACGACGCACCCCTCGCTCTCGCCATGGGCGCCAGCTACTTCACGGCGGCCGGAGAACTGAACAAGGCCGCGCTCTTCTTCGACCGGCTGATGAGCCGGGGCCTGGATTCGATACCCGATGACTGTGAATGGCTCGAGGGAATGTGGCACGTCGGGGACGCGGCGATTGCTCTCGACCGTGCCGACGCGGCGGAGGAGGTGGCGAGGCGACTCGCGCCGTACGAAGGCCTCTGGGTGATCGACGGTATCGGCGGTGGCGTGATGGGAGTGACCGCTCACCTTCTCGGCCGGCTGGCGGCCTTCCAGGGCCGCACCGACGAAGCGCGGCGCCTGCTGGGGCGGGCCATCGACGCGTATCACGATTCCGGGGCGAAACCGTGGCTGGCCAAGGCGGAGCAGGACCTGGCCGCAATCGCGGGCCGTACGACGAGAGCCGCACAGGCCATGGAGGGCTTGTTCCACAAGTACGGCCGGATCTGGCAGCTGCGTTGGCGGGACGGCGAAGCCACCGTCCCCGACTCCAAGGGGATGTACGACCTGTCCGTGCTGCTGGCGCGGCCCGGCGAGCCGGTCCATGTGCTCGACCTGGTTGCGGCTGGGGGAGGGCCGCAACGGGCGGAGGTGGGTGGTGATACCGGGCCGATCCTCGACGACCAAGCTCGGGCGGCCTACAAACGCCGGCTGACCGAGCTGGAGGCCGACATCGCCGAAGCGGAACGGGACGGCGAGTCTCAGCTGGCCGGCACGCTGACCGAGGAGCGGGACTTCCTGGTCCGCGAGCTGGCAGCCGCCTACGGCCTGGGTGGCCGGGCTCGTACGACGGGGGACCCGGCCGAGCGCGCCCGTAAGGCGGTCGCCATGCGGATCGCGACGGCGATCAAGGCGATCCGGGAGGTACATCCGCCGCTGGCCCGCCACCTCGAGCTGGCCGTCTCCACCGGGCGGTTCTGCGTCTACCGCCCGGAGGAAACCGTCACCTGGCACAGCTAAGCGTGGCATTGCCACGTCGTACCTGGCGCCTTCTGGACAAAGGCGGCGTACAGGACGTCGCGAGGCATCCAGGAGCACATCATGAGCACGTTGGTGGATCAGGTCGAGGAAACCCCTACCCCGTCCGCGGCCGAGGAGCTGTGCGGCCGCCTGTTCACGCAGACCCTCGGCGCCGCCGAGATTCTCACCGTCTACGTCGGCGTCGAGCTGGGGCTGTATCGGTCACTGTCGGACGACGGTCCCGCGACGGCCGCTGAATTGGCGAAGCGGACCGGGATCGACGCCCGCTATGCCCGGGAGTGGCTGGCCCAGCAGTCGGTCACGGGGCTGCTGACCGCTCGCGGCGACGAGCCGTCAACTGCGGTGTTCAGCCTCGCCGACGGTGTGCGCGAGACGCTGGTCGACGAGGTCAGCCCGTTCTACGTGGGCGGACTGACCTACATCACGCCCGCGGTCGGCCGGGCGCTTCCATCGCTGGTCACCGCGTTCCGTACCGGCGGCGGCGTGCCCTACTCGGCGTACGGCGCCGAAGCCGTGACCGCGCAGGAGGCACTGAACCGGCCCGCGTACGAGAACTCGTTGATCGACGAGTGGCTGCCGCAGGTGCCCGACATCCAGGCCCGGCTCGCGGACACCACCCGGCCGGCGCGCGTCGCGGACCTCGGCGCCGGCGTGGGCTGGTCCTCGATCCGGCTGGCAGAGGCGTTCCCGCACATTCGCGTCGACGGGTACGACCTGGACGAGGAGTCGATCTCGCGCGGTCGCCGGTACGTCGCCGAGCGCGGTGTGTCCGGCCAGGTCGACCTCGAGGTCGCCGACATCACCCAGCCACTGCC
>Ga0137374_10003747_pt1 | contig 18016 bp, 20 predicted proteins | sample SagtaG_20_FD_104811 | JGI IMG/M metagenome (GOLD analysis project Ga0137374, IMG submission 104811) | Vadose zone soil microbial communities from Sagehorn Ranch, Mendocino, California, USA - Sage1_R_100_16 metaG | ecosystem: Environmental > Terrestrial > Soil > Vadose zone | place: USA...
AGTTCAGGCTCTGGGTGAGCGCGGGCAGACGGGACGCGAGCTCGCGGCCCATGTCCTCCTCCTTGCGGCGCTTGCCGTTCCGGTCGGTGCCCTTGAACGTGAGCGCGACGCGAGCGGAGACGAGCGCGGAACCCTCCGGGTAGGTCTGCACGACCTCGGTGAGCATCGCCCGGGCGATGGCCGGCGTACCGTCCATCATGTTGTTGCCGACCTCACGGCGCAGCCGGATGCCGGTGTCGGGCGCGCTCTCCACCGTCACCGACGCAGCGACGATGCCCGGCTCGTGACCGAGGGAGGCGAGCCACTGGCCCCAGTGCGCGACCCAGACGTCGATCTGGTCCTCGTCGACCAGCGACGCGCCGTCGGGCTCGGCGTTGATGACGACGGTGAAGTGCCGGGTGCTCGGGTAGAACAGCAGCGCGAACGGCCGCCCGTACGAGTCCTGGAACTCGCTCAGCTGGGAGGCGGCGGCCAGGCCGGGGAGCTGGAACTTGCCCCACGGGGTTCGTCCGAGCGGACCGGAACGGTAGATGTTGTGCTTCGCCATCTTTGCTCGTTGCCATCCAATGCGGGTCGAGAGCCGTTGCAGCGCGGACAAGCCGTGCTTGTCCTTGGTCATCAGCATCAACAGGCAGACGCCGACGATCAGCAGCGTGATGATCGCGGCGAGCAGGCCGCCCGCCATCGTGGCCATGATCGTCATGACCAGGCCGCCCATCATGATGCCGGTGCCGAGCGTGCCCAGGCCGGCGATACCCGCCGAAGCGGGCTGTCGCCAGTTGCCGTAAGTGCGCGGGGCGCTTCGTACGTTGTCAGCCGCTGCCACGTGGTCCGTCCGAGTCTCGTTGTGCGTCCCGGCGGGACTGATCGTCCCGCGAACGGGTGCTCTGCTGCTGTTGTGCTCGTGCTCGCTCGTTGTCGCGGCTCATGTCGCGGGCCCGGCCGCCACTGCCGGAGGGGCCACCACCACCACCGCCACCGCCGCCTCCACCGGACTCGCCATCTCCGAGCGTCTCGTCGGCCATCGTCTGGGCGGCGGTCTGGGTCATCTCGACGCCCTTCTTGACTGCCGCGGCGCCGGCGACCACTGCGATGCCCACCGGACCGGCTGCGGCTCCCGCACCGGCGGCCGCGCCGCCGGCCGCTGCGCCGCCACCAGCTGCAGCCCCACCACCCGCGGCAGCTCCACCTCCGGCTGCGGCTCCACCGCCACCTCCACCGGCCGCTGCCGCACCGCCTTCGCCACCGGCTGCACCACCGGCGCCTTCACCACCGCCCGCGCCACCGCTCGGGCTCTGGGCTTGACTCGGGCGGCCGACATTGCGGGCGCCGCTCGGACCGTCGCCGCTACCGCTGCCACTGTCGCCCTGGCCGTCAGCCGACTGCTGCGCCTTCTGGGCCAACTGGTCCATGCCGGTCATCTTGGCCGCGAGCATGCCGGCCCCGGCACCGCCCGCCGTGGCGGCGACCATCGGGACGATGAACCGCATCAGCGCGGGCAGCGCGAACAACGCGAGCACCAACATGGTGAGGCCGGTGACCATGTTCATGATCTGGGTCGCCGCGGGTTGGCCGGAGTCGGCGAAGTTGAGTCCCTTGCCGTTGTTCGAGGTGAGCCTGATCGCGGTCGCATAGACGATCGCGGCGACCGGTTTGTAGAGGATGAAGGCGAGCAGCCAGGACACGATCCGCTTGAACCAGGTCCGGCCCATCTCGGTGTTGGTCGCAGCGGCACTGATCGGCAGGACGCCGAGCAGCAGGATCAGCATCGCGCTGCGCACCACCATCAGCACGATCTGGATCACCCCGGCGACGATGGCCAGCACACCGATCGTGATGGCCAGGCCGATCCCGATCGGCCCGACGGTCGCGGACACTGCCAGCATCGCGGTCATCGACTGACCGAAGCTCTTGCCGCCACCGGTGTTGCCGATCCCGCAGCGCCAGCCTTCACCGGAGTCGCTCAGCGCGGTGGTGACGAGGCAGTCGGAGAACTTGTCGCCGAACTCGATCAGCGCCTGCGCGACCGCGATCGACAGCGCGGCAGCGACCGCCAGCGTGATCAGCGAGCGCAGGATGTCCCGGGCCGCCTCCCCGCGGTGGCTCCAGGCCATCTGGATCGCACCGACCATCACACCGATGACGGCGACGAACACCGCGATGAACTGGGTGTGCGCCCAGATCCATCCGACCGTGTCGTTGGCCGGCGCGCCGGTCGTCGTACTGCCGACCGAGACGGTGGGCACGTAGACCCAGAAGGTCCCGATGGTGCCCATCACGACGGTGACCGCCGCGGAGATGGCGTCGAGTATCGGCTGGAAGATCATGTTGATCAGTCCTTTGACGACGGGCGCGAGTACCTTCGCGACAGCGTCGAAGAGGCATTGGTACCAGGCGCAGAGCGCGAGCATGTCAAGACGTCCTCGGCGAGACGAAGCGAAGGATGGCGGGCAGCGACACGACCGCGACGATCATCATGGTCACGCCCATGACGACCTTGAGCATCTGCGTGCCTTCGGCCCCCATCGAGGCGCCCTCGGGAGCCCCGGGGGTCCCCATCAGCTTGATGGCCGTGGCGTAGATCAGCGCCGCAACGGGTTTGTAGATGATGAATCCGCCCAGCCAGGCCAGCGTCTTCTTGAACCAGGCCATGCCCATCTCGGTGTTCGTGGCCGCCGCGGTCAGCGGCAGCACACCGACGAGCAGCACGAGCATCCCGTAACGGACGATCATCAGGGCCAACTGGATGATCGCGGTGATCACCATCAGGATGCCGACGAAGATGATCAGCACGAACCCGAGCGCCTCGCCGGGATCCTGGAGCGGATCGGTCATCCGCTCGGCCAGCTTCGTCGCGAAGGCGTGGTTGTCCGCCCCGAGCGCCTGGCTGATGATCCACTGGGAGAACTGGTCCGAGGCCTGGATCAGCGTGGCGGCGAAGGCCACCCCGGCGCCGGACACCACGACCATGGTCAGCAGTGATTTCAGGATGTCGCGCAGCGGCTCGCCACGGTGCGACACCGCCATTTGGATCGCGGCCACGATCACCGCGATCGAGGCCGCCGCGGCCAGGATGTAGTTGGTGTGGACCTGGATGAAGCCGACCGCCCCATTGTCGGAGATGTCCGGGGTGTCGATCCAGACCCAGAGGAAGCCGACGGCCTTGAGCACCGCCTCGACGGCTTCCACCACGACGGTCTGGATGGCCTTGAAGATCAGCTTGAAGAGCGGTCCGAAGGCCGCGTTGACGGCCTTGCCGAGATACTCCTCGACGCAGTCGTCCCAGTCCCAGGGCGCCCAGGAGCAGCCGAGTACGATCATCAGGCACCCCTGAACCCGACGTAGCCGTCCAGCGACTGCAGGACCTCGGGCGCGACGGCACCGTTGAAGGTCCCGTCGTCCTGCAGCACGGCCTTCCAGTCACCGCCCGACCAGGCCATCGTGACGAGCAGCGCCGCGACGTTTCGGTCGTCGACTTGGACCGCGATCGACATGATCGCGCGGTTGGGCAGGTAGTCGATCATCTTGAAGCCGGTGAACTGGGGCACCTGGCCCAGGTTCCGCGGTGTGGTGATGGTCCGGGCCTCTGCTGCCGCCCGGTTCCGGCCGGGGCCGGGCAGGACGCGCTTGGACAGCACGTAGTCGGTCAGGTCCGGGTTGCGGATCTGGCCGAGCAGAACCATCGCCGCGAGTACGGCACCGGTCGGCGAGTGGGCGAAGCAGGAGCGCACTCCGGTCCGGTCCGTCACGGCCGGACCTCCCTGCTGCTGGAGCGGAATCAGCATGTCAGCCTCGAACTGCCAGTTGACCGCCGGCGGCGCCACCCGCGGGATCGTCTGGTCGGGATGCTTGAGCCTGCAGCCGCCGATACCTGTCGCCGTCGGCCCAGAGGACGGTGTCGTGGTGCCGGTCGGCTCTTCCGTGGGCGTGGCGGGCGGCACGGACGGTTCCTCGGTGGGCTGTTCGGTTGGTACGACGGTGCTCGGCGACGTCGTCGGCTGCGTGGTCGGCGTACCCGTGTCGCGGGCGAAGAACCAGACCAGCAGGCAGACGACCACGGCACCGACGACGATCGCCGAGGCAACGAAACCGCGCTCCTGCCAGAAGCTGGTCCCCTCACCTCCGGCGTCGTCGTCTCCGGAACCGGTATCGGGACCCTTGCTGAACAGACCCACGGCCGATCAGCCTCCGGCGATCCGGTCGCAGTGGCCTGCGGTCACTTCAGCGCGCCCACGAGCAGCGTCGAGGAAGCGATCACGATGCAGGCCGCGAGGACCCAGCCGAGGCGGGCGGCGTGCTCGCCACCCTCGCCGCGGCGCTGGCCGACGGCCATCATCGCGCCGGCGATCAGGATGCCGAGAACGCAGACGGAGAAGGCGATCCAACGCACCCAGTCGATCACCAGGTCGAGCTTGTCGGCGCCCGGCGGCCGCTTACCGCCGCCGTCCAGCGGGAGCAGGCTGGGAGCCTCCGAGATCAGGTGTGCCAACATCATCGGGGTGTTTGCCTTTCAGTACGGGGCGGGGTAATCCGCTGGGTTTGACGCGCGAAGTGCGTAGATGGATTCAAGAACTTCGAAGACCTCGTCCGGGGTGTTCTCAGGCGTGGGAGCCTCCCCTCTGCGCCACTCCTCGATCCAGGGGATGTCCCAGACCCTGGGGACGCCGCCGCCGACGATGTCGGCGAAGTCGTCGAGTACTCGCGGCAACCGTCCCGGCGCGTCCGCGATCAGGACCAGGCCGAGGACGGCAACACCCTGGACGACACCGGAGGCCCACTCGATCGCGGCGCGCTGAGCGGCCCGCAGACCGGAACCGTGGGTCCGGGCGACCAGGATGACCGGCGTTGGCACCGGTGGTGGTGGGATCGGCCAGCGATGGTTGGCCGCCCGGGTGCCCGGGAGCAGGAGCGACATCGTCGTCTCCCCAGCACCGCCGTGCACACCGACCCACCAGAGCGTGTCCGCGACCGGAATGGCGAACTTCGGCAGGCGTTGATCCTCCGCCGGCGCCGGCACGCCATGCTGCGGGGCGGACGGCCCGCGTGGGGTCACATCCGCCGGCTGCGGCGAGGGGCCCGGTTGCTGCGGACCAGGAGTCGGCGATTGCTGCCGAGTCCACGGGTTCTGCGTCATGGCCCCTCCTCTCGCGGTGCGTCACAGGCTGTCGCCCACAGTATTCTCTCGCTTTCCGGGTGTACTTTCGTGACCCATCCACAGGCGAGGATGTTTCTACCCCCTTGTCGGGGTCAGTCGAGCCGGATGGGCTCGCGTGGTTTCTGCATGCCCGGATTCCTGGCATGCCCTGGTGCGGGGGACATGCTAGAACGGCGGGGTCGGAGTCTGATGAGCGAGGGAGTTCTGTGGCGGGAATGAGAGGTCACCATGGCTGAGAAGATCCCGTCCTGGCCCAAGGTGACGATCAGGCTGTACGACGACCACAACGCCGAGGTGAAGATCGCCGGCCGGAGCCACCCGGTGAACCACCACGATCCGCGGCAGGCCGCGATCGCTCTCGTGAGCGAGCGGTCCGCGCAACTCGGCCGGCCGGTCAAGGCGACCGCGGTGGAGTCCGACGGCGCTTCCTGGCCGCTGATCATCCACCCCGACGGCCGGGTCGAGGCGGTCGAGGTGGAGACCCGCAAGGGCAACAAGCCGATCTGGCCGATCATCGTCGCAACTGTGCTGGCCGGCATTCTGATCGCGGCGACGGCGCTCTACCTGACCGTGTTCAGCAAGGGCGACGACGTCACCAAGCCGACCGAGTCGCCGAAGCTGCCGCCGCTGCCGGAGCCGAGCGTCGGCCCGGACCAGTTCGCCGCCCGGCCGGTGCCGGCCGGCTGGTCGAAGAACGCGAGCTGGACGGTCGACATCGCCGACAACTCGGTGCCCGCGGTGTCGCCGGACGGCACGGAGGTCGCCGTACTGACACCGGATCAGAAGATCGCGGTGTTCGACGCAGGAGGCAAAGTGCTCTGGCAGGACAAGGTGCCGCGCGACGCGCAGAGCCCGGTGTACACCATCATCGACTCCAAGCAGGTGGTCGCCGTGGCCTCGCCGGAGACCCTGTACTACTGGGCCGGTGACGGCGCCGAGGCGACCGAGATCGAGCTGCCCGACTCGGCCCAGGTCCAGTTCTTCGGTACGTCGCCGTTGATCGAGATGGGCAACGATGCCGGCGCCAGTGTGGTCTCCGGCGGCCAACTGAAGACGGTGCCGAACCAGCCGCGGGGGTCCACAATGCTGCTGGCCGAGGGCGACAAGACACTCATGGCGCGGTACGGCGGCCCGCTGTACTGGAGCCAGCCGGACAAGGATCTGCAGAAGGTGGACCCGAAGCCGCCGCAAGGAGCGACGGAGATCGATCACATCGTGGCGGCGAGCCCGGGGCGTGCGCTGGTGCTGTGGAAGACCGCAGCCGCGGACACGGTGATCCCGGTGGTGCAATCGACCGTCAACGGCTCGATCGTCGCCATCTGCCAGCGATCGGAGGAAGGCGACGTGGAGGGATGGCAGTGGGTCCCGGACACCGGCAACAAGGTCGCCGCCTGGGGTGAGTGCCTGATCGACCTCACCCGGCACACGACCTCCCAGTACCCGGAGTTCCGCCCGCTGTCGATCACCGGTACGACGATCTACGGCACGGTCGGCAACGATCCGTTCGCCGTCACCCCTGGGCACCCCTCGCATGCGCTCGCCGCCAACACCGCCCGGCCCTGGGGCATCGCCGGGGGCCACGCGATCGTCGTCCAGGACTCGGTCGTCTACGCCCTGGACAAGAAGTGAGCCGGTCAGCCAGGAAGAGTCGCGTCCTACGCAGTGTCGGTGCAGTGATCGGGGCGACGGTGTTGCTGCTGCCGGCGGGGCAGGCGATCGCTGATGACGATCCTTCGCCGGTCGATTGGCCGAAGATCGAGCAACCGGATGCCGGTGGCAACGAGTCCGACCCGGAGCCGGTCAAGTGGACTACCGTCGACAAGCCGGCGGACGACAGCAACGCCAGCGACCCCAAGCCCGACGACTGGCCGACAGTACAACCACCAGGCTGAGCCTCCTTGGGAGCGAGCCCCCGGAGAACACAAGGCCCGCGCTCCCGAGGGAGTGCGGGCCTTGCTTCAGACAGCTGACCTCAGTTGGCTGCGACCTCGAGGCGGACCGTGGCGGCCACCTCCGGGTGGAGCTGGACCGAGACCTGGTGCTTGCCGGTGGTCTTGATCGGCGCGGCGATCGCGATCGCGCGCTTCTCCACCAACGGTCCACCGGCGGCCTTGATGGCGCCGGCGATGTCCGCCGGGGTGACCGAGCCGAACAGGCGGCCCGTGTCACCGGCCTTCACGTCCAGCGTGACAGTGAGCTGCTCGAGCTGGTTCTTGACCTCGCTCGCGTGCTCCTTGCCCTGGATCGCCCGGGCGTCGCGCGCCCGCTTGATCGACTGGATCTGCTTCTCGGCGCCGCGGGTCCAGCCGATGGCCAGGCCGCGCGGGACCAGGTAGTTGCGGCCGTAGCCGTCCTTCACCTCGACGATGTCGCCGGGGGCTCCGAGGCCCTCGACCTCCTGCGCCAGGATGAGCTTCATGTCTCAGACCTCCCTCAGCGAGCCGTGCTCGTGTACGGCAGCAGGGCCACCTCACGAGCGTTCTTGATAGCGGTGGCCACGTCGCGCTGGTGCTGCACGCAGTTCCCGGTCACCCGGCGGGCGCGGATCTTGCCGCGGTCCGAGATGAACTTGCGCAGCAGCGCGGTGTCCTTGTAGTCGACGTACGGGCTCTTGTCCTTGCAGAAGCCGCAGACCTTCTTCTTCGGCTTCCGAATGATCTTGGCCATTGTGGTGCTCTCTTCCTTCCAGAGCCCGGCTCACGAGCCGGAATGGTCATTTCTATTGTGTTGGAGCTGGGATCAGAACGGGGGCTCTTCCATCGAGCCGCCGCCCTGGCTGGCCCAGGGGTCGTTCTGCGGAGCGGACTGGCCGCCACCGCCCTGTCCCTGCGGGGTTGCCCAGGGGTCGTTCTGCGGGGCGCCACCCTGGCCGCCGCCGTAGCCGCCACCACCCTGGTTGCCACCGCCACCACCGAAGCCGCCGCCGCCTTCGCCGCCAGGGCCCGAGCGCATCGCCCGGGTCACCTTCGCGGTGGCGCTGCGCAGGCTCGGACCGACCTCGTCCACGTCGATCTCGAAGACCGTCCGCTTGTTGCCGTCACGGTCGTCGTACGAGCGGGACTTGAGCCGGCCCTGCACGATCACGCGCATGCCGCGCTGGAGCGACTCGGCCACGTTCTCCGCGGCCTGGCGCCAGACGGAACAACTCAGGAACAGCGACTCGCCGTCCTTCCATTCACCTGTCTGCCGGTCGTACGTCCGCGGCGTCGACGCGATCCGGAAGTTCGCGACGGCCGCTCCGGACGGGGTGAACCTCAGCTCAGGATCGTCGACAAGGTTGCCGACCAGTGTCACGACGGTTTCGCCTGCCATTGCCGTTCCTCCTGCTTTCGGGTGTGGCTTTGTCAACAACTATCAGTAGCGGCTGGCGCCGACAGTACCGATGGCTGCTGACGACCCCAGGTTCAGTGCTGGTCCGGCCGGATGACCTTGGTCCGGAGGATCGACTCGTTCAGCGTGAGCTGACGGTCGAGCTCCTTCACGACCGCCGGCTCGGCGGTCAGGTCGATGACGGCGTAGATGCCTTCGGCCTTCTTCTTCACGTCATAGGCAAGCTTGCGACGACCCCAGATGTCGAGCTTCTCGACCGTGCCACCTTCCTTGCGGACGATGTTCAGGTACTGGTCGATGGACGGCTCCACGGTGCGCTCATCGAGCTCAGGGTCGAGGATCACCATGACTTCGTAACGACGCATGCGCGAACTCCACCTCCTTCGGACTTGGCGGCCACGGTCTCTCCGTGGCAGGAGGGCGATGCGATGATGCTCCACGCCGACACTTGCCGTCGGCGCCAAGCAAGCAGCCCGGTCGATGGACCGGGCCACACCCAAGAGAATACCAGCGTTCGGACGCCCACCTGACCATATCCACAGGCCTCTTTCGGTGACTCTCCGTCACCGCCTCGCAACCTGACCTTGGGCCGGGGTACGTCGCGACACGAGCACGAGCAGTGGGACCGCCAGCAGCGACGAGATGGCAGCGAGCAGTGGAAACCCGCCGACGGTGAAGAGCCAGGGCGAGGAGGCGGTGGCGAGGGCCGAGGCGGCCCAGATGAACGACTCGACCTTGCTCTCCAGGTCTGCGGTGTGTAGCTGTGCGCTGCCACCTAGGTAGCACAGGTTCCAGGCGTAGCCGAGCAGTAAGAGGGCCGGTGTGAAGATCAGACCGGTCTGGATGGTCAGTACGGCGGACACCAGCAGCAGAGCGAGTCCGGTGAGGACCACCGGTCGCGTCCCGGATCGGTCGATCCACCAGCCCGTCAGCGGAGCCAGTGCGAACATGCCGAAGGTGTGAGCCGACAGCATGACTCCCAGTACGCCCAGCCCATCGCCGTGGTGCTGCGTATGAACGGGTACGGCGCTCATCAGCGCGACCATCACCAACTGCCCCACCACCATCACACCGGCCGCGAGGACGACCGGCGTCCAAGGTGATGCGGACGAGTGGTGGTGGCCCCGTTGTGGCTCGTCGGTGGAGCGAACGGCCCGGATGCGAGTGGATGCGAGCAGTGCGGAGAACACTGCGGCCACTGCGACGAGGAAGGGTCCGGCGAATGCCGGCAGCCCGAGGGATGTGGCCAACGACTGTGATGGCGCCATGAGGAACGGGCCGCCGACTGCACCCGCAGTGCCGGCCCAGACGACTGCGCTCATGGCTGACGCGCGTCGGGAGGCAGGTACGGCGTCAGCCGCCGCGTACCGGGACAGGAGGGCTGCTGCGTTGCCGAAACCGATCAGGAACATGCCGACGAACAGCAGTGCCACATGTGCACCCACTGCGGTCAGCACTGCCAGCGCTCCGCCGGCAACACCGACGCCGTACCCGATGCGGAGGGCCTGAGCGCGTCCCCGCCGAGCGGTCCAGCGGCCGACGGCGAGTGCGCCTGCTGCGGTGCCCAGTACGCCAGCTGTATTGGGTAGACCGGCCAAGGCGGGGCTCAGCCTGACGGTGATCAGGATGGTGCTCACGGCGCTTGCTGTGATCATGGCGGCGTTCATCAGGGCGGCGGCCAGCACGACGGGGATCAGCATGTCTTCAACGCTAAGAAGGCGGCCGTCGCAGCTGAAGACCTGAAGTAAGGCGTTCGGCCTTGCGGAGGAGCGATGTCGAAGGTGTTCTGAGGAGATGACTTTTCAGGAGCGAACCCTGGACTCGACCGACTGGCAGATCCTCGCCGAACTGCAGGCCGACGGACGGCTGTCGTTCAACCAGCTCGGCAAGCGGGTCAACCTGTCGCCGCCGGCTGTAGCGGACCGCGTACGACGGTTGGAGGAGTCCGGCGTGATCACCGGTTATCGCGCACAGGTCGATCCGGCCCGGGCCGGCCAACCGCTGTCTGCCTTCGTCCAGATGCGCTGCAGCACCGGCCGCTGCCTGCTGAAGACCACGCGCGCCGAAGACTTCCCCGAGGTCCTCGAGATCCACAAACTCAGCGGCAACTCCTGCTCCATGCTCCGCGTCCGCGTCACGTCGATGCGCCACCTCGAAGGCCTCTTCGAACGCCTCGGCGAACACGGCGAGATGAACACGCACGTGGTCCTCTCCACCGAGTTCGAAGGCCGCCCGGTGCAAGCACCCACCCACGACGCGCGCCGGGTGACGCGCTCGGCGGGATGGGGCTCCTGAACTGTCGGCGGGCGGTTCTAGGGTGGGTTTCATGAGCTTGAAGCTGGGTGCGCACGTGGACCAGGAAGACCCGCTGGCCGAGGCGGCTGATCGGGGTGCCGATCTTGTGCAGTTCTTCCTTGGCAACCCGCAGGACTACAAGGCACCGAAGCTCGCCTACGCCGACGGCGCCGAGGCACTGAAGGAGCGGGCCGCCGCCGCGGGCGTCGACCTGTACGTCCACGCGCCGTACCGGCTGAACGTGGCGAACACGAACAACCGGATCCGGATCCCGAGCCGGAAGCTGCTCCAGCAGACGCTCGACAAGGCGGCCGAGATCGCGGTCAAGGGCGTGATCGTGCACGGCGGGCACGTCGGCGACGACGATGACCCCGAGGCGGGGTTCGACAACTGGCGCAAATGCATCGAGCGCGCCGAACTGCCGGTGCCGCTGCTGATCGAGAACACGGCCGGCGGTGAGAACGCGATGGCCCGCCAACTGGACCGGATCGCGCGCCTGTGGGACGCGGTCCAGTCGTCCGGCAACGACCGCCTGGAGAACGTCGGCTTCTGCCTCGACACCTGCCACTTCCACGCGGCCGGCGAGGAGCTGTCGACGATCGTCGAGAAGGTCATGGCGATCACCGGCCGGATCGACCTGGTGCACGCGAACGGGTCGCGGGACGAGTTCGGGTCAGGCGCCGATCGGCACAGCAACTTCGAGGAGGGTCACATCGATCCCGCCGACATCGTCGCGGTGGTCCAGGCTGCCGGCGCACCGGTGGTGGTCGAGACGCCCGACGCCGATCACGGCCAGAAGGCTGACATCGACTACCTCAGGGCCCATCTGAAGTAGCCAGGTTGAGGTGGTGCAGCCAATAGGCGATGCCCCACGGCAGGAGTAGTGCCAGCCCACCGGTGTCGCGGTCGGGGATGAGGATGTCGGCGCCGATCGCCACCACCAACCCGACGGTGGACAGATGGAAGACGGTCAACTTGCCGATCATGGGCTGGTTCAGTGTCAGCCGACCGAGCGCGCAGGCGGCATAGCCGACGATCAACCCCGCGATCGACATGCCTGAAAGGACCACGCCGAACCAGGCCGGTACGCCGTACTCCGGGGAACTGCGCACGACGTCGGCGACGAGGAAGACCCCCACGAAGGCGGACAGTACGACGCACGCCCACAACAGGCGGCGGGTGGTTCGCTGCGCACGCGCGGGATCAGGCGCGTGATCCGAAGGTTCGTGGGCCGACATGTGGGCGACCGTAGCGCAGGCGGGACAATGACCCGCGTGCAGACCTGGTCAGACTGGCTCAGGCAATGGGGCTGGTCTAACCGCCTTCCATGGCAGCACGACGGCACTCAGCAGGCAGCACGCCCCCGCGAACCAGAGCGCGCCGCGAAGTCCGATCAACGCCGCGAGCACCCCGCCGAGCGCCATGAAGGCAGGCTGCACACACCGTGAGCTGATCGACCACGCGCCCACCACTCGCGCCATGAACCCGTCCTCGGTCACTTCCATCCGGTACGTCGCGAACGACGGGTTGAACGCACCCGCAGCCACCAGCAAGCAGGTCTCGGCCGCGGTGAGCAGCACGAAGCCACCCAGGCCGTCCGGCGCCAAGGGGAACAGCAACAGCCACGGAGCCCGCAGTACGCCGAACACCAGCAACATCCAGTGCAGCCCGTACCGGCGGGTGAGCCGAGGCGCCAACTGAGCGCCCAGTACGCCGCCCACACATGACAATCCGAGGAAGACCCCATAGCTCCACGGCGCCAGCCCGAGGTCACGCAGCATGAAGACCGTCAGCAGCGGCACCGTCATCATCACCGGCCCGCCGAACAGCTGGGAGTTCCAGAAGAGTGCGCGTAGTCCGCGATGGCGAAGGATGTAGCGCCACCCGGCGGTGATGTCGGCTTTCCCCTCCCGTCGCACCGGCTCCGGCTCGGACTGCTGGATCCGGCGGATGCCGAGCGCGGACCCCAGGAACGACAGGGCATCGACCGCCAAGGTGACAGTCGCGCCGGTCAGACTGACCAGTGCACCACCGAGCGCCGGCCCTACGCTCAGCGCGATCCAGTTGGTCTGCTCGAAGCGGCTGTTCGCCTCGGCCCGCCCCTCGGCCGGGATCAGCGCCTTCAGGTGCGCGCCACTCGCCGCCTGGAACGCTATCAACCCGGCCGCCTGGACGACTCCCGCCACGCAGAGGTGGGCATAGGTCAGTACGTCGAACGCCGCCGCGACCGGGACCGAGATCAGTACGACGAACCGCACCAGATCTGCCGCGATCATCACCGGCCGCTTCCGCCGATGCTCGATGAAGTCACCTAGCGGCAGCGCGACCGCGGCACCGGCGATCGCGGACAGCGCGGCGAGCATGGAGACCTGGAACGTGCTGGCATCCAGAACCACTACGGCGATCAGCGGCAACGCACCGAGACCGACCGCCGAGCCGACGGCGCGGATGGTGAATGCGGTCCATAGCCGCCGGAAGTCTCGACCCAAAGACATCCCGCGATCGTAGGAGGCGGCACCGACAAGATCAGCGAAGATTCAGGCCGCCGTCCAGCAGGACCACTTCGCCGGTGATGTAGGTGTTGTGGACGAGCGCGGATATCAGGTCAGCGACATCCGACGGCTGAGCCGCGCGACGCATCGGGCTCGAGGTTTTCCACAGCTCCTGAGCCTCGGTCCAGGATGCAGTGAGCGGAGTGTCGACGAGCCCGGGCGCGACCGCGTTGACGCGCACCTCAGGTCCGAGTGCCGCGGCCAGCAACTTCGTCACGTGGTTGAGCGCCGCTTTGCCGGCGGCGTACGCGATCGAGCTGCCCTTCGGCCGGACCCCGGCATGGCTCGTGACGTTCACGACGCAGCCGTTCGACTCGCGGAGCGCCGGGAGTGCCGCCGTACACAGCAACCAGGGCGCGATCAGATTGACGTCGAGCAGCCGCCGCCAGTCCTCAGCCGTCAACGCCGACAGCTCCGCATGTGGCACCGGCCAACTGATCCCGGCATTGTTCACCAGTACGTCGAGACGCCCGTACTCACGCAGCACCCGCGGCACCAACTCAGCCGCCTCGGCGTCTTCACCCAGGTCAGCTTGGTAGTAAGACCCACCAAGCTCCGCCGCCAACGCGTCCCCGACGACGCGACTGGACCGCGAATGAACCGCGACCGTCATCCCGTCCGCCGCCAACCGGCGCGCCGTCGCCGCGCCGATCCCCGATGCCGAGCCCGTCACCAACGCAACCTTCTCCACCGGGACACCCTATGAACTTTGGTAGCGAAGACCATCCAGGAGAAGGTTGAGGAGGCGGTCGGCCTGGTCGCGCTTGGCACCGGCCGCGAGTGCAACGCCGCTGAGGCTGACCAGAACGTCATCTGCGGAGACATCCGCGCGGATCACGCCATCGGCGGCGCCGGCGTCCAGAAGTGGCTTGATCGCGCCGACCAGCAACTCGCGGCTTTGCGCGTACGGGTTGGCGCCGGACGCGATCACCGCACGCAGCGCGTCGGCCATGCCGAGCTTGCGGGTCATGTAATCGATGTAGCGATCCATCCAGGCCCGCAGCGCCTCGGCCGGTGGCATCGCATCGAGCAGTTCCAACGCGGCGTCACAGACAGCCGCGAGTTCACTCCGGTACGCCGCTTCGATCAGCGCCTCACGGGTCGGGAAATGCCGGTACAGCGTGCCGATGCCGACGCAGGCGTCTTTCGCGATCCCCTCCAGCGTCGCCTCCAGGCCGCACTTGGAGAACGCCTTCGCCGCCGCGGCCAGGATCTGATCGCGGTTGCGCTTGGCGTCAGCGCGCAGTGGACGCTGGTCGGTACCCCTCATCTCTCCCCTTCTCACGACCTTACCTGGACCCAGCAACCTAGCGGACTCGTACTCGAGGCGACGTACGGCGACCAACGCGTCGTACTGATGCCAGGACCGGCTCGGCTACGGATCGAGGCTCGGGGCCGGTAACCTGACCGACCGTGAGTGACTTGAGCATCCGGACCATCTCGGCCGACGAGCACGCCGCCTACGTCGCGGCGCAACCGTCGGCGAGCTTCCTGCAGACCCCAGGGTGGGCGGCGGTGAAGAGCGAGTGGAAGGCGGAGTCACTCGGCTGGTTCGACCCGGCAGCGCCGAGCGAACTGCTCGGCGTCGGCCTGGTGCTCTACCGCCAGATGCCGAAGGTGAAGCGTTATCTGGCCTATCTGCCCGAGGGTCCGGTGATCGACTGGGACGCCGTCGACCTCGGCCTGTACCTGCGCCCGCTGGCCGAGCACCTGCAGGCGAACGGCGCGTTCGGCGTCCGCATGGGCCCACCGGTGGCCACGCGGCGGTGGAATGCCAAGACGATCAAGGACGCGATCGCGGGCGGGCAGCAGCCGAAGCTCGGCGACGTACGGGCCGACGTGATCGAGCCGTCCGGCGAGCTGGTGACCAAGCAGCTGCGCACGCTGGGATGGAAGGCGCCGCGCGCGGGAGAAGGGTTCGCCGCCGGACAACCGCAGTACGTCTTCCAGGTCCCGTTGGCCGGCCGCAGCCAGGACGACCTGCTCAAGGGCATGAACCAACTCTGGCGGCGCAACATCAAGAAGGCGGAGAAGGCCGGCGTCGAGGTGACGCAGGGCAGTGCCGAGGACCTGAAGGCCTTCCATGCGTTGTACGTCGAAACGGCCGAGCGGGACCACTTCACCCCGCGGCCGTTGCCGTACTTCACCAAGATGCAGGCAAATATGGCGAACCAGCCGGCCGACTGCTGTGACTTCCGGATCTACAACGCCTACCACGAAGGCGATCTGGTCGCGTCGACCATCTGGGTCCGGGTCGGCGGTCACTCCTGGTACTCCTACGGGGCCAGTTCGACCGCCAAGCGAGACGTCCGCGGATCGAACGCGATCCAGTGGCGCATGATGTCGGACGCGCTCGCGGCGGGCGCGTCCGTGTACGACCTACGGGGCATCACCGACACCTTGGACCCGAACGACCCGCACGTCGGGCTGATCCAGTTCAAGGTCGGCACCGGCGGCGAGGCCGTCGAGTACGTCGGTGAGTGGGATCTGCCGTTGAACAAGGCGCTCTACACCGCATTCGACCTCTACATGAGACGGCGTTGACACCATGCCCCTAGTCCTGCACGTCGATTCCGATCGATGGCGCGAACACCTCCGTTCCACGTGGAACCCCGACATCATCCCGGTCGCCAAGGGCAACGGGTACGGGTTCGGCAACCAGCGATTGATGGCGGAGGCCCGTGCGCTCGGCGCCCGTACGATCGCCGTGGGCACGTACTTCGAGGTGCCGCCGGACTACCGCGACGACGTCGTGGTGCTGTCGCCGTGGCGGCCGTTCCTGGACGTGCCGCAGGGCAAGAACGTGATCCACACCGTCAGCCGGCTGGCCGACCTGGTGTCGATCCCGGCCGGCAGCCGGGTGCTGATCGAGGTGATGACCTCGATGCGGCGGCACGGTATCGGTGCCCGCGAGCTTCGGCACACGATGCTGCTGAACGCACTCGACCGGATCAGGTTCGAAGGCTGGTCGCTGCACTTCCCGATGGGTGCGGGCGGTACGTCGGCCAACCTCCGCGAGGCCGCCGAGTTGGGGAAAGCGGCCCTGGCGGTACGGCGAGGGCCGCTCTGGGTGTCGCATGTCCCGGCGCAGAAGCTGAGCGATATCGGCGAGAACGTGAAGCTGCGGATGGGCACCGGCCTCTGGCTCGGCGACCGCGGCGCGCTGAGCGTACGGGCGACCGTCCTCGACGTTCACTCCGTACGACGTGGCGAGCGCGTCGGCTACCGGCAGCGCCGGGTCAGCGGTGACGGCCACATCCTTGTGGTCTCGGGCGGGACCGCGCACGGTGTCGGCCTCGAGGCGCCGACCGCGGCGGCAACCGTTCGTCAGCGCGCGATCGCGATGGCGAAAGGCAGCCTGGACGCGGCCGGTATGGCGCTGTCCCCGTTCACCATCGAAGGCAAGCAACGCTGGTTCGCCGAGCCCCCACACATGCAGGCCAGCATGCTCTTCCTGCCGTCCACCGTCGCCCCGCCCGCCGTCGGCGACGAGGTCAGCGTCGACGTCCGCTACACCACGACCATGTTCGACAAGGTCTCCATGGACTGAGCCCGGCGCATCTACCGAAACCTCCTTACGTCCGAAGAAGCGAGGGTAATAGGCCACGCATCCTCGGACGTAAAGCAACTCGGAGGGGTCAGTAGGCCACCGGGGAGGCGAGGTCGATGACGGTGCCGTCGGGGAGGCGGAGGAACGAGGAGATCTGGCCCCAGGGCTTCTTCTCCGGCTGCTGGAGTGGTTCGGCGCCGGCCTCGACTGCGCGGCGGAAGTCGCCTTCGACATCGTCGCTGACCAGGGACAGTTCGAACCCGACCTTGTCCGGCGTCCCGACGGTGTACTTCTCCGGCAGGTGGCTCTGCCCGACCGGGTAGTTCGCGAACGAGATCTTGGTGTCGCCCTCGGTCTCCACCTCGCCGTATCCCTGGTCGTAGTACGTCGCCTTCCAGCCGAACGCCTGCTCGAAGAACTCCACCGATGCCTTCGCGTCCTCGACGTACACGATCGCCTTCTGGAACTTCACGGCTGCCTCCTGGCTCGAACACCTCGGCGGGACCGTCCCGCCACCCAGCCTGACGCGGTACGCGCGGAAATGTGACAGTTGACTTCAGGTGGACCTGAAGTTGCAGCGTGGGTTCATGAGCTTTCTGGAACGGATCGAGGAGCGGCCCGGAGCAGCGGAGCTCCGGGCGGAGTCGTACCGGCTGCTGAACCTGACGCAGGGTGGCGCCTGTGTCGACGTCGGGTGCGGCGCCGGGTATGCGGTCGCCGATCTGACGGCGGCCGGCCTGAAGGTGACCGGCATCGACGCGGACCCCTCAGCGATCGAGGCGGCCCGTGAGCGCGTGCCCGAGGCGATGTTTCACGTGGCACATTCCGACGCGCTACCGCTGGAGAACGAGTCGATGGACGGCTACCGTGCGGTCCGCGTGTTCCACTTGCTCGAGGACCCGGTCCCGACGGTGGCCGAAGCGAAGCGGGTGATCAGACCCGGCGGGCGAATCGTGCTGGGCGGGCAGGACTACGGCTTTCTGCTCATCGACAGCGACGACCAGGACCTCACCGACGTGGTTCTGCTCGGCCTGGAGTCGCGGTCGGTGGCACCGCGAGCCGCCCGCAGCCTGCGGGATCTGCTCCTCGACGCCGGCTTCTGCGATGTGCAGGTCGTCGTACACAACGAAGTCA
>Ga0137374_10003760_pt1 | contig 17995 bp, 16 predicted proteins | sample SagtaG_20_FD_104811 | JGI IMG/M metagenome (GOLD analysis project Ga0137374, IMG submission 104811) | Vadose zone soil microbial communities from Sagehorn Ranch, Mendocino, California, USA - Sage1_R_100_16 metaG | ecosystem: Environmental > Terrestrial > Soil > Vadose zone | place: USA...
GCCGGGCGCCGGCCGCCCCTTGAACACGGACTCCCTCGCCACGTACTCCATGTCCATGAACAAGGGCTCGTTGAAGCCGCAGAGGTTCACGAAGGCCGAGATGTCGGCGTCCCCGACGGTGCGACCGAGCGTCTCGTACTTCGCCCCGACCTCGTGCTGCTCGTACGTCAGTCCCTGCCTGATCACCGAAGGGTCCCCTTCTCAGAACTCCGCGTCGCGCGCGTCAGCCTCTAGCCCACATTATCCGTGCTTGACCTGACCCAGGTAGCGACTCAGATGGGCTTCAGCTTGGCGACTCCGATGGTCTTCACGTGACCACGATGGTCTGATTGAGATGACCTGTCAAGACCTCTGACGCGGGGTCGCGAGGGCGGGGCGCGGCCGTCACGCCTCGCCGAGATAGGCGCGGCGCACCTCGGCGTTGCCGGCCAGCTCGGCGGCGCGCCCCTCGAGGGCGATGCGCCCGGTCTCCAGCACGTAACCGCGCCCGGCGATGGAGAGCGCCATGGCCGCGTTCTGCTCCACGAGGAGCACGGTGACGCCCTGCGCGTTGATGGTTCGGATCGTCTCGAAGATCTGTTCCACGAGGACGGGCGCCAGGCCCATGGACGGCTCGTCCAGCAGCAGAAGGCGCGGCTTGGCCATGAGCGCGCGGCCGATGGCCAGCATCTGCTGCTCGCCGCCGGAGAGGGTGCCGGCGACCTGCGTCCGTCGCTCCTTGAGCCGTGCGAAGATGGCGAAGACGCGCTCCATGTCCCGGCCGATGTCCCGGTCGGAGCGCGTATAGGCGCCCATTTCCAGGTTTTCCTCCACCGTGAGCCGGTTGAAGATCCGGCGGCCCTCCGGCACGTGGGTGATGCCCTTCTGCACGATGCCGTGCGGCGGCGCCCCCACGAGCGGTGCGCCGTCCAGGAGGACCTCGCCTGTGCGCGGGGCCAGGAGGCCCGACAGCGTCTTGAGCGTGGTGGTCTTGCCCGCCCCGTTGTTGCCGAGCAGCGTCACGATCTCCCCTTCGGTGACCTGGAAGGAGATGCCCTTCAAGGCGTGGATCTCGCCGTAGTAGACGTGCAGGTCCTGGACCTCAAGCATGGGCGGTCCCGGTCGTCGGCGCCGATTTCTTCCGGCCGAGGTAGGCCTCGATCACGCGCGGGTTCTTCTGCACGTCAGCGGCCCGCCCCTCGGCGATCTTCTCGCCGTAGTCGAGCACCGTGACGCGGTCGGAGACCTCCATCACCACGCGCATGTTGTGCTCGATGAGCAGGATGGTGACCCCGTGCTCGTCGACGAGACGGCGCAGCAGGTCCATCAGGCTCCGCGCCTCGCCCTGGGTCATGCCCGCGGTCGGCTCGTCGAGCAGGAGCAGGGAAGGCTTGGAGCCGAGCGCCCGGCCGATCTCGAGCCGGCGCTGGTCGCCATAGGGCAGGTTCCGGGCGAGCTCGTTGGCCTTGTCCCGGAGCCCCACCACGCCCAGGAGGTCGGCGCCCCGGTCCCAGAGGGCGGCCTCCTCGCGCCTCCACCGGGGATTGCGGCTGAGCACGTCCCAGAAGCGGAGGGGGACGCGACAGTGCATGCCGACCAGAAGGTTCTCGGCGGCGGTCATGTTGCCGAAGAGGCGGATGTTCTGGAAGGTGCGGCAGATGCCGAGGGCGGTGATCTGGTCGGGACGCTTGCCGAGGATCGGCCGGCCGCGGAAGGTGACGGTGCCCTCCTCGGGCACATAGATGCCCGTGAACACATTGAAGAAGGTGGTCTTGCCGGCGCCGTTGGGCCCGATGATGGAGGCGATATTCCCTTCCTCGAGCTCGAAGTCCACCGCGCTCAGGGCGCTCAGCCCGCCGAAGCGCTTGGTGACCCCCTTGGCGTCGAGGACGACGGCCATCTCAGGCGCTGCTCACGTGCTCGGCCCGCCCTCGAGCTCCCGGTGGCGCCGCTTGGCCGGGAAGATGCCCTGAGGGCGGAAGATCATCATCAGGACCAGGATCAGGCCGAAGACCATGCGCTCGTACTTCGCCGGCTCGAGCTGCGTCGGCAGGTTGGCCATGCTGAAACCCAGGATCGTCACGCCGGCATTGCGCAGCTCGTTGATCCAGAGCGAGAGCCCCTTGAGCACCTGAAGGTTGAGCACGGTGACCACCGTGGCGCCCAGCACCGCGCCCGGGATGGAGCCCATCCCGCCCAGGATGACCATGGCGAGCACGCCGATCGACTCCATGAAGGTGAAGGACTCGGGGTTGATGAATATCTGCTTGGCGGAGAAGAGGACCCCGACGGCGCCGGCGAAGGAGGCCCCGCAGGCGAAGGCCATGAGCTTCATCCGGACGAGCGGCACGCCCATGGCCTGGGCGGCGGTCTGATCCTCTCGGATCGCCTCCCATGCGCGGCCGACATGGGAGTCCTCGAGTCGCCGGTTCACCAGGATGGTGACGCCCACGATCCCGAGAACGAGGAAGTAGAGGTACAGGGGGTAGATCACGTTCGGATTGGGGTCGATGCCGAGCGCGCGGAGGAGCGGGGCGAAGAAGATGGGCGGGCGCAAGATGGGCGTGATCCCCTTCGGGCCGTTGGTGAAATTGATGGGCTTGTCGAGGTTGTTGGCCAGCACGCGGATCACCTCGCCGAAGCCGAGGGTCACGATGGCCAGGTAGTCGCCGTGGAGGCGGAGCACCGGCAAGCCCAGCAGGATGCCGGCGCTGGCCGCGACGCCCACGCCGACCAGCAGGAAGATGAAGAACGCGGCCGGCGACAGCGGGAAGGCGTTGCCGCCGAAGATCTGGTTGGCCTGGGGCGATCCGAAGATGGCCCAGGAGTACGCACCGACGGCGAAGAAGGCCACGTAACCCAGGTCCAGGAGACCGGCAAGCCCGACCACGATATTGAGCCCGAGCGCCAGGGCGACGAAGATGCCGACCTGGATGGCAATCTCCAGGTAGTAGCCGTTGATGGAGCCGAGGACTGGCATGAGGACGCCGAGCGTGCCCGCCGCGAGCAGTCCCTTCAGCCAGGCGGGTAGCCGCACCAAGTAGAGCAGCAGGATCGAGGCCTGGAAGAGCATGAAGATCACGATCGAGCGCGGGAAGTAGGACACGCCGAGCGCGGTCAGTGCCAGGAGCGACACCACCGTGAGCGTCCCGGGCAGAGGCCGATCGAGGATCCGCCTCGTTTCCGCCGCGACGAATCCTAGCGTCATTTCAAGCTCGCCTCGTGACGCGGCTCGCCTGCGGCGAGCCGGCCGTCTCTCGGCTCGCACGATTGTTCCGGCCAGTTCAAGCTCGCCTCGTGACGCGGCTCGCCTGCGGCGAGCCGGCCGTCTCTCGGCTCGCACGACATTAGGCGCGCTCCCGCACGATCTCGCCCAGGAGTCCCTTGGGCCGGAAGATCAGGATCAGGATCAGGATGGCGAACGCGAAGATGTCCTTGTACTCCGCGCCGAAGGCCCCGCCCGTGAGCAGCGACAGGTACGACGCGGCGAACGCTTCCAAGAGCCCCAGGACCAGGCCGCCGATCATCGCCCCCGGGATATTGCCGATGCCGCCGAGGACGGCCGCCGTGAACGCTTTGAGGCCGGGGATGAACCCCGTATAGGGGTTGATCAGGCCGTACTGAACGCCGAAGAGCACGCCGGCCGCCCCGCCCATGGCGCCCCCGATCAGGAACGTCACCGAGATGATCCGGTTGACGTTGATTCCCATGAGGCTGGCCGCCGCCTGATCTTCCGCCACGGCGCGGATGGCGGTGCCGATCTTGGTCCGGTTGACCAGCACATGGAGTCCCCAGAGCATGAGGAGCGCCGCCACGATCACCACGAGCGACTTGACGGACACGTCGATGGTCGCTGTCAGCTCGAACCGGCGGTTCAGCGACTCCATGGTCGGATAGACCAGGTTGAAGGCGTTGCGCCAGACAGACTCGAAGAGGCGGATGGCGTCCTGCAGGAAGAACGAGACGCCGATGGCGGAGATGAGCGGGATGAGGCGCGGCGCCGCGCGCAGCGGCCGGTACGCCACGCGCTCGATCAGGACGGCGAGGCCGCCGCTGATGGCCATGCCCGCGGTGAGGACCAGGAGCAGGACCAGGACCCACGGGAGAGAGTCCAGCAGGCCGGCACCCTTGAGCCCCAGGAGGATCTCGACCCCCACGAACGCGCCCACGACGAAGATCTCCGAGTGGGCGAAGTTGATGAACTCGAGTACCCCGTACACCATGGTGTAGCCGAGCGCGATCAGGGCGTACATGAAGCCGAGGACGAGGCCGTCGAGGAGGACCTGGGGGAAGATGCCGATCAGCAGCTCGAGGTCCATCGATCTGACGCCTCAGGGCGGAGAAAGCAGGAGGGGCGGAACTGCCGCCCCTCCTGCGGACGACCGCGTGGAGTTGGTTACGACTTCTTCCCCTCGGGGGCGGCGATGGTCAGCTGCTTGACGATCTTGTTGTCGCCCCACTTCTGCGGATCGTCGCTGGCAACCTGCAGCACGAAGTACTGCGCCTTCTGGCGGTCGCCCTTGGCGTCGAAGCCGATGTCACCGGTGATGCCGCTCAGCTTGACCTTGCGCACGGCCGCGGAGACATCCTCGCGACTGAGCTTGCCGGTCTTGGCGACCTGCGCGACGGCCATGAGCGCGATGGTGGCAGCGTCGTAGGCTTCCGCCGCGTAGGGCTCGGGGTTCTTCCCGAACTTCTTCTTGAACTCCTCCACGAATGTCTTGGCCTTGGGCAGCGCCGAGGCAGGGCCGGCGGCCGACGTGTAGTTCATGCCGACCACGGCCTTGCCGGCGATCTTCGTCAGGTCCGACGAGTCCATCCCGTCGGGGCCCATGAACTTGGCCTTGAGGCCCTTCTCCCGCGCCTGCTTGAAGAAGGGAGCCCCCTGGTCGTAGATACCGCCGAAGTAGATGAGGTCGGGGTTCTTGGCCTTGATCGGCGTGATGATCGGGTCGAAGTTGGACTTCTCCTCGGTTCCCTCGAAGCCGAGGACCTTGACACCCTTCTTCTCGGAGTCGACCTTGAAGAACTCGGCGACGCTCTGGCCGTACTGCGTCTTGTCGTGGACGATGTAGACGCTCTTGACCTTGAGCGTGCCGTGGGCGAACTCGGCGCCCACGACGCCCTGCACGTCGTCGCGCCCGCACACGCGGTTCACGTTCGGGTAGCCGCGATCGGTCACGACGGGGTTGGTGTTGGCGGGTGAGATCATCACCACGTTGACTTCCTTGTAGACCTCGGAGGATGGGATCGCCACGCCCGAGTTCAGGTGGCCGATCACCGCCATGATGTCCTTGTCGGCGATGATGTTCTTGGCGTTGGCGACGCCCACGTCGGGCTTGGCCTGGTCGTCGAAGGGCACCAGCTCCACCTTGTAGCCCATCTTCTCGAGGTTGGCCTTGCCCTTCTCGATGGCCAGCTGCGCTCCGAGCTTGATGCCTTCGCCGAGCGACGCCTGGCCGCCGGACAGCGGGCTCTGGGTGGCGATCTTGATGGTGCCCTTGGACTGGGCATCCGTGAAAGAGGTCACCGGGAGCAGCAGCGCCACCACGGCAGCCAGCGCGATCAGGCCATGACGAGCTCGAACGGTTCTCATCGGTTCCCTCCTCTAGGAAGCTCGGAGGAGGCTTCGCCCACCTTCCGAAGCCTCCCCCCGGGTTGCGGTGCGAGCCGCAGGACGCGGCAGCGGCTGGGGCCCCGCCGTCCGAGGCGAGCTACCCGGAAAGCCTGGCGCCGGCAAAGCTGGCGCCCGAACGGCGATCACGGCACGCCAGCTTTCATCCGACAGGCTCATCGCAAGCGGAACGGGTGGGGTCACAGGCGCCGTCATTATAGCGGTTTTTCGTCTGTCGTCAATCGAGCCGGCGGCTCCGCAGGGCGGCCTCGAGCCGCTCCGTCAGTCGGCGCGTCGCCTCTTCCGGGTCAGCCGCGGCGCAGACGGCCGAGATCACGGCGACTCCGTCCGCCCCCGCCGCGATCACCTGGTCCACGTTGTCCGCGGTGATGCCTCCGATTCCCACCAGAGGAACGGGGATTTCGCGGCGGAGCCTCCTCAGGAGATCCGGTCCGACCAGCTGAAACCCCGCCTTGGTGTCGGTGGGGAAGATGCTGCCTACGGCGATGTAGTCGGCCCCATCCGCGAGGGCCTGGCGCGCCTGGCGGGGGTCGTGGGTCGAGACGCCGAGGATCGTTCCCGGCGGGAGGAGGCGCCGCGCCGCCGCCGCGGGGAGATCATCCTGGCCCACGTGCAGGCCGTCGGCGCCGAGGGCCAGCGCCAGGTCCGCTCGGTCGTTGATGATGAAGAGAGCGGCGGCCCGTCGGCAGCGCTCGCTGAACGCCCCTGCAAGCGGGTAGAGCTCGGCCGGCACCATGTGCTTCTCGCGGAGCTGCACGATCCGGCAGCCGCCGGCGAGGACGGCGTCGAGCAGCCCCAGAAGGTCGCGTCCCCGGGCCGCCTCACGGTCCAGGATGACGTACAACGGAGAGGGCAGCCTCACGAGGCCGGCGTCACAAGCTGTGCTCCAGGCGGGGCAGGGCAAAGTCGCCGGCGAGGAAGACGGGATCCGCCAGCAGCTTCAGATGGAAGGGGATGGTGGTCTTGACCCCTTCGATCAGGGTCTCCGACAGAGCGCGCTGCATGCGGGCCACGGCCTCCGCCCGGTCGCGGCCGTGCACGATGACCTTGGCGATGAGCGAGTCGTAGTGGGGCGGCACCGCGTACCCCGACATCATGTGGCTGTCCACGCGGACATTGGGGCCGCCGGGCGGCACCCACAGCGTGACGCGACCGGGCGAGGGCACGAAGTGCTCGGGGTCCTCGGCGTTCACCCGGCACTCGATGGCGTGGCCGCTGAACCCGACGGCGTCCTGCTTGTAGCCGAGCCCTTCACCCGCGGCGATACGGATCTGCTCTCGCACCAGATCGATGCCGGTGACCATCTCGGTGACCGGGTGCTCGACCTGGATGCGCGTGTTCATCTCGATGAAGTAGAACTGCCCGCTCCGGTCGACGAGGAATTCGACGGTACCCGCGGACACGTAGTTGACCGCACCGGCCACCGACAGCGCCGCCTTGCAGAGTCCCGCTCGCACCTCGCTCGAGATGGCCGGGGCCGGCGACTCCTCGATCAGCTTCTGGTGGCGACGCTGGACCGAGCAGTCACGCTCGCCCAGATGGACGCGGATCCCATTGCGGTCGCCCAGCACCTGCACCTCGACGTGGCGCGCCTCCTCCACGAACTTCTCGAGGTAGAGCAGCGATGAGCCGAACGCGCCCTGGGCTTCCGACTGACAGATGCCGTAAGCGCGCGCCACCTCCTCGCGCCCGCGGACGACCCGCATTCCCCGGCCGCCGCCTCCGGCGACCGCCTTGATCATGATCGGGTAGCCGATCTCGTCGGCTAGGGCCTGCGCTTCGTCGAGGCTCCGCAGCGGAGCCTCGCTCCCGGGCGCGACCGGCGCCCCCACATGCCTGGCCATGGCGCGCGCCTGAGCCTTGTCCCCCATCAAGCGGATGGCCTCCGGCGACGGCCCGATGAAGGGAATGCCGGACGCGCGACAGATCTCGGCGAAGGCCGGGCTCTCGGACAGGAGGCCATAGCCCGGGTGGATGGCCTCGCTGTCGGTGATCGCGGCCGCCGAGATGATGCTCGGGATATTGAGGTAGCTCTGGCGAGGCTCCGGCGGCCCGATGAAGATGGACTCATCGGCCAGCCGCACGGGCAGCGAGTCGGAATCGGCGGTCGAGTGGGCCACCACGGCGCGGATGCCCATCTCCCGGCACGTCCGGAGGATCCGGAGCGCGATCTCTCCGCGGTTGGCGATCAGGATCTTGTGGAACACTTGCGGCGATCCTGCGCCCGCTCCGTCTCGCGGCCAGCCCTATGGGCGGGGCTCAACCGAAAAGAGCGGCTGGCCGTATTCGACGGGCTGTCCGTTCTCGACCAGGATCTTCGCGATGCGTCCCGCAACCCTCGCTTCGATCTCGTTCATCAGCTTCATGGCCTCGATGATGCAGAGGAGCTGGCCTTCCTTGATGACATCTCCTTCATTGACGAATGGAGCGGCATCGGGGGCGGGCGCGCGGTAGAAGGTTCCCACCATGGGGGCCTCGATGGTGACGAGGTTGATGGCCGCGGCGATCTCCCCCGCAGGCGGGTGGCTCTGGACGTGCCGAGCCGGGGCGAGCTCGGCGCGCGGAGCAGGGGTAGCGGCGGCGGGGGCGTGCTCGCGCACCACCCGGATGCGCATCCCGCCCGATTCCACCTCCAGCTCGGCCAGGTTGTGCCGGGTGGCCAACTCCACGACCTCCCTCAGGCTCCACGGTCCCAGCGCCCCGGCCTTGTCGCCAGCCGACCCCTTTCGCCCGGCCATGTCTTACCCCGAGGTCGCGACCCGACCAAGGTACTCGCCGCTCCTGGTGTCCACCTTGACCACGTCGCCCTCGTTGAGGAAGAGGGGGACCTGGATCACCGCCCCGGTCTCGAGGGTCGCCGGCTTTGAGCCGCCCGAAGCCGTGTCGCCGCGGATTCCCGGATCGGTTTTCGCGATCTGAAGCTCGATGAAGTTCGGCAGCTCGACCGAGACGGGGCTCTGGTCGATGAACAGGATCTCGACCTCGGTGTTCTCCCTGAGGAAGTCCCGGGCCTCGCCGACCTCCTCGGGGGACAGCGAGATCTGATCGTAGGTGTCCAGATCCATGAAGTGGTAACGGTCGTCCCTGTAGAGATACTGCATGCGCTTCTCTTCGAAGTCCACCAGCTCGACCTTCTCACCGGCGCGGAATGTGTTGTCGATGACCCGCCCGAGCTTCATGTGCTTGAGCTTGGTGCGCACGAAGGCTCCGCCCTTGCCCGGCTTCACATGCTGGAAATCGACAATGCTGTACGGCTCACCGTCGAACTGGATCTTCAATCCCTTCTTGAACTCGGCGGTCGACACCTGCATTGCCTATGACCCCTTCCGCTTCTGCATCTTGACCCGCAGCGCTTCGTCGAGCCTCATGCGGGCCGGGGCATGACCCGGCTCCTTCCGGAGGATGCGCAGAAAGATCTGCGCCGCCTCGTCCGCCAGCCCCTGCTCCAGACACACCGTTCCGAAGCTGACGGTCGCGAACGTGTCGTCCGCCAGGAGGCGCGCGAGCGCGGAGCCTCCGGCGAGCTTGCCGCCACCATCGAGCATCTCCAGCAGGACGCGCGACTCCCGGTCGGCTGGATCCAGCGCCGCGGCCTGGCGGAGATGGACCAGCGCTTCCGGCAGCCGGCCGGCACGGCGCTCCAGTTCTCCAGCCAGCCGATGCGCCTGCGCGTCCGCGGGATTCCCGTCCAGGATCACCCGAACTTCGGCCAGCGCCGCCTCCGGATCGCCGTCGTCGAGGAGTGCCTTGGCCAGGATCAGGCGCGCGGTGGCGTATGCGGGAAACCGTTCCAGCCCCTCCCGGCAGAGCCTGACGGCCTCTCCTGTCCGCCCCGCCTTGCGATGCGCGTCCGCCAGTGGCGCGAAGGCGAGCGAGCCCGGGTCCTTGGCCAGCCGCTCTTCGTACCGGCGGAGGGCGAAAGTCGCCGCGGGCTCCTCGGCTGCCGTGTCGCCCCAGGCCGGAGGAGGGGAAGATACCATGCCGAGACTTGTTATACGTGGCTCGGGGAGTGGAGTCAATCCGGCGTGGGATAGTGGGTCCCTTTGAATCCACCGGGTGTGCGGCGGCCCAATCGAGCAGCCCAACGATGTCCTCACAAGACCAGACGTGATCGGAGACGCCAGCTTCCATGGCCGGGGTTACCCGGAGGGTCTGGTGGATTCGGGCGGAGTTGTGATGCATGAAGTGGAGGGCCACGGCAGCCTTTGATTGTCCACCTTCTTTGAGAACGCATTGGTTAGCCGCCGGGTGAACCGCCGCATGCTGATGCGCATCGTGAGGGACATGCATTGTCGAACGCAAATACTAATTGACAACGCCACTGAAACATATAATATGTGTATCCAGGAGTCAATGAAAAATGCTATTTCTCACGCCGACCTTAACGGATAGTGATATGGAAGTTATTGGTAAGATTGATGCAATCAGACGAAACCTAAGCTATGCCCTGCGGGTCCGGAAGTTGTGGACAGGGCTGCTGCGTCGGTCGGCCTTCGCACGGGCTATTCAGGGATCAAATAGCATTGAGGGGTACAATGTCACCCTAGAAGATGCCATCGCAGCAGCCGACGGCGAGCAGCAGCAGCCGCCCAATGCCGACTTTGAGGCATGGGCAGCAGTGTCCGGCTATAGGGCGGCGCTCACGTACGTTTTGCAGCTATCCGATGATCCGCACTTCGAATTTCAGGAAGGTGTAATCCGCGCTCTTCACTACATCATGATCGGCTACGACCTAGACAAACATCCCGGCCGCTGGCGACCGGGTTCCATCTTCGTAAGACACGAGCCGTCGGAGGGAATCGTCTATGAAGGCCCGCCCGCAGAGGAAGTCCCTTCACTCATGGCTGAGTTGATTGATTCTCTGAACCAAAGGGACACGACTCCGGTGATGGTCCGGGCCGCTATGAGCCATTTAAACTTGGTGATGATCCACCCCTTCTCGGACGGCAATGGCCGCATGGCTCGAGCGCTACAGACATTCGTCCTAGCAAGGGAAGGGATACTAGCCCCTCAATTCTGCAGTATCGAGGAACACCTTGGCCGGAACACCCCCGCCTATTACGATGTCCTGGCTGACGTAGGACAGGGAAAATGGCACCCCGAGCGCGACGCGTCTCGATGGATTCGGTTCTGCCTGAAGGCTCATTTTTACCAAGCCTCTACATTTCTCCGCCGAACCAAAGAACTGGAGAAACTATGGGATGCTCTCGAAATCGAGATCAAGCGGCGCAGTTTACCAGATAGGACGATCTTTGCTCTTGCGGATGCGGCGATGGGGCTTCGTGTGAGGAGTTCAACCTACCGCACTGCTGTCAAGGAAATATCTCCCCAGGTAGCAAGCCGCGATTTGAAACTGCTGGTCGAGAAGAAGTTGCTACAACCAAAAGGCGAGCGCCGAGGCCGCGTTTACGTAGGATCACCAGCAATCAAGGCGATCCGCGAGAGGACCAGAGAACCGAAAACGGTCGAAGATCCATTCACTCCAAAGCAGCCACTTCTGCCCTTCGACTGACATTAGCTGCAGCTTCTCTCCATCTCGCTCGCGCCGCGTTCTTCGCGATCCGAGCCCGTTTCCCCGCAGATAGCTTCTCTGCCGCGCCTTGCCCACCCTAGTGTCCTGTCCGAGAAGCCTGTGGACAAAGCGCCGAGCGGGGCGGGGGGCCCCTCCGCGGAACACGCTGAGTCGCAACCCGCACCGGGCACTCGCAAGGAGCCACGAGAGTGAGGCTAGGGCCTCCGGCAACGCGCAGAAGCCACGGTTCCGCAGAGGGGCCCCCCGCCCCGCCCGGCGCCGCGAGTCAACGGATTTCTGGCACGCTACACTAGGAGCGCGCCAGCTCCTCCAGGGTCTCGCGCACGGCCGCTTGCGGCACGTCGAAGACCAAACGGAAGGCGCCGATCTCGGGAGCGAAGACGAAGGGCACGCGGCCGTCGCGCGCCTTCTTGTCGCGGCCCAACGCCTCGACGACGGCTGACGGGGCCGCTCCCAGGCCGCTCACGGGCAGCCCCACCGCGCGGAGCAGCCGCAACTGGCGCTCAGTGGTCGGAGCCTTGGCGATGCCCAGCCGTTCGGCGAGGCGGGCCTCCGCCACGATGCCGAGCGATACCGCCTCGCCATGGGCCCAGCGGCCATAGCCCGTCACGGCCTCGAGCGCGTGGCCGATGGTGTGCCCGTAGTTGAGGACGTGGCGCAGCTCGGCCTCCTTCTCGTCGCGCTCGACCACGCTGGCCTTGATGCGGCACGAGCCCGCGACAACCCGCTCGAGCGTAGGCAGATCCCGGCGGAGCAGCGCGGGCAGGGACTGTTCGAGGTCGGCGAAGTAGTCGGCATCCAGGACGATGCCGTGCTTGATCACTTCCGCGAGCCCGGAACGGAACTCGGACTCGGGCAGCGTCCTCAGCACCGCGGGGTCGACGAGGACGAAGCGCGGCTGATGGAACGCGCCGATCAGGTTCTTGGCCCGGGGATGATCGATGGCGGTCTTGCCACCGATCGAGGCGTCCACTTGAGCCAGCAGGGTCGTCGGCACCTGCACGAAGTTGATCCCCCGCATGTACGTGGCGGCGACAAAGCCGGCGAGGTCGCCCACGGCGCCCCCTCCCAGCGCGATCACCGTGGACATCCGGTCGCAGCCGGCCTCGAGGAGGCGATCCCAGCCCTGCCGGGCGACCTCCAGCGTCTTGGCCCGCTCGCCCTCGGGCAGCAGGATCTCCGCGACGTCGAAGCCGGCGGATCGAAGACTCTCGGTCACGCTGCGGCCGTGGAGCCGCATGATCGCGGGATCGCTGACCAGGGCGACCTTGCGGCCGAGGCGGAGCTTGGCCAGCTCTGGTCCCACCGCCGCAAGAGCCCCGGGGCCGACCAGGATCCGGTACGAGCGGGCCGCGAGATTTACCGGGATCGTGATCATTCGTCTCGCTTGAATGCAACCAATGAATGTGACTGACCTCGGTTTGACGTTGGGGCCTCTTCGGGCCTGCGGCGCTCATCGCCCCGTCGATACGACGGGGTCGGCGCTACCAGCTCTTCAGGTATTCCAGATACGCGTGGTAGTTGCGGCGCATCTCGTCGATGCTGTCGCCGCCGAACTTTTCGAGGAAGGCTCGGGCCATCACGATGGCCATCATGGCCTCCCCGACGACTCCGGCCGCCGGCACCGCGCAGACATCGCTGCGCTCCACCACGGCCTCGACGGGCGCCTTGGTCGCCACGTCCACCGAGCGGAGCGGCTTGCGCAGCGTGGAGATGGGCTTCATGACCGCTCGCACGATCACGGGCTGGCCATTGGTCACGCCACCCTCCAGCCCCCCGGCGCTATTGGAGGCTCGCTGGAAACCCACGTCTTCCGCGAAGAGGATCTCGTCGTGGACCTGCGAGCCCGGCCGGCGCGCGGCCTCGAAGCCCAGCCCGATCTCGGCGCCCTTGATCGCGTGGATGGAGCAAAAGGCCTGGGCCAGGAGACCGTCGAGCTTGCGATCCCACTGGACATACGAGCCCAGCCCCACCGGGCAACCGAGGGCTACCACCTCGAAGATGCCGCCCAAGGTGTCGCCACCCGCCTTCGCCCGGTCGATGGCCTCGATGATGGCGCGCTCGGCGGCCGGATCGGCGCACCGCACCTCCGACGCCTCCGCGCGCTGCCGGATGTCCTCCCAGGGCAGCTCGAGCGGTCCGACGCGGACCCCGCCGATCTCCGTCACATGACTCATGATCGAGATCCCTAACTCGGAGAGAAGCCGCTTGGCCACGCCGGCGACCGCGACCCGCGCAGTGGTCTCACGGGCGCTCGACCGCTCGAGGACATTGCGGATATCGTGGTGGCCGTACTTCATGGCGCCGGCGAGGTCGGCGTGGCCGGGTCTCGGCCGGGTCACCGTCTTGGCGGGAGCGCCGGGCGGCGGAGCCCCCACGGCCATGGTGCTCTTCCAGTTCTCCCAGTCGAGGTTCTGGATCGTGAGGCTGATGGGGCTGCCCAGCGTCAGACCCCAGCGCACGCCCGAGGAGATGCGGACCTGGTCCCGCTCGATCTTCATGCGGCCGCCGCGGCCATAGCCGCGCTGGCGCCGCGCCAGGTCCTCGTTGATGTGGTCTTCGGTCAGAGGAAGGCCGGCCGGCACGCCGTCGATGACGGCGGTCAGGGCCTCCCCGTGAGACTCCCCGGCGGTGAGAAAGCGGAACGCCACGACCCGATCATCTTACTTGCCGGGCCCGGGCGCCGCAACAAGCGCCTTGAGGACCGAGGGCGTCACGAACACGACCATCTCCCGCCCCGTCTCGAAGTTCTCCCTCTGCTTGAAGAGCCAGCCGAGCACCGGGATGTCGCCGAAGATGGGCACCTTCCGGATCGTGTTCTGGTTCACTGCCGTGGTCACGCCTCCGATGACCAGGCGCTCCCCCTCGTTCATCAGCACCAGGGTCTCCGCCTTGCGCTTGTTGATGGCCGGCGGCGAGCCGCTCGTACCCAGGTTGACCACGTCGCCCCGCGAGTTGTTTTCAACCACGACGACCATCTTGATCTTCGTCTGCTGCTGGCTGTCGGTCCTCTCCCTGATCACCGTCGGCGTCACTTCGAGCCTGAGCACGGCCTCCTTGAACTGGACCTGGGTGCCGGCCGAGCTGACCGTCGCGTAGGGGATCTCTTCACCGAGGGAGATGGCGGCCTTGTTGTTCTCGACGGTGACGATCTCCGGGCGCGCCAGGGTGCGCGTCTTGCCCAGGGTGGCCAGGGCCTGCAGCGCCAGGTTGATGTTGAAGTTGGTGCCGACGATGCCGAAGGCGAGGCCGGCTGCCGGGAGCACTCCGGCCGAGTTCGGCAGCGCCGCGAGGGGCAGGTTGACCAGGTTGCCGCCCTGCGGGAGCCCGGTGATGGACGAGATGGGCAGCAGACTCGAGAGAGGGCTCAGGTTCGGGTTCGCGGGACTGAGGTTGGACGGAGCGATCCCTCCGCCGGTGTTGGTGTCTGCGAACCCCTGTCCGACCAGCGTTGCCTTTCCGGCGGTCGTGGCGCCGCCTCCACCCCACTGGATGCCGATGGCCTCGAGGGCGGTGCGGTCGAGGATCTCCATGCGGGCCTCGATCTTCACCTGAGGCAGCGGGACATCGAGGTACTCGTGGACCAGCTTCTTGATCCGCTCCAGATCCTGCTCATAGAGGCGGAGGAAGATGCTGTTCGTCGCCTTGTTCGCCTTGATCGTGATCCCCTTGGCGAGGACGTCCTGGCTCACCGAGACGACCGTTGCCGGCCGGGGCTGGAGGCCCGCCCCGTAGAGCTGAGAGAAGGGGGGCTCGGCGATGAACGGCGGCCCCGATATTCCGATGCTCGGGATCACGGCCGGCGGTCCCGTCGGCCCGCCCACCGGCAGGGTGCCCTCGGGGGGGATGCCGAGGATGCCCTGCAGGGTCCTGGCCACCTCCTCGGGATCGGCGTAGGAGAGCCGGACCACCTCTTCCCGCAGCGGGCCCCGCGCCTGAGCCTCGGCGACGGCCGCCTCCGCCGCGGCTCTCCTGGCCGCGAGCTCGGACTCCTTGAGCTGGGCCTCGACCATCTTGGTACGGACTTCGATCTCGGCCTTGCGCTTGGCCTCCTCCGCCCGGGCCTGGATCTCGCGCTCCTTGGCGAGCTGCTCGCTGGAGACGATGCGGATCACTCCGCCCTTCTCGATCTTCTGGAGGCCGCGGGCTTCGAGGATGGTCTCCAGGGCCTGATCCCAGGTCACGTTGCGCAGAGAGACCGACACCTTGCCTTTGACGTCGTCTCCGACCACGATGTTCCGGCCGCCCTCGGCACCGAGGAGCCGGAGCACATTGATGACGTCGGCGTCCTTGAAGTCGAGCGTGATGAGCTTCGAGCCGTTGGGCGCCTGGGGTTGAGCTTCGGGCGTGGGGGATGTCCCCGGCTGGGCGCCGCCGGGTGGAGGCGTCTGGGCGACACGTGCCGGCGCCGCCGCAGGCGCCGCGAGCGCTGCCGCCGCGGTCGGCTGGGTCTTTGCCTCTGCCTTCGGCGCATCGAGCTTGGCCGCACTCGCGCCCGCCCGATCGACCTTGGGCGCATCGGGCCTGATCTCATCGCGCTTCTTGGGCTCGCTCGGGGTCGGCCGATCGGGCTTCAGCGCGCCCGACTTGGACGCTGCCGCCGCCATCTCGGGCGACTTCGGGGCTTCCGCCCTGCCTGTCTCGACCCGCGACCCCTCGATGGTCAGGGTGAGCGCTGTGGCGCCCTCATGGATTCGATAGGTGACCTGCCGCGTCAGCTCCACGACCACTCGCGCCGTCGCAGGCTTCCACTGGCTTCCGCGGATCTCCCTGATCGGCTCAGGCGTGGGCACCCACCGCATCTTGGGCGCCGCGTACGTGCCGTTCATGTCGATGACGATCCGGTTGGGGGAGTCGATGAGCGTGGCCTGATACCGGAGCGGGCCCGACGTCTCCAGGATGACGGCGAGGCCTTGGGGGAGCTCGGTGACCTTCACGCCCTTGAACCGCGGGGGGGCGTCCGCCGTCTGGGCGAGGCCGATACCTGCGAACCAGACCCCCGCTAGGATGACGAGCCCCGCCAAGAGGATCTTTCTCATCGGACGACCTCCCTCTCTCATAGACAGCTAGTCCTTGACGAGCGTCAGCGTCAGGTTCGCGTCCCGCTCGCCCGCGCTCCCGGTGATCGCAAAGGTGACCGAGGAAACTCGGAGGGGGGCTTCGCCCCCCTTCCGAAGCCTCCCCCCAGGAATCGTTGCGCCGGCAAAGCCGGCGCTCGACCCCGGATCACCTCGCACGAGCCCTTTCTTCGACGCGCTGCTAGTCCTTGACGAGCCTCAGCGTCAGGTTCGTGTCCCGCTGGTCCGCGCTCCCGGTGATCGCAAAGGTGACCGAGTCAGCGCTGACATCCGTGACACGTCCGTTGCCGAGCGCATCACCCGGCTTCAGGATGTACCCGAGCCCGTCAGGAGCTTCGACCAAGGCCAAGCGCTGGCTGCCCCTGATGATCCCCACGAGCTTGACCGTCCCGACTTCCAGGCCGGCAGTCTTCTTCTCCTTGGCCACCACCACCGGGGCGAAGGGATCGCGGCGGCCCTTGGGCTGGTAGGCCAGGGGGGGGAGCGGCGGGCCCGTCTCCGGCGTCCTTGGCATCACCGCGGGCGTGGCCGGCTTCTGCGTTGCCGGATTCGCCGGCTGCTCGGCTGCCACAACCTTGTTCGTCTCGCCGGGAGCCGATGGCCCGCCGCTGCAACCGGCGGCCAGCGAGCCGACGGCCAATGTGCCGAGCACCCTCCGCCACGCCTTCATTTTCATTGGCCTGCTTTTCCTCCCGGATTGGCGGGCGGCCGGGCTGCGGGCGCCGCGGCCGGCGCCGATGCGGCCCCGGGTTTGGCCGGGGGTGGGGCTCCTTCCGGACGGAAGATAAAGGTTGCCAGAGAGAGTTCGGCGCGGACGGTGCCGGTGGGACGCTCGATGCCCAGTAGCCGGAAATCGCCGAGGTCCACGATTCGGGGCAGCCGGCTCATGCGGGCGAAGAAGGTGCCGAGCTGGTGATAGCCGCCCTCGGAGGTCATCGCGATGGGCACCTCGGCCACGTCCTCGCGGTCCTCCGGCGGCTTGGGAGCGAACAGGGCCACCTGCAAGCCCGACTGGAAGGCCACGTCGGTGATCTGCCGGTAAAGTCGCGGCATCTCCTTCTCCGACGGCAGCCGCTCCTTGGCGGCCTGCAGACGCTTGCGCAGCGCTTCGGCCTGGAGTCGGAACGGCCGGAGATTGGCCTCGTCGACGCGGGCCCTGAGCATCTCCGTTCGGAGCGCCTCGCTCTGCTGCCGCAGGCTCGCGCGCTCGGTGATCTTCGGCGAGATCAGCAGGAAGTAGCCGAGTCCGGCCACCAGCGCGAGGCCGACGACGCCGGCGATGATCTTCTGGGGCCGGGGCGCGTTCGTGATGGGATCCAGGAACGCCATGGCTCAGATCTCGAAGCGACACGTCACCTCGAAGGTGATCGTGCGCGGCGACTTGGTCAGGTCCTGGCGCGACTCGACCAGGTCCACGTCCTTGAACTTCCCGGAGGCCTTGAGGTTGGCCATGAAGTCTGACAGCGCCACCGACGAGTACGCCGTGCCGACCAGTCGCATCTGCTGGCTCTTCTCTTCCACCCGCGTGAGCCACAGGTTAGCCGGCAGCATGTCGATGAGCGCGTCCAGCAGGTACACGGGACGGGCCTGGTTGCGCGCGACGATCTCGATGGCGTTCACGCGGCGCTCCAGCTCCTCCTTCTCCCGGCGGTAGCGTTGGCCCTCGGCGATGATGGGCTTGAGCCGAGCGACCTCGGCCTGGCTCTGCTCGACATCGCGGCGGAGCCCCCCCACCTCGGCGGACAGCATCCACGCATACGCGCCCACGGC
>Ga0137374_10003763_pt1 | contig 17993 bp, 13 predicted proteins | sample SagtaG_20_FD_104811 | JGI IMG/M metagenome (GOLD analysis project Ga0137374, IMG submission 104811) | Vadose zone soil microbial communities from Sagehorn Ranch, Mendocino, California, USA - Sage1_R_100_16 metaG | ecosystem: Environmental > Terrestrial > Soil > Vadose zone | place: USA...
GTGCTGATCCTATCCCGCTACACCCAGCCGGAGTTGGATCACAAAATCTTGCTCGAACGACTCGGACTGACCTTGCCGGCGCAACCGCCCCCGCGAATCACTGCCGCCGGAAAACGGTTGGACTGAAACCCGGCAGGGCCAGCGGTCGCAATGTAGAGGAGACCTTTTGTTGCCGCTCCCCGTTTGACAACCTCTTACGAGTCATCCGCCGCCCGGTTGAGAAAGTCGGGTTAACTTCCTGGCTAAACATCGATTATCCCGAGTGTTCCAGCTTGCTGAATGGACGTTACTCCCGCAAAGCGCCTCTGCCTTTCGCGCGAATCACTTCTGAACGGCCTTCAGGAGCGCATCGAGAACTTCGAGATCTTTCTCCAACCGGGCGAGTCCCGCCTTCTGGAATTTGTCGTGTTGCGCTAACTCCTTCGCGCGTGTTTTCGCGGCCTCCTTGATCTGCTTCAGTCGTTTGCCGATGTCATTGTCGGCGTAACTACTCGGTTTGCGCCCTGCCTTCTGGAGTTGGCTCAGCATGTCTTGGTCCTGTTTCACCTCTCTGGCCAGGGCAGTTTTCAGAGCAGTTCCCAAACAGGAAAGAACGCCGTGCAATTGGGTCACGACTTTCTCAGACGCTTCGAGTCGAGTTGCGGGAACTGCATGCATTTCGAGTCCGGGTATGTCCGTCACCAGGATCGGCATTCCCTTCGGGACGTCTTGGCCGGCCTTTAGATGGGGGTTGGCGCGGAGCAATGCAGCCACGGCTAGGCTTTCGGTCGGGCCGCCAGGCGTGTCTTTGATAGCGAACAGCCGCCGCGCCAGTGCCTCCGGGCTATTGTGGTCTTGGGCTATGATGAAGTTCATATGCTTTTGTAAAGTATAACGGTTCGCGCGTCATGGCGCGATCACATTCAGGGGTTTCCAAGGATCCTTCAACTCCTCGTCGTTCACGAGGATGCGTCCGGTGGTGATGTTTCCAAGGACCGTGAAGGAGTCGGCTGTTGTAACATGCAAGCGAGCAACTTCCATGTCAGGCGGGCCTGGACGCTCGAAATGGTTGGCGTTCAGCACGGCAGCGCTGGCTTGGAGCACCAGGACGGGGATATTCTCCGGTGCGAGCAGATTCGCCTGGTTGTCACTGAACAAACATTTTCCGGCAACACTGATCCCCACCGCAGGCGCATCGCCGTACAGGGCCAAGCCATTGCCCCGGACGCCGACATTCTCCCCCAAAATGCTCCGCAAATAGCCATGACTCGGGACGAGCAGCGCTTCCGTGGTCCCGACTCGCGCAACCACCACGGTTCTGAAGGAGAACGGCTTGGCATCCTGTCCCACCCGCAGAGCGCGCCACGGCCCAGTGCTGAAGGTGTTGGCAGGGACGGTGTCGCTGCGCCGGATCGAGTTGTTCGTCACTTCGATCTCCTCAAATGATCCGATCACGGCAATCGCTTCCGCCTCATGACTCAATCCGTCCGGCGGACCCAAATTGACGATGCTATTGCCATCGATGCGCGCCCGCGTGCAGCCGACCGCCTGGATGCCGGCCAGCCTCCCGGTCAAACGGGCAAGGCGCCCGATACCGTCCAACACGTTGTTGGAGATGTCGGCTGAACGCGCCCGAAGCAGATGAATGCCCGCGAGGAATGACACGTTATCACTCTCTTTTGCCGTGACACTGCCCACTTCTAGCAACTGGTTGTTCTCAATGCTCAAGTGGCCGGCGGCGCTGGACTCCCCCATGAAAATGCCACTCCCTTTCACGCCTTCGATCACGTTCTGCTTGATCATCACGGAGCCGACGGGAGCGCGCAGAACGATGCCGTCGCCTTCGAGTTGGTGGACGCGGTTGCCCATGATCTGACAGTGGTCCACGGCGCTCTGGAGCAGCCCACGCTCGACGACGATGCCGCCGCCGGACTGGGCCGCGGAGGCGGGACCGATATCATTGCCATTGATTCGGGTATCGTCGGTGCCCATCACAATGCCGTCACCGAGCGTGCGAAGCGTATTGCCGACGATATCCAGGCACGATCCGCCCCAGCACGCTCCAAGGACCGCGCCGGTCACGACGATCCCCCCTTGGCGGGCATCATGGAAGGCGTTGCGCTCGATCCGCGTTTCGCCGAGGTGAATCGTGAAATGCACCAGGCTGATGCCGCGAATCGGACACAGGAACTGGTTCGCATTGCAGACGAGACCGAGGGTCAACAACGGATCCGGAGGTGGAAAATTGGTCGAGTCATTGCTTCGCCGCTCTGTCAAACCTCCAAGACCGACGCCCGCGGAGAACAGGTTGTCACAAATTCTCGTCTGTACCAGAACTCCGCCCAAGCCGATCGCTGCTTTGGCCTCTCGGCCAATGCCGATTTGGAGAAAATAGCACCCAGCTACAGTTACAAAAGTGCTGTTCCTGAGTTCGACATCCGCGGAACCTTCGGACTGGCCGTAGGTGAGCACGGCGAGATGTTCCATGGCGAACTCAACCGAATTCCGGATGACCACGCCCGGTCCTGATGCTGCGTGCACCAAAATTGTCGCCCAGCCCTGTCCTCGGAGTCGCACGGACTTGGCGCCAATCACTGAGATGGGCTTCTCGTTCACGTTGTAAATGCCGGGGCCGAGACACACCGTGCCGCCTTTGTCCTTCACCTGGTCGATGGCCTGTTGAACAGTGAGCGTGCCCTCGTTGTGCGAATCCGAGGTCACGCAAACGCTGCAATCGCAGCCTTCGTCTCCGAACTCCGGCGGCCAACGCTTGCGGCAATCGTTGACGGTCCCCGGGAACGTAACCAGCGCCAGGCGGCAATAATGATGATGGATGCCGTGGGGCGGGGCTTTTTGGAGCGGCTCCGCGGACGCATCGGCCGTGCGCGCCGCGAACACCCAGTAATCGCCCACGCGAAACTGTCCTCCCGGGATGGTGGGATCGAGTGAAAACTCGACCGTGATGCCGTCCTCCAGGATGATTTTGTTGCCGTCCGTCAGCACCGGAATGACCCCTTCGCTGGCCGCGCTGTTCAGGTCGTGATGCAACGAACTGGTGATGCCGTCGGTCTTGCGCACTTGGCCTGCCTGGTCCCAGCGGCGAACGCGCGTGTGCCGCTCCTTCAGCGTGCCGCTGGGGAACGCCACCGCGGGCAGCTGGGGAAGCTCAATCGCAATCGTCCGCGTCGCATCGGGCACTTTGATCTTGCGCATGAATCCGGGCAAGCCGGCCAGCTCGCGTGCGTCATCCGTGATTTCCACCCAGTCGTCGTCCTTGAACCGCAGTTCGCGGTCGCGCCCGATGAGATCCACCGCCAGATCCTGGCCTTTGATTTCGCGAACGGCCGTGGCGACGCTGGCATTATGGCGCGCCCATTTGAACGTCGCGGCGCCCGTGCCCGGGTCTACCGAGTGGATTTCCACTCGGTAAAGCCGGTTCTCCAATCCCTTGTAGCGCCCGGTCGGCGGCACCTGACACGGATCCGGATCTGCCGGCGCGTTGAATGTATCGGTCGTCAACCGGCCCGCGCTGGGCCGAGTCAACTGCTCAAATTTGGCAATCTCCGATTCGCACGTCGCGTCCTCGTTGATGTCAGGCAGCACCCGCACCTGCCACACTGTCTGCCAACGCGAGGTGCTATCGACGCCAACCGCGCTCTCGACCAGCCCCGGGTCTTCCAGCCCTGTGACCTCGCGCCGCCAGACATCGAGATAAACCAAGTGCGGTCCACCTTCTTGCGGCGGCGACGCTATCAGCGTCGGGTCCTTCAAATAAGGCTGCTGTTCGTAAGGGATCGCCGCGGTGCCGCGCAACTCGGCCAGCACCGGATCCCATTCCAGAGGCGTCTGCCCGTGCTGCTCGGCCAGGATGCCGTGTACATAGATGCGCCCCGGTCCGATGGTGAGATTTGTGCCCGACAGGGCGATCTCAAACCCTTGCGGAGTCTCCTTGGGCACGACGCAGTGGCCGATCGTGTCCGTCGTCTCGGCGCGCAGACGCCGGTCGAAGATTTCCACTCCTTCGTTCCAGTCCGCGTCCAGCAGTACGCGTCCTTGCTGCATCAGGACGGCAGCGAAATCTTTCGTCGGTTCAAAGCGTTGGCGGCTGATGTCCGAGCTCATGATGGTCCTCTCATTGTAAAATCGTTCAAGTGACGGCGAACACGCCGGCTTCCAGGCTGAAGCGCAGATATTCCTCCAGCCGAATCCGCAGGTTGATCAGCCGTTGTGGCTCAAAGAGGTCGTGCAATACGCCCATCGCCGCCTCGTCATCGGCGCCCTCGCGAATCTGTCGCGGCGACCGTGAGCGCAATTGTCCGTAAGCGGGCTCCCCGTAGCGCAACGAGCTGAACGACGGCTTCAGCCACGCATTGATCTCGGCGCGGATGGCATCCCGTTGCGGCTGGGTCAAAGTCTGGTTCTTGGCTTGCGCTTCCTTGGCGGCGGCCTCGGTGCGGAGCGCAATTTCCAGGTCCGGCTGGCAACGGAAGCGCCGCGGTGTCCGGGCGCCCTCTGGCACGAAGGAAAACCGGACACAGCCAATCTGTTTGCGCTGGACCAGGACGGGCACGGGCCAGCCATCGCCAACTTCCGTGCGTGCGTCGAGAATCGAGTTGGAAACCAGCTCCATCTCGCGCGCGTGGATCTTGCCGATGACGGTGGACTCCTCGAGCCGCAAAATGCCACCCGTCGGCGCAAGCTCATCCGCCGCCGCCGCGCCCGGACCGGCCAGCGCCACGGCCAAATGGTCGGTTGCATCGACAATGCTGTGTCGGATTTCCAGCCGCGACAGCTTGTGCCAGCGAACGCCACCGATGACGCAGTGATCGACTTCGGCCGCCACGTCCCCGTTCTCAAGGAGCAGGCTCGCTTTGTCGGGCTGCTGCGGAAGGCCGTGGATGTCGAGCGACAGGCCGGGCACGAGCGTGCAATGCCTCAACCGTAGCTGACGCAAGGCAGCCGTGACGCGCAGGCCCGCGCCGGCGAGCAGCAGTCCGCTCAGCGTCACCTCGGCCTGTTTGTCGCCGCCGGAGATCACCAGTTCAGCGCCCAATACGATGGTGGGCCGCTGTCCATCGGCCGCTCGCAGTTCAACGCGTTGGCCGGGACTCAAGTTCAGTGAAATCGTTTCGTCGTAACGTCCATTGTCCGTGATTTCGATGACACCGCCTTGCGGCCCCAGGCTGCTCAAGGCCAATCCGATTGCCGATTGATCATCGGGAACACGAAGGAGAGGTAATTCGCCGGGCTGTCCCGCCTTTGGCTCGGCGAACGAGGCTCGCCGTTGATATTCGCCGCCGCCCAGTTCCGCGCTGAAACCGTAATAAAACGTCACGAGAGGCGCGGAGGGTTGCGCATCCCCGAACGCGATCCGTCCGAGCACCGGATCAATCGCCACCTGGCCCGCGTGCGGCGGCGTGTGCGCCCAACCGCCGGCGTGATCGGACAGATCGCACACCAGGACTTGATCGAACTCGACGCCCTCGAGACGCACACTCTTCCCGACGCCGTAGTAATCAGCGAGGAATTTGGCCATCCGCCGCCGGCTGATGGGCGCCGGCACGTTCAGAGGTTGCGCCAGATGGGTGACGGTCGGCTCGGTCTCCGAGCGGGTGAACAGCGGAATGTTGTTGCCGAGAGGACTGAACAAAAACCGCCGCGCATCCAGCCCGACCGCCGGCGAACCCTGCAAGCGCTGCTCCGCCAATCGCCAGAGAAAAATGCCGATATTCGGGATATTGTGCCGCCCGTCGCCGGTGGCGATCCGGCGCGTGTCCACCGAGTGCGCCAGCGTGTCGAACGGGCCGTCGAGCGATTCTAACTGATCCCAGCGGCGCAGGTCGGGCGTCAGCGTGCTGTGGAGTCGGACGTGATTCATGAATTGCGTCGTGGCCAGCAGTTGGAAAAACTCGACTACCTTGGCGGGCCAGCCCGTCACGTCGCGCGCGAGCTGTTCCAGCATCGCGGCGGTGCCCTTGCGACGACGATAACCGATGGTGTTTGCCACTTCCGCGCGCGGACTGCCGAGTCGCGGGCTCTTGTGGTGCAAGGAGCGATAGCCGATGAGATCGCCGAGGTACGGCACTACCCAGTCCGCGCACGTTTCGATGAACAGATCGTCGTAAAGCTGTTCGAGGTCTTCCGCCAGCACGTCGGCCAGGCTGGCCATGACCTCGAGCCCTTCGCGCAATGGGCCGCCTTGCTCCGCGTCGCGAATCCGATGGATCGAAGGCAGCAGGTCGAATAGGGAATTGGTCTCGTCGCTCATGACGCCGCCTTGATTTCTTCCAGGTTGCCGGGCGCAAGCAATAGTAGTTCGGCCACCTCCACGTCCGCGGCTGCGCCGCCAGCGGGAAATGCGGCCAGCAAACGCGGCGCGGGATTCTCGGGCTCGGTTTTGTCCGTGCGTTGCAAGTGATCCATGTCCACCGCCACCACGCCCCGGACGGAGTGCAATACGCCGATGACTTCGCTCAACAGCACCGGCTGGCCGAACGCGCGCGCCGCGAACGAAAACCGCGACCGCAACGCCTCCCGCGCCGCCCTCAGCACCTTCTCTTTTTCGTAAACCGGATGCACCGTCACCGTGCCTTTGACTTGGAATAACGCCCGGTGAAACGATTCGACCCGGAGCGGCACGAACGGATCGCCCGCGGCGCGCACGGCATGCAAAAGATTGCTTCCCACCGAGCCTAGGCCCGTGGCCACGGCCGCGCCGTTGGGACCCGCCACGGTCAGGAACACGCCCCGTTTGCGGCCGTCCCACGTCCACGTGGCCAGCGCCTTGGCGATGCCTGGATAGGCCCGGGAGAAATCTTGGTAATCCTGAAGTGACACCACCCGCTCCAGCGTGAGCACGGTGAGCGGCGCGTTCTGCCGCGCATCGGACAACGACTCGGCTTCATCTGCCCCTTCGGCCGGCAGCGGATTGGTGGCCTCCTTTACGCCGAGTGGCCGCGTCAACAATTGCGTCAATTGGCCGGCCTGCACCAACCCTTCCAGGCCGCTGCCCTTGCGATATTTGAGCCGGACATTTTGCTGCCCGGACGGCAGACGCGCGCCGGTGATGCCATCACCGAAATGGATCGTGGTCTTTTCTCCGTCGCCCGGCCGCTCGACGTAAATCCGCTCCTCCGGTCTACGCGCATAAAGGAAGGGAACCTTATGCCAGAGCAAATCATCGACGCGGACCTCGAGCGTCGAGGTCAGACCGGACGAAGTGCCCGCGCGCACGAAGGTCAATGGACTTTGGCGCAGCGTGAACTTCTGGAATACCTGCGTGGCATCGCCACTGCCGGCAAATTCCTCGACTGTCTCGCCGTGGGTGGCGCGGGCAACATTGCCGGCGATGGCCACCGTGGCGCGGTCGAACGAGTGGGTCAGTCCCTCGTTATTCAACACGATCTTTGTCGGAGTTCCGCTGGCGGATGCCACCGTGACCACTTCGCTGATCGACTCGTCCGTGTCCGCTGCGGGGGTGAGGATGAAGTCGCTAAGATCCGCCAGCACCGCGCCTTCGAGGCCGTCCTCGCGGCGCAAACGCCACATCACTTTGTTGCCGGATTGGATCGCAGGTGGAGCGAGTGCGACAAGCGATTCACCGGGCTTGAGTGGAGTGGACTGTACACCGTTGTCGGCGGTCAGTTGTAAGGGCGCAGCCCTGATCGAGACCTTTACGCGAATCCGACGGCCCGAGACGATCAGAGTGCGGCCGTTGTCGAGGGCCGACACTTCGCGGTCAAGGGTAACCTGGTTGCCTTCGACGGGCGCGAGGGTGTCTGCCCCGAGGGCGATGAGCTTGCTGGGCGAACTGGCGGGACGTGTCGTGAGGGGTGCACAGGCAACCTCCAACTCCTCGCTTTGGGCGAAGACCAACGTGTCGCGAAGTGGGAAGAAGTTGTTATCGAGATGATCGGGCGTGTCTGGCTCGATGCGCGTGACCTTGCCGCTCAATCCGTAATCCTTCCGCGACGGATGCGAGACATGCTGAACCTTGTACAACTCGACATAGTTGCGCGCGTCGGGCGCCACCGGCGGCTTGACCAGCGCCACCCAACTGTCGCCCACGATTCTCGGATAGCTGACATCCAGGTCAATAAGACCGCCAGTGATCTTGAAGTCTTTCCATTCGCTGGCATCGGCCGGCGCGCCGGCCGGCAGCGTCAAGATACGCGGATCCGGTGCGTTGTGGCCAAAGAGTGCGGCGCGCTGACGGAAGGCGTACACCCGGACATCCTTGGCGGCCGGCGGGATGGGCGCTTTGCCGAGTGGGTCCTCCCACGTCACGCGAGTCCAGTTCTGCCGCTCCAGTGGGTTTACCGTGACGGACAACAGTTCCCGAACGTCCCAACGTTCACGGTCGGGGTAGATTGTTGAGTTCGTCCGCTCGTCGCCGACGATCAGAATGGCGTCGCCGGGCTGGAGCTGAGTGGCCGTGCCACGCAGATAAAGTTGCTTTACACCCGCGCTGATGTCGGGTGGTTCGAAGCGCTGCGGGCGCATGGCATTCCACTCCAAGCGCGCCTCGATGTCCTCCACGGTTTCAAACGTCTGCGGTTTCTCGTCCTGACCCGGGACGCTTTGCACTTTGGCACCGGCGGCGATCGTGGCTTTCTCAGGAGAACCGGGCGCGGTTTCGAGTGTGAACGCCAGCCAGACGGTTGCCGCCGCACCCGGCTTCAATTCGTAACCAATCAGCCGCGCCAGCCGCAGGACCGTGCCGTGATCCGTCGCCGTGCGCAAATATGATTCATTAGCCAGGCGCTCCTGGTAAAACGTCAACACGTCGGCTGTGACCGCCCAAGCATCCAGCAGCGCGATGGAGAAATCGTCGTCCGCGCGCGTCGTTAGCCTTAGCAGCTTCGGTCGCTTCGCCTCGGACAAGGCGGCCAGCAGCGTGCGTTTGAAGGGACCGTGCGCGCCGACCCGGTACTGAATCTGGTCAAGGCCCTCGCGGTTGAGCACGGTCGCGGGTGTTTCGGCGGTGATGCCCGCGCAACAACCACAGTCGTTCAAACCGCTCAAGGATGGATCGAGGGTTTCGCTCATTTGCCCCCTCCGAGGTGGATGCGCAACACGCCGTGTTCAGGGAAACTGGGATCGTTGTCGCATCGGGCGATTTCGAGGCGGTCGATCTTCAGCTTGCCCTCCTGCAACGCTTCGTTGCTGGGCAGGTCCTGGCGCTGGAAGGTGGTAATGTGGACCGAAGCTACCCCCGGCACGGCTTGCGCCGCCGCGTACAGCGGACTGAGATGAACCGCCTGGCCGAATGTGAAGTTGTCCGGATGAAACACGCCAAGCCGGCCATCGGGTCGCGTGCGGCTGCTAAAAACTTCCAGCAGCGCCGCGTGAACCTCGCTGCGGAAATAATCCGACTTCACGCAAATGTGCATCTCGATCTCCAGCGAGACGTAGCGCGGCTCGTCCGCTTCCAAATCGTGGCCCGCCATCCGGTACCGTTCCAGTCCTTCAAGCGCGTCTTCCTCGAACTGCTGCTTCAGGTCCTGGTTCGCGAGCACTCCCCCCAGCGGATCAACCGTCACGAACACGGTGTGCCAACTGCCGGTCCAGCGAAACGTCGCGGCGGCGCGTTGGGCGGCCGGATTGAGCTCCGCCTTGGCGGCGTAATCCGCCTCGGTCACGGCGCGATCCTGCGTGCGGAAGGCATACGGCGCTCGGTGCCGGACCTCGTCCATCGTCTCGGGTTCCACGCCGCCTTGGGCAGGCAGGGGATTGCTCACGCTCACCACCGCGGGTTCGTTGGTGACGACGTGGTAGAGCGTGTCCGCGCCGATGTTGCCGGCGTTGCCATTGCCCACGCGGTACTGAATCTCAACACAGGTCTGGCCGGACTTTGGGCGCCTTCCGTGAACGCCATCTCCGAATCGAATGGAGGTAGCGCCGTCCGTTTCGACCTCGACGACGAACTCGTTGTCGTCCGCGCCGCTATTGAGCAGATCGCGCAGTGGTTCCCATGGCTCCGTCTCGCCTGGAATCTTGAATCCAATCACCGGCAACGCCTCCGCCGGCGAGGTGGCCATCGCCTGCGCGGCGGGCGAGCCCGGATCATACGGACTAGCCTGCGTCACCGGAGCTCGCTGGAGTTTGAGCCGAAAGCGCGGCGGCACGGGAACCGGTTCAACGGGTTGGCAGCGATCCCCATCTTCGAGGTAGCGAACCAGCGTCGATTTCGGGACCGTGTGAAGCTTCTCGTCCTTTTCCTCCAGCACGGTGCGTCCGTGATCGGCCAGCACGATGTTGCCCCAGGCTTCGCTTACGCCGCTCACGGGCTGCTCGCCGTCATCCGAATCAGCCAAAGAAGAGATGCAAAATGGGAAGGGCAGTGCGTCAGCGGCGTCCCACGCAATTTCGGTGATCTCCTGGCCGTTCAACGGATCGGTCAACGGCCCACCACCGCCTGCAAACGGTCGCACCCGCTTTAACCGGACAGCGTGTCGGCGGGCGCGGTCGGCGTCCTCAGCTATGCGGGTCTCAGGATTGGCCGGCTTTCCACTCTTTGGGTTCTTCACCTCGGCGAAGATCAGCACGTGCCCGCGTTCCAGATAAGGAAAATGGCCCTGCAAGGTCGCCCGCGTGGCGCCCTTTGGCAGGCAACAACGCTCATCGCCCCAGGCATAAAATGGCATCGCGTCGTGCTCCCCGAACAGCTTGAGCGGTTTCATCGTTTCGAAGACGGCCGGGCGCAGGCGCATCGCTTCCTCGAATTGAAGTGAATTCGGCGCGAGCCTGCGCGCGCCGGGAATCACTTTCGAGAGCAGGGGTGTTTTTTCCGCAAGCACCACGCCGGCCGTGGCGCGCGCGCAACGCACCTGCACCCATGTGCGTGCGTTGCAGCCGTCGTGCATGAAATAATCCACCAACCTCGCGTGCCGCCGAACCGAGACGCGGCGCCGCGCGGTATCGAGATAGGCCTCGGTCGCGGTGGCGTCCTGTTGATAGCTCAGGCGGTCGCCGGCGTATGCAAGCAGTTCGACCAGCGTCACACCCAGGTCGGCGGCATTTCGCTCGCGCCATTGCGGCATCAACAGCGACATCCGATCCAGCATCAGCCGGCGGAAGCTAGCGTAATCCTTCGCCAGATAATCAATCGTCGGCGCCGTCTCCACTGCCGGTGGACAAACCTTTTGTGGGGCGCAGTCGAAGTCGCTCGGGCATTCGACCTTGAAAGAGAATTCAACGACTGTGAAGAGCGGATCGAAGTCATCGGGCGGGGCGGGGTCGTTCGGCGATTTGGTCAGCGACAGCCTGTAACGCGAGTAATCGCCCGTCGAATCCGTGCGCACGACCAGCACGGGGTCCGGCGAAGGCAATGCGGCGAAAAAGTTCTGTTCTCCCGGGGGCGCGACGGCGGCCGGAATTGCGTTCGCCGCAAACGCCCAGATCACGCGAACCGGCGTGATGCGTTCGCCGCCTTCGATCCGGACGTTGCCGGCAGTGAAGGCTGGCGCTGGCTCGAACAAGCGGACGAGCAGCGTGTTCTGGCGCTTGATCCCGCCGACGCCCTCCGGTGCGTCCTGGTCGAGCACCTCCAGGAAATCTATTCCGTTCAGCGGCGTTTGGCCGTTCGCCTTGCGGTGGTCGTTCTCTTCGCGCAGCAGCAGGCGCCGGCGTTTGTCGCAGCAGAGGTAGATCATGACGTCGTCCCTCTTCGGGAGAATTCCGCCACTTCGCGGGTCTGGGTGCGGCGAACGCCATAGCGCACCGTGACGCGCAGCGCGGCGTCCTCGCTGGCCACTTCGGCCGCCTCGACCTGGATCAGATCGCCCAGCCATTGCTGAAGCGCGCTTTGCACCAGGAACTGAGTCGTCGCCGCCAGCTCGGGGCTGTTCGGCGCGAAGACCAGTTGCAGCAGCCCACAACCGAACGTCGGGCGGTTCACTCGTTCGCCCGGCGAGGTGAAGAGCACCTGCTCGATGAGATCGCGAATGTGATCGTTGCGATCCGTCGTCGCACTGCGGCCGCGGGCGTCGAAGTGAAATGGATAGTCGAGTTCCATCACGTGGCGATGACGCGGGGTTGCGCAACGACGACCATCAAGCCGGTGCCCGTAGGCACGCAAGCGGCCTGGCTGCCCACAACGACCACCGGCACGCCACCGGCTTGGACACGCAGCGCGGCGAGCACCCATTGCGCCGTGACGCAGGGCGGACTGGACGTACTGGCGAGCGAGCAGCCGGCGACGGTGTAAGCGCAGGCCTGCGTGACAATCGGCTGTCCGCTGACGAGCACGCGCGGAAACGGCGCCACCGGCAAAGCGGTGCCCGCGTGCATGCACAGCACGGTCGCGCCGACATGAACAATGGGACCGGGCATAGTTCAGGTAATGGTTAAGGCCCCCATGTTGATGTTCACCATCGGACCAATCATCGAAATCGACGCGCCTTTGCCGTTGGAGATGAAAACCCCGGCGTCATTCACGACGATGGACGCGCCGGTGGTGCTGCGCAGAATGATGCCGCCGGTTGTGGGAACGGGAGGCATGACCGGAGGCGGAACAGAGGGCGGCATGTCGCTCACGATTATGGCTTGTTGCAACAGCGTCTGAATCACAATGCTGGGATCGGCCGGATTGCCGGCCTGCGCGGCCAAGGGCACGTCCGACGGCAGGCCCCACCGGCAACCGACCCAAACGGGACGCTCCGGGTCGCCTTGCTCGAACTCCACCCATACACCCGCGCCAATCGGGGGGACTAGATACATTCCCATCGGCGGCCCGGTTGGCCCAGCCAAAGGCACACAGGGTGCCGCCCAACTGGACGGTACGAGACCGACTACGTCTGGCACTTGGACCAGCAATCGCCCGACGCGCATCGGATCGACGTTATTGAGCACCAGCCCGCGGTACTTGCCGTAATATCTGTGTCCGTTGCTCTCAGGATTCATGGTACAACCGTTGGAGAGAGAGAAATCAATCCATCTCGCGACAGGCTAAAGTTTTGTTTGTATTCCCCGTTCTTGATGTTGTGTGTGACGCTTTGCACGTAGTACAAGCCGTCGTATGCCACACCGACGCCGCGCACGCCGACCAATTGGCGTGAGCGCAATACCCGCCCGTAACGCAACACGTCGAGCGAGCCCGAGGCGCTGATCGCATCCGAAGCACTGAACGTCATCCCAAGAATCTCCGTCGTCGCCTCTGTTGGATTGCGATTGGCACCGTAGCCGGGGAACTCGATCTTGGCCGGTGGCGTGAGCCGCGCCCCCAACGGCGGACGCAGCACGCTGAGGTTCGGCACCGGAATGGGGATGGGGATCTTTTGCGTCGCGGAGTCGAAGATGGTGTAAACGATGATCTTCTTGGCCAGCCCATCGAGGCTCACGCTCAACGACTCCACGTTCGAGTGCGCATCAAAGTTCACGTTCAGGGCCGGCTGCGGCACGGGAATCCGCACGTCGGGCCCCCAATAGGCGATGTTCATTCCCGGCGCAGGACCCGGCTCGACGTAAAAAACGTAGCCGCACCGTGAACTCAGCGAGCGGATGTACCTTCGATCCGTGCCGCTGTGGCTTGGGATGCGTTCCGTCGGCAGCAGCACCACGGGTGGAATCTCGGGAATCACCAGAGGCACGATGCCGAGCACCGCATACTTCGCGAGAATCGTCAGGACGCGCACGCTCAATGGCATCGCCGGATAGCGCATGAACGGCATTTCGACCACGTCCATCACCACGCTCAAGTCCTCGCCCGTGATGGTGAAGGTGGATTTGCCCGGATCATTGGAGGGGGCGAGTTCCTGCCGGGTGACCATCCCGTCCATCAAGACGTTCGGCATACCATTCACCGTCACGATGATGAGCACCCGCGTGATCATCGGATCGAAGTAGCCTGTCGGAATCATCGTCGTCAGCAGCGGCGAATTTTTTCCGACCGTGAACGTCAATTGAAACCCGCTCCGTTCCTTCTCGCTGTTCACCTGCACGCTCGTGAGCGCCTCAATAACGATCTTGGGTGCCGGCACCGACAGACCCGGCCCGATCATCAGCGTTAGATGGATTCCCTTAAGCATTGGGCACTCCCGGAATGCCTTCCGGCAAGGTGATCCTCAATCGGCGTCCCACTTCCTCCAATTCCGCAGGATTCACCGCGCCGTTGGCGTCGCACAACCGCCAGAATTGTTCGGGATCACCGAGATGTTTGGCCGTGATGTTGTCCAGCCGCTCGCCCTGAGTGACTTCGTGCTCCTGCAATAATTCGAACCGCTCCGGCGGCGGGACGAAGCGCCGTCTCAGATAGACGATGGTGCGGCCATCGGGAGTCTCCAGCGTAGTAGTGCCGACGGCGTGATAGCGGCTCGTGGGCGGAAACCGCAGCGTGTTTGGACCGCTGGGTTGCAAGAGCGCCTGCAAGGCCTTTTGAGGATCATTCGCGAACGCCTGCATCGCCTGTTGGGGATCGGTCATAGACTGGAGACTCCGAGATTCGCCAGGGCGCCCGGCTTGTGCAGAGTGGCAAGCTGTTCCTTCTGTTGCTGGTAACTCATAAAAAGGCTGCCCGCTTTATGATCGAAGCCGACGTCATTCACGCTGAGCACGCGCATCCCCAGACTCACCTTGGCGCGGATGGGATTAAGCGCCGGATCAAACGCCTCCTCGGTGATGCTGAACTCGGTGAGGCGCACCGGTATCACGCGGTTCTTGCTCCAAACGAACACCGTGAGCGGCGCCTGCGCCGGGATGATTTCCAAAGTGCCCGCCTGCGCCAGGGCGTTGTTCGATTGAAGTTGGCCGCTAGCCGGATATACGATGATCTCCAACGCTGCGAGCTGCGGTTGGATGCCGGCTGTAACGGCATTGGGGTTTTGATCAGGAAATTCGAGTTGATCGGTTGCATCAATTTCCGCTTCGAGCTTGATCGTTTCTACGGGCGGACCCTTGAGACGCAAGGCTTCGGCCCGATCTCCACCCTCTCCTCCAGCGCCCTGCACCTGCAACGTGCGTGTGAGCGTATCGGGATTGTATTGCAGTGAGATGATGCGCCGCACGGAACCCGACTCGGCATCAAGCAAGACGATGCCGCCTTTGAGGAGGCGTGGGGAGTTGGGGAAGGTGGACATGGAATGAATACATCAGCCGCCGATTAAGATATCGAACAGGGTGTTAGTGTTTTGAGCCCTGCGCACTTCCTCGGGATTGGGTGGCGCTCCGAATTTTCGCGTATACGGATTTAGTTCCGTGTTCCACCTTGGCCTGTGCTCGCGAATCAGATCTTCTTCCAACGCGCGCGCTTCCCGCTCCAGCAGGCCCGCGCCCTTCACCTCGATTTGGGAGGCCTCGCCGATGAAATCACCGGCTTTCTGAGCGAGATGCTCACCTAGGCGCTGGACGCTTCCTCGCTCTGTAAATCCAACGTAGATCACTCGTCGGCTCGAGTTGCGAATGACGTACACTTGCGCCCCGGATCCGACAGCATCAAGTGCCTCGAACTGCCTGGCGGCACCTCTAAGAGTAAAGCGCACGCCGCCCCGTTGAAACCGGATCGCCTGCAGCGTTTCTGCGGCTGCTCTACCGGCCTGTCGGGCCACGCGAGCTTCCCGAATTCCAGTGGCGATTCCGTCGCGACCGAGGCGTACGGCGGCCCGGCCTTCGACGCGAAGAACCATTCGAGGGCCTATGTTTACGGCCCGCGCGGCATCCCCGAAAACAGGGACCATGGCCACGGCAGAAATGCCGGCAGAGGTCCAGTCGCCTTGTATCACGTATATGCCCGCATCAATGGCGTCTGGTATTACCCCCAACGCGGGAATCATCCCGGCAACAGCCAAGGCGCCGTGCAAAATCGCAAGCGGACCCGGCGGCGGCACGGTGCAACTCTCGCCGGCCAATTCTCTCTCTTGGGACACTTCAATATCTCCGCGGAGGCGACAGATAGGCCGGTGATCGTAGGCATTAATACCAAGGTAGTAGTCATTCTCCGGGAGGTTCGTCCACTGACGCGAGACCGACCGTCCCATGGCGAATTCGCAGGTACCATAGGGGCTATCAACAAACCAACCGGGACTTCTCAGCTCGATGGCAAATCGATCTGGGCCACATTCCGGAGGTTCGGGACCTTGCCAGTCAGGGGCTTCCCAGGTGGCGTTGGTTGTGACAATGAGACCTCCTTGGGAAACGTGAAACTGACGTGACTTAAGATAATTGTGCTCGATATCGATGGTGCTGGAAAAGATAGGTGTCCGCATAACCATTGACTGGCCGGAGTGCTGCAGCACTGGGCGAGCAACATCAGCAGCCGCAGGTGTTGTTGCGAACTCACCTGCAACACCGTTCGCCTCGCATTCATAGATACTATCGGCGCTGCCAAGCTGCAATTTATCAAACCAAGCTACGTCTCGATACCCTTGTTGGAGGACGTGCGTCAGTTCATGTGCCAGCAGCCGCTCGCTTTCAATGCCGCCCGCAGGCGATGGTTTTGGCGCTCCAAAAACAACATGGCGTCCCACTGTATACGCGAGCGCGTTGATGACGTTTGCCGATTCTGCAGCATGTGAATCGGTATGCACCCGCACTCGACTGAAATCGTGCCCGAAGCGCTCTTCCATGAGCCCGCGTGTTGCGTGATCTAGGGGCTGGCCGGGTTCGCGAAGAACCTGATAGACGATCGGTGGCACTTCGGAGGTGGTGCCGGAGCCGGGAGCGGCTCTGCGACTGATCAGTTTTCCCGACCAACTTGAGTTTGGAGATGAGAGGACCGCCTCGGCTGCACGATCCGCTTCCCGCTCGAATTCATCACCTGGTTCGCTGATACGGAGTTTGGGTTGCAACCTGAGGGCATGCTTGCGCTTACACTTCTCGCATTCGCCAGAAGGTCCGACTGAGCCGCCGCAGGAGCACTTTCGCTGCAGCAATCCCGCCCGCTTTGTAGCCGGCGATGCGTGCGGCTGAAAAGGCCGTTTGGCTTCGACTGTGTGCGTTGCGATCATCGTTCCACTTCTTGCCTAGATTTGCGCACTGATGCGTTTGAGTTCATTCGAGCACGCTTTGATTTTGAGCAGGCTCTTCGCGGTGTCGTGGAGCACTCCTTGAAGTCCGACACGTTGATCTCGAATCCAACCACGCCTGCCTGCAATGAGACGGTCGCGCTCATCTGGTCCTTTCGTTCGAAGCGACGGCCGCTGGAGCCGCGAGCCTGCTGGAAAGTGTTCGCGCGAGGTTTGTGCCGATCTGCTCAGCCGGCGCTTCGATGGGCATCGTGAACCCGCCAGCATCCAAATGATCGAATTCAGTATCCGTTTGCCACCGTGCAGGCAGAGGTTGTTCGGAAAACAGTCGGTGGAGTTCACGTTCCACCGCGTCGGCCACAAGATGGCGATCCGTGGCTGCAAATCCGTGGAGAACCAGCTCCTCGATCTGGACCTCTATGACTCGGGGACGCTTTGAGCCCACACGCGTGGGCTTGGATGCCTGGGCGGCGGCCTCTTTCTGAGTTCGTCGTTGAGCGTCTGAGCAAGTTTTCATTTCCATGCCTCCAGTTCCGCCTCGGGCAGCGGTTTCTCAAGTTTGGCGAATTCAGTCCGGGCGGCCCGCGCGAGGTGATCCATCCGCACGGGTTCGTTGGTTTCAGCCGCCAGAAAGGCGGCGTTCAGGGCCACGTTGCGGATGTTTCCCCCGGCTACGTTCAGCCGCGCGAGCCGACTGGCATCGAGGCCGTGAGTAGGTGTCGTTCCCGGGAAAATACGTCGCCAGATTTCCAAGCGCAGAGTGACGTCCGGGAAAGGAAACTGTACGGTGAAGCGGATGCGCCGGAGAAATGCCTGATCCAGCGCGTCTTTCATATTCGTCGTCAGGATGGCCAGTCCGCGGTAGGCCTCCATGCGTTGCAGCAAATAGCTCACTTCGATGTTGGCGTAACGGTCGTGGCTGTCTTTCACTTCGCTGCGCTTGCCGAAGAGGGCGTCGGCCTCGTCGAACAACAGGGTGGCAGCCCCCGCCTCCGCCGCATCGAACACCCGCCGCAAGTTCTTCTCGGTCTCCCCGATGTACTTGCTCACGACCGA
>Ga0137374_10003772_pt1 | contig 17976 bp, 16 predicted proteins | sample SagtaG_20_FD_104811 | JGI IMG/M metagenome (GOLD analysis project Ga0137374, IMG submission 104811) | Vadose zone soil microbial communities from Sagehorn Ranch, Mendocino, California, USA - Sage1_R_100_16 metaG | ecosystem: Environmental > Terrestrial > Soil > Vadose zone | place: USA...
CCTGGATCAAGCGCATGGCCGGCATGAAGGAAATTCTGATGGTGGTCACACTGGCAATCGATCCGCTTCGTCCCGACGTCATGTACGCGGGAACGAGCGGCGGCGTGTACAAATCGTCGGACCTGGCCAGAACGTGGGCGAAGGCCCACCAAGGCTTGATCTCTCCCGATGTCCTGTCATCAGGACGCGCCCTCATGGTCAACACCGTCCTCATCGATCCGCAAAAGCCGGACACCGTGTATGCCGCGACGTTGAACGGCCTCTATAAGACCGCGGACGGGGCGCGGTCTTGGACCCGGATCGGCCGGGAACTGCCGGATCAGATGATCAACGTGATGGCGCTCGATCCGTCATCGTCCGGCACGTTGTATGTCGCCGGCCGTCAGGGGTTGTTCAAAAGCACGGATGACGGCGTGAGCTGGCAGGAAAAGAACGCGGGCCTGGTGAGCCTCAATATCCGGTCGCTGGCGATCGGTCCTCGCGATCCGAAGACCCTCTACCTGGGAACCAACGGCAGCGGGCTGTACCGAAGCCGTGATGGGGGCGAGACCTGGGAACCTATGCCCCTCGCTGCCGCAGGTCCGCCGGGGGCCAAGTCCATGTAGTGAACGGCCGTCGGTTTCAGAACCGGTCGAGGATTTCTTTCTTCTTCAGGCGGTATTCTTCTTCGGTAATCAGGTCCAGCTCACGCAGACGTTTGAGTGTTCGCAAGTGCTCTTCCACAGTCGCCGGTGGAATCCTGGATGATTCCGGCGCGAGTGACGGTTTTTCCGCGGGCGCAGCCACATTTGCCTGAGCGTTCAGCAAGACCTGATACTCGATCACGATCTCCGGTCCTGTGTTGCGCAGCCGCGAGAGTATCCCTTGCTCCTGCACCACGCGGTGGTAATCTCCCTGCACCACCTCATAGAAAGGGGCGGACACAGAACGCAGCGGCTCATTCCACATCTGCTCGCGGACACTGGGCTTGGTCACACTGTGCCGGTAATTGGCCAGGATGAGATGCAGCCGCGCGTCCACCACGAACAGTCCGCCGGTCGTGATTTCATTCAGACCGGACGGAAGCACTCGACTCAGGCCGAACACTACCCATTGCTCCGGGACGGTCTTGGCAAACGTCTCGCTCAACGTCCTGCTGAGATAGGCAATCTCCTCGGGAGCAAACGCCTCGGTCGGCGGCTCCTTGGCCGGCGTGAAAATGAAGCTGTCTTTGCGGCTTTGGATCCGGACGCTGGACAGGATGCCCGCCCACTCGGCAGAGCTCAATCGCACAGGATGCGAGAACCGCACTACGCCCTCGGGACGTCGATCCCCCGACGGGGCTTCCACACGGACGAAGCGTTCCTGATTTTCCGGAAGAGCGCGAGAACTCCGATCCGCTCCGAAGGCGGGCCCACTCCAGGCTTGGCAGAACAAGGCGAGCGTCGTCACTGAGAGCAGCAGGCGCAACGAGATCTTCAATTCATGATCTTGATCAGGGCATCCACGACTTTGGGATCGTAGAGCCCTTTGCCGACTCCCCTGCCGATTTCATCCAGCGCCACATGGCGCTCCCATGGGTCTCGATAGGGTCGCCAGGAAATCATCGCGTCATAGGCATCGGCCACCGCCACGATCCGCGACCCGAAGGGGATCTCTTCTCTCTTGAGACCGTCGGGATAGCCCGTGCCGTTAAAGTGTTCATGGCTGTGATAAATGATCTTGAGCATGTTCTCGTTGTCGTACCCCATCTTCCGCAAAGCTCTAACCCCTTCCGCCGGATGCGTTTTCACGATGTCCATCTCCCAGGCGCTGAGGCTCCCCATGCGGTTCAAGAGGTGATGCGGGATGATCTCTTTGCCCATGTCCGCCATGAAACCGGCCTGCAGGATATCCGTCTTCTCCGTATCCGGCAGGCTGAAATAGGTGGCCAGGGCATAGGCAAAGATGGCCACCATCTTGGAATGGCCGATGCTGCCATCCAGGGCCTCCACGGGCAACGTCACATCGGACGGGATCTGGAGGAGATTGAGGACGTACCGGTATTCCTGAGAAAATTTCTGGGACACCTTGTTCCTGTCTTCGAAGGGATCCTTGATGCCGATGACCTCGTACGCTTCGATGCGCTGCCGCCTGCCCCGAATGTTGATCTTCTCAATCTCCCGAATTTTAATGCCCGCCTCGGCATAGGCCAGCTTGAACTTCATCTCGGCGGGGTCCATCTGCAGCGCTCGCTCGAAATACTGCAAGGCCTCGACCGGCTCGTTCAACTCAAAATGAATTTGACCGATGTGGAAGTAATGCAGGGGGTTGCCGGGATCGGCGGCGACCTTTTCATGCAGTTCTTCCAGCTGCCGCTCTTTCTCGGTCTCCGGAATGTCTTTGGCGGGCAGGTCGCGCTTTTTGCGCGCGTCGATGAACCGGCCGACGGTCTCGTAGGTGTACCGGTCGATCAGAACTTTGCCCGGAGTGCAGGCTTTCTGCAGTCGGGCGGAGATGTTGACCACATCGCCGATGGCGGTATAGGACAAGCGCTTGTTGCCGACAAGACCCGTGATGGTCGACCCTGAGCATACCCCCACGCGCATCTCCCATGGATAATTCATTTTGGCGACCTTTTCCTGCATCTTGATCGCCGCCACCACGGAGAGGATGCGGTAGGTCTCGTAATCCAGCGGCGCCCCGAATTCGCACATGATGCCGTCGCCCATGTACCGGTCGATGTGACCGCGATAGGCGAGCATGATGGGCTCCATGTCGCCGAGGTACCGATTCAGGTCGCGGATCACGATTTCTGGCGGGTTCTGCTCGGAATGGGTGGTAAAACCGACGAGATCGGAGAACAGGATGCTCACGCTGCGCTTTTCGTTCCGCAGCCGCCCTTCGATGAGCAGCTTGACCACGGAGGAATCCATGGTGGAATAGAGCGCCTCCTCCACCTTGGATTTCAAGGATTCGATCGACTGCTTAGACTTTTCCAGCTCCTCGGTCCGTTCTTTCACCTTGGCCTCCAGGTTTTCCGCGTAGTCCTTCAACGAGGCGTTGGCGCGGTTGACCTCTTCGGTCCGCTCCTTGACCTTGGCTTCGAGGTTTTCGCTGTAGTCCTTCAGCGAGGCGTTGGCGCGGTTGAGCTCTCCCTGATGGTGCTGGAGTTCCTGGTTCAGGTATTGCAGCTTCTCGGCGTTGGCCGACAGCGTGAGGTTGGCTTCGTGGAGACGTTCCTGTTCCAGCTGCAACTGCTGGTTCAGCCGTTTCGCGGTTTCCACCTCGATGACCAGCTTTTCATGGAGCCCGCCGACGACCGCGCCGGCAAGAATGAGAAAGCTTCCCCAGGTCAGGATCTGAATGTAGAGACCAATTTCGGTCGAATCGGTTAGAAATGCCTGGGGACTAGCCGAAATCATGAACACCGTCACGGCGATCACGGCGATCGCCCCAAGCACTGCGTTGCGCCGGCCCAGGTAGTACCCTCCCCATATGATGGGCAGGAAGTAGAAGTTCAGAAACGTGGCTTTGGTTTTATCCGGGATGATCCAATTGATCACGACGAGCGACAGCATCGTGATGATGACAAACGTCATATCCGGATTCTGAAGAAGGTAAGTTTTGAGCCTGGCAGTTAGCGAGGCTGGTGGCGCGGGTGAGGTCGGCTCGTTGGGACTCGCCGGAGGGGCGGGCTTGAGCGGGGCCGTCCGAACTGTCGAATCGGTTGTGTTCATTTCCTGTTAGAAACCGCCATCATACAACACTCTTCGAGCCTCTCTACCTATCCCATTGAGCCTGGCTTGTCAAGATTACGGAAGGTGTCAGCGGGCGGAACAGGCTAGGCATCAGACGCTTGTGCCATTCCCCGCATTCCCAGGATGTACCAGTAGAAGTTCGCCATCACGAGCAGCACGGGGAACTGGAGAAGGTTGCCTTCCGAGAGTGGTTCGTACTGGCCATACAATTCGTACCAGATAATCCCGTACATGGCACAGATTCCGACCGATAGAGCAAAATGCAGGTTCAGCGAAGGCACAACGGCGGCGATCAGGATAAGCAGTCCCAGGGACACGTACAGACCGGGCTCGGTGAAGCCCGCCATGTAGAACACGTTGGCACAAAGGAAAGTGTCGCCCAGGACCAAGGCCCACACGATCAGAGGCGTCCTCCATAGATGGTGCGGCAGGGCCACCACGAGGATCAAAATGAATAGCAGCCCAAAGACGACGAGCTCCAGGGCTTCTACAGTGTAGGAGCTGTGTGGGCTGAACAGAAGCTGATAGCTCAAGGCGATCATGACGAGGGACTGGAGAAAAGTAAAGGTGGATGCGGTACCGATGGTGCGGGGCTTTGAAGCCGACCCCGCGGGAGCAGTCTCGTTCGCCATAGCCGTGTCTCCCAGCGTTGCGCCGATGCGGACCGGTCAAAAACAGGGCCAGGGTAGATCAAACCGGAGTACGTGTCAAACTGTACAGAAAAGGGGGAAGCACGCCAAGCGAGGTTAGAAGACTACGTGTGGTATTGCAGATCCCGGGATGTTTGACGAAGGGGACGGCACGCGCAAGCTGGAAGACTACTGGAGGTATTGAATATCCCGTCGCGTTTGATCGTTTCACCCGTTGCATAATAGGAGCAACGGGTACCCGGGTCGAACAAGTTCGGTTTGGTGGGCCGTGCAGGGATCGAACCTGCGGCCCGCTGATTAAGAGTCAGCTGCTCTACCAACTGAGCTAACGGCCCACCAGGGAGGATGCATGATGAGAGTGGCGGTTGGTGCGCCTGACAGGATTTGAACCTGTGGCCCTCAGCTCCGGAGGCTGATGCTCTATCCACTGAGCTACAGGCGCGTCCGCCAAGCCAGGGCGAAAGGCACCTTACCACACTGTTTCGGGACGTGTCTAGGCTGGCGGCGGCGGGGTCGGGTGGGGCGCTGGCGGCTCGGGTTCGTCATCGAGCGGCGGTAACTCGAAAAGCAGCTCTCCGTTCTCATCATAATAGCCCTGCCCGTCGATCTGGACCATCCCGTCGCAGTTCTCCTGGAAGAACTGGAGGATCCAGCCGTTGAAATCGTATCCCTCCTCCGTGATGTCGTTCTTATCCAGAACGTCGGCGATGTAGAACCGGCAGCCTCGCAACTGATCCACCACGCGCCAGTTGTCGATCTCGCGGTGCGCCTCCACGAAGTTGAGCAGGCCCTCGATGTCCTGCTTGAAGATGTCATCCTGGGCGCCGCCCTTGCGGACGCAGGTCACCAGAATCGGCTTCTTGTCCTTCGCGTACCCGATCTCCATCCCCACCCAGTTCCAGCTGTTCAAAAGCTTCTCGGGGACCTCCGATGGGATGATCGGAGTCGCCCCCCGCGCCTTCAGGTACTCGATGAGCAAGCTGATCGGCGGCGGTTCCTTGCGCAGGCAAAACACCCGCGTGAAGAACTGCTTGGGCTCCTTTTCCTGCGGCCCGGTGATGGTAATGACGGGAATTTCAGCCATGAGCGCAGTCTATCGTACCGGCTCGTTTCAATTCAAGGTCGGCCCGGACACTCTTGCGCAGAGGTATAATGAAAGCGGAAGGAGACCACGGCAATGGGCGCCGCCACAGAAGCTGACATTCGGCGGCAGGCCGAGCGGCTGTACAAGGCCGCCGAAGCCTTCGCACCACGTCTGCTCGACCGCAAGTGGTGGACCGGCCGGCTGCTTGAGTGGGCCATTCGCGACGACGAGTTCAAGATCCGGCTCTTCCGCCTTATTGACGTCCTCCCCACCCTCAAGACGCCCGAGCAGATTAAGCGGCTGGTGGACGAATACTTCGGGCAGGATACCGGCCTGCGGGACGGCCCCGGCGGGCGATCGCTCATGCGTTGGGGGATGCAGATGCTCTCGTCCGCCGGCTTCGGCTCCGGCGTGACGGCCGATACCATCTACAGTCAGACGATCCAGATGGCCAATCAGCTCATCGTGGGCGCCGGCATGAAGGAGGCGCTGCCGGCCGTCGCCGCTCTCTGGAAAGGCGGCATCGCCCATTCGGTGGACCTGCTGGGCGAAGCCACGGTCTGCGAGCCGGAAGCCGAGGCCTATGCGGCCCGCTACCTGGAGGCAATCACGGCGCTGGCGGATGCGGCCCGGGAGTGGCGTCCGATGCCGACCCTGGAAGCCGATCACCTGGGCTCTCTGCCTCGCGCTCAGGTGTCCATCAAGCTGTCGGCACTGTACTCGCAGTTCAATCCAATCGACCCGGACGGCTGCTACAGCGCCGTCGCGAATCGGTTGCGTCCGTTGTTGAGGGCCGCCATGCAACGCCACGTCGCCGTCACCTTCGACATGGAGCACTACGAGTGGAAAGACCTGACGCTGGGGATCGTCCGACGCTTGCTCATGGAGGACGAGTTTCGCGCCTATGCCCATGCCAGTCTCGCGCTCCAAGCCTATCTCCTGGACACCGACCGAGACGTCCGCGAGCTGATCGCCTGGACCAAGACGCGCGGCAGTCCGGTGGGGATCCGCCTGGTCAAGGGCGCCTATTGGGATTATGAAACCATCGTGCATCGCCAGCATGGATGGCCCATCCCCGTGTTTTCCCGCAAGGACGACACCGATGCCTGTTACGAACGGCTGACTTCGCTCCTCCTGGAACAGAGCGGGGTCATCCGACCGGCCTTCGGCACGCACAATTTACGAAACGTCGCGATGACGTTGGCCGAAGCCGACCGGCGTGGCCTGCCCGCACAGGCGGTGGAAATTCAAATGCTGTACGGCATGGCGGAGCCGCTCCAGGCCGCCGTCGTGGACGCAGGGTACCGCCTGCGAGTTTACGCGCCGGTCGGGGATCTGCTCCCCGGTATGGCCTATTTGGTGAGACGCCTGCTGGAGAACACGGCCAACGAATCAATCTTACGGCGCCAGTTTCTGGGTGACCAGAACCTCGACGAGTTGCTGCGCCCGCCTATTACTTCTGCGCCCACGCCTTCGTCCACAGACCCGGATCCCCATTTTTCCAACGAACCCCATACAGACTTCGCCAAGGCCGATGCCCGTCAGCGGATGCAGGCTGCGCTGAACGCGACAAGAGGCCGCCTCGGACGTCGGATCGACCTGGCGTTCCCCGCTCCGCCCGGCGTGACAAGGACGACACTCACGTCACGCAATCCTGCCCGGCCTGAAGAGGTCATCGGCATCGTGAGCGCCGCCGCTCCTGAGGATGTGGAGGAGGCTGTCTCGCGGGCTCTCACGAGCGGCCGATCCTGGGCGGCCACGCCCGCATCGGAGCGGATGGCTGTCCTGGGCGCGGCTGCGAAGATTCTCCGACGGCGCCGGTTCGAGCTGGCCGCGCTGGAGGTGTTCGAAGTGGGCAAGGGGTGGCGCGACGCGGACGCCGACGTGGCCGAAGCCATCGACTTCCTCGACTATTACCGCCGTGAGATGCGCCGTCTCGCAGATCCCTGGCGGTTCGGGCGGGAACCCGGGGAGACCAATCACCTCCTCTACCGGCCTCGCGGTGTAGCGGCTGTGCTGTCGCCCTGGAATTTCCCTCTGGCGATCCCGACCGGCATGGTGGCAGCGGCGCTGGTCACCGGGAACTCCGTGGTGTTCAAACCCTCAGAGCGAGCCCCGGCCACCGGCTATGCGCTGGTGGAAGCCTTCCTGGAGGCCGGCCTGCCGGAAAGCGTCCTTCAATTTTTGCCCGGTGACCCTGAAGCGGGACGCCGTCTTGTCGCCCACCCCGATGTTGCCGTCATCGCGTTCACCGGCTCTAAGGCCGTCGGCTTAGAGATCATCGCCGAGGCCGCGCGCGTGCGCCCAGGTCAGCGGGAGGTGAAGAAAGTCATCGCTGAGATGGGCGGTAAAAACGCGATCATCGTGGACGACACCGCCGATCTTGATGAGGCGGTCGCCGGAGTCACGGCTTCCTTTCTCGGCTACCAGGGCCAGAAATGCTCCGCCTGCTCGCGTGTCATCACGCTGGACGCCATCCACGACCCTTTCGTGGAACGGCTGGTGGAAGCGGCCCGAAGTGTGCGGCCGGGACCACCGGAGGAGCCGGGCACGGGGCTCGGACCGTTGATTGATGAACGGGCGGTGCAGAAAGTACTCGCGTATCTCGATCTTGCCAAGCAGGAAGGGACGCCGGTCTTGCTTCCCGATCTCGAACACCGGCATGGTTCGAACTTTGTCGGGCCGGCGATCTTCACCGGGATCAGGCCCGAGCACCGCCTGGCGCGCGAAGAGGTCTTCGGACCGCTGCTCGCAGTCATGCGGGCGCGGGACTTCGAGGAGGCCCTGAGGCTCGCCAACGCCACGGAGTACGCGCTGACCGGCGGCCTCTATTCACGTAGCCCCCGCCACATTGCCCGAGCGCGCGAGGAGTTCCTGGTCGGCAACCTGTACATCAACCGCGGGATTACGGGCGCGCTGGTGGGCCGCCAGCCCTTCGGCGGCGGCCGGCTCTCAGGGATCGGGGCGAAGGCGGGAGGCCCCGACTACCTGTTCCAGTTCGTCACGAGCATCGTCGTCTCGGAGAACACCTTGCGGCGCGGATTCTCCCCCGACTCTTCTTGATTCAATGGCCCCGCCCCGCTATGCTTCCGCCATGAGGCCCCTGGCGCTGATTCTCGTCTGTCTCCTCGTTCCGGCCTGCGCTCTAGCTCCGACCTACGATGAGACCTGGTCCTTGGACTCGCCGGTCTTCGACGAAGAGGCGGTACTGGGACAGGCCAGCCTGTTATCTTCGCAACAGGATGCGCTCTACACGTCCATCTGGACGTTAGGCGGCGACTCCTTGCGCCGTCGCCAGGAATATCACCTGCGGACGCAGCATGAGTTGTGGGTGCGGCGGCAGGTGGAGCTGAAGAAGATGACCATCGAAGAGGCGCACGCCCGGATTCAGGACTACACCCCCTCAAAAAAATTCTGAGCACGGACGAAAAAAATTATTGCACAGGAAAAATACTGTGCTATAGTGCGCTTCAACACAGACGGACGACTCAACGACCGTCACGCAACCAGGAGGTGCTCCCTATCGATGAACGCATTAGCCAACGCTGAAGGTGCGATCTTGCCAACCATGGCTCCAACTCCCGCACCGGTAGGCTCGCCGGACGAGCAGATCGGGGAAGGGAAAGCTTGGGGCCTTTCCGCTGCAGTAGATCTTCAAGACTGTAGACCGGCGACCATCCGGGACCGTGCGCATATCAAGGCCTACGTCATCGCGCTCTGCAAACTGATCGGGATGAAACGCTACGGAGACTGCCAGATCGTCCATTTCGGAGAGGGACGGGTGGCAGGATACTCGATGATCCAGCTCATCGAGACGTCCCTGATCAGCGGACACTTCGCCAACGACACCAACCGAGCCTATCTCGATATTTTCAGCTGCAAAGGCTACGATCCGGCGGTGGTGGAAGAGTTCTCCAGAAAGTTTTTCGGCGCGCGTAACAGCACGATTTCCGTCACCATGCGGTACTGATCGAGGCGGGAGCCGGCGCCCGAGACCGGCTCCCCTTCGCTAGACCGGCAGGGAATTCACCACATCGATGAGTTGTCTGAGGCCACCGGCGCTCCGCCGGTGGTAGGGCACGAGCAGTCGGGGGAGCGCCAGCAAGTCTGGCTCGTCCGCTTCTTCGGGCAGGGCTGTCCCTTGCTCTATCTTGCCGTCCGGACAGAGATGAGCGAAGCGCACGTTCAGATCGTCCACCTGTCCTGGCGTCAAGGGGCGCAAGAGCCGCAGCACCAGCCGGCCTTTCACGAACCGGCTGGAATGATAGTTCCGGTAGAACCCATCGATCTCCGCCACCGCGGCTTCGGCCGAATCCACGATCCGAAAGAGCCCCAAGTCTTCCGACGAGATCAGCTTCGGCGCCAGCATCTCCTCCCGGACAAACTGCTCCCACCGCTTCCAATAGACCCCGCCCGGTAAATCCACCAGAACAACGGGATGGGGATTATTTTTACCGGTCTGGAGCAGCGTGAGGATCTCGAAGGTCTCGTCGTGGGTCCCGAAGCCACCGGGAAACATGACGCTGGCGTGGGATTCGCGGGCGAAAAAGAGCTTGCGCGTGAAAAAATACTTGAAGTGGATGAGCTTGGGATCGTTCACGATCGCCGGATTGGGCTCCTGCTCGAACGGGAGCAGGATGTTCACGCCGAAGCTGTGCTCGCGCTCGGCTCCCTCGTTCACCGCGCGCATGATCCCTTCTCCGGCGCCCGTGATGACCATGTACTCGCGCTCGGCCAGGAGCCGGCCGAATCGGCGTGCCAGATCGCAGAGCGGGTGGTAGGCGGCGATCCGCGCGGAGCCGAAAACGGCAACCTTGCGACGATGCCGGTACGGCCTGAAGGCCCGGAACGCGTAGCGCATTTCCTTGAGGCTGCGCTGGACGATCTTGAGATCCAGCATTTCCAGCCGGTTTTCGTTCATCCGGAGGACCGATCCGAGAAGATCTTTCAGCAGCGCGACTTGCGGATCCGTTTCAGGCAACGCCAGCAATGCCTCGATCTGCTGGCGTAGTTGATCGTCCGGAATGGGCAGCTTGTTGGCCATCCCTGGGCCCTTCAGCGTCGGTTCTTTACTGTTTGGGCTTGAGCGTTCGATTCACGACGTCCACCCCGGCCAGTAATCGGGACAGTGACTCGCCTAACGCTTCACTGTTCAGCCGCTCCAGGTCGGGCAGGTCGAAAAAGACCGCCGTCCTTGACCCGCTGCCCGTCACCGTCGAGCGGACCATGCTGGCGTCGGCCGCATTGGATACCTTGATCACCAGCCGGTTCTGGGACGCCAGCTCGGTGCGGAAAAACCGCGCCACGGCCTCACTCCAATAGGATTCGATCTGTCCCGTCAGCACGACATCAGCCGAATCTGCAGGCACCGTCTCGCCGGTCTTTGCGAGGGAGACCTGAAAACCCGCAAGCCTTAAATACGCCGCCACGAACCGTGTGATCTGATCCGCCGCGGACCCCTGCGCGGGAACCAGGGTGTCCACGGTTGTTTCCACATAATGTTGGTACCGTCCGATCGAAGTTTTGTCGGGCCGCACATCCTCAAAAGGGACCACCGTGACCCGTAACGCCTGTTGCGCTCTCGCAGGAGCCGGCACTGCGTCCATATCGTATGACATCGTAAGAATCTGACCTGGTCCGCCGCACCCCGCGACCGCAAGAGCTAGCAGCACTGTCGCCATCGACCACGCGTTGTGTCTCACCTTCGCACCTCTTTCGCATGTTCAAGACTGCTCACCCCGCGCGCCGAAACGCGCGCCCAGCATTCATACGAGCTTAGCGTATCGACGAACAACGGCGCAAGCGCCGGCACCGCAGACAGGCCAGGATACGGAGGCAGCCGGGCGGCTCAAGATCGGTCGGAGGGAGGAATGGGGACATCGCCCTCTATGCGGGCTCTCCGGGCAAGGAGCCAGGCAAAGACCAGCGTGCCGAAGGGGAATGTGAGCACGGCGCCCACAGTCCAGCGATTGGCCTCGGCAAACAGGGCCGCCGTTCGGTTGATGAGCAAGATGAGGAAGACGTCGGCGATGAGTCCGGTGACGAGCAGGCCGATGGAGACAGCGGGCATGAAATGACTGCCGCGCGTCGTCGCGAAGGCTCCGATCAGCGAAGCCCCAAACATCAGAGCGGTGAAGACAGCCATATACTGCAGCTTCTCCGCATAGCGCATAGCCAGGGGAGAAGGGGCGACGCCCCTCGTCGCGATATTCCACCCACACTCCGGACAGATGGGATTGTCTGCGGCAATGAGGCGGCACTTCGGACACATTCGCATAGCAGTCGTATTATAGCCCATTTCGTTGATCCCGGTGCTCGGAAGGTGTACGCTAAAGCCCGCCCCGAGGAGGCGAATGTGGCGAATTGGGACCCGAAAGAGCGGCGCATCAAAAAGCTCGAGGCAATCCTCGGCGTGGCCAAGGCCATGTCCACGGAACGAGACCTCGGCGTCCTGCTCGAGGAAATCGTGGAGCACGCCCGTTCCGTGGTCGAAGCCACCCGCGGAAGCATCTTTCTCCTGGACAAGGACAAGAACGAGCTCTGGAGCAAGGTGGCGCAAGGAACACGGGAGATCCGGTTCCCCGCTGACAAGGGTATCGCGGGCCACGTCGCCCAGACAAAAAAGCCTCTCAACATTCCTGACGCCTATGCTGACCCGCGCTTCAATCCCGGCGTGGATAAGGCGACCGGGTTCCACACCCGGAACATGCTGACCGTCCCCATGCTCTCGACCAAGGAGGACGTGGTCGGGGTCCTCCAGGTGCTGAACAAAAACCCGCGAGACCAGACAGTCGAGGTCGAAAAGGGCTCACCGGGTCCTCCCTTTGATGCGGAAGATGAGGAGATGCTACTGGCGCTGGGCGGGCAAGCCGCCTCCGCTATCGAAAACGCGATCCTCTACGACGAAATCAACAAGCTCTTCGAAGGCTTCATCGCGGCCAGCGTGGTCGCCATCGAATCCCGCGATCCCACCACCTCCGGGCACTCCGGGCGGGTCGCAACCCTCACGTGCGGTCTCGCCGAGGTCATCGACCGCGTCGAGGCCGGTCCCTTCGCGTCCGTCGTCTTCGACTACGACCAGATGAAGGAAATCCGCTACGCATCCCTCTTGCACGACTTCGGCAAGGTCGGTGTCCGGGAGAACGTGCTGGTCAAGGCCGAGAAGCTCTACCCTGGTGAGGTCATGACCTTGAAGGGCCGCTTCGATTTCATCAAGCGGACGCTGGAGAAGGAAGCGCTGGAACGTAAGATCGCGGCGTACCAGTTTTCGAACCCCAATGAGACCGCCGCCCTGCTCGCTCAGATCGACAAGGAGCTGGCCCGCCAGCTAGAGGAAACGGAGGGCATCCTCCACTTTCTGCTGGAATGCAACATTCCGACCGTGTTGGAAAAGGGCGGGTTCGAACGGCTCTCTGCGATCGCCGCCAAAACGTTCAACTCCTTCGATGGCTCGAAACCCTATCTAACAGGGACCGAAATCGTGAGCCTTTCCATTCCCAAGGGCAACCTCACCAACGAGGATCGCTTGGAGATCGAGAGCCATGTCACACACACCTACCGCTTCTTGGCGACGATCCCGTGGACCAGTAAGCTGCGGCGGATTCCGGAAATCGCCTACGGCCACCATGAGAAGCTGGACGGCAAGGGCTATCCTCGCTCGATCGCGGCGCCGGAAATCCCGGTGCAGACCCGTATGATGACCATCAGCGACATTTACGATGCGCTGACCGCCTCCGACCGCCCGTACAAGAAGGCCATCCCGGCCTCGAAGGCCCTCGACATCCTCGGCTGTGAAGCGAAAGAGGGCAAAGTCGACTCGAGTCTGCTCTCGCTCTTCATTGACGCTAAAGTCTACGAGCGCACGCTCCGCTCGTAGCGCTCGGTCAATCCGGCAGAGGCTGGCCCCGCGTTTCCGGCGCAAACGGGAGAATCGCGAGCCCCACCAAATAAATCAGCGCAATGATGCTGACGGCAGGGCCGAGACTTTCCATCGTCTTGCCTAAAATGCCTGTCAGGACCGGTCCCATGGCGGCCAGCAGGCGGCCGGCGTTGAAGCAAAAGCCCGCGCCGGTCGCGCGGATGCGCGTGGGGTACAGTTCCGGCAGGTAGATGGGAAATCCACTGAAGATGCCGTTGTTAAAGAAGCCGAGCAGCGGCAGCAGGAGCAGCACGTCCGTGTAGGCGTGCGGCGTCAGAAACGTCACCGGCACCATCACGAGGCTCCCCAAGCACATCAGCGCGAAGATAGGGCGACGCCCGAAGCGATCCGCCAGCGGCCCGAAACTGAGATAGCCAATCAGGGCACCGGCATTGAGCACCATGGTTGCATAGCTCTTCGACTGCTCCAGTGCCTGGGCCCCTACGCCCCGCATGTCCGGGAGTGTCCCGATCAAGGTGGGCGTCCAATTTGTCGCACCCCAGAGTCCAAACACGGCCACGAACGCTAAGACCGATCCGACAAGCGTCGGACGGCGCAGACTACCCTGGAACAACTCGACGAGCTTGATCGGATGACTCGTCCCGGAGGCCAGTTCCCGCGCGCGCGCCTTCACCCAGCGCTCCGGCTCTTTCACCCATAGTCGGACCAGCAAGGCCACCAGGGCCGGCGCGACGCCCACGAGGAACAGCATCCGCCAGCCATATCCATGAAGGAGCAGGTTGAAGAGGGCCGCAAGGAAAAATCCCGCTGCCCAGGCGGACTGTAACACTCCCGCTGCCTTGGCGCGCTTCTCCTCCGGCCAGACCTCCGCCACCAACGACGCGCCAGCCGCCCATTCCCCGCCGATCCCCAACGCCGTCAGAAACCGATATATCGCCAGGTGCCACCAGTCCTGCGACAGGGCCGCCATACCCGTGAACACCGCATAGATCAGGATCGTGACGATCAGTGTCCGGGTTCGCCCGACGTAATCAGCCACAACGCCGAACAGCACTCCGCCGATCGCCCAGCCGATCAAAAATACCGAAAAGATGATCCCGCCGTACCGGCCGATTTCGCCGTCGCCGACCGGCGTGCCTCCCGATGCCCCTTGGAGTAGATCATGCAAGGCCGGATGGAGAACGAGGGCATAGATCATCGCGTCCATGGAGTCGAAGACCCATCCCAGCCAGGCAACGAGCAGGATACGCCATTGATAGGGGGTAACCCCGTGACGCCAGGACGTCTGGGGAGGAGCTAGCACAACGTCCTTAAGGCTTCTTTCCCTTTTTCAAAGCCTCTTCCGCCTGCTTGAGTTGCAGCTCAAGTTCTTCCAGCTCCTTCTGGGCGGCATCGACCTTGGCCTTCTCCGCTTCGAGTCTGGCTTTGTCCTTCGTGGTTAGGCTTCTATCCTTCTGGTACTGCGGAAGGAGTCGGAAGACAAACTGGCCCCCCTCATCGCCTGCTCCAATGATGGGGGCGCTCCGCGGTAGCGTGCCCTGTTTTTCGTTCGACACCTTCGGCGCGACGATCTCGACGAGGTCCGCGCCAAGAAGATAGGGCTTCGTGTTCGCCTCCAATGTCTTCAGCAAGTGCCAGGCAAAAACGCTGTGGCCTTTCTTAGTTTTATCGGCGGGGTCGGCCATAGGATAATTTCCCCCTGATTCGAGCACCCACCGTGACTTGTCCCGGTAGAGTTCCTTCGTCGCGTCTTTGGCGCGGAGGAGCGTGGTCGTCTTGCCCATTAACGAATTGCTGAAGGCGGAGTCGGAGATCAAAAAGATATGACGGACGGGATAATTCGCGAAGAAGTCCCGGAGTTGAGTATTCAAGACAGCGGCCGACGTGTCCTCGGGCCGTTCGGCATCGAAGGGCAGCCAGTAGCCGATCTCGCCTCCCCTCCCTTTTTTCCCCTCGTAGCCGCCCTGTCCGGCAAAATAGACCACCAGGCTGTCTTTGGGGGTCAGTTGGCGCTTGAGCTGGGCCAAGGCCTTAATGATCCCTTTGCGCGTCGCCGTCTCGTCGTACAGCTCGATCATCTGCTCTTTGGCAAAGCCGTAGCGATCGCGAAGCATTGCTGCCACCGCTTCGGCATCCTTGCGCGCCGAGACAAGCTGCATGTCGTCTGGAAACGTGGGGTACTTGTCGACGCCGATGATCAGGGCCCAGTACTGACCCTCGATGAACTCCTCCGCCGCGCGCGCGCCGCCGCCCACGGGGAAGACACCGACAACAGCGATCAGTATGAAACCCAGGACGACGCCCGCACCGATGGGTCTGGCGCTCCTCATGCGCTCCTCATCCTGAAGATTATGGATCATTCGGAGGCACAGTACCTCCCCGATCAAGCCTTTCGTGGATCGGGATGAGCGAGCACCGCCTGCGCCTGCGCCTTGCGATAGCGGTGCAGGGCGTCGCGGACCTTGGGATATTTATTCGCCAGTATCGCTGCCGTCAGGAGAGCAGCGTTCACCGCCCCGGATTTCCCGAGCGCCAATGTTCCTACGGGAATTCCGGCCGGCATCTGTACGATCGAGAGCAAGGAATCCAATCCCTTGAGGGCCTTGGACTCCACCGGGACTCCGAGAACAGGCAGGGCCGTCTTCGCCGCTGTCACCCCCGCGAGGTGGGCCGCTCCCCCGGCCCCCGCGATGATCACCTCCAGCCCGCGCCGCTCTGCCGATCCGGCGTATTCAAAAAGTTGGTCGGGTGTGCGATGAGCCGACACCACCCGGACTTCATACGGGATTCTCAGCTTCTCCAGCGTCTCGGTGGTATGAGCCATCGTTTCCCAATCGGACTTGGAGCCCATAATGACGCCAACGAGCGGCGTCTTGCCCTTCGCATTGCTTCGCGATTTGCGTGGCGTCGATTTTCGCAAGGTTCAACTCCTCAGGGTTTCAGCAAATGGTATGGGGTGGGTAAGGGGTTTCGAACCCCCGACCTCCGGATCCACAATCCGGCGCTCTAACCAACTGAGCTATACCCACCATCCGCAGGAGGTCGTCGCACTGCAAACAGGAAAGAGAAGCGAATCCTATCAAACACGAGGGGCGTACCGCAACTCAACCACCATGCGTGAGCGCGATCTCGATCTCGCTTTGAATAGCGCCGGCGGCCGCTACCGGATCGGCCGCGTCCCGAATGGGGCGTCCGACCACGAGATAGTCTGCTCCCGCGGCGATGGCCTCCGCCGGGGTGGTGACGTGAATCTGGTCGTCATGCGCTTTGCCGAGGGGGCGGATTCCGGGGATCACGATCAGCGGATCCCGGCCCAGGGCTCTGCGGATCATCGCCGCCTCAACTCCCGATGCCACCACGCCATCAGCGCCGGACGAAGCCGCCAGGCTGGCTCGTCGCAGAACCGTTGTGGAGATCGAATCGGCGACCCCTGTCTCCTGCAGATCAGCCTCGCTGAAACTCGTCAGCACCGTCACGGCCAGAATCTTCATCGAACTGTTGCCCCGCCCCTCGACGGCGGCCCGCACCGTCTGGCCGGTCGCATGGACCGAGAGAAATGTCGCGCCCAGTTCGGCGGCAGCCATTGCCGCTCGCTTCACCGTCTCTTTGATATCGAACAGCTTGAGGTCCAGAAAGACCCGCTTGTTCTGCGCAAGGGTCCAACGCACGATGTCGGGTCCGGCCGCTGTGAAGAGCTCGAGCCCAATCTTGACGAACCCCACCGCGTCTCCCACGCGATCGAGCAATCGCTTGGCCTCCTCGGACGAGGAGACGTCCAGGGCAAAGATCAAGCGCTCGCGGGCCTTAATCGTCACAGGACTTCCTTGACTTCGCCGTGAAGGCCGTGGTAGCAATCATCTCTGTCTCACCAGAGGAACTCACGCTATGCCGGTAGTGCATAAGAATGTAAAAAAAGCCGCTCGCCAGGCCGACAAGCGGCGGGCGCGTAACCGCTCAGTGCAATCCGGCGTCAAGAGCGTCATCAAAAAGCTGCAGACTGCCGTCGAGAACAAGAAGACCGCTGAAACGGCGACCCTGCTCCGCGAAACCGCCCGGGCTCTCCAACGCGCCGCAACCAAAGGAGTGCTCCACCCGAACACGGCCTCGCGCAAGTTGTCCCGTCTCACCGCGCAGGTGCGAAAGGGCGTGGTGGCGACGTAGCGCGCCCTGCGCCTCCGCATAGATTCAGCACCATCCGCTCCATTACAAGCCGGTCCTTTCCGCGACCACCCCCAGCGCCTTTCAAACGGGAATCCGCCTCCCGGAATTGCTCGAAGTCGCGAGACATCTCTTCAGAGAATCTTCGGGACCTCCAGATGTTCCGCCAGCACGCCGTGAGGAAGCCGAGGACTTTCAGCGGTGGCTCGCCCGCATCGAGAACCTTGCCCAAAAACCGCAACGAGGCCGCCCGATCCTTCCGCTGCAACGACTCCAGCAGCTCACGCACCGACCCCCCCGTATCCGCGCCCTGCACCGCCTCCACATCCGCCGCTGTCACTGCCGCCTGCGGCGCCACATAAGCCGCCAGCTTCTCCAGCTCGCGCCGCAGCACGCCGAGATCGCCGCCGCTGGCTTCCTGCAGCAGAACCCGAGCGGGATCGTCCAGGGTGATCCCCAGGATAGTGGACTGTTCCCGAATCCAGG
>Ga0137374_10003774_pt1 | contig 17975 bp, 16 predicted proteins | sample SagtaG_20_FD_104811 | JGI IMG/M metagenome (GOLD analysis project Ga0137374, IMG submission 104811) | Vadose zone soil microbial communities from Sagehorn Ranch, Mendocino, California, USA - Sage1_R_100_16 metaG | ecosystem: Environmental > Terrestrial > Soil > Vadose zone | place: USA...
CCGCCACACCCGCGGCGCCCACGCCATGACCCTGGGCCGCATCGTCCTCAAAAGTCTCCGCCAGCACGCGCTCTCCACCGCCGTCACGGCCGTCTCCATCGCCCTGGCGGCGGGATTGATGATGGCAGTCTGGTCGGTCAAAGCCCAGTCGAGGCGGACCTTCGAGCAGGTCACCGGCGGCTTCGACGCGGTGCTCGGCGCGCGCAGTTCGAAGCTCCAACTGGTGCTCAACGCCGTATTTCATCTCGAAGCATCGCCTGCGAACATCTCGCCGAAAGACCTCGAAGCCATCCGCAAACATCCCGCCGTCGCGCTGGCCGTGCCGATTGCGATGGGCGACAACTTCCGCGGCTACCGCGTCGTCGGCACGACCCCAGATATGTTTGCCGTCGAATACGCTCCCGGTCAGCGCCTCGCTCCGCGCAAGCCCGGGCGTCTCTTCGACCCGGCGCTCCGCGAGGCGGTCGTCGGCAGCTTCGCCGCGCGCAAGCTGGGCCTCAAGCCCGGCGCCAGGTTCCATCCCTATCACGGGCTGAACTTTGTCGAGAAAGAAGCCCGCGCGCACGAGGACGAATACGTGGTCGTCGGTGTACTTGAACCCTCGAACACACCCGCCGATCGCGTCCTCTGGATTCCCCTCGAAGGCCTGCAGACGATGGCCGGGCACGAGGCCGAGAAGGCCAACGAGGTCAGCGCGGTGCTCGTGAAACTGCACAGCCCAGTGTTGGGACAGGCGCTCGACCAGCAATACAACAAGAAGGACGATCGGCTCACCTTCGCCTGGCCCATCGGCACGACCATGGCCGAGCTGTTCAACAAGATTGGTTGGTTCGACCACGTGCTCGCGATGGTCGCTGCGCTCGTCGCCGTGGTGGCCGCCGGCTCCGTGCTGGCCAGCATTTACAATTCGATGAACGAACGCCGCCGTCAAATCGCCATACTGCGCGCGCTGGGCGCCCATCGGCAAACCGTCGCCGCCACGGTTGTGCTTGAGGCCGTCGCCATCGCGCTCATCGGCGTCGCGCTCGGCTTCGTGGTATATCTCGCGATCCTCACGGCGGCGGCGGGAGTCATTCGCGCGCAGACCGGCGTGGTGCTCGAGGCGCTGAGCTGGCACCCGGTGCTGGTCTGGGCGCCTCTGGGACTGGTCGCGTTGAGCGCGGTCGCTGGACTGGTTCCCGCGATCAAAGCCTACCGCACGGAAGTCGCCGAGCACCTCGCGCCAACAACGTAGGGCAAACGATGTCATGAAAGTTCCCGGCTTGCGAAGTGATTACGAAAAAGTGGGCGGCATCGTGTTCTTCGGGCGGATGCTCGACAAGATTCGGCTGCACGCCACCGGACGGCTTCCGCCCGGATACAATTTGGGCACGAGCGATTGGGCGTGGTTCAACTCGCGATGCACGCTCTTCCTCGGGGTCGAGTACGCGGCCCTTGCCGAACGCGTCCTTCGCGGAGGCACGGACGAGGAGATTTTGGAGTGGTGCTTCCAGCACGGCCGACGGCCGGGCTCGGAGGAGATTGAGATTTGGAACGATTTCCTGATGAAGCACGGCTGGCGCGATGGAAGCAGCAAGGCGCTTGCGGAGGACAAACGACGGCGGGGTTTTGGGCATCGCGATGAAATCCAGACTTGGTTCGATTTTCATAGTGCCGATGAAGAGTCTGATGCAATCCATGCCGCATGACCCAGTGACACCAACACCTATCCCTCTCATTCGCGCAGTCCTGGCGCTGGCCGCCCTTGTCAGCTCCACCGGAGTGGCGGCGCCGCCTGCCAACCAGGACGCGGCCAGCAGCGACCCCGTCCCGCTGATAGTGATAGACGACGTCCCATCGGTCTACGCCATCCAGAACCTCGCGCGTCAAGCGGGCCTCAACTACATACTCGACCCTCGTGTGCCCGGCGCTGGCTTCGGTCCCGGCAGGCTGGTTGACATGCAATCCATCCACGTTCGTTGGACGAACCTGACCGTGACGGCAGCCCTGGGCAGATTGCTCAACGCGCTCAACCTGACGCTGGTGACCAATCCGGCGACCACCGTCGCGCGCATCGTGCCCGCGAACCTGGGGGTGAAACCCGTGCCGGCCAGCCACGTCGGCGCCAGCACGAACGCCGCCATCCCCTTGATTGTCATGGACGATGTTCAACTCGCCAAGGCAATCCGAGAATTCGCCACGCACGCCCAACTGAGTGTCTCCCTGGACCCCAGGTTGTCCGCGCCTGACTTCGACCGTCAGGGGACGATTTCAATTCGTTGGGAAAATATTACCGCCAGGCAGGCGCTCGCCGCGCTCCTCGACAACTACGATTTGGTCCTGATCGAAGAGCCTGGGGCCTCGTCGGGCCGAATCAGGTTCAAAACGCCGGGCGAAATCGACACGACGCCAAGGCGCGATCCCGCGAGGAGGTCGGAGTGAGGGCGCATCCGATTTTCTGCGCAGGTCAGGTCAAACGGACCGCCTGACCCCTCACCCCGGCCCTCCCCCATCGGATGGGGAGAGGGGGAATCGCCGCCCGCCAGTCCGGGCAGTTGGCGGCGCAAGTCGTCCAACGGTCAGGTGCTTGCCGTTGCGGAACCAACGGTGCCACCGGACTCCCTCTCCCCCTCGGAGGGGGGAGAGGGCCGGGGTGAGGGGGCTGCCGCGTGACCAGCGAACTGCTGCGATTTCCGCCGCACTCTCCCTCTCCCTTCGGAGAGAAAGCGCTGAGGTGAAGGGTTAGAGCGCGCATGGCTGCACAGATTTTCAGATGCGCCCTCGGATTGATTTCGGCGGAGATGTCGCTTGGCAAAAAGGCCCGGCCATGCCATCGTGCCCGAAATCAGTAAATCATGGAGCGAATTATTATGAGGACGCTTGAACGGCGGATGAATGGGCTTGTGTTTGCCTGCGGTGTGTTCACCGCAGTGGTGTTTTCGTCAACAGCGCAGGGAGCCACGACCAACTTTTTCGAGGGTTTTGAGGCGGGGCTGGCCAACTGGGTCGTCGGCGACGCCGATCCGTCGGGCACGCCTGCTTACTGGGGTCCAGTGAGTTCGACCTTTGGCGGCGAGGGAACGCACGGCGGCGCCTTCAAGGCGTATTGCGCGGCGATCGGCAACGCCGGCTCGAGCAGCAGTCCGGCTTACCGGGACAACATGAGCGCCTACTTGAAGCGCACGATCGATTTGACCAGCGACGCCAACGCCACGCTGTCGTTCTGGCACAAGATTCCCGGGATCGAGGCCGGCTACGATCACGCGCGGGTGCTGGTGGATTCGACCGAACTGTGGTCCACGGACCAGCCGCAAGCGAGCTGGCAATTGGTCAACTTGAACCTCTTTTCGTTCGTTGGCGGCACACACGAGTTGAAATTCGAGTTCTCGAGCGACGTTTCAGTCACCTTCGAGGGCTGGTATTTGGATGACATCACGCTGACGGACGCCCCCGCGAACGACAACTTCAGCGCGGCGGAGCTTCTCATTGGCGGGCTCGCAAGCGCCGGCGGGAACAATCAAGGGGCGACCTCCGAAGTGGGCGAACCCAATCCGGGCAACTCGATCTGGTATCGGTGGTCTACTTACACCAACGGGCTGGTGACCTTTCGCACAGGTGGAAGCGCGTTCGACACGCTGCTGTGCGTCCACACCGGCAGCACTTTGGCGACGCTGACGACTGTGGCCTGCGACGACAACGGGGACACGAACGGCGGCAGCCGCGTGTCGTTCAACGCGGTGGCGGGCACAGTGTACCGCATCTCAGTGCGCGGCGTGGGTGGGGCATCGGGGGTTGTGTTGTTGAACTGGGATCAACCCAACGGCCGGGGCGTGGATCTGCTGCCCGATCTGTTCGTGTGGCCGAACGCGGCACAAGGGTTCCTTTACGGCTGGTATCTGGATCAGCTCGAACCCACCCAGCCGGGGCGCACACTGATGCGCGTTTCGACCGCGACTCCCAACATCGGGGCCGGCCCGCTCGAACTGCGCGGCAGCTCGACGGAGGCCGGCGTTTACCAGCGCATTTATCGGACGGATGGCACCACGACCAATCGCTACGCCGGCACGTTCACGTTCCATCCGGGACACGGCCATCTGCACTTCGACAATTGGATCAACCTTCACCTGCGCACCGTGCTGGTGAATGACGGGGTCGGCGACATCGTCGCGTCGGGCGACAAGACGAGTTTCGCGATCATCGATCTGATGAACTACAACAGCACGCTGCCCGGTCATCCGTCGAATCCAGTCTACTTCGGCGGATTGGTTCAAGGGTTGTCGGTCGGTTATGCGGACGTGTATGGCGCGGGCCTGCTCGACCAGTGGATCGACGTGACCGACGTGCCGTCGGGGCGCTATTGGCTGGAGGGCATCGTCGATCCGGCCAATAGCATTCTCGAATCGAACGAGTCGAACAACCTGGCGCGGATATTGATCAACTACGTGAACCCGAACGGCACGAACCGGCCGGTGAACGATCATTTCACCAACGCCATCGAGTTGCTCACGATTACGGCCGGCGCCCTCGGGCACAACACCAACGCCACGCTGGAACCGGGTGAACCGCTTCACCTGGCGGGCAGCACGACCGGCCACTCCGTTTGGTGGAACTGGACGGCGCCCTCGGACATGATGGCGACGCTCACCACTGACGGCAGCAGTTTCGACACGGTTCTGGCGGTGTACGTCGGGCCGGCTTATGGCGCGCTGACCAAACTGGCCAGCGATAACGATTCGGGCGCCGGCAACAACAGTCTGGTCACGTTCGCCGCCACCGCGGGGACGACCTACCACATCGCCGTAAGCGGTCTCAACACCGCCTTCGGGCGTATTCAATTGAACGTGAACCCTGCGTTGAACGATCAGTTCGCCAACTGTCTCCCCATTTCCGGCGCGTCGGGCTCGGCAACCGTGAGCACCCTCGGCGCCACGCGCCAATCGGGCGAACCGAATCATGCCGGAATCGTTGGCACGAACTCGGTCTGGTTTTGCTGGACCGCCCCGGACAGCGGCCCGTGGATTCTGGACACGTATGGGAGCACTTTCGACACGCTGCTGGCCGTGTACACCGGCAGCGCACTCAACGCATTGACGACCATCGCGGCCAACAACGATCTCACCGTGGGAGTTCCCATCAGCCGGGTCAACTTCACGGCGGTCAGCAACACCACGTACCGCATCGCCGTCGATGGGCGCGCCGGCGCCAGTGGCAGCGGCCTCGCGACGCTCAATTGGACCGGGCCGACGCCGCCCCGCATTACCGCCCAGCCGCAAAGCACGAATGTGATCGCGGGAGCGACCGTGACCTTCAATGTCACGGCGGCTGGAACTGTGCCGTTGTCCTACCAGTGGCTCCACGCGGGCACGAATTTGATTGCCAACTCCCGCTACCTCGGAACCACCAGCTCGCAATTGCGCCTGCAAAAAGTGCTCCCCACGGACATGGGCGATTACTCCGTTCTTGTTTCCAACACGTACGGCATGGCGACCAGCGCCCCGGCGTTCCTCATCGTGCTCGACAACCCGCGCGTGGTGTACATCGATGAGGCCACTGCGCCAATCGGTGGTGTGGCAATCATTCCGATCGAAATGCAATCGCTCGGCGACGAAAGCCTTGTCCGCTTCACCCTTGCCTTCGACCCCGCGCTCTTGTTGAACGCGCGCGTCACCAACAGCGGGACGATGTCGGCCGCCGCGCTGACGGTGAACACCACCCAGGTCTCCTCGGGGCGGCTGGGCGTCAGCATGAGCCTCCCGACCGGCCAGTCGATCCCGGCCGGGTCACACCAGGAACTGGTGCACGCATACTTCGACGTGACCAACACGGCCGCCAATGGGACGGTGACTTCCGTCGGATTCGAGAATGCGCCGACGACGCGGGGCGTGATCCTGACCAACGGCCTTGCCGCGGTGACACTGTTTGCCGCGGGGCCGATCACGCTCACGACGGGCGAGGGCCGTGTCCTGGGCGAACGACTCCCCGATGGCACTTTCCGGATCAGCGTCCTCGGCTTGGCGGGTGGGAACTATGAAATCCAGGCCTCAAGCGATCTTCAAAACTGGACCGAATTGACGCAGCTGACGGCGGACCCTCAAGGCGGCCTGGAGTTTATCGATCCCCAATCGACCGTGCTCCAGCATCGCTTTTACCGGGCCATGCGTCTGGCGCCGTAAGAGTTCAGCCCGACTTCCGTTTCCACCAGAGCATCAGTTCGAGCCCCGTTCGGTTCGGATAGGAGCGCGGCACCCAGCCTTGCTTCAGTTCGAAGTGGGGCGAGAACCGCTCCCACAGCTCCTGTTGCGTCACCCCAAACGGCGGCCCGTCTCCCGGGCTCAGCATGTAGTGGACGCCGAGGAACTGGCCGTCCGGCTTGAGCCAGCGAAGCACGGCCTGGACGTAATCGTCGCGCCGGCCAAGGTGGATGGCGCAGAAGAACGTGTGTTCGAAGAGCCAGCCAAACGTCAGGGGCGGCGGTTCGGCCAGGAAATCCCCGAGCACGAACCGGGCTTTCAAGCCGGCCTCGGCCGTGCGCAACTCGCTCCGCTGGACCGCCGAGGGCGCCACATCGAAGCCCCACGCCTCGAAACCGGCCCGCGCCCACGCCCGCACGTCGTGACCCGTGCCGCAGCCGGGCACGGCGACGATTCCGCGGGGCAACTCCGGATGGGCCGCCAGAAAATCGACGAGGCCGGGCGCCGGCTCGCCTTTCTCCCACGGCGTGTCGCCCGATTGGTAATGGGTTTCCCAGTCGTATTCGCTCATTTCAGTCCTGTATAAAATAACTGAGGTTCTCCAGTTCGATGGCCAGGTTGACGTTGTTCACCGTGACCTCCTCGGGCACTTGAAGCACGATGGGCGCGAAATTCAGGATGCCGGCGATGCCGCAATCCAGCAGCGTGTTGGCCACCTCCTGGGCGGCGGTGCCGGGCACGGCGAGGATGGCCATCCGCACGCCGCGTTCGCGGACGATCTCCGGCAGCTTCTCCATCGGGTGAACCGGCTGTTTGAACTGGGGGGCCTTGCGCGCGTCGGCGTTCAAGTCGAACGCCGCCACGATCTCGAAGCCTTCCTGCTCGAAGCCCCGATAGCGCAGCAGCGCCGAGCCGAGATTGCCGACGCCCACGAGGATGACGGGCTGCAAGCGGCGCGTGCCCAGCAAGTCGGTGATCATCGCCGCCAATTGCTCGACATCGTAGCCCAGCCCGCGCGTGCCGAATTGCCCGAAGTAGGTGAGATCCTTTCGAAGCTGGGTCGGTTTCACGCCCGCGGCCCTGGCCAGCGCATCGCTCGACACGGTGCGAATGGCGTTGCTTTTGAGCCGGTGCAGGCAGCGCAGATAGATCGAAAGCCGGTAGATCGACTTGCGCGGAATCTCGGGGCGGGGGGATTTTTTCAAGCGGCAAGGAGCGACCTGGAACAGCAACGGTTACTTGTGACGCAGTGCTTGCGTCTTGAACCACGCGAAAATCCAGATCGCCAGGAGCACGAACACGACCAACAGGATAACTGCGGCCACTAACTTCATCACTTTGGCCTGGCGGAAGATGCGATTAGTCTCCTCCTTCTGCATTTCCCGAAACATGGCGAATTCCTTCTCGAGTGACGGCGCCGTCGCGGTCTCGTCGCGAAGCTGGAGAACGTTCCACAGCGCCGGGATTCCGGCGAAGGCGGCGGGAAGTTTCGCCGCCGTTTCGGGCGCTGGATCCCCGAATCCGTTCTGACGCCAGAACGGCGCGCCCAGTTGCGTCCACACCCGTACCAGGCCGTGATTCTTCGAAATCATCTGCACCCGCTCCCAAAGCCGGGCGCGGACGGTTTCGGCCTCCTCGGCATGGAGAAACGTCTCGCTGTGCAGCCGGCCTTCGTGCCCCGCGATCTGGAGGCCGATGGCGCCCGCCAGTTCCCCGCCGGGCCCGTCGACGACCTGGAATTCCTGGAAGCGTTTGCTCAGTTCCTCAGCCTGCAAACCCTCCCGCGCCCAGAGCGGAGTGAGTTTTTGGAGATCTTCGATGGTTGCGCGCCGCGCCGGCTGGCTTGGTGTCGTCATGTGGCGGCAGCATTAGCACTGGACGGGCGCGACGACAAGTCTTTGGTCCATCCCCTGGCTGCGGCTTCACGGTTGGTGCGCCTGCTCGGAGGGAACTTCCGCGGCTTTCACCATCGCTTCGAAGGCGCGTTGGAATTCCCGCAGACCGCTGGCCGGGACGATGATGGTGTCGCGCCGGCCTCCAACGTCCTCCGTGATGCGCACAAAACGGCCGCGCGGGTTTTCCTTGAGGGCGAGAACGAACGTCTTGCGCTCGATTTGAAGTTTCTCGGACTTGAGGGTGTCTTCCTGCAGGCCGGGCTTGGAGGCCGGGCCGCCGCCGAGCTTTCCTCGGCCCGACTGATGTTCATGACGTTGGCCGAAAGCCATACAATCACCTCTCGAAGCCAGAAGGCCTCGTTCCTGATGGGAACCATCAGCAGCATTAACAATCCACCGCAAAAGTCAACTGCGGAATTGGGGCCCCGCCGTTGCGCTCAGGATTCGGAGATCGTCGCTGGGGTGCGTGACGCGCCAGAAGTAGACGAGGAGTCCCGCCAGGGCGACAATGTCCATCGCACGCGCGACGCCGTGCCAGGTTTTGAAGGACTTCGCGGCCGCCGTGCGTTCCGCGACGGAGAGGGAAACAGCCTGGTATTGCTCGTTCATGCTGTACATCACCCGGTGCAACTCGTGGAGCCTGGGCTGAATCCAGAACCCTCCAACGAATCCGAAGAGAAGCAGCCCGCCCAGGATTACCACGTTCAGCCGTTGCAAAGCGCGTCCCAGGTAAAACCACTCGGCAATCAGGTGAACCAGCGCGATGACGCCGCAAATCTGCTGGAGGTAGAAGTATCGCTCGACGACGAATTGGGCCATGACCCCTGGCCAGAACCGCCCGTGAAAGATCTCCTTCACCTCCGGGGTGAAAAACGCGGGCGCAACCGCGAACGTGAAAAAGAAGGCGGCGCCCAGCCAGACGGCGGCGTTGAGCACACCGATAAACCTTAGCACCAGCATGACGCGCCGGACGCTACGGAAAAGCCCGGCGCGTGCCAAGCGGGAAAGGTTTGACGTGTTGCGTGGTGCGTGGTGCGTGAAGCAGTTGGGCAGGCAACTGACTGGCCAAATACGCACCACGCACCACGCACCACGCCTCATGTCAGATCAAATCCGACGATTGGCGCGGCTGGCCCGCCGGCGGGCAGGCTCTCAACAATTCCTCGCATTTGCGGAGCGTCCGCCGGGTGGCCTCGTCGTGCGGCGCAATTTTCAAAGCGGCGCGAAGCGCCTTGCAGGCTTCCAGCAAGTCGCCCTTTTTCAGAAAGCAGACGCCCTGGCCCTGGAGCGCCCCGTAATGATGTGGATTGAGCTTGAGGGCGCGACGACAGTCGGCCATCGACTGGTCATACTGGCCCAGTTGCCAGTGGACCGAGCCCCGGCGGTTCCAGGCTTCGGCGAAGCGTGGAAATTTCGCGACGAGTTCATCCAGGATTTTGATGGCTTGCGCGTAGTCCTCCTGCTCCTCGGCGTGATAGGCGGCCTGCATCCGCTCGAAGGCTTCGCGCCCGGCGGCGTTGAACCAGACGTATTCGACCGCTCGGCGGGCGGCCTCGCTCGTGGCCGGGTCCTCGGACTTCAACGCGCGGAGCAACTGCTCCTCCCCGCCCACATCCGCCAGCACGCTGGCGGCATGCAGCTTTTTCTCGGCGGCCCCGTTCACGAGGCGGCGATACATCTGTTCCTTGAACCAATCGGTCTGCCGCAAATAGCTCGTGATGAGAAACGCTGAAGTGACCGCGATGCCAACGATAACGACACCTCGCAGGATCAGACGGAGAAGTTGGTTCACGCTTGCACAATGGACGCAGTGTCAGTCCAAGCCAATCGAGGCGGGTACGGTACGGCAAACCGGGGAAGGTACGCGGGGTGATGGGGGGGAATGGAGTATTGGAGTGTTGGAGTATTGGGTTGATGCCGGAGAGGTTCCATCACCCCACTCTTCCACTACTCCAATACTCCATTACTCCAACACTCCATCACCCTATTTCTCCAGTGCGCCCGACAGGACTCCATCCTCCGGGGTTTCCCGGCGAGGTCAGCGGTTCCCGATCCTACGCTCCCATGCCTTCCTCGAACGACCCGGCGGCCAGGGGAAAACAGAGGTTGTCGCGCACATAGGCGATGCCATTGGCGCTGGCGGCGTCGAGATCGCGGTAGGCGCTCTCGGCTTCGACGATGAGCGGTGCGGACTTTGTGCCCATGACTTCGCAGTAACGCTTCGGATAGCCGATGTGGATGAGCATTTCGGCGTAGCGTGGCAGGTTCAGGTCGCCGCTGGGCAGATCGGTGAACTGCATCGCACGGTCCGGCCAGTCGGGCGCCATATTGCGCAGTGGAACGCCAGGTCGAATCACGAAATTCTTCACGTGGCAGGCGTAAACGCGGTCGGCCACCTTGCGGAAGCGCGTCTCCCAATCCTCGCCTTCCCAGCAGTGCGACGGATCCGCGTTCACAGCCATCACCTTGTCGCCGTCGCAAATCTTGACCAGCAGGTTGAAATCATCGGCGCACATCGCCGCCGTGCCGGGATGGATTTCGTGGCACAGGTAGAGGCTCAGCTTGCGGGCGTGCGCGCGCAGCTTCGCGGTCTTCTTCACGAACCGCTCCGAGCCTTCGGCAATGAGGTCGTAGTCGCCTCCCTTCCAGAAGCCCCACGGATAACCGCCTGCCAGTTCCCAGCCGAATGCCACGCCCCAGAACATCGGCACCACCTTCACGCCCAGTTCGGCACACAGATCAAACAGCCGCAGCAGGTAATCTTCCGCCCACTTCTCGATCTGGTCCGGCGACTTTTTCGCCACATCCGCCGGTATGAACGGCCGGATTCCAGGAGTCCCGGTCCAGGCGCTGGTATGCACCCAGAATGGGCAGTGGGCGGAAATGCCGTCGAGCTTCATCGCGGCCTTTTCGAACGTCTGCCGGATTTCCTTGGCGGTCTTGAAGCCGTCACCGGCTTGGAGCATGTAGTTGGAAGGCTGCGCGCCCACAGCGCCGGCGTTCTTCGCGTAGGCAAGAAAATCCGGAAGACTCTTCCCGCCGTGCTGGGCTCCTTCAACGCTGGGGTGATAGAGGGTCTGGGCCATAGTGGGTCTGGTCAAAAGTTCGCGAAGGGTTTAACGGCGAAAAGGTTGGAACGCAACCTGAATTCGGAGGCCCAAATCCACACCTAATTCCGGACAGCAGGTTTCAACCACGAATGAACACGAATCAAAACTGGCACGAGCCGCCAGCAGCACTACGGCCCTTGTATCTAACACGATTGCAGGGCCGTGCGCTGACCTCGAACCCGCTTCTATTAGTGTGGATTCGTGTCCATTCGTGGTTGAAAAGAATTCGGTGACGATCAGGGGGGCGGATCACACTGCGCCGGTTGCCTCGGCCAGCCGCACAGACTTGGCGCTGTCGGCCGAGCGGGCAATGGCGACGAGAGCGCGCATAGCGGCCAGCCCATCGTCGAGATTCGCCCCGTGCTGGGGGATGCCGCGCAATATCGTATCGGCGAAGCTTTCGAGCTGGAGCTTGTACGTATGGGCGTCTTCACCCAGCGGCCGGTGATACGCGCGGTCCTTTTCCGAGAAGCATTCCACGACGCTGCTCTTGTGAAACCACGGCAGGTACACTCGCCCCTGCACACTGCCGTGCTCGCCGTAGATCTGGAATCCCTCCTCGAAGTCGCCGCGGATCGGGATCGTGAGGTCGAGATGCCCAAGCGCCCCGCTGGCGAACTCAGCCTCGACAAACCAGCAGAACGCCCCAAAGCGTTCCAGCCGCCGCGCGCGCACCGACACGATGTCGCCCGCCAGGAACCGCGCCGTATCCACCAAATGACTGGCGTGGGTGAGAAGAAAATAGCGGCGCTTGTCGGCCTTGGGATTGCCCTCCGGCCGCCGGGCGGCTTCGCTGTGCTGGACGAGCGGCTGGAGATTGTCCGTCATCGTGTAGCGGTGCGTCGAATCGCAGTACCACGATTTGAAGGCGATCATCTGTCCGAGTTCCTCGCGGATGAACTTCGCCGCGAACGCCACGCCGGGATCGAAGCGGCGGTTGTTGCCGATCTGGAAAACGAGCTTCGAGGCGCTCACGCGCTGCCGCAGTTGTTCGCATTCCTCGATACTCACCCCCAGCGGCTTTTCGACCAGGACGTGCTTGCCGGCCGCGATCGCCTTCAGCGCCAGCGGCACGTGGAACTGGTCGGCGACGCCGATGAGCACCGCCTCGATGCGATCGTCGGCCAGCATTTCGTCGAAGTCGCGATACGCAAAACGCGGCTGGTGCAGCGCCGCCATGCGTTCGCGCAAATCGTCGGCAAGATCGCAGATGGCCGTCAGCTCGACGTTGCGCGCCTTCTTCGCCGCGTCGAAATGGGCGATTTGAGAGATGGGGCCGCAGCCCAGTATGCCGAGTTTGAGGAGGCGGGAATCTTTTTTCACTCAAATGCCAGTCGACAGAAGGCTTTCGGGGCGGCGAGCGCTGTTCAAGCCTTTCGACTCGAAGAACGCGCTGACGCTCGCCGTATCCACTTCAGGAGCGACTCCCAAGGGCACTTCCCGCCGGCTCGAGCCTTTGCGGACAATCCGAAGCACGGTGAATCCGTGTTTCCTGGTCCACTCGACTGATTCGACATCCTTGAAGCGGACGAAGCTCCCCGAGCCGTGGCGCAAACATGAGATTCCATTCTCGCGGACCTCGACGGACGACGGGATCAAGGCGATCAGCGGTGGCAATCCGTAGACCATCACGATCCCTCCGCCAATGGCGATGGCCAACGCGGCAGGAAAGTCTGGGAGAGGATGGTTCGGATTCAACCTGGACACCGACCAATTAACCATCACTGCCGCGCTGATAAGCAGGCAGCACCCGGGCATCACCCACCACCTGTGGCGCGCGGCGAGTTCGGCATTCTCTGCTCGAACAAAGTCCTTCGGTTCTCTCCATGCAAACCGTTTCCTGGGAAAGAACCGCCTCCACATTCCGGCCGTCGACGTCATGCGTTGCCGGGGCGGTGTCGCTGCGCCTTACGCGGCAGCATCTCGATGCGAGCGATGTGTTCGTAAGGCACGAAGTTGATGTCTCCCGGTATTCCTCCCGCCAACACGTTGGCCACCACCACGTAATCGGCTGTCACCAATGCAAAGTCTGGAAGCGGCACGCGCAGACCTTTGCCGTCCACCATGTGCAGGCGGAATGGCCGAAACGGGCTGCCACGGACGAGGTCTCGAAGTTCTTTGGCTCTCATCGCGGCTAATGTATCGAAACCGCTGTCCCAATGCAACGCCCGTCGGCTATCGCGGCCGGCGACAGTTTCAAGCGGGCGGCTTTGGAGCAGGATTGTGTTTCGCTGATTCGATGAAAGCTTTGATTAGGCTGTGCGATCGCGCGGTGAAGGCGGAGCGTTCCGGCTGAAACAGGGTGGCGATGAAGAATGGATGATTGGGCAGTTCGACGACGCGCGCATCCCCCGCCGGATCGCGCCCGGAAATCTTCAGCCCGCTCTTCGCCAACGCCTCTTCAAAACGTTTGTCGAAGCCGAAATTGCAATTGAAGCTCTCGGTGACCTCGTGCCGGCGGTAGGCCGCGGCGATCCGGGTGCCGGCCTGGAGACGAATGACGCCGCCGCGTTCCACCAGCGAGCAGGCCAGGCGGGTGATGACCGGCATTTTGGCGCCGGGGTTCGACTCGGCGTGGTCGGCGTCCTTCAGTCCCGCCACATTGCGCAGGCTCTCGATGATGGCGTGCTGAAATCCACCACAAGTTCCCAGGAACGGCCGGCCGTTCTCGCGGGCGAAGCGGATGGCGCGCAACGCCCCGTCCATGCTGCGGTAAGGACTGCCTGGAACGCACCAGATGCCGTCGAACGGTTCGAGCCTGGCCGCCGCCGCCGCCGTCTTGGTCAATGAATCGGTGGCCACCCAGGCTGGCTGGATGCCGCGGCCCATTTCATCGGCCGCCAGGTGCAGGGCCACTGGGATCGCCGCGTGCGCCCGGAGGGCGGGGTCGCAATCTCCGACGAGGGCAATGTGAACAGGGCGGGTCATGCGTTTTCCGGGTATCTCTGCCGCAAGGCTTCACGCAGCGCCTTGAGTTGTTGGCGCTCCGCCAAGGCAACGAGCGAGGCGAGGTGTTCGGGCGCCGGGACGCCACTGAGCTTTCCGCTCCGATGGACTTCGAGCGCCTGTTGCATCGCCTCGGCGCCGAGTTTTGGATCGGGTTTGCCAGCGGCGCTCTTGATTGAGTTGATCGCGCTGCCGGCGAGGAAAAGGATGTGCTCGCCCAGGCCGCGCTGTTCGGCGTCTTGCAGGTTGAGGATGATGTTGCCCTGGTCCAGCCCGCCGGCGCGGGCGATCATCGTTGGCCGGATGCCGGGAAGTGGCTGCGTCAGGACGCGCTCGCTGGCCAGCCATTCGTCCCCGTGCGGATAGATAAACGGCGGGCCGCGGCGCACGGGCGCGGTCTGACGGAAGTCGATGCCGTCCAGTCGCGCGAGCAAGTCGATGACCTCGCGCCAGATGCCACCGCGGGTCTTGACGCCAATGCCAGCGTTGTGGCCGTAAATCGCGGGTGGCTCGAGCAGATGTTTCGTGGCCTCGCGCACCATCCGCACCGTGCTCCCGGCAAAGCTTTCGCTGAACATCACGCCCGTGGCGCCCGCTTCGAGGACGGCGTGAACGTTTTCCAGAATCTCGTGCGGCGCGCCAGTGACGTGCGGAGCGAAGATGAGCCCGCGCCCGCCGCGCTGGTCCTGCTGGCGCTGGATGGCATCGGCGGCGCGCCGGGCGCGTTCCTTGACCGGCGAGTAGCCCAATCGCGGGTAGAGATTCTCGTCCTCCTTCACGAACAAAAACAGCCGGCAGGCCGCCGCCTCTCCCACCAGTTCACCGACCGTCTCCGGCGTGATGCCCGCGGTGGGCTTGAGGATGGTGCCGAAGGCGGGTTCGTTTCCCCAACGGGTCCGCGCCCGAAGGCCGGCGCCGCCATAGGCCGGGCCCGGGAACGTCCGGAGAACTTTTTCGGGAATATTGAGCGCCACGAGGCGCACGTCCTGGTTCTCGTAAACATCGAACAGAATCGCCCCGGCGACCGTGTGAAGAATGTCGGTCGAGGTGAGATGGCCGTCCGGCTGCAACAGCATCTTGAGGGGATAGGCCATGTGCAGCAGCCCGAGCCGGCCGGTGGCGTCGAACGCGTCCACGCCAATGGCACGGCCGGTGCACTGTTCAAGGAGCGAGCCAGGCGGAATGTCCTTCGTGCCGCTGGTGGCGTGGTAGGCAATCTCCTTGGCCAAGTGGTCGAGGCGCCAGCTTCGCAGCGCGAAAAAGTAGCTCGCGACCAGTTGGTCATCGATCGCCGGCGGAGGCTGGACGGCGAGGCGCTCGCTGATGACTTGCCGCAGCCGCACCTCGCGCTCATCGGCGTCGTGCCAGAGCAGGTTCAAGGTTGCAGTGTCGAGCGGCTTCATTCGAGGCGAGGATAGACTGAGAAGCGAGGACTGAGAAGCGCGAGTTCTAGCGCTTAACCCGCATTTCTCACCAACGATTGTAGCCGCCGACGTGAGGAGGCGGAGGGACCGGCGTCCGCGTTCTCCGCCTCCTCACGTCGGCGGCTACCGACTGTCGTGCCCTCATGCTCACGGTAAGAAATGGCGGTTAACAGGATTGCTGCGATGCCGATGAATTCGTTGCCGTCGCGCCTGGATTCTCGGTTCGATGAACCCGTATCGCGCGCGATGCAACCGTATGACAGCTAACTCTCTGAATCTTCGACTGGCGTTCGTCACGACCCTGATATCGATGGCGGCGCTTTCAATCCCGGCCGCCCCGGTAATCACGATCACCTCGCCCACCAACGGAACGGTGTTGAGCGCGCCGGCCTCGTTTACCCTGCGCGCCTCTGTGTCGGGCGGCGGCAACAACGTCAGCCAGGTCGAGTTCTTCGGCGGCACCAACTCTCTGGGCGTGGACACCAACAATCCCTATCGCGTGGACGTGAACGATCTTGCGGCGGGCACATACGTTTTGTCGGCGGTGTTGACGGACATGGTCGGGGGCCACTCCACCAACAGCGTTACACTCATCGTGAATGCCCTGCCGGCCGTCTCGATCACAAGCCCGGCCGATGGTTCGGGGCTGATTGCCCCGGCCACTTTCGTCCTCCAAGCCACCGCGTCTGACAGCGACGGCAACGTGACCCGGATACAATTCTTCCGTGGCACCACCTCCATCGGCCTTGCCATGACCAACCCAGCCAGCCTCACGGTCAGGAGCCTGGGCGTCGGTCTCTACACGTTCACTGCCTTGGCCACGGACAACCTGGGCGGCAAAGCCACCAACAGCATCGATCTGCGGGTCAAATATCGGCCGACGGTCACGATCACCGCGCCGGCCGCGGGGGCGCGTGCGACCAACGTTACCACCCAGCTTACCGGCACGGCCGCCGACAGTGTGGGCGTCGCATCTGTTGATTGCTCCTTGAACTCAGGGCCATTCGTCGCGGCGACCGGCACCACAAACTGGAACACGCCACTCACCCTGCCGCCCGGGACGAACCTCGTGCGCGTGCGCAGCGTGGACACGTTTGGCAACTTCTCCAAAACCAATGCGCGGCAATTCTTCCAGGTCGTCACCAGCGCGCTCAATCTGACCATCAGCGGCACCGGCACCGTCAGCGGCGCCACCAACGGCCAAGTGCTCGAAATCAACCGTGGCTATCGCGTGACCGCCACGGCTGGCGTCGGCTTCCTTTTCTCCAACTGGACTGGCTCCGCTTCGAGCCCGCTGCCCACTCTGGGGTTCCTCATGCAGTCGAACATGGCTGTGCAGGCGAACTTTGTGCCTAATCCATTCCTCAGGGTCAGCGGGTTGTTCAACGGCTTGTTCCATGAGAACAGCCAGGTGCGACACGGAACCTCCGGCGACTTCAAGTTGCGCGTGACCACGAGCGGCAAGTACAGCGCGGCCTTGCGCCTGGCGGGCCGGCGTTACGGGACTTCCGGCAAACTCAATCTAGAGGGGATGGCAACCAACGTCATCCTCCGGACCGGAACCAACTCGCTCACCGTGCAATGGGCAGTGGACTTGCACGGCCTCGATCAGGTCACCGGCTCCGTCAGTGACGGACAATGGATCGCGGAATTGCTTGGCGACCGGGCAATTTTCAACGCCTCCACCAACCCGGCGCCGCTGGCGGCCCGCTACACTCTTGTTTTGCCCGGCAGCCCGGGGACGGATTCTCCCGAGGGCGATGGCTGGGGAGTACTGCGAGTCACCACGGGCGGAATTGGCGTACTCGCTGGTGCGCTCGCCGAAGGATCCAAACTAACCCGTTCGGTGTCGATCTCGAAGGATGGCGCCTGGCCGCTCTACGCGCCGCTCTACGAAATTCGGGGTTCACTCCTCGGCTGGGTCCAGTTCGACACGAACGCCCCTTCGGACGACTTGAGTGGACTCGTCGACTGGAGCAAACCCGCCTTGCCGACGGCGAGATTCTATCCCGCCGGTTTCACGAACCAGATGACACTGACCGGCTCGCGCTACGTGGCGCCGCTCACTGCGACGAACCGTGTAATCGACCTGACCAATGGTGTCGTGGTCCTGAGCGGCGGAAACCTCAGCCAAAATTGGACGAATGACATCGTGCTCGGCGCCAACAACCGCGTGACCAATGCCAGCCCAAACAAACTCGCGGTCGCGCTGTCGCTGGGCAACGGGCGGTTCACGGGCACCTTCCTGGACACGGGCACGCTCCGCACCATGAGTTTCTCAGGCGCGTTGTTGCAAAAGTCCACCAACGGCTCCGGCTGCCTGTTGGGCACAAACCAAAGCGGGCGGGTATTGATCCGGTGAAGGGGTCAGTCCTCACTATTGACAATCGTTGAGACTACTGAAAGTGTGCGCGACTTATGCCACGCCCA
>Ga0137374_10003803_pt1 | contig 17915 bp, 16 predicted proteins | sample SagtaG_20_FD_104811 | JGI IMG/M metagenome (GOLD analysis project Ga0137374, IMG submission 104811) | Vadose zone soil microbial communities from Sagehorn Ranch, Mendocino, California, USA - Sage1_R_100_16 metaG | ecosystem: Environmental > Terrestrial > Soil > Vadose zone | place: USA...
CTCCCATGTCGCATCGCCGTATCCTGCCTTCGCTCGCAGGGCTCGCCGCCGCAGCCCTGGCCGTCCCCGCGTTCGCCGCCGCCTCCCCCACCGCATCGGCCCCGGCAATCCCGTCCTCGACCAACTCGACGGCTGCGCCCAGAGCGGCGTACGTCGGATCCCCGCAGGACGAGGCCGCCACGAAGGCGTTCTACGACGCCGTGATGAAGTCCGCGCGTGCGAAGCTCGCGCAGCAGGCCAAGGCCGGCAAGAAGATTGCCGCTGTCACAGTGACATACGCCGTTGACGCGCCGAGCTTCCGCTCGCAGATCAACTCCAGTACGTCGATCTGGAACTCCTCGGTCAGCAACGTGAAGCTGGTCGAGGGCAGCAACTACGACTTCTACTACACCGAGGGCAACGACTCGCGCGGCTCGTACGCGTCGACCGACGGTCACGGGAACGGCTACATCTTCCTCGACTACGCCCAGGCCGAGCAGTACGACCCGACCCGGATCACGGCCCACGAGACCGGCCACGTCCTCGGCCTGCCCGACCACTACTCCGGCCCGTGTTCCGAACTGATGTCCGGCGGCGGCCCCGGCCCGTCCTGCACCAATCCCTACCCGGACTCGACCGAGCGCTCGAAGGTCGACCGCCTCTGGGCCAACGGCTTCACCAGCACCTCGAAGGCCGCCTTCCACACTTCCAAGTGATCCCGGTACGGCGCTAGCCCTGACCAATCAACCCCAGGCCCTCCGGCCCGGAACCGCCCGGCAGGGGACGGTCTCCGGGCCGGAGTTCGTGTACGACGCCTGATCTCATGACCTGGCCGGGCCGGTTGAGGCTCGGACCACCAGTTCTGGGCGGAAGAGGAATTCGGTATGCGGCGTTGTGTGGCCGCGGACTTCTTCCAGGAGGGACTGGACGGCGGCGAGGGCCATGGCTTGGACCGGTTGCCGGACCGTGGTGAGGGGTGGGTCGGTGAACTCCATCATCGGGGCGTCGTCGTATCCCACCACCGAGATGTCGCCGGGGACCGAGAGGCCGCGCTGCCGGCTGGCTCGGATGACGCCGAGCGCCATCATGTCGGAGCCGCAGATGACCCCGCTGACTCCCGCGTCGAGCAACTGCTGGGCCGCGGCCGCGCCGCCCTCGACACTGAACATGCTCAGCGCGACCCACTGGTCCAGCTCGTCGTCGGACAGGCCGAGCTGGGCCTTCATCGCGATGCGGTAGCCGGCCAGTTTCCGCTGTACGACGATGAAGCGCTCCGGCCCGGAGGCGAAGCCGATCCGGCGGTGGCCGAGGGCAACCAGATGCGAGACCGCCAGGTCCATCGCGGCGTACTCGTCCGAGGACACGAACGGCGCCTCCACCTCGGGCAGCCAGCCGTTCACGAAGACCACAGGCAGCCGACGGTCCACCAGCGCCTGGTAGCGGGCGTGGTCGGCGCCGATGTCGGCGTGCAGCCCCGAGACGAAGATGATCCCGGAGACGCCGCGCTCCAGCAGCATCTCGACGTACTCCTCCTCCGTCGCGCCGGACGGGGACTGCGTGCACAGCACCGGGGTGAACCCGCGCTGCGACAGCGCCGACTCGATCACCTGGGCGAACGCCGGGAAGATCGGGTTGATCAACTCCGGCATCACCAGGCCGATCAGCCCCGCCGACCGCCGCCGCAACCGGGTCGGTCGTTCGAACCCGAGTACGTCGAGAGCCGTCAGGACCGACTGCCTGGTCTCCTCCGCCACCCCCGGCTTGCCGTTCAGCACCCGCGAGACCGTGGCCTCGCTGACCCCCGCCTTGGCCGCGATGTCCGCCAGCCGTGCTCTGCTGCTCACCCGGGGCACTGTACCGACCACCCGGTGACGTTGCAGCAAGAACCTGCAAGAACTTGCAGGGAGAGAATGCGCGCATCTGTCCACAACGTGAACGGAATGCGCACGTCACACGCCGTACACCTTGTCAGGACGAGCGGGGCGGGTGAGGATAAGCGCACCCCCGCCCGGGGGCCTTTACTCGGATCGTCCGGCACGTTCCTGCCGGTGAAGGGAAGTAATCGTCATGGCCACTGTGTCTTTCAAGGCGGCAAGCCGGGTCTACCCGGGCACTGATGCCCCCGCCGTCGACAAGCTCAACCTCGAGATCGAGGACGGCGAGTTCATGGTTCTCGTCGGCCCGTCGGGTTGTGGTAAGTCCACCTCGCTCCGGATGCTCGCCGGCCTCGAAGAGGTCAACGAGGGCTCCATCTACATCGGCGACCGCGACGTCACGCACCGTCCGCCGAAGGAGCGGGACATCGCGATGGTGTTCCAGAACTACGCGCTCTACCCGCACATGTCGGTCGCGGACAACATGGGCTTCGCGCTGAAGATGCAGGGTGTTTCCAAGGAGGACCGGGCCAAGCGGGTCGGCGACGCCGCCAAGCTGCTCGGCCTGGAGGAGTACCTGGACCGCAAGCCGAAGGCGCTGTCCGGTGGTCAGCGTCAGCGTGTCGCCATGGGTCGCGCGATCGTGCGTAACCCGCAGGTCTTCCTGATGGACGAGCCGCTGTCGAACCTCGACGCCAAGCTGCGTGTCCAGACCCGGACCCAGATCGCCGAGCTGCAGCAGCGCCTCGGTGTCACCACCGTCTACGTCACCCACGACCAGGTCGAGGCCATGACGATGGGCGACCGGGTCGCCGTACTGAAGGACGGCCTGCTGCAGCAGGTCGACACCCCGCTGAACCTGTACGACAACCCGAAGAACAAGTTCGTGGCCGGCTTCATCGGCTCGCCCGCGATGAACCTGCTCGACGCCGACCTGGTGGAGGGTGGGGCGAAGCTGGGCGACTACGTCGTACCGGTCGACCGCGCCATCCTGGCCAAGGCCGGCAATGACAAGACCCTCACCCTGGGTGTCCGGCCGGAGGCCTTCAAGGTCGCCGACCAGGGTCTGCCGGTCCACGTGGCGGTGGTCGAGGAGCTCGGCGCCGACGCGTTCCTGTACGGCACCGCGGAGCACAACAACGAGCACCAGCAGATCGTCGCCCGGATCGACGCCCGGATGCCGGTCGAGAAGGGCTCGACCATCCACCTGGCCGCCGACCCGGCCAAGCTGCACCTCTTCTCCACCTCCACCGAGGAGCGGCTGACCGCCTGAGCAGTCAGTACGACGTAACGCAGCGGCCCCGGGCGATTCGTCCACCCGGGGCCGCTGTCTGCTTACGTGCCTGACGGCTGCGGCCCGCTACGTGGCCCGGCGGCTGCGGTCGTTCTGGGTCGCGGGGTGCTCCGCGGGGTTCAGGTTGGTTTCCTTGAGCAGGTAGTGCGGGCGTTGCTTGGTCTCGTAGTAGATGCGGCCGATGTACTCGCCGATCACCCCGAGCATCACCATCTGCAGCCCGCCGAGACCGGTGATCGCGGCGATCAGGGTGACGTAACCGGGCATCTCCACCCCGTGCAGGATGGCTACCGCGATCACCCAGACCGCGTACCCGGCCGCGACCGCGGTGAGCAGCAGCCCGACGTAGATCGCCAGCCGCAGCGGCCGGTTGTTGAACGACAGCAGCCCGTCCAGCCCGTACTCGAGCAGCCGCCGGAACGTCCACCGGCTCTTCCGGTCCGTCTGCGGCACGTTCTCGTACTCGAACAGGATCGACTCGAACCCGATCCACGCGAACAGGCCCTTGGAGAACCTGTTGTACTCGCCTAGCTCGAGCAGCCCGTTGACCGCCCGGCGCGACAGCAGCCGGAAGTCCCCGACCCCGTCGACCAGCTCGACGTCGGCCCACTTGTTGATCAGCCAGTAGTAGGCCCGCGCGAAGAAGGTCCGCGTCGCCGGATCGCCCACCCGGCTCCGCCGTGCGATCACCTGGTCGAAGCCGCGCTCGTACAGCTCCAGCATCCGGCCGATCAGCTCCGGCGGGTGCTGCAGGTCGGCGTCCATGATGATGACCGCGTCACCGGAGGCGTACCGCAGGCCGGCCAGCATCGCGGCCTCCTTGCCGAAGTTCCGGCTGAAGGAGAGGTAGCGGACGGTCTCGTCCTCGGCTGCGAGCTTCACCAGCGCGACGAGGGTGCCGTCGGCGCTCCCGTCGTCGACGTACACGATCTCGTACGTCTGACCGGTCGCGGCCAGTTCCCGGCGCAGGGCGTCGTGGAACTGCGAGATCACCTCGGCCTCGTTGTAGCAGGGAACCACCAGGCTCAGTCGCGTCATCGTTCCCACCTCAACACCGCGGACCGATTCCTATCTAGACTGCAACTACACGCTAGCTTTGCGGTCGATCTCGCGCGCGTGCCTGAGACAGGGAGCCGCCCCGCGTCCCGATGAGTACGCCGCGCTTGCTGGGTAGCGTGAACACAGGCAGAGAGGCGGCCAGTGGCGGACGACGGCGCTGTACAGGATCCACCTGCTCCGAGCACATCACCGGAGCCGGCCGCCGATAACCCTGCACCGGTTGCCGAGGGCCCCACGCACGAACCCACAAGGGCACTACTCCCGGCGCTCGTGGCCGGTGTCCTGGTGGCGGCGGTGTTCGCTGCCTCGGGCATCATCCGCGGCACCTTTCCTTTCGGCTCGCTGTCCCGCAGTACCAACGATCTTGGCACGCAGTACATCCCCTTCTTTGCCCACCTCTGGGACGTTCTGCACGGCCGCGCCCAGGGCGATTTCTTCTTCAACTGGCAGAGCGCGTTCGGCGTCGGCTTCTGGGCCGACTACGGCGTCGACCTCGGCAGCCCATTGTCCCTGCTGGTGGGGCTCTTCCCGCGCGACCAGATCGATCTGGCGGTCTACGTCGTCACCGTCCTCAAGCTGAGTCTGGCCGCCGCCGCGATGGCGGTCCTACTTCTCAAGATGCGGCCCGGACCTCGTTGGGTTGCAGCGATTCTCGGGGCGTCGTACGGCGTCTGTGGATGGGCGCTCGACGACGGTTCGTACGTGCCGATGTGGCTGGACGGGCTGATCGCGCTGCCGATGTTCTTCCTGGTGGCCGAGTGGTCACTGCGCCGGACCAATCGGCTGCTCAGCGTGCTCGTGGTCGCCGTGTTCTGGTGGTCCAACTTCTACACCGCCTACATGGCAACGATCGCGGGCGGTCTGTACCTGCTCGCCCGGGTGCTGACCAGCGACCTCACCTGGCTGATGCGGCTGCGCGCCGTACTGCGTCATGGCATCTCGTTCGTACTCGGCCTGGCGCTGATCGCGCCCATGTTGCTGCCGATCTTCGAGGCCAACAAAGACGCGACGCCTTCGCCGTCGGGCGTCTTCCGTGCGTCGCGGATCGACCTGTTCCTGTCTCGCCTGCTTCCGCTGTCCGAGGGCGTCGGCCGCACCGCGAGCCTGTACGTCGGAACCGTCGCACTGCTGCTCGCGCTCACGCTGCCGTTCAACAAGTTCGTGACGATCCGGACCAAGGTGGTCTGGGTGGTCACGACCGTCCTGATCACGCTGTCGTTCCGATGGGCGCCGACCCAGGAGTTGTGGCACGGCTTCGACACCCCGAACGGCAGCCAGTACCGCGAGGCCTTCGTGCTGTGCGGCGTGATCGTCGTCCTCGCCTGGGTGTCGGTCGCGCATCGCTTGCCCGGACCGGTCGCACTGCTGGGTGGCGGTGCCTTGCTCGCCGTGATCGCGGTGGTGTCCAACGGCAGTCCACTGCTGACCCGGCATGCCATGACGGTGCTCATCCTCTCCGGAGCCGGGACGTTGGTTGCGCTAGGCACCATTTGGGGCGTACGACGATCCGCCACGCTGCGACGACTGAAGTGGCCGGTCGCGGTGGCGTTCGCCGTACTGATGGTCATCGTCGCGCTGGAGACCACCTGGACCGCGGTCGTGACGGACGAGCAGCGGGCGAAAGCGCTCAGCCCCTCGGCCACACCATGGGACGACCGGCGGACCCAGATGTCCAACGCGATTCGGGACGCCGGTGACTGGCCGGCGTACCGGGCCGATCCGGGGACCTCGGTGACGCCCAACGATCCGATGCTGCTGGGCGGACAGGGCGCCGGCTTCTACAGCAGCCTGCTGCCATACACGCTCAACCAGACGCTGACCGACCTCGGCTTCGGCTGGTCCGGCTACGGCCGCGCGTCGCGCGACCTCGACAACCCGGTGATCGACGCCATCTTCTCGATCGGCGCCCGGATGCAACTCGAGAATGACGGCCAGCGCATCACCCGGTCCGTGGTGCCGCCGCTGGTCACCGTACGACGGCGGCTCGGCCAGACCGATGGGTCGAACGCGTACGTCGTCCAGAACCGCCTGCTCGGGACGCCGGTGTACGACGTACCGGAGTACAAGGGCACCAGGTTCGCCACCGGCGACGTCAAGCTGGTCAGCCGATGCGCCGCCGGATCGATGGCGTACCTGAACCTGCCCCGCGTCGAGGGCCAGGCGCGGCTTGCCGGCGGTCGGTGGAAGGGGCTGAGCGCGACCCGCCGGCCGGGGATCAACACGAACAGCGCAATGGTCGAACTCGGCCTCGTGCCGTCGTCGGGGGTCGTACTGGTCGAGGTCAACTTCGGCGAGGATCCGCAGGGCATCACCCCCACCGGCGCGATCGGTTGCCTCGATCAACAACGACTCGATCGTGCGGTGCGACAGCTTCGGTTGAGCGGGGCAACGGACGTCAAGATCGGCGGTCACTCGATCAGCGCGACCCTGCGACCGGGCAGCAAGGGGTACGCCGTGGTCGCCGTACCGAGACTGCGTGGGTGGCAGTGCTCTGCCGGCGACGGAAAGGCGCAGACGCCGCGCAGCTATGGCGGCCTGATCGCCGTACGGCTGACCGGCTCCGAAGACCGGATCGCCTGCAGCTACACGCCTCCCGGCCTGCTCCGCGGCCTGGCGGTTGCTGCGGTCGCCGCCGCGATCACTCTCGGCATCGTGCTGATCGGACGGCGTCGCCGCCTCAGGAGTTGACGTCGCGGCGGTAGAACACCGCGCCGCCGACAACGATCAGGACTGCGGCAAGAATGCCGAGATACCAGGCGCCGTGCTCGAACGACAGCGTCTTCTCGATGGTGTTGCACAGGTAGCCACCGTCGCTGCTCGACGAGCACTCGTTGACGTAGTACTTCGTGTCGTGCCGGACGAAAGCGTCGAAGTTCGTCTTCACCAGCCACGGCTGAGCCTTGTTGAGGAAGCCGGCGAACACGCCCTCGATGAGAACCAGGTAGGCCATCACCACACCGATCGCGGCCGCCGTATGCCGGAGCAACGAACCGACGACCCCGCCGATCGAGGCTCCCAGCGCGGTCAACAGCACCGCACGGCCACCCGTCGCGGTGAGATCACCCCAGACCTTGCCGGTCGTGTTGGCCGTATCGCCGAGCTGATCGACGATCAGATAGGCGCCGAGCAGGACGATCGCCAGTACGACGGCCGCCACCGGCGCGAGACCGATCGCAGCGGCAAGCACCTTGCTGCCGTAGACCCTGAGCCGACGCGGTTCGAACGTCAGCCAGTTGCCGATGGCACCGGTACTGAACTCCGCACCGACGAAGCTCGCGCCGATCAGGAACGCGGCGAAGACCAGCAGGTACGACGATCCGAGCAGCATGTCCGGCATCACCTCGGCGAACACCGTCCGCGGCTTGCCGAAGTCGTCGACTGTCGGCTCGCGGAAGTTGCACATCTCCTCCATCGCCGGCTTCGGCTCGGGCTGTGTCCGCCAGTCCTCCTCGCACCGCGCTTGGTCCTCCTTACCGTGCTCCACCCAGTTCTTGTGCGCCTGCTCGAACTGCGTCTGAGCGGCCCGCTGTTCCTCGGCCGACAACGGCTGGGACTCGCGCCAGAGGGCGAACAGCAGGAAGGCGGTGATGACCAGGACCGCGAGTACGCCGATGACAGTCAGGCGACGGGCGGTGAGGCGGCGAAGCTCGACTCCGGTGAGACGGATCATCACAGCCCCTCTCCTGCGGTCAGCTCGAGGAAGACCGATTCGAGGTCGGCTCGGACCGGGACCAACTCGGACACGTAGAGCTCCTGCTGCGCGAGGCGGCGGGTCACGTCAGCGGGGTGCTCGGCGCCGTCCACCAGTAGGTAGTTGCCATCAGCCCGCACTGTCATCCCGGCCGCGGTCAGGATCCTGGTCGCGGCTTCATGATTGTCCACAGCAACCTTCACTGTTCCCGCCGTACTGCCGCCGATCACCTCGGCGACCGTGCCCGAGGCAAGCAGCCGGCCGTGGCCGATGATCGAAACGGTGTCGGCGACCTGCTCGACCTCCGCGAGGATGTGGCTGCTGACCAGAACCGTCCGGCCCTGGTCGCCGAGCCCGCGCATGGTCTCGCGGATCTCCCGGATGCCGGCCGGATCGAGGCCGTTGGTCGGCTCGTCGAAGATCAGCAGGTCGGGTTCCTTCAGCAGCGTCGCCGCGATCGCCAGCCGTTGCTTCATGCCGAGCGAGTACGCCTTGTACCGGTCCTTGCCCCGCTCGCCGAGCGAGGTCTGCTCGAGCACCTCACCGACCCGTTTCCTGGGCGCGCCGATCGCCTCGGCAAGCAGCTCCAGGTTCTTCCGGCCGCTGAAGGCCGGGAAGAACTTCGGCGACTCCACGATCGCGCCGACCCGGCCGACCACGTCCGGCAGCTGGGCCGGCACCGGGCGGCCGAAGACCGTCATCGATCCCGCGTCGGCCCGGATCAGCCCGAGCAGCATCCGGATCGAGGTGGTCTTTCCCGACCCGTTCGGGCCGAGGAACCCGTGCACTCCCCCGATCGGAACGTCCAGATCAAGCCCCTGAACGGCCACCACCTTGCGGCCCAACCGGGTCCGGTAGGTCTTCCGCAGACCGCGCGTACTGATCGCCAGCTCTGGCATGCAACCCCCTTGTCGAGCCAGGTCGTGTCCTTCCGACGCACAGCTTGACAGGTTTGTTGGTTCACGGTCTGACAGATACCCCCCATAGGTACTGGTCGAGAGCTTGCATTCGATACCCCAAGGGGGTAAGTTCATGGCCGTCGACCTACCCCTGAGGGGTAGCTGCAGGGAACGAAGGAGCTTGCCATGACCACCGATGCCGGTCCGGAGCCCGAGGCCCACGTGCACGGGTACACCGCCGAGAAGAGCAGCCACCTGAAGCGGCTGCGGCGGATCGAGGGCCAGATCCGCGGCCTGCAGCGGATGGTCGAGGAGGACAAGTACTGCATCGACATCCTCACCCAGGTGTCGGCCGCGACCAAGGCACTGCAGTCGTTCTCGCTGGAACTGCTGGACGAGCACCTGTCCCACTGCGTGGTCGAGGCCGCACAGAAGGGCGGCGCCGAGGCCGAGGAGAAGGTTCGCGAGGCCTCCGACGCGATCGCCCGCCTGGTCCGCAGCTGAATCACCAGCCGCGGCCACCGGCGTCACGCCGTACCTGTCAGAAGACTCGAGCAAGGAGAACCGCTATGACCACCACGACGTACTCCGTCACCGGGATGACCTGCGGGCACTGCAGCAGCTCTGTCACCGAGGAGATCAGCAAGCTGGCCGGTGTCCAGGACGTCAAGATCGACCTCGTCGCGGGCGGCACCTCCGCGGTGCACGTGACGAGTGAGTCCGCTCTCGACGAGGCCGCCGTACGCGAGGCCGTCGACGAGGCGGGCTACGAACTGGCAGCGTCGTGACGCGGGCCGCCGCGCTCCGGCTCGGCGCGTTCGCCGGCGCGCTGGCGCTCGCCTTCGGGGCGGCGTTCGCGATCGGCTCCGCGGTCGACCCGATCGCGGCGGCCGACACCGCCGCCCCTGCTCACGGCGAAGACATGGGCGAGCACCAGTCGGGGCGCAGCGAGTCGGGCGGGCAACTTCCCGGACTCGCCGTCTCCGACGCCGGTTACACGTTCGCACCGGAGACGACGTTCTACCAGTCCGGCGCCAAGACTGAGGTGCGCTTCACGATCCAGGGCCCGGACGGCAAACCCGTCACGCAGTACACCAAGACCCACGAGAAGGACCTGCACCTGATCGTCGTACGGCGTGACTTGTCCGGCTTCCACCACGTGCACCCGACCCGGGACGCGAGTGGGACGTGGAGCATCCCGTTCACGTTCACCGCCGGTGGGACCTGGCGGCTGTTCGCCGACTTCAAGCCGTCCGCGCTCGACCGGACGCTGACCCTCGGCACCGACGTCAACGTCTCCGGCGTCTACGTCCCGGTCCCGCTGAGCGAACCTTCCAGCAGCTACAACGTCCACGGGTACGACGTGACGCTGGCCGGCAATCCGATCGCGGGGAAGGAATCCGAGCTGACGTTCACGATCAGCAAGGGCGGCAAGCCGGTCACCGACCTGCAGCCGTACCTGGGCGCCTTCGGGCACTTGGTGTCACTGCGGAGCGGCGACCTCGCCTACCTGCACAACCACCCGGCACAGGAAGCGTCCGCGGGGATGAAGGGCGGGCCCGAGATCAAGTTCATGACGACCTTCCCGACCGGCGGGACATACAGCCTGTTCCTGGACTTCCAGCACGCTGGTGCGGTCCACACCGCCGAGTTCACCGTCCGAGTGGGCTCCGACGGTACGGCGATCGTGCCGCCGACTACCCCTGGAGCTTCGGCCACTCCTGGGCATGAAGAAACCCCGCACGGCCACTGAGAGAGGAGGCACACAGTAATGACGACCACAGAACCCGGTCAGTCCGTCGAACTCATCATCGGTGGCATGACGTGCGCCTCGTGCGCTGCCCGGGTGGAGAAGAAGCTGAACCGGATGGACGGTGTCACCGCAACCGTCAACTACGCCACCGAGAAGGCGAAGGTGACGTATCCGGAGGGCATCACCACCGAGGACCTGGTGTCGACCGTCGAGGCGACCGGCTACACCGCGACGCTGCCGGCGCCTACCGTTTCGTCTTCCGTTGCCGAGAGCAACGTTGAGGAGCCTGACGAGCTGAGGCCGCTGCGGGAGCGGTTGATCGCCAGCATCGTGTTCGCCGTGCCGGTGATCGCGTTCGGGATGATCCCGGCGCTGCAGTTCGACTTCTGGCAGTGGGCGTCGCTGACGCTCGCCTTCCCAGTGGTGACGTGGGCGGCGTGGCCGTTCCACAAGGCCGCCTGGACGAACCTGCGGCACGGCGCAGCGACGATGGACACGCTGATCTCGCTGGGAGTGGTGAGCGCCTTCCTGTGGTCGCTGTACGCGCTGTTCATCGGCAACGCCGGCGAGCCCGGGATGAAGATGCCGTTCACGCTGATACCGTCCCGCGGCAGCGGGGCCGAGGAGATCTACCTCGAGGTCGCGGCCGGCGTCACGACGTTCATCCTGACCGGGCGATACTTCGAGGCCCGCGCCAAGCGCCGGTCGGGCGCCGCTCTGCGGGCCCTGCTAGAACTCGGAGCGAAGGATGTCGCCGTACTGCGGAATGGTTCCGAGGTACGCATTCCCGCTGACCAGTTGGTCGTCGGCGACCAGTTCGTCGTACGGCCGGGCGAGAAGATCGCCACCGACGGCGTGATCGTCACCGGCAGCAGCGCGGTCGACGCGTCGATGCTCACCGGTGAGTCCGTGCCGGTCGAGGTCGGTTCGGGTGACGCGGTGGTGGGTGCGACCGTGAACGCCGGCGGACGGCTCGTCGTACAGGCGACCCGGGTCGGCGCAGACACCCAGCTCGCGCAGATGGCGCGGCTGGTCGAGGACGCGCAGAACGGCAAGGCCGCTGTCCAGCGGCTGGCCGACAAGGTATCCGGGATCTTCGTGCCGATCGTGATCGGGCTGGCGCTCGCGACGCTGGGGTTCTGGCTCGGCAACGGTTCACCGGTCGAGGTTGCGTTCACCGCGGCGGTCGCCGTACTGATCATCGCTTGCCCTTGTGCGCTTGGGCTGGCCACGCCGACGGCGTTGATGGTCGGCACGGGTCGTGGTGCGCAGTTGGGCATCCTGATCAAGGGGCCGGAGGTTCTCGAGTCGACGCGCCGGGTCGACACCGTCGTACTGGACAAGACGGGCACCGTGACCACCGGTCGGATGGAGCTGGTCGACGTATTGCTGGCTGCTGACGAGGACCGTGCTTCGGTACTGCGATTGGCCGGGGCGCTGGAGCACTCGAGTGAGCACCCGATCGCCCAGGCCATCGCCAGGGGTGCTTTGGCCGAGCTCGGCAAGCTGCCTGAGGTCGAGGACTTCGGGAACGTCGAGGGCCTCGGCGTGCAGGGCATCGTCGACGGGCACGCCGTACTGGTCGGCCGGACGCGCTTGCTGGAGGAGTGGAGTCAGTACCTGCCGTCCGCCCTGGCACACGCCAAGGACGAGGCTGAAGCCGAGGGCAGTACGGCGGTCGCGGTCGGATGGGACGGCAAGGCCCGGGCTGTGCTGGTCGTCGCGGACACGGTGAAGCCGACGTCGCCGGAGGCGATCTCGCAGCTGAAGGCGTTGGGATTGAAGCCGGTGCTGTTGACCGGGGACAACGAAGCGGTGGCTTTGAAGGTGGCGGCCGAGGTCGGCATCGACGAGGTGATCGCCGAGGTACTACCGGCCGAGAAAGTCGAGGCGGTGAAGAAGCTGCAGGATTCGGGCCGGGTCGTCGCGATGGTCGGCGACGGCGTCAACGACGCGGCCGCCCTGGCCCAAGCCGACCTCGGCCTGAGCATGGGCACCGGCACCGACGTAGCGATCGAGGCCAGCGACCTGACCCTGGTCCGCGGCGACCTGCGCGCGGCAGCGGACGCCATCCGCCTGTCCCGCAGCACCCTCCGCACCATCAAAGGCAACCTGTTCTGGGCCTTCGCCTACAACGTGGCCGCCCTCCCCCTGGCCGCGGCCGGCTTGTTGAACCCCATGCTAGCCGGCGCCGCCATGGCCTTCAGCTCCCTCTTCGTAGTAACCAACAGCCTCCGCCTCCGCCACTTCCAACCCCTCACCAACTGAGGCCGCTTGGTTGGGAAACTTCTGGTCGCCCAGCGCAATTTTGTTTCCCAACCTCAGCGGATCTCGCCCGGGGCACCCGCCTCTCTCGTCGCGCGGCGTGCTCCTCAAAATCAGCTCGTCGTACGGCGGGTTCCGGCGCGTGCAGGTGCGGCTGCGCACGCAATACCTCGATCCGACCATGCAAAATCCCGACTCCCGCGCTCCGGCTGGGCCGGGAGGGGTCAGATTCGGGCTCGGGCGGTGGAGGAGCGGACTACTAGTTCGGGTTCGAAGAGGAGTTCGTCGGCGGGGAGGGTGGCGCGCTCGATCAGGGCGACGAGCATGTCTACGGCGGCGCGGCCCATGGCGTCGATGGGCTGGCGGACGGTGGTGAGTGGCGGGTCGGTGCAGTTCATCATCGCGGAGTCGTCGTACCCGATCACGGAGACTTCACCGGGGACGGTGAGGCCTGCGCGGCGGACCGCGCGGATGGCGCCGAGGGCGACGATGTCGCTGGCGCAGACGATGCCGGTGACGCCGCGGTTGACCAGCCGGGTGGCTGCGGCGTGGCCGCCCTCGAGCGAGAACATGGTGTGCTCGACCAGCTCGAGATCCGCCTCGTCGGATGCGATGAACGCATCCAGCTTGCGCTGCGACGGGATGTGGTCGCGCGGGCCGAGGACCATGCCGATCCGCCGGTGGCCGAGCGCGCGCAGGTGCCCGATCGCCATCTCGGCGGCGACGAAGTCGTCCGACGAGACCTGCGGGAAGCTGAGGTGGTCGACCGCGGCGTTGACCAGTACGGTCGGCAGCTTGCGCTCCTGGATCAGCTCGTAGTGCTGGTGCGGCGCGTCGGCCTGGGCGTACAACCCGCCGGCGAACACCACCCCGGACACCTGCTGCTGCAGGAGCATGTCCACGTAGTCGGCCTCGGACACGCCGCCGGCGGTCCGGGTACAGAGCAACGAGGTGAACCCTTGCCGGGCGAGCGCGCCGCCGACGACCTCGGCGAACGCCGGGAAAATTGGGTTCTGCAACTCCGGCAACACCAAGCCGACCAGCCGGGCCCGGTCGCCCCGCAGCTGCGTCGGACGCTCGTACCCGAGCACGTCCAGCGCGGTAAGCACAGCCTCTCGGGTCGCCTCAGACACCCCCGGCTTGCCGTTCAGCACCCGACTCACGGTGGCCTCGCTCACGCCGACTTTCTTGGCAACCTCCGCAAGCCGTCGCGTCATGCGCAAACCTTACGCCCCAACACGCAAGTTCTTGCAAGCACTTACGTACATCGGTGTAGACCAGTACGACGCTGCTCTCGTCTCACTGAAGAATTCCGGAGAACGGCGTACCAGGTGGTGGCTGAGGGGTCAGCGATTGGCGGGGAAGCTGAGACACTGGTGGTCGTGCCTCGATTTGTCGCCACCCGCCCGGACACCGGTCTGCTGTCGCTTCCGTGGGATGTCCCGCTGGAGGACTGGCCCGAGAGTCAACTGGTCGCGCTGCCGCGCGGTATCTCACGGCACGTGGTCCGGTTCGTGCGGGTCAACGGCACCGTGTACGCGATCAAGGAGGTGCTCGAGCACCTGGCCCTGCACGAGTACCGGCTGCTGCGCGACCTTGAACGGCTCGAGGCGCCATCGGTCGAGCCCGTCGGCGTGATCACCGACCGGATCGATCGCAACGGCGAGCCGATCGACTCGATCCTGATCACCCGGCACCTGCAGTTCTCCCTCCCGTACCGCGCGCTGTTCTCCAGCACGCTGCGGCCAGACACGGTGAACCGGCTGATCGACGCGTTGGTCGCGCTGATCGTGCGGTTGCATCTGACCGGGTTCTTCTGGGGTGACTGCTCGCTGTCCAACACCTTGTTCCGCCGTGACGCCGGCGCGTTCGCGGCGTACCTGGTGGACGCCGAGACAGGCGAACTCCACCAGGACATCTCCGACGGGCAGCGCGCGCACGATCTCTACACCGCCGAGATCAACCTCTTCGGCGAACTGCTGGATCTGCAGGAAGGCGGGTTGCTCGACCCTGCCATCGACCCGCAGGAGACGGTGCAGTCGATCAACGATCGGTACGAGGCACTGTGGGCTGAGCTCACCGCGCCGGAGGAGTTCGCGACTGACGAGATGCACCGCCTTGATTCGCGCATCAGGAGGCTGAACGACCTCGGCTTCGACGTCGCCGAGATCGACATCATCACCGACTGGGACGGCAGCCAGGTCCGGATCCAGCCGAAGGTCGTCGACGCCGGGCATCACTCGCGCCGGCTGCTCCGGCTGACCGGGCTGGATGTCGAGGAGAACCAGGCGCGTCGGCTGCTGAACGACCTGGACTCCTTCGCCGCCTCCACCGACCAGCAGAACGAGGACGAGGAGATCGTCGCGCACCAGTGGCTGACCGAGGTGTTCGAGCCGGTCGTACGCTCAGTGCCGCGCGACCTGAGCCGCAAGCTCGAACCGGCCGAGGTCTTCCACGAGGTGCTCGAGCACCGCTGGTTCCTCTCCGAAGAGGCCGGCCACGAGGTCGACACCATGGAAGCCGCCCGCTCGTACGTCGACGACGTCCTCCGCGCCAAACCCGACGAAAAACTAGCCCTCCCCACCCCCGCCCTAGCCGAACCCGAGTAACCCACCAGCCGCCGGCCGCCCTAGCGGACACTCGACCCGGCGGGCCCGCTCACCGCGTCACCTCGTTCAGCTCAGGGCATGCCTGGGCTCGCGGTGGGGAGACCGATCGCCTTGGCGGTGGCCAGTAGGCGCCGGTCGTAGGTGACGAACGCCGTGAGCTCGTCGCCCAGTACGGCGTCCGCCGTGGCTAGGTGGATCGCGTCAAGCGATCGGATCCACGGATCCTGATAGGCGGCCGCGGTGGTGCGCACCGTCTCGTCGACGTCGTACACGGCAACTTGCGCCAGGACGCTGGGAGCGGTGGTGAGCAGAGCCGGCTCATATCGCCGGAGAGCACGAGGCAGCTCCACCTCCACCAGCGCTGACGAGACGAAGATCCGATCGACCTGCTCGTTCAGCCAGTCGACGAGCTCGTCCGACGCAGCCTCCCGTCGGACGAGCTTCACCAGCGCCGCTGTGTCCAGATAGATCATCAGTAGCGCTCCTCGTCCCGCATCTGTTCCAGGAGCGCACCAGCCTCGTGATCGGTCCGCACCTCGCCCTTCGGACGCGAGAAAGGCCTCGTCAGTCGAGCCGGCCGCAGGCTTCCGGCTGCGAGCAACCGGGCAAGTGGCGACGGATCAGCCGGGATCAGCCGAGCGACAACCACACCGCGCTCGGTGATCTCGATCTCCTCGCCCTGCTTCACCCGGGCCAGCACGCGGGCCGTTTCCTGGTTCAGCGTACGGATGGGGACTTCAGCCATGGCTTCAGTGTAGTACATATTTGCCAGACACCGCCTTCCTCGGTTTGTCACCAGGGAAGATATGGGTGTTCTGAGGCCCAAAGGCCTTTGTCCACAGGGCTATTTGTAGACCCTCACGTAGTCGACGTCGAAGGAGTTGGGGAACTTGGTGGTGGCGTCGGGTGGGCCCCCTCGGTCGGAGTTGGCCCAGGTGCCGCTGTTGAGGACGATGTACAGGGGTTTGCTGGGGACTTGGTCGCCGGTGACCGTGGATATCGGGACGCCGTCCTTGGTGAAGACGAGGCGGCCAGGGGTCCACAGGACGCCGTACTTGTGCCAGCCCTCGGTCGGACCGGCGCCGTACGACCAGTGGCTGTCCCAGCGGACGTCCGGCCAGTTGCCCGAGGCAAGGCCGCTCTGCATGCCCTCGATGCTGCCGAACCACTCGGCGACGTCGATCTCCGGCGGCCAACTCCGGTCCTGCGGAATCAACCAGAAAGCAGGCCACAAGCCCTTGCCGGCAGGGAACTTCGCGCAGATCTCCCAATAGCCGTATGACTGGAAGAACTTGTCGTGGGAGGAGATGAATCCCTCGGTGTACTGATAGGTCCCCGCCGGGTCCGTGCCAACGACCGGCTTGTTGTCGGTGACGAGTCGCAGACGTCCCTGCGACAGTACGACGTTCTCGTCGACGGCGTAGCTGCCGTACGACGTGTTGTGGTAGTGACCGCCGGCCCGACCGGGGAAGTCCATGACGGTGCTCCACCGGCTGGTGTCGAGGGACATCCCGCTGAACTCGTCATGCCAGGCGAGCCGCATCCCGCGAGCAGCAGGCGAGGCGGCAGTCGTGCAAGTGGACCCGACAGCGTCCGAAGGCGAGTCAGCTTCAGCCGTCACAGTGCTGGTGATGCACGCGGCCGCGAGCATCAGGCCGGCGATGCCGAGCGACAAGGCCCGGCGTCGTTGCGTCATCTCGAACTCCTCACGTCAGTTGCCGATGTCGCGAAGAACCGCGGCACCGTAGGGCGGTAGGTGCAGGCGATCGGTGAGAGGTGAACTGGACGGGTTTTCCAGGAGGTTCAGCCACAGGCCGGCATGCCAAGCCGCTCAGGCGTGGCAGTACGGCGGCGGGACGGGACACGGGCACAGTCACTTCAATCCAGCGGTGGAGAAGCCGGAGACGAAGCGGCGCTGCATGAACATGAACAGCACCAGGACCGGAAGCACGTACATCACGGCACCGGCCGCGACCAGGTTGTTGAGCGGCAGGCCCTTGTCGTTGACGTAACCGGTCGCCATCGCCACCGCCAACGTGGTGCTGTCCTGCGAAAGGAACATGGCCGGTCCGACGAAGTCGCCCCAGGCCCCGGTGAAGGAAAGGATCACGCTCGCGGCGATCACCGGCCAGGACTGCGGCAGGAAGATCCGCCAGAAGATCCCGATGTACCCGCAACCGTCGATGATGGCTGCCTCCTCCAGCTCCCGCGGAATACCCGCGAAGAACTGCCGGAAAAGGAAGATCAGGAACGCGCTGCCGCCGAGTCCCCAGGCCACCCACGGCCAGTACGTGTTGACCATGTGCAGCTTGGCGAAGATCAGGTACGTCGGTACGAGCGTGACGATGCCCGGCAGCATCATTGTCGACAGCAGGATGACGAACAACTGCTTCTTGCCGGGCGCGGTCAACCGGGCGAACCCGAACCCGACCCAGGCCGAGCTCAAGGTCGTCAGCGTGGTGGTGATGAACCCGATGGTGAGCGAGTTCTGC
>Ga0137374_10003817_pt1 | contig 17893 bp, 10 predicted proteins | sample SagtaG_20_FD_104811 | JGI IMG/M metagenome (GOLD analysis project Ga0137374, IMG submission 104811) | Vadose zone soil microbial communities from Sagehorn Ranch, Mendocino, California, USA - Sage1_R_100_16 metaG | ecosystem: Environmental > Terrestrial > Soil > Vadose zone | place: USA...
ACCCACAACCTCCTCAAACGCATCCGCCACCTCGCCAACCAGGCCATGACCAGCCCTGCACCGGCGCTCGCCTGAAACCAGGCAGAGGCCAGTCCCACCCCATAAGCCGGTGCCATCCCAGATCACGGCCGGGTGCCGCCGACACTAGCGCACCGCCCCGCCAGCCACAGCCAAGACCCGCCCCGACCCGCACTCCACCGGACCAAAGAGTTACGCAGCCTCGACCAGCACACCCTCGACCTATTCCAAGACGCCCTGCTCGCCCAGCTCAGCCCCGCGGCATAAACCCGAAACACGAGTGTGGTTCTGGACGCCTATCTGTCGGATGCGGTCCGGCGTTACGCCGCGGCGCCGGTGCAGGACCTGCGGCGCGGGCTGGTCGAGGTTGGCGTCGACGCCGCCGACCTGGCGATCAACAGCAAGTTCCAGCTACCGGCGGGCTTGGCCGCGGCGGGTCTGCTTGCCCAGCCGCACCTGGCCGCGGCCGGTGGCCTTGCGTTGGGTGCCGTCAGCGTTCGCCGAGCCACCCGGGCGAAGGCCAAGGCGATTCGGGCAGCGCCGGCCGCCTACTTGCTGAGCGTCCAGGAGACCCTCGCCCCTCAGACATGGCTGCAGCGGGTCATCGCGGCGATGCGCCGCGCCGCCGGCCTCAGCGGCTGAGACAGCGGAACGCGACATCACCGCCCACAAACTGATCGCTTCGCGAGGCAGATGTCGCCAGCAGAATTGATGACAACGCCGAAGTTTGGCGATCTCAACGCGAGGCCACCCGCGCCTGCAAGGGACTTACCATCTACGCGCCCAGACCGGGGAGAAGCCGAACCCGAAAGTCCACCCCAGTGTGGAGGGTCTCACCGACAAGACGCGTCGTTCGCTCTGCCCAGGCAGGTTGCGTCGTGGCGAGCACCAGCTCATGAGCTGTGACCGCCTTCGCCACGCGGGCCAGACGACCGATCGTCTGCAGCTCATCCGGCTCAGCCTCGGCCAGCCGATTCGTCGTCTTCGCCTCGCCAATGATGATTGCCGCCTCAGCGATGACCCAGAGGTCCACCTCCGCCACTCGGCCAGCGCCTTCGAACACGTCCATCTCAGGAGCGAAGAGGAATCCTCGGGATTCACCCCTGATCTTGTCGAGAGCCAAGACCGGGCCGCGGACGTTGTGGTCGACGGCCTGGTAGGCGATCTCATCGAGCTGGTAGTACCACAGCGGCTCGCCCTTCGGCGTCCGCCACGTGGGTTGGGTGATCCAGGAGTGAGCACGGCATCGCACACACGCAAACGTCTGTCCCACATCGTCGGCGGGATACCAGCGGCGAAGTTGCAGCGAGGGCATTTGAGACACAGCCCTCGAGATAGGATCCCGCGCTGGAGGTATTCGTCGAGCAGTTCTCGAGCCTCCTGGGTCGTCGCCCCTGTAGCCCGCCGCACATCCCACAACGAGAGGAACCGTCGGCGGAGGCCGTCCAGGTAGACGCCCGGGTCCACTCCGCTCCGGGATATCTTGCGATACGCCTCCAGCAACGCCAAGCGCCGACTGTCCCTGAGATCCGCTGCGAAGGCAGCAAGACCTCCCCACAAGTCGAGCACGCCTTGGGTGTACCGCCCCGCCTGCGAGACAACCCCGCGGAGACCGCCCGCCTCCAGCAGCTTCTTGAAGATCTCCGTCGGATCAGGCAGGCGAAGGCGCGGGCGGTACATCATCTGCTCGATGGTCGCCCCAGCAGGAATGAAGAACGGCTCCCGCGAGAAGTAGCTGATGCCATCGGAACTGGCTCGGACGCTCTCCCGCTCGGTTTCGCCAAGCACCGCCATCAGGTGGTTAAGGCACGACCGCGGAGGAAGCCGCGTGTCGTCGATGGCCACATCCACGTGCCACGTGAAGCCCATCGGGTTCATCTCGCTGATGCCGGACGGCTTTGGGGTATCCACAGCCCCAGCCAGCTCCGGCCCGACGAACGGCTCCCAACGCTGCCGAAGAAGCTGATCGGGGTCGTACAGCCGCATCGGCTTGGGCATCTCAACCTCGCCCGGAACGACCCACCCCACGCGAGCCCCCAAGTCGCCCGTGACGGCCAACGCCCAGAGCTTCCCGGCATGAGCCTCGAAGGCCGCACGATCGATGGAGAGCGAGGTCACCACCACGGGCCGAGCACGACCAGAGCCGTAGCCGCCCACTTCATCCAGGTGGTGAGCAAGATACGACCTCACCTTCCCGGACAGTTCGTCATCCCCAGCGAGAAACGCGAATGGAACCCAGATCGCATTGCCGTACATCCGATCGAGCCCCATGGCGAAGCAGAAGTCACGAGCCGCATCGCCGGTGACCACCACGTAGGGCAACTCGCGCCCCCACAGGCGACCCACGACATACCACCGGCATCCCAGTTCGGTCACCGCGAACGGTGTGCGCTCCAGGTACGCCGGATCCCGCGACGGCTGCTCGGCCTCGTCAAGGACCGCTCGAACGACGGCCTCCATCGAGGTCCTTCGCTTGGGCTCAGACGCCCAGCACAGGTCTAGCACGTAACGCAGGTGGGCGCGGTTGGCTTCTGCCGACACGACCTCCACGCCACGCTCCTTGAGGACCTTCCTGAAGCTCGGAGCGACCGCCCCGACCCGGTTCATTACCATGAGGTCGATCCGTCGGTCGATGGCCTCCGCTCGCAAGGACAAGACGGGCGGTCCTTCAAGCTCGCGGATGTTGCCCATATCGAGCAGCTCGCGTCCAGGATCGCCATCCGAGACCCAGGCCTGGTCGAAGGGATGCTCCGGATCCAATGGTGCCAGCCGCTGCCTCGCTCGATCCTCCAGGGCTGGCGGAGGCTCCCACGTCGTCAAGGGCATCCTCAGCACACCCGGATCGAGGAGCCGTCGGCGGGCCTCTTCGGGGGAGGCTACGTCCGTCATCCCTGCCCATCTCTTGGCTTCCTGATCCAGCCACCGCTCGAAGCCGGCTGGGTCGGCCATCTGCCATCCGCGATGAGTAGGCAGATGGTAGCCAAGCCGATCGGGATCGAACCGCTCCAGCAACCTCCACAGATCGTCCGAGACGGTTCCGTCGTCGGAAGTCGGGACAAGGATGTCGCCACGGCCTCCCCATGCCCGGCTGAACAGTTCAATCATTCGCTGAGCCGCCGGAATCCAATCGTCGACGTCGGGGATCAGCGAAGCCACCCGCGCGGGCCTGACGGAGGTCTCCACCCGATGGTAGATAGGCGGCCTCGGACTACCAATCGTGGTCATTGCACGCCAGCACAGGTCGGCACCTGACCTCCATACCGGTCTTCCCAGGTTGTCCAAGATGGCCTTCACAGACCGACCATCTTACGACTTAGTGCGCGATAGCCCTGTTGATCATTATCGCGTCGGCTACTGGTGGCTTTAGGAGTGAGGCCTGGAACCACAACTCACCCTCAGGGCTGGGCCGGGCGCGGCGCGCATGAGCCGGGCCTGTCCTGTGCCGTTGAAGACGGACCGATTCTCCCAGGTTGATGGTTCGGTAGGCTCTGCGCGTGTCGACATCGATGGAGCCGGTGCTGCGCTGGGCGGCCCGAGTGGTCGGCGTCGGCGCAAGCGTGGTCGACGCGACGTGCAGGGGCCTGCAGGCTGGTGCCGGGCCAGTCCCACGTCTGCGCTCGTGGTGGATGAAGACGCCACCGAGTGACCGAGTGGTGGACGTTCAAAGGGCCAGTACGAGCCGGGCAAGTCAGGGAGGTCTCAAGCGTTCCTGACCACTGCGACGTGCCTGGGCGATGGCCTGCTGGATCGCTGCGACAATCCTGCTGCCTCGACGCTGGAAGCCAAGGACGCGCATGACCTCGGCAAGGACCTGATCCTCGGTTCGGAGCAGCGTGTCCGACTCGATCCAACGCACGATGGCGACCAGTTCCCGTTGGGTGTACTGGTCGATCGGCAGACCGGGTGGTACTGGTGGCTTTGGGCCACGCACTGGGACCGTGGCCAGGGTGCTTGCGCCAGGGGAGGTGCCGGCCTCGTCGGTCGTCCGGTGAACGAGGACCCGGTCTGCAGGCGGCGCGGCATCGAGCTCATCCGCGGCGGCCACGGCCTGCCTGTACGCATCGACCGCCGTGGTCACCTCCGCCTCCTGGTTGCGGAACCACTCGGTCGACCAGATGCGGTGAAAGCTCCACCCGAGGACTTCAAGCTGATCTTGGCGGAGCCGGTCCCGGTCTCTTGCCGTCGGAGCGGCGTGATAGCTGGCACCGTCGCATTCGATGGCGAGCACCATGCGACCGGGCTTGGTCGGGTGCCTGGCAGCGAAATCGATACGGTAACCGGAAGCCCCGTACTGTGGGACGAGCGGGATCTCAGCCGCCGTGAGGGCATCGCGTACCGAAATCTCGAATGGGTTGAGCTCAGGCGTGGCGAGCGTGGCCGGGCCAAGGCTGCGACCCCGGCTGGCTGCGTACTCCAGGTAGCCCGCGAGCAACCGGATGCCTTCAGCCGGGCTTCGATCTGGGTCCATGTCGGTGTGAGCGAAGCTGGACACCAGCGTCATTCGCTGCTTGGCCCTGGTGATCGCGACATTCAACCGGCGTTGGCCGCCCTGCTGGAGCAGCGGTCCGAACCGATACAGCAGGCGGCCGTCCGCGGTCTTGCCATAGCCGACCGACAGGATGATCGCATCGCGCTCATCGCCCTGGACACGCTCCAGGTTCTTGACGAAGAAGGCCTCCTCCAAAGTCTCATCAAAGAACGCCTCGAACCGAGGGTCGGCGGTGCGTGCCCGGCGAAGCGCCTCGCTGATCCGGTTGGCGTGTTTGATGCCCATGCTGATGACGCCGAGGCTCTCATTCGGCCGGGTTCGGGCATGCTCCAATACTCGCTCGACCACGACCTGCACCTCGGCTGACGAGCTGTCCTCCTGGCCGCCCACACCTGGCGGCTGGGTCACCAGCACGTGCTCGAGGCACTCGTCCCCGCTGATCCCCGGAAAGGTCGTCAATGCACGGTCGTACAGATGGAGATTGGAAAAGGCGATGAGGCGCTCGTCGTGACTCCGGTAGTGCCAGATCAGCATGCGCATGCGCAGCAGCGGGGCCAGGGTGTCGAGGATCGACTCGAAGCCGGAGGTGAAGGCAAGATCGGCTTGTTCGGTTTCCTCGTCGTCCTCGGTCAGCGCTGCAGTGAAGAACGATGTTGGCGGGAGCTGCCGATCGTCACCAGCGACCACCGCCCGGCGGGCTCGCAGCAGTGCCGGCACGGCATCGGCAGGCAAGACCTGACTGGCCTCGTCGAAGACGACGACGTCGAAGTAGGGCACGTCGCCTGGCAGGAGCTGGCTGACAAGCAGCGGGCTCATCGCCCAGCAGGGTTTGAGGGCGGTGAGCACCTCGGGAGCGTCTGCGAACAACTCGCGTATCGGCTTGTGGCCACGTTGGCGGGCCGCTTGCGCTTCGACCAAGAGGCTCTGGTCGCGAAACTCGTCCCGCGCCCGGGTCAGGCGTTCCGCGCACGCTCGCTTGACCCTGGCTGCGGTGCCCGCGATGTGCCGGGTGTCCAGACGCCGAAAGTCATCGACGTTCTGATGATGAAGCGCACCATCGAACGCTCCGATGCGCGGGTCGGCGATGGCGACCTGCCGATAATGGATGACAACCAGCAATGCTCCAGCGCGGCGACGCAGAGGTCCACCGGTAGTAGGCGGCTCCGGAGATCCTCCAACAACGGAGCAAGCCCACGCCGCTCCAGCGCTGTCCGCAGCCTGTGCAGCGCGGGCAGCCTGAGTAGGGTGGTCTGGTCCGCTAGGAGCGCCGCGAGCCAGTCGGCGAGCTGCTCAAGGGTGGCTTGGCCGGTGTCGAACCTCGGAAGGGCGTTGCGGAGTACGGCCAACTCCCGCTCGAGTTGCTCGAACGCGCCGAGGACATTGGACAGATTCCCCGGCAGTCGTGGATGGCCGGCGTCCAGGGTGACCGCGCGCCAGGTGGCTTGCTGATCGGCTGCCGCCTGGGCCGCGGTGTGCAGGAGTGGGGTTGCCGGAGGCGCATCTCGGCACAGCGAGCGAAGCTGCCTTCGGGCCTGCCGGTACGTCTTGGAACCGACGTATGCACGCACACGCGTGAAGGTTCCGTGGGTCGCCGGCTCAAGCGCCCGAGCAAGAGCTGCCGGGTCGTTCTCGAACACGGCGGCACCAAAGCGGTCCTGCGTGATGCGGACCCCATCCAGCAGCTCAAGGAACTGCCGCCACTCCGCCAGTGGAGCTGGCCTGCGCAGGCCCGTCTGGATCACAGCATCTGCAAGCAGCTTTTGCGTCAGCGGCAGGGTGTGGCCGGCAAGGCGACCAACCGTGTCGAGCGCTACTGCTGCTTGCTCCCCGCTCACGACAGCGGCCTCCGCCCACGGGCTGGTTGCCGGGTTGAGCGCCAGACCGCCACGAACGACATACTCTCGCAGCTCGTCACTGGCCTGGGCGAACGCGTTGGCTCCAAGCTCGGCCAGGCTCTCGCGGCTCAGCCGGACGGAAGTCTCGGCCGCAGCAAGAAGACCAAGCAGCCGCGACTGCGCCTCGAAGATGGAAATTCCCCATGGTGCACGTTCGGCGTGCAGCGCTGCGACATGCTCGCTCAGCGCCTCTCGGCGACGCTCGAGCCGCCCGTGATCCTGCGCCGGGCCTGTCGAGGGGATCTGGGCGGCATCGTGCAGCCCACGTGCGAGAATCTGCGCGAATTGCCGCCGTGAGCCCAGGCTGCGGTGCAGGTCCATGACGAGGTCATCCAAGCCCACCTTCTGCAGACGCGAAAGCACGGCCTCGATCGCTGCACGCTTCTCGGCGACGAACAGCACTCGCTGACCTCGCGCCGCGAGCGTCGTGATCATGTTGGCGATGGTCTGGCTCTTGCCGGTGCCCGGTGGCCCTTTGATGACGAGGTCCTGGCCAGCCACGACCGCATTGATGGCGTAGTTCTGGCTCGCATCGGCGTCCAAGGCGAGAAACTCGTCGGTCGATGGGACGTGATCTGGAGCGGCCAAGTCGACGTCGACCATGCGGTCACGGATAGTCTGACGCGCTTGTTCGTCGCCAGCGATCGCCGCGATCAGGTCGTGAGCGGCGAGCGCTTCCTGGAAGGTCTCCAGATCTCGGACCATGGGCAACTTGGCATAGGAGAACGTGCCGACGACGAACCGCTCGCCGATCGCAAACCGCGGCACCTGCGCGGCCTCTTTGCTCAGATGCTCGAACAACCTGCGCGGATCGGGGACCCCAACGCTGTCCTCGTCGATCAGGTCGACCAGGCTCATCTCTTCCAGATCGATCTGGTATTCGGTGTGCAGCAGATGCAACAAAGTCGGATTGACCTCTGGCTCACCAGCAAGGCTCAACTCAAAGTCCTCAGCTGCGGGCCCACGAGGTTTCAGGCCGATCGCTTGGAGCAGCACAGGGGCCGCCGGAGTAGCTGTACCGCGCCGGTTCTCCCACGTCGCCATGCCGCGGGCGAGATGGAGCGTCTGGATGCCACGTTCCTCAAACAGCTCGATTGCTTTCGCCCGGATCGTTCGGGCTCGCCGAGCGGCGCCAGCCAGCGTGGCGGGGTCCGAGATTAGGGCGGACAGGCGGACAGAGCGGCCCGCGAGCAGCAGGTCGAGGGCCGTCGGCTCAGCAGCGCCAAGATCGAGCGTGCCAACCTTGAGATCCTTGTAGTAGAGAAGGGTGTTGCGTCCGCTGAGGTCGACCAGTTGGCGTCTCCACCTGCTCACAGCCTGACCCACCCGGCTGCGCCGCTCCGGTCCAACGCTGGGCCCACCGACCCTCAGCGGACCATTCCATGCTGCTTCCTGCTGCCCCTCACCCATGGCGCCCCCGGACGAAAACGGCGGACGAACCAATACTCCCTACGAAGTCTCATGGGATGCAACAGACGCGAGCTGGACGGCAAGACGTCGCGGTTCAGTGCAGGCTCGACCGGTTCCTCAAACATACCGGTCATCCCTGGTGGGTGTCGTCGGTGGGACGAACGACACCCTCTTCGCCCGGGCACTCGGGATAAGATGCCGACGCTTGTGGCGAGATCCGGCTGCCTGAGCTGTTCGAGGAGTCCAGATGAGTACAAGAGGTCCTGGCCCGAACGAGAGGAGCGATCCAAACCGCTTGCCGGCTGAGCCACAGCAAGGGAACGACGAAGGCGAGGCGCCTGCACAGCCGCTGGGGATGCGGGCATTCCTCGCCGCGGTGTTGGATTCGACACCGGAGGTTTCCGGGGAGCTGGCGCAGCGGCTGTCCCGGCTGGCGGTTGATGCGGGGACTAACCGGGCCGCCAGGATCCGACGGTTGTTCGAGGAGGCGGCCGGTGGGTGAGCGCATTGAGCGCCTGCAGATGCAGGCGTTCCGCGGGATTCCGGACACCTTCGAACTCCACCTGGATGGAAAGAGCTTGCTGGTATTTGGCGAGAACGGCACGGGCAAGAGCAGCATCGCGGATGCCTTGGAGTGGTACTTCACCGGCCGCATCGAGCTGCTCTCTCACGAGGGGCGAGACCGTGCAACCCGGCACGTGGGCGCGGACCGGAAGCTCCGCACCGCGGTGACGGTGACGACCACAGGGACGCTTGGCGGAACGATCACCTACCCGCCGGGTGAACTGCCGAAAACGCGCCGGGCTGCGGGCCGGGAGACCTTCATGCTCCGCGGTCGCACCCTGGCGGACTTCGTCAACAAGCCGAAGGCCAAGAAGTGGCAGGCGCTTGCCGAGATCCTTGGACTTGAGGAGATCGATCGTTTCCGTCTGGATCTGCAGCGCGCACGCAACGAGCTACGGTCCGCTGCCTCCGAGCGGCAGGCCGCGCTCAACTTGGCGGCTGCGCCGCTGCGGAAGGTCACGGCGCATCCTTCCGAGCCGACGCTGCTGGCAGCACTGCGGGAACGATGCGTTCGCGCCGATATTGCGCCCCCGGCCAGCATCGAGGCCGTTTACTCTTGCTCGTGGAACGTCGCCGGCGCCTCGGGCGACGGGGACCCTGCAACGAGCCGGACGACCGCGATACATACGGTTGCCGAGCGACTCCGTGCCCTTGTCGCACTTCCCGACGCCACCGAGCGTCTTGTGGCCTGGAACGAGGCCACCACAAGCGAGGACAAGCGGATTACTGTCCGGCTTACGCTGCTGCGCGCCGCCGACGCCTACCTGCGGTCGGAGGGGCAGATCGATCACTGCCCGCTCTGCGGCGGCCCGGTCGAGCCTGCGGAGTTGGCCGCACGGGTGCAGGCGCTCGTGGTTGCGCTGGAGCGGGAGCACGAGGCCGCCCGGCGCGCCGAGGAGAGCCTTAGTGAGGTGATCAGGAGCACTGACGCGGCCGAGCGTCACCGCCAAGCACAGCGCGACCAGGCACGCCAGCATGGCGTGGAGCTGTCTGACCTGCCCGAGAGCCCTGCGGGGGCGCTTCGTGCCGCCCTTGGCAGCCAGGAGCCGGTGGATCGCGCGATGGTCAGTGCGTACGCCGACGCGCTAACTGACTGGGACCGCGATGCCATCGCACAGTTGCTGAGACACGCACCACCCCCCAGCGATCCTCGCGAGGCCCTGCTGGTAGAGATCGGCGTACTGTCCGAGCAGATGCGGGCATGGCGCAAGGCGGAACGGGCAGCGCACGCCGCGCACGCTGCCTTTGAGCTGGCCGACCAGATTCTCTCGACCTACCAGCAGCGGCAGCTCGCCCACTTCGAGGCTGTCCTGCGGCGGATCTCCGCCAAGACCGCCGAACTCTACAGCCGGCTCCACCCCGGCGAGGACCTCGACCACGTCGGCATCGAGACCTGGTCAGAGAAGGGGGTCGAGCTGGTCGTCGAGTTCCACGGCTCCAAGCAGAAGCCACCCCACGGGGTCCTGAGCGAGTCGCACCTCAACTCCCTTGCGATCGCACTGTTCCTCGCGATGGCTGAGACCTTCAACCGACTGGTCGGCTTTCTCGTCCTCGACGATGTCGTCAACAGCTTCGACGACGCGCACCGGGCCGACCTAGCGGACCTGCTCGCCAGCGACTTCGAGCACCGGCAACTCATCATCCTCACCCACGACCACCTCTTCTTCAAGCGCCTGACTCGGTTGGCGCCCACCTGGAAGCAGGTCGAACTCACCTCCTGGGACTTCGCTGAGGGGCCACGCATGACCGTCTACTCCACCGCGCGGATGCTCGACGCAGCCCAGCGCAGCCTCGGCGACGGCGATCCGCATGGCGCGGCTGCCAAGGGCCGGCGCGCGTTGGAGGAACTGCTCCAGGAAATTGCCGAGGCGCTACGCCTTCCGCTCCCATTCCGCCGTGGTGCCGAAAACGACCGGCGTGAGGCGCAAGAGCTGCTCAGTGGGCTTCTGCGAGGCCTGAAGGAAGACTACAAACCGCTGTATAAGGAACTGCTGCCGCTCCTTCGGGCTATCGAGGTCGATGTTCAGGAAGCCCTCAATGTCGAGGTGCACGCCGGCCAGGACCGCGCGGCGAGCAGGGAGATCGCCGCCGCGCTCGCCCGCATCGGCCAACTCGATGCGCTGTGGACCTGCGCGGACTGCGGCACTCGCGTTTGGAGGCTGGGCAGCCCGGCGGCCGCGAGCTGCAAGTGCCGAAGCAAGCGGTTCCCTCCACGGGAGGGCGAATGGCTCCAGCCCCAGCCGAGCCAGACCACTCGGTGATGGCCTCCCTGGACGTCCGTCAGAGTCGCCTGTGGCGAGAGCTTGCCGACACAGCGGAGCAGGAGGGCTGAGGTGCCGTCGCTGCTCGCCTGGCTTGATTACTCCGAGGAGGACCACCGGCGCATGCGTGAGCTGGTGGCGCTCTTCGCGCAGGAAGAGAGCCGAGATGAACTCGGCATCGGCGCCATCCGGGACGCCTTCAGCGACCGGCTGTTCCCGGGCGTGTCTGTTATCCAGACCCGGGCCCGCTACCTGCTGTTCGTCCCGTGGATCTACCGGGCCGCCGAGCAGCGCGGGCTCACTGGCGCGCAGCTGCGCGCTCGAGCGGAGGCGCAGGAACGCCGCCTGGTCGAGACGCTCCGGCGGGGTGGTGACCTGGCGGGCCTCATCGGCCGGGTCGCCGGACCGGGCGTGAAGATCCTTCCGTCCACGATCTACTGGACTGGTCTGCAGACCTACGGCATCGCCCGCCACCCTGGCACCTTCGACCAGGCGATCCGCTCGCTGGTCGCGGTCAGGCATCTCGACGAGGCCGACGAGCTCGCCGAGCGCGTCCCGAGCCTGTGGCATCCGACGCTTCCCCCTGCCCCGCCCGGATTCTTTGACTTCGAGTCGGACACGTTCGCTGTCCAACCAGACGAGGCGAGCTTTCTGGTTGAGCGCATCGTCGATCGGGTCCCCGACTCGCTTCACGCCCATCTGCTCCTTCACCGCATGCGGCTGGCTGGGGATGCGGCAGCGCCATGGCTGCTGCCTACCCTGCGCCAGCTTCCTGAGGAGCTGCGCGGCGCGCTCGAGCACGCCCGGCTGTTTTCGCTGGCCATGCACGGCGCGGCGCTGCTGTACAACCTCCTGCTTGCGCGGCGCGGCGCGGAGCTCGGCTACGACGGCATGGATGATCACGCCGATCACTACGAAGATCAGCTCGCCAACTGGTGGGGGGAAGTCGCGCCCGACCCCGGCGTACACGACTGGGATCGCACCGACTTCTGGCGAACCGTCCGCGCCAGCAATCCCAACGTCACGCCCCGCACCGTCGCCTGGGTCGACTCGTGGCTCGACGGGGTCGTCGGTGGGACCGCCGCGATAGCAGCTACCGACACCGGCCTGGCCAGTCTTGTCTCGGACCGGGAACGCCGGCTCAAAGGCTCGAAGTCACGGCTGGTGAACGACCGGCTCCTCGCAGCCTGGAACGGCAGCGCTGGCACCGCACGGCTGCTGTACCGGTGGCCGACCGTGAGGACCCAGCTGCTGGATCTGTTCGACGGCCTGGAGCGACACGATGCTGGCGCCTGACGGGCGGGCAATCCTACTCGACGCCCTCCGGCCACCGCCCGGCTACGGGCTCGGCCGCGCGGTCGCGACGACGTTCACGCTGGATCTCACCGCCGCGCTCGTTGTGCCGTTGGCGTTCGCCACCTCACAGCTTGGCGACAGCAGGGACCCGATCGCTGTCATGGAAGCCGTCAGAAGCTGCGCCGAGCGGGTGGACGTGTTCTGTCAGGCTGGCAACATCGTCGTGCCACGGCAGGCGTCAGACCTCGTGGCGTTCGTGGAGCCAATGGTCCATCAGGTGCGCCGGCCCCGGCCCGGCCACCTGTTTCACCCCAAGCTCTGGTTTCTGCGCTTCGAGGCCCCCGACCAGGTGGAGCGGTTCCGGCTGCTCGTCCTCACCCAGAACCTGACCCTGGACCGCGGCTGGGACCTCGTGCTTCGTCTCGACGACCAGACTCGCAGGCGAAACCGCAACAACGACCAGCTCGTCGCGCTCCTCGAGTCCCTTCCCGCGATGGCCACTGCGGCTCTGCCGGCGCAACGGACCGAGGCTGTGCGCAACCTCGCCGACCAGCTGCGGTACGTGCAATGGGAGCATCCAGACGACGTGAGCGAGGTCCGCTTCTGGATCTACGGCATCGGCAGAAGGACACGAGCTGACTTCAGCGGCTACCGCCACCTTGTTGTCTCCCCGTTCCTCACCGAAAGCGGGCTCGATCTGGTGCTCGCTGACGCGTTGACCGACAACATCACCATCGTCAGCCGCAGCGAGGAACTCGACCGCCTGCCAGCTGCTCCCGTTGGCGAAGCGAGCGTCTACGCGCTCGACCCGCTGGTGGGCTACAGCGACCCAGCCGAAGCCGACCGGATCGGTCCCGGCACCGCCGAGCAACCGCCCCACGACGACAGCATCAGCGCCGAATCCTCACCTCCCGGGCTTCGCGACCTTCACGCCAAACTCATCGTTGCGGAACGCTCCAGGCGCGCCCACGTCTTCGTGGGATCCGCCAACGTCACCGACGCCGCGTTCGGCGGGAACGTCGAAGTGCTATGCGAACTCATCGGTGGCGCATCGAAGCTCGGCGTCGCCACCATCCTGGATGAGAGCAACGGGATGGGAGCGCTATTGCAGCCCTACCGGCCAGGCGGCGTCCCCATTGACCCTGAGGCAGAGCAACTCCAACGTCGCCTCGATGAAGCGCTGCGCCGAGCCGCCGAAGCGCGCCTTACGGCAGCCGTGTCATCTGTGGGCGAAGAACGCTGGTCGATCTTGCTCACCTCCGACCGATCCCTTTCCGACGGCGACGATGTCGACTTCACCATCGCGCCGCTCAACCGGCCCGCCGAACAGCACCTCGTCGAACCGGCCGCGCCAGTCGATATCGAACTCGGCCCACGGGTCGCCGCCGACGTCACGGCCTTCTACGTCCTAACCGGCACGCTGCGTGACGAGCCGATCCAGCCTCGGTCCACCGTCGTCCGCGCCGACCTCGTCGACGCACCATCCGACCGGCTGAACGCGATCGTCGCGCGACAGGTGGACACGCCCGAGAAGTTCCTGCGGTTGGTCCTCCTACTGCTGGGTGTCACCCCTGATCCCACCGCTCTCGCTGGCGCCGGCAACCGCAGCGACGCGCCCACCGCGTGGATCGGCACACACGCTGGCGTGCTCGAGCTGCTCGCCAACGCGCTGGCAACACGGCCACAAGCGATCGACGACCTCGCCGGTCTCGTCGACCATCTCCGCGCCAGCCCAGCAGGCAGACGGGTGCTCCCCGAAGGCTGGGATCGGCTCTGGACCACGGTCCTGGCAGCTCGCCGTCAACTGAAGCCACCATCATGACCACCCGTTTCGACCCTACGCCTGTCCTTGAGGGGCTTCGCGACTTTCAACGCCGCACCGTCGAGTTCGTCATCCGCCGCTTCTTCGACGACCCGCACCCAACCCGACGCTTCCTGGTCGCCGACCCGGTCGGGATGGGAAAGACCTACGTCGCCCGCGGCGTCATCGCCCGCACCATCGAACGCCTCGAGCAAGACGACCAGATCCACAGGATTGACCTGGTCTACGTCTGCTCGAACGCCGACATCGCCAGCCAGAACATCCGACGTCTCGATGTCACCGGCGACCTCACCCGATCGTTCTCCAAGCGCCTCACCCTGCTCGCGACCCAGGCCCATGACCTGGACCGAGCGCCGGAGCGCACCCGCAAGACGATCAACCTGATCGCGTTCACCCCAGGCACCTCCTTCGATCTTGCCGGACAGGGAGGCGTCGCACAGGAACGAGCCCTTCTTCACCTTCTGCTCGCCAACCACTACGGCCTGGGCCGCGCCGAGCGCACCGCGAGCCGGCGCATCTTCCAAGGTGGCGTGTCAACCCTTCGCCGTTTCGAGCGCGTCGTGGGCCGGGTCGCCTCGCAGATCGACCAGAACCTCGATCGCACTATCACTCAGGCCTTCCTCCGCCGAGTTCGCCACACCACCGCCGGACGTGACTACCTCCGCCTCGTGGATGCGGCGCGGGGCCGCAAACCGACCGAAGAGGAGGCCAATCAAGCGCGCAGGCTGGTCGGGCGGCTCCGCAACCTTCTCGCCAGGGTCAGCATCGACGCCCTCGAGCCCGATCTGGTCATCCTCGATGAGTTCCAGCGTTTCAAGCACCTGCTGGACATACGCCAAGGCGGCGAGGCCGCCGAACTCGCCCACCACCTCTTCGAGCACGCCGACGCCCGCGTGCTGCTGCTGTCGGCAACCCCGTACAAGATGTACACGCTCGCCGAGGAAGCGTCGCTTGGCGAAGACCACCATCGCGACTTCCTCGACACGATCCGGTTCCTTGGTGCCGGTGACAGCCAGGGCGTGGATCCCGACGAGGTCGCCCAGCAGCTCGCCGAGCTTCGCAATGCGCTCATCCAGGGCGGACCCACCGATGAGCCCGCCCGACGCCTCAGCGCGCGGCTTCGGCGGGTGATGTGCCGCACAGAACGCCCTGACCTGGACGGCCACCGCCTTGTGGGAGAGCGAATTGACCCGGCCGAGCAGATTGCTGCCGGCGACTTCGTGGGTTATGCCGCCCTGCGTCGTCTCGCTGCTATTCTCGATGCCCCTCTCACCGTTGAGTACTGGAAGTCCGCCCCCTACTTCCTGAACTTCGTCGCGGGCTACAAGCTCGGCGATCGGCTCCGCGAAGCGCTCGACGACACCGAGCGGCGCCACGAGTTGCGGCCGCTCGTCCAGAACGCTCAACGGCTTGACCGGCAGCAGCTACGAGGCTATGGGACGCTCGACCTTGGCAACGCCAAGCTCCGATGCCTCGCTGGCCAGACCGTGGATGCCGGATGGTGGCAGCTTCTTTGGCTGCTACCATCCTTGCCATATCACGCGCCGGCCGGGCCCTGGGCCGAGCCATCGGTGGCGAACGGCTTCACCAAGCGGGTCGTCTTTTCAAGCTGGGCGGCAACCCCAACCGCCATCGCGTCGCTCCTGAGCTACGAGGCGGAACGACACACGGCCGAAGGCACCAGCGTCGAGAACACCCCCGAGGCCCGCGACATCCTCGGCAACCGGCTCGACCTTCGAATCTCCGACAGACGCCCCGCCGCCATGACTGCCCTTGCTTTGCTCTGGCCGCTGCCAGAGCTCGCCGCAGCATGCGACCCGCTGCGCCTCGCCCGCACGAATCCCGACGCGCTGCTCAGCTTCGAGGAGGTGCTCGCGGCTGCCCAACGCGAAGCACACCAGCTTGTCGGAGACGATGGCCGGTCGGCCTCCACCGCCGCCGACGCGTGGTATTGGGCCGGACCATTGCAGCGGGACCGCATCCTCCAAGCGATCCTGCGGGACGTCGATCCCGCCACCCTCGTCGACGCCCTCGCCGGCACCACCGAGCGCGACGTCGAGGAGCGAACAGACCCCGCTGGACTTAGCGCACACGTCCAGCGGGCGCTTGACGCCATGGGCGGGCGGGAGCAACTGCCAGCGAGGCCATCCGATCTCACCTCGACGGTCGCCCTCCTCGGCCTTGCCTCACCCGGAAACGTCGCCTGGCGTTCCCTTGACCGGCTCCTCGACGGCGAACACGACGTGACGCCGCTCGGGCACTGGCGAGCCGCGGCGGTCCTGGCCGCTGGCTTCCGCACCCTCTTCAACCGGCCAGACACTACCCTCGTCCTTGACCGGCTATTTCCGCGCGGCATCTACTGGCGCGCCGTCCTCACCTACTGCGCGCAGGGCAACCTTCAGGCCGTCCTCGACGAGTACCTCCATCACCTCGCCGAAGACCAAGGCTTCCAGCGCCTCGACGACGAGGCCATCCTCGCCCTCGCCGACCGCGCCCGCGCCGCGATCTCGCTTCGACCCGCGACCTACCGCGCGTTCGATCCCGACCACCCCCACGACCTCGGCATCCCGTTCCTCAGCCGCTTCGCCCTCCGCTACGGCACACTCCGTCAGCGCGACGACGACACCCGCCTGCCTGAGGTACGCGCCGCCTTCAACAGCCCATTCCGGCCCTTCATCCTCGCGACCACATCCGTCGGGCAGGAAGGCATCGACTTCCACTGGTGGTGCCACGCCATCGTCCACTGGAACAACCCGCCCAACCCCGTCGACTTCGAGCAACGAGAAGGCCGGGTCAACCGCTACAAGGGACACGCCATCCGCCGAAACGTCGGCGCCGCCCACCGTGCCGACGCCCTTCGGGCAGCAGATCGTGATCCGTGGAAGGCAGCATTCGCTGCAGCCGCCGCACGCCGCCCCCCGGGTGCCACCGATCTCTTCCCCTACTGGGCTTTCCCGGGCCCAACGGAGATCGAGCGGCACATCCCGCTCCTCCCGCTCAGCCGAGACCGGCAGCGATACCAGCAGGTCCGCGACACCCTCACCCTCTACCGCCTCGCATTCGGCCAGCCCCGACAGGAAGACCTCATCGACCTCCTGCGACCCCGGGCGAAGCAGGAACCTGCTGACCGTACGCATGTGCTGGTCAACCTGGCTCCAACCCTCGACGAGTCATCGCTCAAGCAGTGAGATGGCGGTGCATATGGGTCCTGCTGGATGAGTAGGCCAGATGCCCGGTGTCGATCTGGAATGAGACCGCCGGGCTCGGTGGATACTCAGGCATTTGGGTACGACAGCATGCAGGAGATGATTCGGATACCGGCGAACTCTCTGATCGAGCGGACCGGATCCATGATGATCTTGTTTGCGTTCTATGGCCGTGTGGGGAGTACGCGTTTGCAGGATGTCGCCGCGTCCAAGGCGTGGCAGGTCACCCGCGCCCGCCAGCTCATCGAGCCCAAAGGCGGCGTGATCGTCGCCGAGTACTTCGACATCGGCCACAGCCGCGCGCTGCCCTGGCAGCGGCGCCCCCAAGCCAGCCAGCCACTTGCCGCACTCCGCGACCCCGATCGCGGGTTCAACGCGGTGGTCATCGGCGAGCCGCAGCGCGCCTTCTACGGCAACCAGTTCTCCCTCACCTACCCCATCTTCGAGCACTTCGGCGTGCAACTGTGGGTCCCGGAGGTCGGCGGACCGATCGACCCCGGCTCAGAAGCCCACGACCTGGCCATGACGCTGTTTGGTAGCCAGTCCAAGGGCGAGCGGATGCGCATCAAGACCCGCGTGCGCGCCGCCATGGGCGCCCAGACCGCCCTGCAAGGCCGCTTCCTCGGCGGCCGACCACCCTACGGCTACCGCCTCATCGACGCCGCCGAGCATCCCAACCCCGCCAAGGCCCGCCTAGCGGTGGTTTGTTAGTTGAGGCTGGAGGCGGGAAGGTAGAGGGCTGACCTATTGGCGCTGGAAGCGGAGGTGTCGCGATGACCAAGCGCCTGCCCTGCCCACCCGCCCCCGGTCCCTGGAGGACTACGCCGCCCAGTTCGATGCGCTGTGGGGCTCGCTGGCCCAGCGCCGCGGCCTTCGGGACTACCTGCAAGGCCTGCTGCTACCCCGCGACCGCAACAAGACCCTGACCGCCC
>Ga0137374_10003825_pt1 | contig 17882 bp, 14 predicted proteins | sample SagtaG_20_FD_104811 | JGI IMG/M metagenome (GOLD analysis project Ga0137374, IMG submission 104811) | Vadose zone soil microbial communities from Sagehorn Ranch, Mendocino, California, USA - Sage1_R_100_16 metaG | ecosystem: Environmental > Terrestrial > Soil > Vadose zone | place: USA...
ATAGAGTTGAATCAAACTTGCGCCGGCGCAAATCTTTTCCCACGCGTCTGCAGCCGAAAATATACCTCCGACTCCGACAAGCGGAATCAAACCATGCGTGAGGTTGTATAGCCGGGAAATCACTTCCGTCGAACGTTTCCGCAGTGGGGCACCGCTTAGTCCACCTTCGCCATAGGACGTAACCGTCTGCACCGGAGTCTGAAGTCCACTTCGCTCTATCGTCGTATTCGTGGCAATGATCCCTGAGATGTGAGTCTTACGCACGACGTCGACGATCATTTCCAGCTCGGCCTCACTCAGATCGGGTGCCAGCTTGATCAAAAGCGGCAATTCGCCACGGTGCTCCAGCTGTGAGAGCTCATGATTTCTGCGCTTGAGAGAGCTCAGTAAGGCTTGAAGCTGCTCCGCGCGTTGCAGTTCGCGGAGTCCAGGCGTGTTCGGCGAGCTGACGTTGACGGCTATGTAATCCGCAATCGGAAAAACCGCTTCGAAACTCTTCAGGTAATCCTCGACCGCCTCGTTAACTGGCACGGCCTTGCTTTTTCCGATGCTAACTCCCAGTACGCAGTCCGGTCGGCGCTTCGCTACTCGTTGTGCAAAATCTGTCGCTCCCTGGTTGTTGAACCCGGCACGATTGATAAGCGCCTTGTCGGCAGGAAGGCGAAACAACCGGGGCAGCTCATTGCCTGGCTGGGCAAGGTGTGTGACCGTGCCTGCTTCGATGAAGCCAAACCCAAGAGCTGATAGTGCCGGTAAGGCGATGCCGTCTTTGTCAAAGCCGGCGGCGAGACCAACAGGATTTCGGAACGTCAAACCAAACCTTTGAAGCTCGAGACTCGATCGAGCCTCGAGGCTCCGCGCCGACATCTGCTTAGCGAGTTGTGCCACAAAAGGAAATGAAAGGGTGTGTAAGGCCAGGTTGTGAACCGTTTCCGCGGGCAGGCGGAAGAGTATCGGCCGCAGCAGTGAACGATAGATCATTGCCGATTGCCAATCGGCGATTGCCGATTGGACTTTGCCGTATGGGGCTTTGTTTCGCCAGGAGTTCTTGTCACTTGTTTCAGCCGGGATCCTCACACTGAGAGCTTCGCTTCTGTCACAGCTCCCAGTGTAAGACTACAAATTGCCGATTGCCAATGAAGTAATTGCCGATTGGACTCCGCGATAGCCGTCGTTTTAGCGAAGGGCTCGGCAACGGCAAATTGGTTCGGTGCGAGACCTTCTATAAAAGACCAAAGACCTAAGACCAAAGACCAAAAAGCCAAAGAACCAATCGGCAATCGGCAATTGGCAATTGGCAATTCTCAATGCTAGTATCCGGCAAATGGATTTTGTCGAAAAGGCCCGCATCATGGATGGCCCGCGCATCAATCGCGCGTTGGCCCGCCTTGCCTCGGAAATCGTCGAGGAAAATCACGGCGCGGGTGACCTGTATCTGGTGGGTATCAGAAGGCGCGGCGTTCCCTTGGCTGAACGCATGGCCGACAAGATCGCCGATCTCGAAGGCGATAAACCGCCAGTGGGCATGCTTGATATCACGCTGTATCGCGACGATCTATCGATGGTCGGCGCAAAGCCGGTGGTTAATCGAACGGATCTTCCTGGTGATATCGCAAATCGGAACATTGTGCTGATCGACGACGTGCTTTATACGGGCCGAACCATCCGCGCGGCGATGGACCAACTGATCGATTTTGGCCGGCCCCGTCGCGTGCAATTGGCGGTATTAATAGATCGAGGGAAAGAGCATCGAGAGGTCCCAATTCAAGCCGACTACATAGGTAAATTGGTGCCGACCAAGAAGAGCGAGATCATCAAAGTGATGCTCAAGGAATTTGACGAGGAAGAAGGGGTTGCAATCGTCGAGCGACCTTCATCCGAGACGGGTTGACGAAGCGGCCAGCGATGGCCGCTTTTTTTATATTAGCTCTTGGGCCTTGGGTCTTTGGTCTTTGTAAGAAACTTGACCTGACGCGAGTTGTCCGAGTTGCTGCTGTTCAATTACTCATAGACCAAAGACCAAAGACCCAATTTATGCACACTACTTTTGAACGCAAAGACCTGCTTGGCATTCGCGAGCTCTCAGCCGGGGAGATAGTCCACATACTCGATACCGCCGAGACATTTCGCGACATCTCGCGCCGCCAAGTAAAGAAAGTTCCTACCTTGCGGGGCCGCACAGTAATAAATCTTTTCTTCGAACCCTCGACGCGTACTCGAACTTCATTTGAAATTGCGGCCAAGCGTTTATCTGCTGATGCAGTCAACATCACCCCGTCTAACTCAAGCGTTAGTAAGGGCGAAACGCTGTTGGATACCGCAAGAAATCTTGAAGCCATGGCGCCTGACTGCATTGTCATTCGCCATTCGATGGCTGGTGCTCCCCACCACCTGGCCAGGATGTGCAATGCGCCGATTGTTAATGCCGGTGATGGAGCGCACGAGCATCCCACTCAGGCGTTGCTGGATGCTCTAACGATTCGTGAACACAAGAAAAAGATCGAGGGACTAAAAGTCGCAATCATCGGCGACATTCTTCATTCGCGCGTGGCTCGGTCAAATATCTATCTACTCACTCGACTGGGGGCTACAGTCAGCGTTGCCGGGCCGGGCACACTTGTCCCGGCTGAATTTGTCGGACTTGTAGAGCAGGGATTGCGACTGGAGAAGCGCATTGAGGATGCCATTGAAGGTGCCGATGCAGTAATTGTTCTCAGAATCCAGCGTGAACGACAGGATGCCGCCTTTTTTCCGTCGATGCGCGAGTATGCCATCCACTACGGCCTCCATCCTGAGCACCTCAAGCTGGCGGCACCTGATGCGATCGTCATGCATCCCGGTCCGATCAATCGTGGAATCGAAATCTCGTCCGAAATTGCCGACGGCAGCACGTCGTTAATTTTGGATCAGGTAACGAATGGATTAGCCGTTCGTATGGCAGTTCTCTATCTTCTGTCGCGAGGCTCGCGCGCGGATGTAGATGAGGATGCAGAGTCCAGGAAGTAGAGAGGGGAGGGGAAGGAAATCAAGGCATGAAGGTTTTGATCGCGAATGGTTATGTTGTCGATCCGGCTCAGCAGGTGAATACCGGTAAAAATCTGCTGATCGAAGACGGCCGAATTGCGGGCTTACTTGACCGGGCCGAGCCAAGACCCGAGGGTGTTGAAGTGCTTGACGCTACCGGATTGGTAGTAGCACCAGGCTTTGTAGATCTTCATGTGCATCTGCGAGAACCCGGTCAGGAGTACAAGGAAACTATTGCTACAGGGGCAGCAGCAGCGGTGGCGGGTGGCTGGACCACTGTCTGTGCCATGCCAAACACGGATCCTGTCAATGACAACCCCGCCGTAACGCGTTTCATCGTCGAGCAAGGACAACGAGCGAAACTGGCCAATGTGTTCCCAATTGGCGCCGTAACCAAGGGCGGCTGCGGTAAAGAACTTGCAGAGATGGGGGAGATGAAAGCCGCGGGTATTGTGGCCGTGTCAGATGACGGTAATCCGGTGCCGGGCGCCGGAATGATGAGGCGGGCATTGGAGTATGCGCGCGGGTTTGATCTGCCGGTGGTTGACCATTGCCAGGATCCGTCACTAAGCAAGGGCGGAGTGATGCATGAAGGACGATGGTCATTGATTTTGGGTCTTCGCGGGCTGCCTGCCGCGGCAGAGGAGGTCGACGCCGTCCGCGACTGCGTGCTGGCAAGATTGACTGGGGCTCGCCTGCACCTCGCCCACATGTCTACGCGCGGAGCCATTGAAGCGGTGCGTCAAGCGAAGCAGGCTGGATTACAGGTCACGTGCGAGATCGCGCCGCATCATTGGACACTCACGGATCAAGCAGTTGAATCCTACGATACGAATACGAAAATGAGCCCGCCTCTGCGCAGCAGTGAGCACGTTGAAGCGCTGTTGGAGGGAATGCGTGACGGCACCATAGATGCGATTGCGACAGATCACGCTCCTCATCACTCTGACGAAAAAGCACTGGAGTTCGATGAGGCGCCGTTCGGGATCATCGGATTGGAAACCGCGATCGGTTTGGCTTTTGATTTAGTGCATCAGGGAACAATTAGTCTTGAGCGCCTGGTGGAAATGTGTGCCACCAATCCGGCGAGAATATTTTCTTTAACGGATAGAGGCAGCCTTGCGCCGAACGCTCATGCTGACGTCACGATTCTCGATCCCGCATGCGAATGGGTATTTGATGTGGCGGCCTCGAAGTCGAAAAGCAGGAATAGTCCATTCCATGGACGAGCGATGAAAGGCGCGGCCGTAGCGACAATCGTTGGTGGGCGGCTGGTTTATCTTCATCCCGATTATGGCAGGATTACTCAATTGAAGTACCGCGAGGCATCCGCGAAATGATCCCCGACTCGGCTGGTGTAGTCCTATATGTAAGCAGGTTGGATCTGAAACCATCAAGAATTCGAACTCAGTGGTGAAAAGAGAAAACCCGCCGCGCTCTCCCTTCGCGTCGGGTTTCCCATTTAGGTCGCTTACTTACGTTATAACAGGAGCGACCAATCCCGTTGAATTTGTTGGAAGCCCGCCCGCGCTCTCCCCTTCGCTAACGGGCCTCCATCGCACGACAACCCTAAGGCTGCCGATCCCGTAAAAGCTAACGAGCGTTTGCCGCAGGTAGCATGACAGCTTGATTCAGGACCACACCGAACTCGGTACCTGACTTCACCACGGCTTCGTGACCCTTAGAAAAGAACGCGCCGGCCACACCCACGCCCGCGCCGATGCCGGCGCCAATTCCTGCTCCTTTACCGCCGCCCGCAATCGCTCCGATCAATGCACCTGTAGCTGCGCCTCCGCCGATGAAGACGACATTGCGTTTGGTCGCTGAACGCCCGGACACCTGCCCTTCGTTATCGGCGTTCATGCTTTCTGTTGTTGCCTCTGTCAGGTCGCCGTTGATCGCCCGAGCAATGCCTCCCGGCAGGCGTAGTGAAACGAACCGCACGCCAATGGTTCCCGCCTGACTCTTTCTTGCGGCGCGTTCGATTGTGCTCACTTGTCCGATCACGGTGCTGCCCGCTGGAATTACTTCGAGCCCGCCGGAGTACACAGGATCGACGACAGTTGTGGAAAACTGATCACCGATGCGAGCACTTTCGGAAGTGATCGTTTGGTTCATGCGGACGCGAATCACCTGCCCGGCATGCACTGAGTAATAAACTGGCACCGGTGGCGTAACTACTTTTCGAGCGGTTGCACGCCGGCGCAGCCGAGGCTTTCGTTTGGTTTGGGCCAACGCCGGGTTGACTGTTCCTGCGATAAGGCCCATCAGCATGACTAAAGCCGCGGCAATTCTTGTTGTGCGATTGTTCATTTTTGTTCTCATCCAAACTCTACCGAATCTATTTTGGAATGCGCTCGTCTGATTTTGGAGTGCGCTCGCCTGGCTTCGTTGGCAGTGCCGAGCCTCAGGCCAAGCGGGCACGTCGCTTCACTCCAAAGAACTTCCGGATCGAGACTTCGGCAACGTGCGTGCCACGATCGATGCCGGAGAGGACTTCACAAGAAGCTTGGACAATTCTGCGGAACTAGAGTGCGCTTTTTAACGGAAGGGAAGTGAAAGTAAACGATGTGCGGCCCGGCGTTACTGGTCTGCACGATATGGGATAATTCGATATAACTGCCATCCGCGAGTCGCTGAAGAACCCCTCAAATGTATGACCACGCTTTACCGCATCGCTTAAAGTGAATGGTTGGTGAGTTAGCCTTCACAACCATCTCATTCACATCGCGGCTTTAGCCCGATGTCAACGCCAGCATAAGTCATCGAGAACCGTTTTAACGGTTTTCCTTGAGCTGCTATCCACTGGGCTCACTCCAAACCATTAAAACGGTTAGAGAAATCGGGGCGCACTCTTACACCGGGCTAAGGCCACGGTGTGAATGAGAATAGGCAAGCAAGGCACTTTGATGAGGAATCTATAGAAGAACGGTCAGCTCGAATTGACCCCTCACCTGAAACCTGTTTTTGGTTGACACCTGCAGGCCGTTGGCGTAATCTGCGAAAGATGATTTTGAAAGTGATTTTCAATTTCATAACAGATCCGACAAGAGCATTAAAGACACCACTCGGAATTCCAAAAGGGGACGGGTGCTATGCTGTTCAATATTTCATCTACTTCACAACGACTGGTTTTCGCCGTTCTGGTCGGAGCCGCCATGTTCTGCCAGGGACGGGCACAAAGCGCAAGTCCTCAATCATTAATAAGGGGAAGGGTGCTGGATCCCAACCGGGCGGCCATCGCGGGCGCTCAGATTATTGCGTCACCTCGAAACCGGTCAGCGAGCTCTTCAGCCCTCAGCAACCGCACCGGGGAGTTCTCATTGGCCCTGAGTCCCGGTGAGTACACGCTGACCGTTACCGCGGAGGGTTTCAACGCCGCCTCACAGACCTTAGCCATAAAACCTGGCGCTTCCGAATCAATGGAAATTGTTCTACCGATTGCCGAGTACAGCGGCACGGTCACAATCACCGATACCGCGGGTTATCAAACATCCGCCATCAGTAGTCCGACCAAAACACTTACTGCACTGCGAGATGTTCCTCAATCAGTCACGGTCATATCGAGTGAGGTGATCAAAGACCAACTAATGCAAAGCATTGGTGACGTGGTGCGTTATGTGCCGGGTATCACGGCTATTCAGGGAGAGAATAATCGGGACCAGCTCGTGATTCGTGGCAACAGCTCGTCTGCCGACTTTTTCCTGGATGGCGTACGTGACGACGTTCAGTACTATCGGGATCTTTACAACCTCGAACGTTTAGAAGCTCTGAAAGGACCCAACGCCATGATCTTCGGCCGTGGCGGAGGTGGTGGCGTCATCAATCGGGTTACGAAACAGGCGGGGTTTGCGACTGTACGAGAGTTGGCTCTTCAAGGCGGGTCTTACGGTAACAAGCGCGTCACAGGCGACCTCGAACAACCTTTGAGTAGTTTTGTTGCCTTTCGCGTCAGTGGTGTGTACGAGAATTCCCGCAGCTTCCGTAATCGGGTGAGTCTAAACCGCTTTGGTATTAATCCTACCGTAACTTTCCTCGCGGGTAAGCAAACGCAGATCAGACTTGGCTACGAACACTTCCGCGACAACCGCATCGCCGACCGCGGCATTCCTTCGTTCTCCGGTCGGCCATCTGACTCGGACATTTCGACGTTTTTTGGTAATCCGGATGAAAGCAAAGTACGCGCTCGTGTGAACCTTCTCTCGGGAGCTATCGAGCATCAGAAGGGAAGTCTGAACATTCACAACCGCACGCTCTTCGGTGATTACCGTAGGTTTTACCAGAACTTTGTTCCCGGCTCGGTCAACAAAGACGAGACGCGCGTTAACTTGTCCTCCTACAACAACGCAACGCATCGTCAGAATCTATTCAATCAAAGCGACGTGACCTACGCGCTGAAGACCGGTTCAATCCGACATACCTTTTTGGCCGGAGCGGAATTTGGGCACCAGGTATCGGACAACTTTCGCAATACCGGGTTTTTCAACAACACCTCCACGACGATCTCTGTTCCGTTTGTTAACCCAACTATTGTTACACCGGTAACCTTTCGCCAGAGCGCAACCGACGCAAATAATCACGTTGTTGCTACTGTTGGCGCCACCTACGCACAGGACCAAATCGAGCTATCGCGGAAGGTCCAAGTGCTCGGCGGTATCCGCTTCGACCATTTCAATTTGGACTTTCACAACAACAGGAACGCCGAGAACCTAAGCCGGGTTGACAATCTTGTTTCGCCGCGAGCCGGTATAGTGTTCAAGCCGATCAGTCCTCTTTCGCTCTACGGCAGTTACAGCATCTCGTACTTGCCAAGCTCCGGCGACCAGTTCTCATCGCTGACATCGATCACCCAGACGCTGAAGCCAGAGAAGTTTAGCAACTACGAATTGGGTGTGAAGTGGGATGTGCGTCCCTCTCTATCGTTGACAGCCGCGGCGTACCGACTGGACCGGACCAATACGAGAGCGACCGATCCAAACGAACCTACCAGAATTGTGCAGACCGGAAGTCAACGCACGAATGGTTTCGAACTGGGGTTGAACGGTAATGTCACACGCGATTGGAAAATCGTGGGAGGATACGCACATCAAAACGCGTTTGTGACTAACGCTACCACGGCCGCAGCTGTGGGAGCGCGAGTTGCCCAGGTGCCGCGGAACACTTTCTCGTTGTGGAACAGCTTTCGATTTTTGAACAAGTGGGGCGCGGGTGTGGGGATAGTCAATCGATCGGACATGTATGCAGCGATAGATAACAAGGTGATTCTGCCCGGTTACACTCGAGTAGACGCAGCTTTGTACTACACAATCAATGAAAAGTTGGCTCTTCAAGCAAATCTGGAAAATCTGGTTAACAGGAAATATTTTGTAAACGCAGACGGCAACGACAACATCTCGCCCGGATCTCCACGCGCCATTCGAATAGGCTTCACTTGGATATTTTGAACAAAACCTTCCATTGACAAACCCGCGAACGCAATACAGGTGTTAAGTGCTTTTACACAATTACAGTGGTCCCATCAAACTTCGTTAGACTGAAGCCGTTGAAGTTTTCGTTGTAGCAAGACCGCTGTTCTTTCAATAGCCCAATTGCAAGTTGCTCTCCCAGCTTCATCGATTCTGTCCCGTCGGAACGCCAGTGAACGCCGGCGGTGTTGCGGCCCAGGGCGACGTTAGACGCGATCTTGTTAAGTTCACCGCAAACCGTTAAGTCACCAGCATCCGATCCATTCCCTCGAGTCGTCCGGAAAACTAGAAGAGGCAACCGCTCAGGTGAGGCGCGCGCTGGATCAGAACCCGCTCTCCATAATGATCAGCGCAGAACTTGGATGCTCAGCTTATTACGCGCGCCATTATGATCAAGCCATCAGTTTTGACGAGGAAACGCTCAGAATGGATCATGCTTATGCGTTCGCGCACTACAATATGGCGCGAGCGATGGGCCAGAAACAAATGAACGAACAGGCTCTGGCTGAACTGCAGAAGATTGGCGAGGTCTGGGGGACAAATCCTACCCTGCTGGCGGAATTGGGTTACAACTACGCCGTGCTGGGGCGAAAGGTTGAGGCGCGAAGAGTGCTGAACGAGCTGCGGGCTCGCTCGATTAAGGAATACATCGATCCCTACCCGCTCGCTTTTATCTACATCGGCATGGGCCAAAAAGACGAAGCGCTCAGGGCGTTGGAGCAGGCTTATGAAGCGCGATCAACCTGGATACCGTGGCTAAAAGTGGAACCAAAATTCGATCCGATCCGTTCGGATCCCCGGTTTAACGATCTACTTAGGCGAGTGAAAATATGATCCTTCAAAATTAGGAGGTAGCCCTGCCCCGGAAAACTGGACCGCAAAGAGTCCCGCTACATTTGGAATGCCCTCTGCTTTAGCCTTCTACTAGAAGAGGAATCGTAATTTATCAGAGCCCCCCTATGACCGAACTGTCTCTTGAAAAAGTGTATGCCCGTAAACTGGCTCGCGCTTACGTAGCCCTGGCTTTGGCCCAGGACGAGGCGAAGCGATACGCTAGGGAGCATTCCGCGCACGCATCGTTATGCCCGTTGCTTTACAGCCTTAATGTAACAGCCGCGTTGCTGGAAGAAATACTACAGAACGCGTGGCCAGAGATAGTTTCCACCCACTCGGAACCAATGACCTGTTCAGACATGCTGATGTAACGCATTCTAACCACTTCAAAGAACTTCGTCTCCTCCTCGAACCAGTCGTCAGATTTAGACCGCAAGTCTTTCAGTCTGATCTCGGACTGTTTCGCATATTTGCTACTCTGATCCCTTCGAAGACAAGCGACCACTCGCGATATGAAGGGCAGGAGCTAAACCGTAACAGGTGAAACACTAGTGGTGAGACGCACGAATTTCCTTTCCGGTGGACCTGGGTTTAAGATTCGACACTGACAATTTCCAAAGGAGCTTTTCCATGCCGGACGATCCTACGACAAAACACAATTCTTCCGCGATGGCTGGGTGCGAGTCTGCCAGGATTGGAATGGCAATCATGCGCCTGGGTCTCGGAACGATGTTTCTCTATGTATTCTTTGAAAACTCGAGAAAGGGTCTTTATGGTAAAGATGGATACTCGGGCTTGATCGGTTATTACGTGGAAAAGGGGCACGCTCCGGCCTTTTGGAAGAACATCATGAGCTTGATGGCTAGCCACGCAGCCATTGCCGGTCCACTTCAGGCAATTACGGAAATTAGCTTTGGACTCTTCTTGTTATTAGGACTGCTGACGCGACCAGTCGCGCTGGCGGCCTTTCTCTTTTTGACTTCGCTGTGGGTCTCTGAGTTGGGCACGGCATGGATTTGGGAGTTGTTAATACCAATGATCGCTGCGTTCAGCTTAATGGTTGGCGGCGCTGGTCGAAAGTGGGGCATAGATGCCGCGCTCGCCAGAAAGTATCCGCGGTTTCCGCTCTGGTAATGGTCATTTCAGGATGATGCCGACACAAGCAAAGAAGGCCGAAGACACACCAGGACAATTCGCCCTCGGTCTGGCGTTAACGAATGAGTGTAATCTGGCTTGCTCGTTCTGTTATCGCGATCCCGATCGCGTCGATCGGCTTACGCTTGATCAAGTGCGCGCCGTCATGGAGCGTCTGCCAGTATGCTCGGTCAACTTAGGCACGGGCGAGAATGGAATGCACCCGGACTTCAAGGCAATTCTCAGCTTTCTACGATCACAGCCCGTTAAACTCACAATCACTTCAAACGGCCACAGCATCGCAATCCTGGACGATCAAGATGTGCGCGCATTTCACGACGTGGAATTCTCGTTAGATTATCCAACAGAAGCCGAGCAGGAGGCACAACGCGGCGCGGGCAATTGGGCGTTGGTTCACGACCAGGCAGCGCGTTGTCGCGGGCTCGGCGTTCCTGTCACGATCGCCGCTGTGATGATGAAGGACAATTACTCGCGGATGGCGGACGTGGCACGAGTAGCGAAGAAGTTTGACGCTCCGTTAAGAGTCAATGTGTATCAGTCCGTTCGAACCGACGCGTTTGCTCTCTCTTACGAACAATATTGGGAAGGTTTCCGCCGCTTGTTCGCGGAAACTGATGTCGTTGTGATTGGCGAGCCGCTGGTTCGCGCGCTCGCGGGCCTGCCGCCGCTGGCGGGCGGCTGTGGGGTCGGAACCGTGCGCGTGACACCACGGGCCACGACACAATCATGCGTTTACTGGCCCGGCGCCGGCGAGCCTCTAGCAAAGTTGCTAGGCACCGGTGAAGAAATCGTAAACAGTGCGGACTTTGCCGCTGCCCGCATCTTGCCACCGGCTTGCGAGCCTTGCGAGTTTCGTGAGACTTGTCATGGCGGATGCGCCGGGCGTCGCAAACTGCAAGGTGTGCTCGATCAACCCGACATGTACTGTCCCATTATTCGCGGCGAGCGTCCTCGCCTCGACATTAAAATGGCTGCAGCGCGTGATCTCCCCAAAATCGGCAGCGCCTGCACGACGATTGTGATCACCCGGGATTAAGTCTGACCTCTACCTTCCGCGATTTTCGGTCTCCTCTGTAGTGAACATGTCATGGATAACAACTTGATGCGCCGTTCGATTCACGATCCTCTGTTGCGGACTCTGGTCTTCTTCCTTTCGCTATTTGCGCTCCTTGGTTGCGCGACGCCTCAATACTCAAAACAAGCTGGTACAGCCGCTAGCGCTTCTTCACCTGCTAGTACAGCCGAGAACGCTCAGGAACAATCGGATGCGATCAACCGTCCGACGAGTAAGCCTTACACGGGCGACCTCTCGATCTTTGAAGATCCGAAGCGCGACGAAAAGCTTCAGCCCAATCGAGTCATGGACAGCCTTGGGATCAAGGAAGGCTCAACCATTGCTGATATTGGCGCCGGCTCCGGATGGTTTACAGTTCGGGCTGCGCGACGCGTGGGAAACAGTGGCGCCGTTTATGCCGTAGACATCAACCGCGATTATCTGGATTACATTGAGAAGCGAGCCAAGCGAGAGAACCTTGCTAATATTCGCGTCACTCTTGGTAAGGACGACGATCCACTTCTGCCGGAGAAAAGCATGGATGCGGTGCTGCTGCTGAAAACTTACCACGAGGTTGCTCAGCCCATTCATCTGCTGAAGCGAACGCGCGATGCGATGCGCGTGGGCGCTTTGCTTGGCATCATCGATCGCAACGGCAAAGGCGACGATCACGGACTTGACAAAGAAGTGGTAATCAAAGAAGCCGAGCGCGCCGGATTCGTGCTGGTCAATCAATACGATTTTGTGAAACCGGACAACGTGGATTATTTCCTGGTCTTTCGAGCCGCGCGCTGATCTCGTTCAGCTCAACAGATATGCCTTGTTGATCGCGTAGTGATAGAATTTGCCCATGCTAATCACTGGCAAGGTTCACGACGGCACGATTCAATAGGCCATAATTAGACGACCTCGCATTGCTCGTGAATATATGTTCAATGAGTTTTTGTCTTTTGAATCAGTCAAATTAGTAATCCCACAATTAATTGCCTCACCGTAACATTGCAATGCGAGCGAAGGTGGCCAGTATACGAGTTGTCGCCAGAAGCGAGCCGCGCACTGTGCCGGCGATTTTTGAGTGGCCTCCGGTGCGACGGCGGTAATCGACGGGGACTTCAAGTATTCTGAGGTGCGCGCTGGCGGCACGCATCTGCATCTCAAGCGGCCAGCCATAAGTCTCTTCGCGCATTCGCAAACTTTCCAGCGCGTCTCGGCGAATAGCTCGGAATGGTCCCATGTCGGTGTAATGCACGCCGTAACGAGCTCTGATTAGAAAGCCGATCAAGTAGCCCGCCAGCACCTGATGGACGATCATGCTTCCCGGCTCGCGCCGGCCAAGAATGCGCGACCCGAGAACGAAGTCGTGCGTTCCATCTAATATTGGCTGGACCAATGTCCCCATCTGCTCAGGAACATCACTGCCATCGCCATCCAGAAATACGATGATTTCGCAATCAGGATTTAGAGCCTTCACGCCTGCACGAAAGGCTCTTCCGTAACCCCGACGGCTTTCGGTAACCACGCGTGCTCCGGCAGCACGGGCTTTTTCCGCTGTAAGGTCTTCGCTACCGTTGTCGATCACGATGATCTCGTTGGCGATGTCGAGCGGCACGGCTCGGACCACTTGACCAATTGTCTCCTCTTCATTAAGTGCAGCGATAAGAACTGTGACCCGCGAGTTGGAGCGCCTTGAATCAGGCGCGGCCTTCAAAGGTGCTCTCGGAGAATGATCATTATTAAGTGAAACGTCACGATGATTGGCCGTAGTATCTGCCGCTCCGCTCATCGCCTGGCTAAGCACACCTGTGGGTCGTTTCATCCGATACAAGAAAGCGATTGCCCCAAGCAACGCCCAGGGAATGTAGAGCACTCCTTTCAGCGCAAAAACTGAATCAGGTTCGTCTGTGATCCATGTCCCGTAAAGGACAAAGCTGGCCAGGGTCAGGTAAAAAACCGGAATTGATGGCACGAAGCATAAGAACAAGATCAACCACGCGAAGTACCAGGGAAAGTGAGGCGCGAAGAGAACCATGAACGCGGTCCCAAGCACAAGACTCCGTTTCAAGTAGCTGAGATCATCCTTACTACGCTTGAAAATGGACCAAAGAGCGAGCCCGAGCAAGACTGCGCTTGCGAAGGAAACAAAGATTGCGTTAGGCAAGTTGACGCCGACCAATCTATCTACCAGACCCAAAAGAAAAAACTGTTCACCACTGACGATGCCTCGCTCCTGAACATAGCCCGGAATAAAACCGAGCACTCCCAGCGGACCCACACCGAGATACGGCAGATAGCCCACAACGATCGTCACGACGAGGGCAACCGGCATCTTCCATCCCCAGCGTTTGTAAAGCGTGGGGAACAGAACTATCGGGAATAGTTTGGCCAGTGTCGCGAGTGCAAGCGCGACGCCAGTGGCTGCGTCCCAGTTGCGCCGTCGCGCCAACAACGCCAACGCAATGAATGCAAACGCCAAGGGATCGACATGCCCGCTGCCAGCAAACTCCCAGACCGCCAACGGGTGCCAAGCATAGATCAGAATGCGCTGTCCCGGGATCCCAAACGACGCGAGCAGCTCCATAAGGATCCAAACAGTAATCAGTTCGAATCCAACTATCGTGAGTTTCATCCAAGTCACCGATTCGCTTATGCGCGTCGTCAGGAAATACATAGCCTCGGCGGCAGGAGGGTACATAGTATGGGCGTAATCGCGTCGATTGACCTTCGGATAGATCTCTTCATCGCGCAGGCTTTGGAGATTTTCGTCGGCCGGAATGTAACGATACGGATTGATGCGCGCTGCCTGAACCCGTCCGTCCCAGACGTACCGATAGATGTCGTCTGACAGATACGGCGGAGCGAAGACGATGCTGAGACGAAAGATGCCAGCGAAGAGCAGAACGAGAATCAGGGTTGAGCGCGCACCGCGCACGCGAACGATCAGCCAAACAACTATGAGATAGAGTATCGATTGAGCCAGGGCGAGTTTGATAAACCAGACGATGTCTGTGACGCCTCGGGAATGAAGACCGATTCGGTAGAGTATCAGGAGGACAGCGCCGATTGCTGCGAGCAGGACATTCGTGACGATTAGCGCTTTGCGCTCACGTGCCGCAGCCGCGATCATGCTCTTGTCTTCGTTATAATTGCGCCGAGGACGAAGCGCTCGTGGCCATCTTTTGCAATTAGCCGCGCGAGATAGTTACGAGTATGGGGTGCGTGGAAACCGTCGTGAAACTGCGCGCGGCTATCGTGCCCATCAGATAACAAGGAGAGTTCCTCGCACAGCAGGCGAAGCGTGGCTGCATCGTCCACGTCGTACCACGTCGGCAGGAGCTCGACAGGCAGATCTATGTCCGCGGCGCGTTCAATTGTGTGAGCGAGAACATCCGCTGTGCTCCACGCGATGCGTTCGAATAGATGGCTGTGGGGACGCTTAAGACCAATGAGGTAATAACCGCCATCCTGGCTGGGGCCGAGCACAACTCGATCTCCTTTCTGTGCCAACATCGAGACAGCAGTTGTCAAAATCTCACCCGGCAGCGTTGGACTGTCCGAGTTAATCAGGCAGACCGATTCGAATCCGTTGTTGAGTAGTTCGGTGGCAGCATTGACTAGTCGTTCACCGAGCGTCTCACCGCGCTGAGGGACTAACCTGAAACTGTTTGGCAGCAGATCATGCAACAACGCTTCAGCGTCTGCCGGAGTGTACAGGATCACGGCATTCATTCGATCCCCACTCAGACTTGCTATGTTTGTGGTCATGTCACGCAAGAAGCACACGCTCAACGTCGCTGCATCTTCTGGAGTCAGCGGCGGCGTAAGGCGAGTCTTGACCGCCCCAGGAGTTGGCACCTTCGCCATCAATGCGAGAGCACACTTTGGCTTAATCGGCGATGATCTGGATGCGTGATGCTTATCCATTCAGGAGGAACGAACTGTATTCATTGTCCTTGTCGGTAGCTGACACCTTCTCAATCACCGTCAACGTGGCCGAACTCTTATAAGCAATGAGTAATTTATTCCGCCCCGGACCTGTACGCCGATGCCTTGTCACCGACACCACTCCTCTGGCTATCGCGTGGAGACTGGCAGTCGGGGCAAAGCCAATTCGCCACATTAGATCCGGGAAGCGCGCGTCCCGACGAAGCGGATCAAGTCGCGGGTCCACTTAGTATAGATCATCCACCTTTTAGCAGTACCCCACGCGGGGTTCAAGAAAACCTCCGTGGCCTTGAGCCATTTCACGCCGAATTCCCGCTTTAGGCGATGAAGGCCAGAAACACAAAACAACCGAAGAGGATCCGAATGGTTTCATGTCCTGGTTTTGTCCGCTTCTCGATGGGAGTTTTCCTGCTTCGACGGCGCCTCACCGGAGACGACGCGCCGATAGTCTAAACATCTGGCGACCTCGTCGTCGCTCGGCAGACCACACTTAATCAACCATCCATGCCGACTTTTGGGATGAATTGAACAGGAGGTTAATATGACAAGCTTTCGCCTATCTCTTACCTTCGTCGCGATCTGTTACCTGCTTATTGGTAGCGTCCCTTGCACGGCCCACAGCAAATCTGCCTCGATGGTTGTGGCAACCGCAGACGACCTGTCTGCCGCCGCGAACCAAGAACTGGCGCAGGCCCGGCGTGGGACTGCGAAGTACCATGACGTCGAGCAAGCCGAAGCTGATGGCTACATGAACATCAACGTTTACGAGTCGGGTGAAGGACTCCACTACGTGAACTTTTCACTTCTTGATGCGAATTTCGACCCGGAGCATCCAGAGGTCCTTCTTTACGCACCCGTTCCACACGAGAACCGTATGGAATTAGTTGGAGTGGAATATGTCGTCCCATTAAACCTTTCGGCTGCGGCGCCCGCAGGCTTCACTGGAGACGCCGATGTATGGAGAGAAAACTCAGAAGGGCTCGGCCTCTGGGAGCTGAATGCATGGATCTGGCTCAACAATTCGAATGGTATTTTTGCCTTCCACAATCCCCGCGTGCCGTAAAACATAATAGGTGCCCGAACCAGAGATACGGAACGGCAGCCACTCTCTTTCACGGGCACGCTCCCTATAGCGTGCCCTCTCCCAGGGAGGAATTTCCATGAGCATCCGAGGATACAAAACGATAATTCTATTGATGGCGCTCGTCCTTGGCGGGACGATGTTTCTGACGCCGAGGATTTCTGCGAGCGGCGGCGACAACATTCTCGATGATCAGTTATCCATGGTTCTCAGCCGGCACGGTTTACGGGCACAGTTGGCTCGTCCCTTGAACAGAGGTTAGGCCGTAAAATTGACAACCAACTTGCCGACCTCGGGCGCAATCTATTTCACGACACAATCGTGGGCCTCAATAACGACAACTCCTGCTCGGGCTGCCACTCCGCGACCGCAGGATTTGGTGACACGCAGTCGATCGCCATCGGCGTCGAAAATAATTTCATCGTTGGGCCGGATCGGAGCGGACCGCGAAATCAAAGACGCACGCCGATGGCTGCGAACACCGCGTTCTTCCCGAGCCTGATGTGGAACTCGCGTTTCGCATCGTTGTCGTTTGATCCGTTCGATAACAGCCTCGGCTTCATGTTCCCGCTGCCAGAAGGGCTGACTCTTTCCGATAAGGCACACCTGCTGGTCGCGCAGGCCTTTATCCCGCCGACCGAACGGGTCGAGTCGGCGGTCTTCGTATTTCCCGGCGACAACTTCGACATCCGCGCCGAGGTCATCCGGCGGATCAACGACGTCCCTGAGTACCGCAAACTCTTCGGCAAGATCTTCCCTGAGGTGAAGGCGGGCGCCCCCGTGACGTACGACATGTTCGCCAGGGCGATCGCCGAATTCGAATTCACCCTGGTCTTCGCCAACGCTCCGCTTGATCGATTCGCTCGCGGCGAGAAGAACGTGCTGACGGAAAATCAGAAGCGGGGAGCGATTCTCTTTTTCGGCAGCGCCAATTGTGTCGCTTGCCACGCCGTCTCAGGACAGTCGAATGAAATGTTTAGCGACTTCCGAGAGCACGTCATCGGCGTGCCGCAGATTGCACCGGAGGTCCGCAATCCTACGGCTGGTAATGTTACCTTCGACGGACCCGGACAGAATGAAGACTTCGGCCTGGAACAGGTGACGAGCAACCCGAACGATCGCTATATGTTTCGCACCTCGCCGATTCGGAACGTTGCCTTGCAGCCCGCATTTTTCCACAACGGCACTTTCACTCGACTCGAAGACGCGATCCGCTTTCACCTCGACCCATCTGGGCAAGCACCCAACTACGATCCAACGGCGGCGGGCGTCGCGCCCGATCTTCGCGGCCCTACAGGTCCCATCGCGCCGGTGCTATTACGTCTTG
>Ga0137374_10003851_pt1 | contig 17831 bp, 16 predicted proteins | sample SagtaG_20_FD_104811 | JGI IMG/M metagenome (GOLD analysis project Ga0137374, IMG submission 104811) | Vadose zone soil microbial communities from Sagehorn Ranch, Mendocino, California, USA - Sage1_R_100_16 metaG | ecosystem: Environmental > Terrestrial > Soil > Vadose zone | place: USA...
ACCGAGTTCGTCAAGGTCGAAAAGATATTGAGCAAATCAAAACAGCCTGCGAAAAAGCTATATTATGAGGAGGCGGAACGGCCAGTCACATTTCAACTATATGGAGATGATCCCAATACCATCCTGGAAGCTGCACTACGTGTACAGGACTGGGGTCCAGACATTATTGACATCAATATGGGCTGTCCTGCCAAAAGCATCGCAGACCGCGGCGCAGGGGTAGGCATGATGAAAACCCCACTTAAGATTGCACGCACCTTTCAAAAATTGACTACGAAACTCAAAGTGCCAATCACCGGGAAGATACGCCTGGGTTGGGACAATTGCAAATCATACAAACTGGTTGCACGAATTGTGGAAGAAAACGGCGGATCGCTGATCGCTATTCACGGGCGAACGAAAGAGCAAAGTTACAGCGGGCAGGCAAACTGGGATGCCATTGCTGAAGTGAAAGCAAGCGTGAGAATCCCCGTCATTGGAAGCGGGGACGTAAAGAAGGTCACAGATATCGAGCGTATGAAACAATACACCAACTGCGACGCAGTCATGATCGGCCGCGCAGCCATTGCCAACCCGTGGATCTTTTCATGCCTCGATCGCGAACAGGTTTCGTCCGCATTATTGAATGAAACGATGGGGGATCATCTCGAAAGAAGCGTCAAATTCTACGGTGAAGAGGACGGCCAAAGGCTATTTCGTAAATATGCCGTCCAATATTTAAAGCTGCAAAGTCTTTCAAGAGAAACCCGCAAACAAATTCTTCAGAAAAACCCGGTCGGCGAATTTCTGAAAATGATCAATGAAATCTACGTGTCTGTTTAGTTAGTGCAATGGGGGTACAAAATCTCACGATTTTACATCGAAGTTGGAGTCTTCAGACTCCTTCACTAAATAGTGTTGAGGCAAAAAAACCAACTGTTGTTTTTTGTACTGCTGGAATTGTATAATGGTATTAGCGAAAAGGAGATCCCATGATTACAAAAAGCGTTCAAGATGCCATGAATGACCAGATCAATAAAGAATTTTTTTCTTCCTATCTTTACCTATCAATGGCTGCCTACTTCGAAGAGAAAAACCTGCCCGGCTTCGCCCATTGGTTGCGCAACCAGGCAGACGAAGAACGCGGGCACGGCATGAAACTCTATGACCATTTGGTCGAACGCGGCGGGCGTGTAATGCTTGAGGCCATCGAGGCGCCGAAAACAGATTGGAAATCCTCCCTCGAACTCTTCGAAGAAGTTGCCGAACATGAGGCCAAGGTCACTGCTTCGATCAACGCTTTGTACGAACTGGCCTTGAAGGAAAATGACTACGCGGCACAGGTTTTGTTGCAGTGGTTCATCACCGAACAGGTGGAAGAGGAAAAGAATGCTGCTGAGATCGTCTCGAACCTTAGGTTGATTGAGGAGCGCGGCACCGCAGTGCTCATGCTCGATCATCGTCTTGGCAAACGCCAAGGTTAATCTCCCACAATAGAACAAGACCCACACAGGAATCAATCTTCCGAAGTGGGTCTTGCAATTTAAGCCAAAAATGCTCTTTCGGGGGCTTAGCCCCCGAAAGAGCAAAGCAATCAAATTTCTGAAACACTATACCTAATGTTCAAAAACGACCGATTTATAGCCGAGTGCATTAAAGAACTTAAGTAAATAGGTCTCAGCGTTTGCCTGGGCTTGGACAAGAATACCATCTTCAAGTGCTGCTTTGCGGATTTCATCTTCCGCGGCCTGGCGGGCCATCGTCTCCAGGTCAACGTTTCCTTTTGTCAACGAGCCAGTTTGCCGGTCGTAGACATAAGATTTCTGGTTATCCAGTGTGGCGACGAAAACCTCCGCAGGAGGTAATTTAACATACAACACAGAACCATCAAAACGCATGTCAGTAGGCTGTAGTTTGGTCATATCAATTCCGGCGATGACAACGCCGTGCGCAACAAACAATAATTTATCACCGAACAGAAAGCCAAAGGTTCCTTGTCCTACTTCGGCGGTAATCACTTTTTCAATACTGTATTGAATGGTCTCAAGCCGTGCCAGTGCACGCACTTCGTTGATATAAGTCGCCGGATCAGGGATAATTGTCGGCGTGGGATGCATCATTTGCGAGACCTGCGTTTGTAAGGCCTGATTTGCCTGATTCACCTGCTGGAACGGCGCAGTCGCGGCCTGCGCGCCCTCCCGGACCGTCTGCACGATAAAATATACGCCCACCCCGAGCACAACCAGAATCAAAAGTAGGAAAAACGTATTTAAACTATTTTTCATCTTACACCTTTCTGTAACTTGTATAATTAGAACAACATCATTATCATTGTAGATACGAAATTGTACTGGTTTCGCAATAATCTGGATATTATAGGGTAACTTACTATATTTTAAGGCATAAACTTCAACGCATCCCAGCGATTATATGGTTTTATCGCTTGAATGAAAGCAGGGTTTCCCCGCTCCATCACAGGCGGGATAACAGCACAACATGAAAAAATTTCTACTCATCCTTACCCTCGTAATCCTGGGATGCTCAGCCCCTGTTCAATTGATCGTTGGGACGCCGACGCCTATCCCGAGTGAAGTACCTACTCCCACAGCGACTCTCATACCCGTACCTACGCCTCCCACCACGGCCGAACTTGGCACCGATAAAAATCCATTGATCCTCGCCCTAGCCCCATCATCACGCAACGATGAAGATGTTCTCACTGCCGGCGAGACGATTGCTGCACAGCTAGAATCGCTTACCGGTTTTAAGATCGTAGCCGTCGCACCGACTACCGAGCTGGAACTTGTGGAGGATTTTGGCAAAGGCAATGCCCACATCGCGGTCCTTTCCCCGTTTGGATACCTGCTTGCATTTGAGAACCAATACGTTACTGCCGCGCTGGCAAGCGTCCGAAATGACCAAACATTATATGGCGCACAATTCATCGTCAATCGTGATAGTGAGTTCCAACCCTTTTATGACGAAGCACGCGGAGAAAACACAGCAGAGGCAGAAGATGCATTGATCCAGTTCAAGGATAAGAAACCCTGTTGGAGCGACAAAGCCTCCCCTTCAGGATATGTTGTGCCTCTCGGACTGCTGAATCAAGCCAAAGTTCCGGTCCGAAGCGGGGCGTTTCTCGAAGGTCAGCCCAGTGTTGTGCGTGCAGTCTATAACGCGGATATTTGCGATTTCGGCGCAACATTCATTGACGCGCGCCAGTCGCCTGCGCTTGAGGCGAGTTATTCAGACGTGCTGGATAGAGTAACCGTCATCTGGCGCATTCCAGCTATCATTCCCTATGAGAACGTATCCTTCTCAAGGAGGCTTCCACTAGAAATGCGCCGCGTGTTACTACGAGCCTTCGTGGATTTGATGGTCACACCCGAAGGTAAAGCCGCCATGCAAACAGTTTATGGCATTGATACCCTTCAACCCGCGGATGATACTTTGTATTCAGAGTTTGAGAAATACGTGAAAGCTTCGAAGTTGAGCCTGGAAGAACTGATTAATACCCCTTAATGATCCGTCTCTTAAAATTTGTGTATTTTAAGACAAACAACTTGAATATCTAAAAGTTTTAGATTATTATCAATTCGTGACAGGGGTCAATTCTGCCCCTACCCAATCCCCTATCTATTCTTCTGAGAGGAGAAGAAATATGAATAAACGCCTTTCGTTCTTGATGCTGGCGATCCTGGTCATCATGTCGATGGCCTTGAGCGCCTGCGGAGCAGCCGCTACTCCCAATCCCACTGCGGCACCCACTGAACCGCCTACATTGGCCCCTACCGAGCCGCCTACCGAAGCTCCCACTGAAGCTGCCACAGAGGCACCCACTGAAGCTCCCACGGCCGAACCTCCAACCCCGACCCCTCTTCCACCACCGGTCTGTGATAAACTGCCGGATGCGCCAGCAGCCCCGGCTGCAGGGGAGCTCGGTTCAGCCGATAACCCAATCGTGATCACCTTCGTCCCTTCGGGAGATACCGGCAAGATTACGAAGGCAGGCACAGCTATTGCCGATTGCTTAAGCCAAATGACTGGCCTCAGTTTCAAGATGGAAGTTGGCACGACCTTCGCAGCCTCCATCGAAGCCTTGGGCGCTGAGAAAGCTCAAGTCAGCTTCCTTAACACCTTCTCTGTCCTGCTGGCTAAGGAGAAATATGGTATTGTCCCGGCCCTGGTTGCCATACGTAAGTATGCCACCAACGACTTGGATCCCGATAAGGCGCTGGGCGGTGAGTTGCAGCCGTTTTATAAGGGACAGTTCATCGCTAATGTAGATTCGGGTATCCAAAGTTTTGCCGATCTGAAAGGCAAGACCTTCTGTTTCGTTGACCCGAACTCAACCTCGGGCTATATTGTCCCACGCATCATCCTGAAGGCCAATGGCATTGACCCTGATGTGGATTTCGCAGCCACCCAAAATGCCGGATCTCACGATAAGGTAGCCATCGCCGTTTACAATGGCGATTGTGATGCGGGTGTGACCTTCATCAATGTATTGACTGATGCGGCTGCAAATCTGCAGGCTACATATCCCGATATCACCGATAAGGTCAAGGTCTTCGCTGTAACTGATCGCATCCCGAACGATGGTATGCAGTTCATCAAGTCATTGGATCCTGCTCTCCAAGCAGTCATCGTCGAAGGTATGCTGGCTATGGCGGAAGACCCGGGCGGCAAAGGTGTCCTCAAGAGCCTGTATAACTACGATGCGTTCCAGCAGGTTGAGCCTACTTTCTATGACGAGTTCGAAGCCATACTTAAGAAAGCTGGCGTCGATCCCGCTACACTTGTAAAGTAATTGCACTTTGAGCCTGGCAGGTTTCCACCTGCCAGGCTTTTCTTTTCCTTTACCATAGTTTTAGATTTACTCTACTATCATGTTAAAAATCGAAAATCTCACAAAAGTCTATCCCAATGGCACTCAAGCGTTGAAAAACGTCAGCTTTGAAGTCAAAGATGGCGAGTTCTTGGCAGTCATTGGATTGAGCGGATCGGGCAAGTCCACCTTGTTACGCTGTATCAATCGCCTGATCGAGCCGACCTCCGGTAAGATCTTCTGGAACGGCCAGGATATCACTTCAGTCTCGATTGCTGAAATGCGAAAGGTCCGCCGGCAGATCGGCATGATCTTTCAGCAGTTTAACCTGGTGAAGCGTTCTTCTGTTCTCACCAATGTGCTGTCAGGCCGGTTAGGTTACGTTAATACCTTTTCGAGTTCCGTGCACTTATTTTCTTCCGAGGATCATAAGCGAGCTTTAGCCAGCCTTGAGCAGGTGGGACTCGCGGAAAAGGCACATGTGCGTGCCGATTCGCTGTCTGGCGGACAGCAGCAACGGGTGGGAATCGCGCGCGCCTTGATGCAGGAGCCAAAACTGATTCTGGCGGACGAGCCGGTGGCCTCGCTGGATCCGGTTCTAGCTCACTCGATCCTCAAATATCTTGAACAGTTAAATAAAGAACGAGGCATTACCGTAATCTGCAGCCTGCATTTTCTCGATCTTGTGCACCGTTACGCCACGAGCGCCATCGCGCTCAAAGACGGCAAGCTGGTATTTCAGGGACTACCAAAACAAATTGACGACAACCAGTTTAAGGCCATATACGGACAGGAAGCCGAGCGTGTCTCAATCATTTGATTGAGCCAGAGTGCAACGGCTAATCAGGCCGATTATCTTTTACCTGTCAACTTATCATGACAACTTCGGAAAAAACCATCAGCTCTCCAATCCCGCCCGTCTTGGTCATCCTTTCGTCTTTGCTCATTCCCGGCCTTGGACAATCCCTGCTTAAGACAAAGGGGCGCGGCCTATTGATCTTTCTGATGGCGGCGCTCTCGGCTTTCTTAATCAATTGGTCTTTGGTAAACCAGAATATTGGAAAAGTGAGTTTCGGCGGGCTTGTGACGACTTGGTTATGGCTTCCGTTTATCTTGTTTTGGATATGGAATGTATTAGATGCCCGCGCGCTGGTGCTTGAAAAAAAGTTGAGTATTTACCCGGCGATCGTCCTTATTGGTCTGATCCTTTACGTGATCGCCTGGAAAGTAACCGACGTGAGATTGAACCGGCTCATTGAACGCTTCAACGACGCGCGCACGGTGGCCACCAATCTGCTCAACCCCGACGTGATCACCATCTCCGTCAAAGGTGAAGATCAGATCTGCGCCTGGAGTTGTTTGTATACTTATATCAGCGACAAACTGGCAGGCCTGCCAACGGCAGGCATCATTCGGCCAAGTGATAACCTGCTCGATATTATTGGCAGGGTTAAACCTGTATCTGCTCCCAGGTGGCAGGTACGTCTTGGCCTAGCAGCACCAGATAGCAAGATCAATACATTTGTCGCCGGTTCAATGATTGAGACCATTGCGATGGGCTTAATGGCGACACTTTTTTCGACCATTCTGGCAATTCCGGTCAGTTTTTTGGCTGCCCATAATATTATGTCGCGTGTTCCCGGTGGAACTGCCATTTATTATGGCGTGCGTGGCATTCTGAATGTGGTGCGCGCAATCGATACCATTGTGTGGGGATTAATCGTCATTGTTTGGGTAGGACTGGGAAGTTTTGCTGGCGTAATCGCCCTCACGATACACTCCGTTGCCGCCCTGGGAAAATTATTCTCCGAGGAAATCGAGCATATTGATTCTGGTCCGGTCGAAGCAATTACAGCCACAGGTGCGAATTTGATTCAGACCATCAGCCATGGAGTGATCCCACAAATTGTGCCATCATTCCTTGCTTATTCATTACTGCGCTGGGACATCAATATGCGCTCGGCAACAATTATCGGGTTTGTAGCCGGCGGCGGGATTGGCTTCTTCGTGGTAGAAACCACACGCATGGGCGGCTACCAGCAATACGCAACTGCACTATGGGTCGTGGCAATCGTCATCATTCTGGTGGACTATATCAGCGCAAAATGGCGCGAAGCAATCTTGAAAGACCAACCGCAAAAGGATGAAAGTAAAAAGCGGCCTGTTTTTAACTATTTACGTTTGGCCTTCTATGTAATCCTAGGATTCGTAGTTTTTGCTTACTGCTGGAATATTACCGAAATTAGCCTCAGAAGTTTATTGAGTCCCGGCAAAAACTTTGGACGACTGATTCTGGATTTTATAAGTATTGATCTTTCTCCGAATGTGTTGAAGGTTGTCATCCAGCAGATGATTGTCACTATTTTCCAAGCGATGCTGGCCACCACTTTGGGCGCTCTAATTGCATTGCCTATCAGCTTCCTTGCTGCAAAGAATCTCACCGGCCGAAGCCAGCTATCCATCTGGATTTATTACTTGGCAAGAGGGACGCTGAACATTCTGCGCTCCATTGAGGCTCTTCTGTATGTGGTCATTTTCGTCTTCTGGGTCGGTATTGGTCCCTTTGCGGGCATGCTGGCGTTAGCAATTACCTCCTTTGCCCTGATTGGCAAATTATTCTCAGAAGCAATTGAAAACATAGATGCCGGCCCTATCGAAGCAGTCACAGCTACGGGCGCGAATCGCTTGCAAATGATTGTCTATGCTATTTTGCCGCAAATTGTCCCGCCTTTCGTCTCATATCTTATATATCAGTGGGATATCAACGTCCGTATGGCCACCATTATTGGGTTTGCTGGTGGTGGCGGAATTGGCTTAACCCTCACCACATTCTTCGGTTCGCTGCAATATCATAAGGCTGGGACAGTCGTGGCTATTATCGTGATCGTAGTGGCACTCATGGATTTTGCGAGCGCAAAATTGAGACAGGTACTCGTATAATCGCTGGGATATCTTAAGCGACTATATCCTCATCCTTGGCTGGACAACACCTTCTTGTACATCCAGGATGTCAGCATTTTGCAAAAACTCGGGGGTAAACAAATTCAAGTCGGTGGTTGTGAAGAATACCTGTTGGCTTTCGCCGATGTATTTCAATAAGTCCGCGCGGCGTTGGACATCTAACTCGGCCATTACTTCGTCAAGCAGAATCACCGGCCATTCATTCGTTCTTTCCTTCATCCAATCTACCTCAGCGAGTTTGAGTGCGAGCAGGGTCGTTCGTATCTGGCCGCGCGAACCATAATCGCCCAAATCTGCTTTGTTGACGATAAAACGCAAGTCATCACGGTGCGGACCAATCGTCGTCGTGCCACGTGCGATCTCTTCACCGCGTATACTCGCCAGTTTTTCGAGAAAGCCACTCTGGATTTCATCTAAATCAAGCGCGGAGCGGTCAATGACTGTATCTAACTTCAGACCGAATTGCCCCTCTGGTTTGATCGGATCGTAGGCGGGCTCATAGGCGAGACGCAGCACCTCGTTGCCGCGCGTCAACTCGTGATGGACACGTGAGGCGAGTCGTTCGATCTGCTGGACAGCCTCGATGCGCCACAAAATGATCTGCGCGCCGAGCCGTGCCAGCGTCTTATCCCAGACTTCGAGCTGGTCTCCGCTGCCACTTTTTGACAAACCTCCCACAACGCCACGTTCGTTCAATGCCTTTAACAACGCATTTCGTTGACTCAGTGCCTGGTTGTATTCACTCAACACGCGCGCATAAGAAGGGACAGCCTGTGCCAGAGCAAGGTTGAGATAACGGCGGCGCTCTTCCGGCCCGCCTTCAACGATCTGCGACATCTGAGGAACGAAGATAACCGCGTTGAAATGGCCGATCACATCGCTGACCTGTCTCTTCACACCATCGAGTAGAACTTCCTTGCGAAGCCGCTGACCATTAATGCCTGCCGGCTCAAGGATCAAACGCGCTTCGAGATGATGCTTAGTCCTTGCGCGTTGGTAGTCTGCCACAAGCCGTGTGACTGCCAGCGGATTTTTGGCTTCATGAAAGTTAACCATTTGACGGTCAAAGTGCGTTTGAAAAGACGTGAAAGCTGCCAGGAAATAAATCGCTTCGAGGATGCTGGTTTTCCCCTGAGCATTGCCACCTACCAGCACATTTATACCGCCTGCATCTTCCCCAGCAATCGGCGCGGCTTTTGGTGGGTTACCCCGTCGGGGTAGTTCTAAAACCAAACGGGTGAGACTGCGAAAATTGGTAAGGGATAAATGCGTAAGATACATGACTACTTTTGCTTCAGCCGCCGTCCTTCGCGGAGCATCCCGTGGGACGGCGCTAGCTAATCAACATTTCCAATTCGATCTCATCTCGAATTGGAATGTCGTTATATCCGATCAATGATATTTCTGGTTTGATCTTTCGAGCCTCATTTACCGCACCGCGATGAACAGCTACCAGTTCAAAACCATGTTTCTGATAAAAGCCAAGCGCATGCAGGTTATCGTTGGTGGTTGATAAAAAGACGCGTCTGCATTGTGCTTCTTTCGCAACCTCAATCACTTTTTCAATCAACCTTGCTGCGATCCCCTTGCCTTCCTGCAAACTGTTCAGGGAGATGATTTCACATTCAGCTTGCGCAATAAAAAATGTGACTAGGCCAATCCATTGTTCCTGCTCTTCGGCAACAAAGCCATCCAGTTGGTTAGTCCGAAAAACAACGCCATGGACCACCATTTCACTGCTTCCCCAGTGTTCCTCCCAAAATTTAGTCAATTCAGGTAAATCGGAGGAGGTGAGATGGCGAAACTTCAAACCCGATCTTCCTCTTCCTCTGGCTCCGGTTGCCACACACGCTTGGCGCGGTCGATGAACAAGACGCCATTGATGTGATCAATTTCGTGCTGGAAGATGCGTGCTAGCCATCCATCTACTTTAAGCTTCATCGGTTTTCCGCGACGGTTAAGACCTTTGACCTGAAGTGCCTGATGTCGTTCCACTTCACCCATTAAACCAGGGATAGAAAGACAACCCTCCACGCCCATTACCATCTCTTCTGAAGCCTTTACGATTTCAGGATTAGCCATCACGAAAAGCTGTTTGGGCTTGGGCGGCTTGCTCTCGGCGTTCTCCGCCTCTTCATCTTCTTCCTCTTCAGCATATTCAATCACGATCAAACGCTCTGAGACGTTAACCTGCGGCGCAGCAAGGCCCACGCCTGGAGCATCACGCATCGTTTCGATCATGTCATCAATCAAGGTTTGTAAATTTTTATCAAATTTTGTGACCGGTTTAGCTTTGCGGCGCAATACAGGTTCCGGTAATTTGACAATTTGTCTTAAGGTCATGCTTCATTACCTCTATTAAGGAAAGTCCACCGATTTTACTCGGAAAATTCATCATCTGCGCTTTCTTCAGGATTTCCCATAAGATCTATGTCCTGTTCGGGCTGGGGAACTCCTGCCGCGAATTCCTCCTGGTTCTGATGATAGGATGCGATCCATGTTGCCATACGCTCACGGTCGCCCGCAGCGCTATCTTCAGCTTTCTTGGCAAGCCGGGCCACTCGGCGGCGGTTGATATCTGCCTGCACACCGGGGGGATCGAGCACATCTTGAAATGAGAGTTTCGTACCACCGACCGAGATAAAGACTGTGCCAAAGTTGAATAAATTGCCTAACACGCCTATGCGTTGATATTCTGTGCTGAGAATATTATCTAGTGGAGCAGAGCGACGTTCCTCTTTTCCGAACGGCTTTTTATCTATATCGACGATCTCATCAGGCGTGACCATGAAAATGTCATTCCTCCAATCCACGTACTCCCATACAAGCCAGAGAAAAAAGGGGAATATGAGCAAAGGTAAAGACAGCATGATCGTGTCAAGTGTGATACGGCCAGTAGTCATATCTATTTTGAAAAAGGTAAGCTCAGGAGAGCGTATCAAGATCACTGCACGGCTAAGCATAAATCCTAACAAAGCGGAGATAATCAAGGCAGGCTTCCAGGTTTGTTGGAATAAAACAAACCCATGCTTCCGATAGATGACTGTTCCGCTTTGCTCCACCCGCAGTTTGAATAAGTTAGAAAATGCAACCCAGAACATGGAATCTTTGTGTCGGTCTTTGTCCTCCACCACAAGCGGAGGAAGTTCATCCTGTGGTTTGTTCACTACAGGTAATCCCAGCTTTGAACGGATCGCATTCTTCATCACGTCCTTTTGAGCTTGTACGCCTCTGGCCTTTGCCCGCTCCCAGTACTCCCGGATCATATCCGCTGCCTGTACAGGGTGGTCTACATTGTCGAGTTCGATTTTCCCAACAAATGTACGGACGATTACATTTCCGTAATCAAGTCTCCGCCCGAGCATATCTGTTTCCACCCCTACGGAAAGGATAGAGCCAAGCGGTGCTTCCTGACGGCTATCATAAATGCCAACCACTTTTTCCAGCAATATTACGCGCTGATTGGTAACAATATAATAGTCATTGCCCCAGTCTATGACATTCCAAATGATCCATAGGATGATTCCGATTAAAATAATCACGCCTATCGCGATAGGCGTAATAGCGGCTGCTAGATATCCCCAAATAATCATAACAATAGGAATAACCAGAGTAAGCACAGGAACTATCAAGGCCTGATATAAAAGGATTTGATGTCGGCGGGCCATAAAATAGATAACCTCTTTCGGCCCTAGCCAGTTGAATTGCATCCGGCGCGCCAGTTGTCGGCTTTTGATTGCGACTAGAAAGTTGGGTTTGAGTTTTGGATATTCAGTCAGCAAATCATCGAAGTTCTTGAGCGAAAGGAACAATATTGTCGTGTCCTCAGCCGCGGTGATTGTAGCTGAGCGCTTGCGGTTTTCGAATAATGCCTCTTCGCCGAAATAATCTCCTGCAACAAGCGATGCAAGGAATTCCTTACCTTTCTCAGTAGTGCGGCTGATATTGACACGCCCACTGTAAATCATATAGAAACCATCTGGGTCTGCGCCGCGCTCGAAGATGACTTCATCCGGAACATACCCTCGTTCCTGAAGCTTGAGCGCAATCCCTGCGAGCTGACCCTCATCCATCCCACTGAAGAGGTGCATTTTATTCAAAAGGCTGACGCGTTGTGTAAGGTCTAGCACAATTTACCACTCATTGCATAAACTGATAAACTTTTCGGTAGAAATTACTCGTATTTAGTAATGTATGCGCTACTCCATGATTCTATCAAATTTCACGCACGATAGTGCAACCATATGCGGGCGATTCTGTCAGAGCTAGGGAATGCCCTTCGAGCAGAGCCTCAACCACCTCGTCCAGAAAGAAGCGAGTCACAGACCTTTGGCGAAAGCTAACGTCGTCCACTGCGCCGCGGTAGCGGAGGACTCCTTCCCGGTCAATCACAAAGACATGAGGAGTGGTCTGTGCATCGAACACATCTGCGATGATATGCTTTGCATCGATCAGGACCGCTGGCAGGCGCCGCGCTTTGGCAGCCTCACGCACCGCCTCAGCAGACTCGTTCACATTGGACGCAATCGACAGTAGCACCACCTCCTCGCACCATTGCGCGAACTTCGCCATCATGGCCTTGTCTGTACGCTCTGAGTGCGGACATTCGCACGACCAAAAGTTAATGATGACAATCTTGCCAAGATAGTCACTTAGGCGATGAATTTTGCCCTCCATATCAGGCAATTCAAAATCTGGTGCAAGTTGATTAATCTGTATGCTTAAGGTGGCGTCCATTTGGGTACCCACAATCAATCCAAAATCCCAACCCCGGCGAGTTTCTCAATCACACCTACCACTGCAGAGTTGTCCAATTCGCCCATGCCAAGCTCCATCATCTGCCGGTAAAATTTTGTATGTTCCTCAGCCGATGAAATCGGTACACCATATTCCTTTGCAGTATCCAAAATGATCTTCATGTCCTTCAATTGCATGTAAGCCTTGAAGCCAGGATTACGATTGCCGGTGAATAAGCGCGGCGGCTTGACGTCGAGAGTCCAGCACTGTGCCGCGCCGCCTTTGATCGCCTCGACAACCTTGCGCGGGTCTACACCTGCTTTCTTAGAGAAGACAAGCAATTCCCCCATTGCCACCATCTGTGCCGCGACCATAATCTGGTTCGCGGCCTTTGCTACTTGGCCTGCGCCCGAATCGCCAACGTGGGTGATTGCCTTGCCCATGGCTTGTAAAACGGGCATGGCTTTCTCCAACGCGGATGCATCGCCACCGACCATGATTGTAAGCGTGGCATTGCGCGCGCCAATATCACCACCGGAGACGGGCGCATCGAGGGCCAGCACATCTTTTTCTGCAAGCTTCTTTGCAATCATGCGTGCCGATGCAGGCTTGATGGATGAGTTATCTACAAAGATCAAACCTTGATGCGCGCCTTCGATAATCCCGTTTTCACCTAAGACAACCAGTTCCACGTCAGGTGTATCGGGTAAATTGGTAAAAATAATATCAACCTGCTCTGCCACTTCCTTAGGAGAATTCGCAGATTTTGCACCCTCTGCAACAAGATCGTCAACCGCGCCTCGTGAACGGTTGTGAACAACGACCGGGAATCCCGCTTTCAAGATGTTTTGCGCAATAGATTTCCCCATGAGACCAAGACCAATATATCCAACTTTGAGCATGAAAAGACTCCTTTTTACCAATAAGCATTGCGAAGGTTTTGATCCTTCGCAACGCTGACAAAGATTTATGGAAATTATAAACCCGACCCCCTCCCAAGCCTCCCCTAAATTCACTATGAGTCTCTGAATAATTGTCCTGGCTTTTTCTCGTGAATTTGGGGGCATTTACAGTGTGCTCACCTGCACTGCATCGTACGCAGTGCGGTGCAAGTGTCGCGAAGGTGCCCGAAGGGCGGTGGGGGCAAAAAAAACCTGCCTCTTGTTCAGAAGCAGGTTTTCGGTCAAGCATGAAGCGTTTACTTGAGTGCGTAGCTAAGGCTGACCGTGACGGAAACAGTCAATTGACCGGGTTGAATCGGGACGGCTACATCCGCTGCCGCACCTCCGCCACCACCTTTGCCTTCAAACATAGGATAGGGGGAAGCCTCGTTGAATTGGATGCTCTGGATATCACCGAGCGAAAGACCGGCGGCTCCAGCGAGTTCCGTTGCCTGTTTCTTGGCATCTTCAACAGCTTTTGCACGAGCTTCTTTTATGGCTTCGGTCTTATCGGCCACATCGAACTGAATGCTGTTGATGCTATTCGCACCTGCTTGAATCGCCGAGTCCAGCAAATCGCCAAGTCCTTCGAGATCACGCACAGTGACGTATACCGAGTTATCTACTGCATAACGTGTGCCGGACAAGGTGCCATCAGGCGCATATTGCTGGTTGGGCCAGATGCTGAAATTCGTGGTGCGAATATCCTTATCATCTATACCCGCAGTCTTGAGAGCGTTGATCACCGACGTAGTCTGTGTCTTATTTTGCTCTACAGCCTCAGCAGCAGTTGCGCTTTCCGTGTGCACACCAATATAGATGTAGGCAATATCTGGTGAAAGAAATGCCTCGCCGACACCATTCACATTCAACGTGCGGACGTTTTCAGGCGCAGCCTGATTGATGGTGGTCGGGCCGCAAGCACTCAGTAAAAGTGCCATCGCGAGGATTGCAATAAAAACAAATTTGGTATTCATGGTTATCTCCTTTGTCTTATAAAGTCAGATATTAGACGAGCCATTGCAAAAATTGTTCCCGAAGTTTTACTGAATTGCCACTTGAAATCTTCCATGGAACAATAGAAGCCATGTTTATCAGTAACTCACTTAGGCAGTTTACTGCGAAGGATGAAAATGGAATCCAAAGTCTTCGCGACACTTGCACCCTGTTCAGGCCGGGAGCCCGATGGGGCGAGACGGCCGCACTGCACCGTACGCCCCGCACCTTTCGTTGCGGGGCGTACGGTGCAGTGCAGGTGAGCACCCTGTAGGAGCCTGACTTTGGCGCCAACATCGGCCTGTCCCTTGGACTGTTGTTCCGCGGCCTGGCGGCCACGACCCCGGCCTGGCCGCCGGGACAGGCAGGCAAGACAGACTAGCCCACTTGTGCCTGCACCAGGGTAGGCAAAAAGTACCAAATATGGGGGGTAGGCTAGTATTGGACACTTGTATTTTCCCCGATTTCCTTGTACAATTCTTGTACATTTGTTCTAGTTATGCGCATCTTGCCACCTCGTATTCATAGAATGCCCACCCGCAATCCCGTACATTTCACTGAATCAAAATCGAAATGTGCCGGACAAGCGGTGGGTGATTGACAAAAAACAGTTATGCCAATAGACTTTCAGCAAATCTATGCTCGTATCAAAGAGATCGCCGCAGGGGCACAAGAAAGAAAACGGATTCTCGAAGAAAGACGCGCCTTAGCTCGAGAGTTGCTGAGCCTCCATGCAACAGACCTGGAATACCTTCAGTATAAAGTAGATGCCGCCAAATCGTTTGATGCAAACATTCGTTGTGCGGCACCGTTTAAAGAGTCACTCGCTTCCTTCATCCCGTTACCTGCCTCCGGTATAGACGCAACCGTCATCGTTGCAGACGGTTCCCAGATCAACCCTGACCGCCATGCAGCCGTCCAATTTTGTATTATCAATATAGGCGTGATCGTCATGCGGCTTAATTCCGGCCGCGCCCCGGAAGTGACCGTCGAAACCGAATTGCTTTTTGGAGATGACCTTCTGCCTAATGGCACCCCCATCACTGAAGGTATGGTTGCCCTGAAGCGCGATATCAGCGAGCGCGTAAAACTTGATGAACTTTCAAAAAATATAGATGGACAGGTTGTCACGCTAACGGATGGGCCAATTGAATTGTGGGGAGCAAAAGGCGACGATCCGCAAACCTATGCAAACTTTGTGGAAAAATATCTCGGCGTGCTCTCGCGCCTGCAAGAGCGTGGGGTGACTATCGCGGGTTATGTAGAAAAACCTAGTGCGGATCTGGTGGTGCACCTACTCGAAATTGCTACTGCCGATGACGAACAAATCCGAAAATTACGTGATTATCATCCCTTGCGCGGCGTGACCGATAGATGGCTTTATGGCGAACGCGAGCAACCCCTATTACCGCCTGGCCATCGCTCAGCCGTATTTGGGCTTCAATCTGGTTCAGAAAAGAAATACAAGGGCGCGCTCTCGCTGCACTTCTTCTATTTAAATGTTGGTACAGAAGGACATCCCTGGCCTGTACGTGTTGAAATTCCCAAATGGGTGGCAGACGATAAAAAGAAGCTGGATTTATTGCATTGTGTGATTGTCGAGCAATGCAGGACAATGGGAAGCAGGCCCTATCCTTATGTTCTGCATCGTGCCCATGAGACCGCGGTTGTGAGGCACGAAGAGAAAGAGCAAGTCGCACAACTCATATCACTGGAATTACGCCGAAGTAATGAAGAGGTTGGAGATACCTCGAACAAGAGTTCGGCGAAAAGCTTAAAAGTAAGAACGAAAAACAGATAATTGACTGGGCGAGGGGTTCTCGCCTTCCACCGTACGCAGTTATACATGACATGGGCAGCACGCTCTGCGAGCTGTCCTTACTATAACGGAGGCATGATGACTGAAATTGAAATTGGGCGTCTACTGCGTGCAGGGACAACAGGCTTTACTGCGGGATGCCGCGTCTCGCAATTTACCGTACCAGCCTTTGGCGAGCTTGTACGCGCGCCCTTGGGTGATTCTTATCAGGTTTATGGACTCATTTATGACATCCACATTGACGATGACGGGCTGGTGCGCCAACTGGTGACCTCGGAGAATATAAGCGATGAGGTGTTGAAGGATAACCGTGAGCGACGGATTGTGCCGGTGGAAATGTCTGTGCTGTCGGTGGGATATGAGCAGGATGGAAAGATCTATCATCTGCTCCCGCCCCGTCCGCCGCTCAGCCTGGATGTGATCTATCTATGCGATTCGAAGGATGTGGCACGGTTTACCTCTGCGGGACGATTCGGGTACTTCAGGCATATCCTTGGTGCAAGAGAATTGCCGATTGGAGAAGTGATTTCAGCACATCTCAGTCAGGCGAGCGAGGCTCATGGCAAGAATGGCATACAGTGGAAAGAAGCAGCAACGCATGAGCTGATCACTTCGCTCAGAGATGATTACTCGACGTTGATGTCTGTTCTTGGTGCGTTGAGCGATGTGAGCTATTAGTATAGAGCTCTCTCACACAGGACAGGAAGTTTTATATGTATACATCAACGCAGAGGGTTTTCCAACCAATACCGGCTGATGTTGAGCGCCTCGGAAAGGTCGTGCTGAATTCGGCATTTAAGGTTCATACTACTTTAGGCCCAGGTTTGCTTGAATCTGTTTATCGTGTTGCGATGAAGCATGTACTTGACAAAAATGGAGTAGCCGTTAGAACGGATGTCAAACTCCCGATTATGTTCGAAGGCGCGAAACTCGAATCTGGCTTGGAAATTGATATGCTGATTGAAAAATGCGTCATCGTAAAGATTAAGTCGGTTGAAAGGATGAGTCAACTGTATCAGGCACAAATGGTAACGTGCCTGCGACTGAGTCGGCTGCGTCTCGGTTTTCTGATTAATTTCAACGTTCCTTATCTAAAAGATGGGATCAAGCGCATCGTCGTTTAATTCTTATTGATTGTGAACATGGCAGATTTTTCATTTGTTCAAATTACTGATCATCATTTATTGGAGTCCGAGGAAGAATTGCGGGAGGGATTTTCGCCTGGGCACGCCTTGCGCATGGTAATGAAGCACATTGCGCAACACGTCGCCGATAAAGCGGATTTCATTATCTCGACGGGAGATCTGGTCGAGCCACCCACAGATAAAGCCTATCAATGCGCCATGCAATTACTCGGCATGCAAACACCAAGCTCTTGGCCTGGACCTCAAAAGGTCAACATCGAAGGTTTAATTGAGTATCCCTTGTATTACCTTCCTGGCAACCATGATGACCGTGAGTTACTCAGGCGCTATTTTTATCCAGATTCAAAGCCGCTGAGCTTATATAATTTCACATTTGTGCATAAAGACATTCAATTCATTTTCATGGATTGGGGCCCTGAATCAAA
>Ga0137374_10003853_pt1 | contig 17828 bp, 11 predicted proteins | sample SagtaG_20_FD_104811 | JGI IMG/M metagenome (GOLD analysis project Ga0137374, IMG submission 104811) | Vadose zone soil microbial communities from Sagehorn Ranch, Mendocino, California, USA - Sage1_R_100_16 metaG | ecosystem: Environmental > Terrestrial > Soil > Vadose zone | place: USA...
CAATTCCACTTTCAAACGCGCCTCTGCGCTCAGTCTCGGGCAGGCCGTTCGTGCCAAGCCAGTATTTCGCGCGCGCCAGCTTCCATGCCGCCTCGAAATCGCTCGCGTTGGTCGCGAGGCGCGAGGCCCAGATGGCGGCCGCGCGTGTCGCGCTCGCGACGTGCTCCCGGTCGCGATATAACGCGTCGGGATCAGCGGATTCGTTCTGCACGCGAGGCGTTGAGGAGGTGCTGCGAGATCCGTCAAGGAATGCGTTAGCGGAGGCGCACAGAGCACCAAACAGCGCGATATACAATATCGAGATGCAGGATCTCATCACGCGCCTGCTGGTGGAGCTCGGAGAAAATCCGGCGCGCGAAGGCCTCGTCCGGACCCCGAGGCGTGTCGAAACGGCGTTGCGATTTCTCACGAGCGGCTATCAGGCGGATATCGAGGAGATTCTGAACGGGGCGCTGTTCACCGTCGATTATAGCGAGATGGTGATTGTGCGCGATATCGACTTTTACAGTCTCTGCGAGCATCACCTGCTGCCGTTCTTCGGCAAGTGCCACGTCGCCTACATCCCCAATGGACGCGTCATTGGCTTGAGCAAGCTGCCGCGGCTCGTCGACATCTTTGCCCGGCGATTGCAGCTGCAGGAGCGGATGACAAACGAGATCGCCGAGACGATTCGGTCGAAGATCGATCCGCTGGGCGTCGCCGTCGTGTGCGAAGGCACGCATCTCTGTATGGCCATGCGCGGCGTCGCGAAGCAGAATTCCTACACGATTACTTCCGCGATGCTCGGCGTATTCCGCGATCACGCGCGCACGCGCATGGAATTTCTCGAGCTCCTCAAACACAAAAGCCCCGACATTGGCATGGCCATCAACGCCATGACACCCGCAGGGGTGTCGTGTCTGGATGAAGAGTAGACGCCTTGGTCTGGTAGCGCAGGTTGGTCTGGTAGGACGGGTGTCTAAGATGGCACTCTTGGAAGATTGCGTATTCTCCTACCTGACTGACCCGACCGACCTGACCCACCTGACCTACCTGACCCACTAACGACGCGTGCGCTACACTGAAAAATATGCGGCTGCATCGGATGGCGCTCCTCCTCGCATTCATGGCGACTGCGTCTGCCTCGCCAACCGCGCAGTCGCGCCGGGCGCCGCCTCGCAAGGCACCGGCGCCGCTTCCAGCTCTCACGCATGCCGCCGTGGAACTGCAGTGCCCCTCTGAGCTCGGCATCGGCATGCGGACAGGCCGCCGCTTCTGCGACGTGCTGACCGGCCGCGAGCCGCAGGGCGGCGTGCTCGTCAGAATTCCACCGCATCGCGGTCCTGTGACGCTGTCGTTCGACCTTCACAATCGTCACACCTATTCGGACGAACTCATCAAGAACAAAACGGCATTTCGCGATTACACCGCCACCATCGGCGTGCTCACGATGGACAACACCTTGATCGAGAGGGCGGTGATTCAAAGCCAGTTCAGAGTAGCGAGCGATCTGTTCGACCGGCTCGGTGGCGGCGCCGGACCGGGCGGTATGAAAGCCGTGGCCCCGACCGGCTCCGAATCGATTACGATCCAGCTGCCCGAAGACGTCGGCGAGCAGGTGAGCCTGCTCGGAGAAAAGCTCCGCGTCGTGCGCGCCGACGGAGGAGTGGATAATTTCGTCGCGCCGGGACGGCCCATCGCGGCCGTCAGCAACGTCACGCTCGAATATCGACCGGGACCACCGCCGAAGAAGGCCGTTCCGAAGAAGCCGGACAGATTCCTGATGGACGCGGCCACCTCGCGTTCGATCCGCGATTCTCAGACGGCCCTCTCCTGATGGCCGACTCCTCGGAACTGCTGTCGATCATCGTTCCCGTTTACAACGAAGAAGCAACGGTCCGAAGCGTCCTCGAGCGGCTGCTCTCGATTGAGCTGCCCGTTCCTCGCGAAATCCTCGTGGTGAACGACGGATCGACCGACGGCACGCGCGCCGTGCTGGACGCCATGCGCCCCGTGCCGGGAACGCTGCGCATCTTGCACGCAGCAGTCAACGGCGGCAAAGGCCGTGCGATTCGCACCGGATTCGAGCAGGCCGAGGGCACAATTGTCGCGATTCAGGATGCGGATCTCGAGCTCGATCCGGCGCAGCTCGGCGCTCTGGTGGCGCCGATTCTCGCCGGCGAGACGTCCGTAGTCTATGGCTCTCGCTTTCTCTGCGGCTCGCCGGCCGCGCCTCGGCTCACGATATTCGCCAACAAGACGTTGACCGCGTTTACGAACCTGTTGTACGGCTCGCGCATCACCGACATGGAGACCTGCTACAAGATTCTTCGCGCCGACCTCGCGCGTTCCTTGAAGCTCGAGGCGAACCGGTTCGATATCGAGCCTGAAATCACGGCAAAAGTGCTTCGCCGCGGTCTGACGATCATCGAGCGTCCCGTTCGCTTCGAGCCGCGCAGCCGCGCGCAGGGGAAGAAGATTGGCTGGCGCGACGGGCTGCGCGCCCTCCAGGTCCTGGTGCGGTATCGTTTCGGCCGATCATGACCCCACGTACGGGCCACAGAGACACAGAGTCACCGAGTAAAAACTCGGATCTAAGCCATCACATCACTTGGGTGCGCCGCGGCGCGCCGCGGCGGGATTCTCGGATTCGTGCACTAAACGGCAGCTGTCCGACAGGCTCCTAATGATTAAACAAATGACTTCTGGCCTTGGTATTGCAGTTTGCGCGGATTCTTCCTATTGGAGACGGAGCCGTCGATCTCGCTTCGATAATCGGCAAATCAGTCGCGAACCTGCTATTTACGATTACCAATAATTCCTCTGTGTCTCGGTGTCTCCGTGGCCTCCTGCCGCGCGCGATCGCGCTCGTCGTGGCGCTTGCGCTGTTCGGGTTTGCGATCGTACGCGGCACGTGGGCGGCCGGCGGCTCTGATTCCTCCTGCTACGCGCTGATGGCCGATGCGCTGGCGCACGGAACCATACAGCCGTCGCTTCCGTTCGACTCGGCTCCTCCGTGGCCGAACGCCGCGCTGACGTTGACGCCGGCTGGATTTTTCCCGTCTCCAGCTCGAGAGAGCGCCGCGTCGCCCGTGTGCGCGCCTGGCTTTGCGCTCGTGATGGTGCCGCTCCGCTGGGCATTCGGCCGGGGCGGAATCTTTCTGGCGACGCCGCTGGCAGCTGTGTGTCTCGTCTGGAGTGCCTTTGTCCTCGCGCGGCGGCTTGCGGGAGATGCGGCCGCCGCGTTAGCGGCGGCGGCCGTTGCGAGCTCGCCAATCGTTCTGTTTCAAGCGGCCCAACCGATGAACGATATGGCGACAGCTGCGGCGTGGACGGCGGTGATTGCTTCTGCGACGCTGGATGAGCGGCGCGCCGCGAACGTCATGGGCGCGATGACCGGGCTTGCGTTGTTGATACGTCCAAACCTGGCTCCTGTCGCCCTGGTGGTCGCGTTGTGGGTTGCCGTGCGAGGAGCGCGTGCGACCGCCGTGCGAAGGCTCGTTCGATTTGTTGCCGCTGCGTTGCCATTCGTGATTGTCACGGCGGCCTTCAACACGGTCTTGTATGGAAGCCCGCTCAGGCTCGGTTATGGAAACGCTGCGGACTTCTTCAGCGTTCGATTCGTCACCACCAATCTCGCGCATTACGGCCGCGCGTTGGTCGAAACACAAACGCCCGTTCTGTTGCTCGCATTGGCCGCGCCATTGCTCGTTCGGCGGTCCGCACGATCCATTGTGTGGCTCGCGTTTGGCGTGGCCGCCACGACCGCGGTGGTGTATCTGCTCTATCGCCCGTTCGAAGAATGGTGGTATTTGCGCTTTCTGTTGCCGGCCATCGTGCCGGCGCTGGCGCTCGCAGCTGCTTCCGCAGCATTGCTCCTGCGCAGTCCGGTCTTGATTGGCGTCGTCGGTGTTCTGCTCGTGGCATTTGGCATCCGTGTCGCCGTGACGCGGCAGGCATTCGATCTTCATCGACTGGAGGCACGTTTCAGAGATACCGGCGAGTACGTACGCGACAAGCTTCCCTCGAACGCAGTCTTTTTTACGGTCTGGGAAAGCGGCACACTCCGGTTTCACGCCGATCGGAGCGCTGTCCTGTGGGACTCGTTGGAACCTCGGTCGCTCGACGTGGCGACGGCGTGGCTGCGCCAGCGCGGTCTCGAGCCGTACATCCTGCTGGAGCGCTGGGAGGAGCCCGCGTTTCGGCAGCGGTTTGCCGCCGTGTCACCACTTGGCATGTTGGACTGGCCTCCTCGCGTCGAGATCGATCGACAGGTGAGGATTTACGCGCCGGCCGATCGCGACGCGTATCTGGCAGGGAGGCCTGTGCCGACGGAGTACGTGTGGCCCGCCGGGAACTTTCGTCCCAGATAGCCACGTCCGGCTGTCGTGGCGACTTGCGGCTGCGGCAAGAATACATCCGCGGATTGTGCGGATTAGGCGGATTCACGCGGATTAGTGTTCAGGCGAGTCGCCGCCGAATGCTTTCACCGCGATGGCGACTGCGCCGGAACGACTGCCACTGCGCGCGATTGCGGCTCGGCCGCGGCCTGCGGCCGCGGTGCTGATCTGAGAACCCCACGATCACAACGCCCCTGCGATTCAAGTGGGCATTGTGATCGCGGGGTTCTCAGATCAGCGAGCGCCGGTCGAAGACCGGCGTGTCCGAGCCGCCCACGTTGCGCGAACGCAATCCGCGGATGTCTTGCTGCGCGGCGCTGTTGCTGTCGATCGGTGATACCCTCGCGCTCGATGCGACGCTCTCTTCTCGTCCTCATCTCGGCGCTGGCGATGCTGAGCGCGGGCGTCCGCGGTCAGACAAACAACGGGTCGAATCAGTGGCCCGCGTACGCGGGCGACGCGGCATCGACGCACTACTCCACGCTGCGACAGATCAACCGCGCGAACGTCTCGACGCTCGCCATTGCGTGGACGTGGGAGCCACGCGAAGCCGCGCTGAAGGAATTCGGCACACAGCCGGGAACGTTTCAAAACACACCGCTGATGATCGACGACGTGCTCTATGTGAGCACGCCGTATAACCGGGTCGTCGCGCTCGATCCGAAATCGGGTCGCGAGATCTGGCGATACGACCCGGAACCGTTCAAGGAAGGCCAGCCGCCGAACGGCACCGGATTCGTGCATCGCGGTGTCGCCGCATGGCGCGACGAAGCGGGCAATCTGCGCATCTTCATGAACAGCCGCTACCGTTTGATCTCGCTCGATGGGCGGAGCGGCCAGCCCGTCGCTGCGTTCGGCAACAAGGGCATCGTCGATCTGACAAAGGGACTTTCCTGGGAGGTCAACCCGCGCCATTACACGAACACGTCGCCGCCCGTCGTCTACAAGAATCTGGTGATTCTCGGGAACGGCGTGGGCGATCGACTCACCTATCGAAACGATCCGCCGGGCGATATCCGCGCGTTCGACGCGCATACGGGAAAAATCGTGTGGACGTTCAGACCGTTGCCGCAGCCCGGCGAGTTCGGCCACGACACCTGGGGTGGCGACGCGTGGCGCTTCACCGGCCACACCAACGTGTGGGCGCCGATGTCGCTCGACGACACGCGTGGGCTCCTCTATCTGCCGCTCAGCACCCCGAGCAACGACTATTACGGTGCGAGGAGACCGGGCGCGAATCTCTTCGCCGAGTCCCTCGTGTGTCTTGACGCCGCGACGGGCTTGCGGAAGTGGCACTTCCAGATCGTGCACCACGGTTTGTGGGACTACGATCTGGCATCGCCACCGACGCTCGCTCCGATCGCAGTGGGCGGCAAACGCATCGACGCCGTCGTGCAGCTGACCAAACAGGGCTTCGCGTTCGTGTTCGATCGCGTGACCGGCGAGCCCGTGTGGCCAATCGAAGAACGGCCTGTCCCGAAGAGCGACGTGAGCGGAGAACAGTCGTGGCCGACGCAGCCCTTTCCGACGAAACCGCCCACGCTCAGCGAGCAGGGCGTGACGCTCGATGACGCGTTCGATCTGACGCCGGCGTTGCGCGATGCCGCACGCGCAGAGCTATCGAAGTACCGCCTTGGGCCGCTCTATACGCCGCCATCGCTGCAGGGCACAGTGATGCGACCGGGCGTCATCGGCGGGGCAAACTGGGGCGGTGGCGCGTACGATCCGGAGAGCGGCTTCCTGTTCGTGAAAACCACGTCGAATAACGCCGCAATCCTGAAACTCGCCGCACCTGACAAATCGCCCGCGAATCCGCGGGCGGACGAAGTCGATGCCGATCTGATTAACCGCGCACCCAACGCGACCTTCATGAATGGTCTGCCACTGCTCAAACCACCGTACGGACACTTGACGGCCATCGATCTCAATCGCGGCGAGATTGCCTGGCGCGTGCCGATAGGCGACACCTCCTCACTTCGCTCACACCCGGCACTGAAGGACGTGGCGCTGCCGAACAAGCTTGGCGCGGCCGGCGCACCCGGCGCCATTGTGACCGCCGGAGGACTGGTGTTTGTCGGCGGCGGCGATGTGGCGCTGAACGCGGTCGATGCCATGACTGGCGAAACCCTGTGGCGCTTTCCGTTCGACACGCGCACCACTGCGACGCCAATGACCTATAGCAGCGCCGGAAAGCAGTACGTGGCGATCGCGATCGGACAGGCGGAGACGGCGAAATTGGTTGCGTTCACTCTACCGTGAAGACGAACGACGTACGAAGCCACAGAGTCTCAGAGTCACAGAGAATTTTTTGTGCGAAGCCTTAAAGACACGGTTCTTGTCAGCCTGAAGTCACGGCGGACCCAAACGAAGTGATCGACTTTTTCTGACTCTGAGTCTCTGTGCCTCTGTGGCTACGTCCGTGTCTGTCGCTCCATCGCTGTCCGTACAGCAGCAATCGGCAGATCTCTTTCCCGCGCCCACTGCTCCCACTCCGCGGCCGTGCGGGTCGAAACGATGTCGCTGAGATCGGTGTCGAGCGCGAGCTCGAGGGACGCGTAGAGCCGCTGGCGGAAGCGTGGCTCCAGGGCCGCGACGGCCACGGCTCCTTCGCGTGCGCGATAGATTCGATACGCAGCGAAGCCGCCACCCAGGTGTCCGCCAGGAGCTGTCAGACCGTGCACGAGCGGGGCGGCGAGTGGCGCCAGGCTGTCGTACAGTCCCACGGTCGCGCGTGCACCTCGTGGCTGTCGAAGCAGCAGCAACACTCCCGCGAACGCGCGCTCCGCGCCCAGTACGTCGGCAAAGAGACTGATGGGCATCGATTCGCCCAGCAGCCCTGCGCGCGCTTGATACGTCAGATCGTGACCGGGAGTCTCCGGGTGCGCGAGCTCGCCAACGACGTTGAGCCACCAGAGATGCTCGACCGATGAATCGTCTAACCCCAGTCGCGCCAGCGATGCCGGACGCTGGCTGCTGACGAAGACATCTGCGTCGGCGAGCAGCGCACGCATGGCCCGGCTGCCTTCCGTTGTTTTGAGATCGAGCTGTTCGATGCTGACGTCCTCGTGCAGTTCGTCGTACCACGCGCGACAGATTGCTGCCAGTGGATCCCCGGTGGGTGGTTCAACCTTCACGACGCGGGCGCCTTCGGAGCGAAGCCGCGCGACGGCGAGAGGGCCGGGGACATTCAGCGCGATACTCACCACACGAACACCTTCCAGTGGACGCGCGCGTTCCTGATCCATGTGAGTGGACGGCTGGCAGCCGGCGTGAAGGTGAGCTTCTGAGATGTGGCGATGTGGTGATTTGATGATGTGGCGATGTGAGGATCGCCACATCACCACATGTCAGTTTACCGTGACAGGTTCCTTCTTCTTCGAGAGTCCCTGAATCTGAATGACCGGTCCCTGCGGCGCTTCTTTCAGGACGTGCTGACGATAGAGGCGTTCCATTTCCGCATGCCGCCGCGCGTCGTCTGCTGTCGCCTGTTTTTGCTCTTGCCGCGCCTTGAGTTTCTCCTCGCGCGCGTTTTTCGCGATGCCGCGCTCGTCGAGGTCAGTCTGCGCGCCCGCCGCGACTGCGACCGGATTCAGCCTGAGTGAGTGCTCCGTCGAGTTGAGCGGCACGCTCTTGTTGCCCGCAAAGATCTCGTGACGGCCATGCTCCTCGTACCACTTGGTGAGCGTGGCGGTCATGTGCATCTTCTCGATGATGTTGCGCCAGCCGATGCCCGTGTTGTACGCGCAGAATGAGATTTCGCCCTGCTGCGTCGCATACGGGATGATGCACATCTCGGTGCGGCGGAAATCGTAGTTGAAGAGATCCTGGAACCACATGCCGGCGATGAACAGGAAGTTCCACCGATCCGCACGCCGCTTCTCGATATCGGCCATCGTCCGATCGCCCTGGACTTTGCCGTAGGCGCCCGACTGCGCCTTTTTCGTGGCACCGAACGTCTTGTCGAACTTCTTCAAGAGGTCGAGCAGCTTGAAATGGGTGGGCGCCTTGAACGGATCGTAGTTTCGGACGAGCGCGAGCGCCATGCCGAACACGGAGAGCTTCTTCCCGCGCGCGGCATCGTTCACTTCCGCGATGTCTTTCGCGAGCTGATCGAGATGCAGAAACGCCGTGACCGGCACCGCCTCCTTCGTTTCCTTGTCGATCATGACGGCCATGCCGATGCCGCAGTTGGGATGGCAGCCGCACGAAAGCTGGCCCCACTGCGTCTCGGGACCGTGCACGAGATCTGCCCAATCGGTGAAGGTCGACATGAAGGAAATCGGGAACCAGTCGCGGACGGGTTCGCCCAATCCGGTCTGGTTTTTCACGTCGTGCGCCAGATGCGAGAGCGTGTAGCGCTGCGCGGCGCGACGTTCGGGTGTGACTTCCTCGTCGCGGCCCGTGAACGACACCGGCTGGAACGACAGAAAATTGATCTTCTTCGGATTGTCGAGCGCGAACTCGATCACACGGCCCACTTGCTCGTTGTTGACGCCGTTGACGATGGTAATCACCGGCACGATGTCGACGCCCGCGCTGTGCAGGTTTTCAATGGCGCGCAGCTTGACGTCGAAAAGGTTACCGACGCGCCGGTGCGAGTTCGCAGCATTGCCGATGCCATCGAACTGCAGGTAGGCATACCGCAGGCCGGCTTCCGCTGCGGCTCGGGCGAAATCCACGCTCTTCGCGAATTCGATGCCGTTGGTTGCGGCCTGTACCGAGTTGTAGCCCACTTTCCGCGCGTAGCGCACCGCGTCCAGAAAGTACGGCGATAACGTCGGCTCGCCGCCTGAGAACTGCACCGACATCTGCCGCCGCGGCTTGATCGTGATGGCGTTGTCGAGCACTGTCTTGATGTCTTCCCACGAGAGCTCGTGGACGAAGCCCACCTGGTTCGCGTCCATGAAGCAGGGATCGCACATCATGTTGCAGCGATTGGTGAGGTCCACGGTCAACACAGAGCCGCGGCCGTACTTCACCGTGCTGCTGCCGTGGTTGTGGAGCTTCTCGTCGTTGTGGGCGCGGATGTCACGCCCGGGAAAGACCTCTTCGAGGTGCTTGAAGAAAGCGGGATCCATGGCCATCGTGTCTTCGAAATGCCCGTGGATGGGGCAATCCTTGACCATGACAATCTTTCCGTCTTTCTCGAGAATCGTGGCCTTGATCTCGCCGACCTTTTCATTCAGGAGCGATTCGACCGGCTTGGTGCCGTCGAGAATCGCCTGTCGCGCCTGACGGACGCAGACCGGGCAGAGCGAGTCGGTTTCGCGCGGCCAGCCGAGCGGCGGCTTCGTTTTCTGATACGACTTCAGGAGCGGTTTATCCGACCATTTCGGCGTGAATGCCGGATTCTGGTGGACACGATTGATCCGCGAGAACACCTGCCAGGCGCCTTCGGCGGCGACGGCCAGTCCTTTCTCTACGTACTTGATCGGTGCGTGCATGTATGGTCGCTCCCTTTGGGTCTGGTCGGGTCGGTCGGGTCGGTCAGGTTGGTCGCGTCGGGAGATTACGCGGGATGACCACGTGATCGCCCACAACCCTACCCGGCCCACCAGACTGACCTGCCCAACTTGCCCCCCGATTCTACGCACGTTTCTGCAGATTTCGGCCTGAACTCGCGCGAAGTGGCACGAAGCGGCAGCGAGCTGGCGCGCGGCGCGCACCAGCGGGCATACACGACCAGAACGGTCGCCATTGCGGCCACGATGCGTCAGGGTTGAAGATGCTCGTCGCGGAGACTCACGCCATGCGCGGTTTGCTTTTCGTCCTGCTGGTCGGCGTCTCGTTTGCCGCCGGCATCCAGCCACGTCCTTCACCAGTCCGAGAACCCCTGGCGCTCACCAACGCCAACGTCGTGAACGTGAGCGACGGCACCGTTCAGCGCAACATGACGATCGTCCTGCGCGACGGCCGGATTGCGTCAGTGTCTGCAGCGGCGGCGCCCGCCGGCATGAAGGTGCTCGATGTGCGTGGCCGGTACGTGATGCCTGGATTGATCGATGCGCACGTGCACATCGCAAACCTGCGCGCGCTTCGGACCGCGCTCGAAAGCGGCGTCACGACCGTTCGAAGTGCCGGCGTGTCGAGCTATGTCGACGTCGGCATGCGCGAGCTCGTCAAGCAGGGTGCGGTTGTCGGCCCCGATGTACTCGCCGCCGGATATCACGTCCGCCCGACACTTGCGGAGGAAGCGTACTTCGACACACCGTCGTTGGCGGATTTGATGCGAACCGGAATCACGACGACCGACGCCATGCGGCGTGTCGTGCAAGCCAATCTGTCACATGGGGTCGATTGGATCAAAGTGCTCGCCACCGAGCGCGCCGGCACACCGGACACCGATCCTCGCAAACAGGTCTACAGCGAGGCCGAATTGCGGGCGATTGTGCAGGAGGCCGCGTCGAAGAATATTCCGGTTGAAGCGCATGCGCATGGAGCTGAAGGCGCAATCGCGGCCGTCCAGGCAGGCGTCCGAAGTATCGAGCACGGCACCTATCTCTCGGACGACGCGCTCCAACTGATGGCGAAGCAGGGCACATTTTTCGATCCGACCATGGAAGCCGTGAAAGATGTGGCGGATGTGGGCGGAGATTACGACAATCGCGACTTGCAGCTCCGCGGACAGCACATGCTGCCGCGTTTGAAGGAAACCATCGGCCGCGCGAACAAGATCGGCGTGAAGATCGTGACCGGATCGGACACCGGGTACGGTCCCGCGAGCGTTGGCCGAGTCTCGAAAGAGATTGCGAATCTCGTCGAATCGGGACTGACGCCGCTCGCGGCGCTGCGTGCTGCGACAATCACGAACGCCGAGATGCTGCATCTTGAAAAGCAGGTGGGACAGATCGCCGCGGGCTTTGAAGCGGACGTCGTCGTCGTTGAGCGAAACCCGCTGGAACAGGTCATCACGCTGCAGGATCCGTTGCTCGTGATCAGCAACGGGCGCGTCGGACTCGACCGGCTCAATTTCGCACGACCGCAATCGACCACTTCGACCCAACAGCGATGACCGAATAGCGTAGTGGCGGGCCTTCAGGCCCGCCGATGCTGGCGCGGCTTGGTCCGCCACTGCCGTGTGAAGGAGACTCATCATGAAGCGCCGAATCGTGACCATTCTCGTTTGCATCTGTACGTTCGCGTTGCCCTTCGACTCACATGCGCTCGCTCAGGGCAGGCCCGTTGCCGTTGCTGAGCAGCATGAGGGTCACGGTCCGATGGCTCCGGACCAGATCGGCAGCGCGTCGGTGAAGTTCGACACGTCCTGCGCGCCTGCCGTCAAAGACGATTTCAACAAGGCCGTCGCTCTCCTGCACTCGTTCTGGTTCGCGGAAGGAACGAAGATGTTTCAGAGCATTGCGGATCGCGATCCCGGCTGCGCGATGGCGCATTGGGGCATGGCGATGACGCAGTGGGGCAATCCGTTCGGCGGACTGCGCACGGCGCAAGTCGTCGAGCGCGGCAAAGCCATCGTGGAGAAGGCGCAAAGCACCGGATCTCCAACGCCGCGCGAGAAGGCCCTCATTGACGCGGTGGCCATTCTCTACAGCAGCACGGACGCCGGCACGCAGCGCGAGCGCGTCGTCGCCTACGAGGCGGCGATGAAGAAGGTGTCCGACGAGAATCCCAACGACAACGAAGTGAAGATTTTCTATGCGCTCTCGGTCGCGCAGTCAGCGACGCCGACGGACAAGACCTACGCCAAGAACCTGCAGGCCGCGGCGATCCTCGAGCCGCTCTTCGAGAAGATGCCGGCGCATCCCGGACTCGCTCACTACATCATTCATGCGTACGACGTGCCGCCGCTGGCCGAACGCGCCCTTCCTGCGGCGCGTAAGTACGCCTCGCTCGCACCGGCGATTCCGCACGCACTGCACATGCCGGCGCACACGTTCACTCGCGTCGGGCTCTGGAAGGAGTCCATCGAAACGAACAAGCGCTCCGCAGCCGAAGCGAAGAAGACGGGCGGCGCCGGAGAAGCGCTGCACGCGATGGACTACGAGACCTACGCGTTCCTTCAGACGGCGCAGGACAAGTCGGCAAAGGCGCTCGTCGACGAAGTGCAAGCGCTCGTCGACGCGCCGCCGACCGCGGGCATGTCGGCGGGCGGAAATTCGTTCGCCATTGCGTCCATTCCCGCGCGGTACGCGCTCGAGCGCGCTGACTGGGCGCTCGCGACAACCCTCGCGCCGAGGCCAGCTCAGGGCACGCCCTACACGGAAGCCATCACGCATTTCGCGCGGGCGCTTGGCGCCGCGCGCAGCGGCAATCCCGCTGCTGCTCAGGCCGATATCGACAAGCTCGCCGAAATCCAGAAGCGCGAGGTCGAAATGAAAGACGTCTATTGGGCCGAGCAGGTCGACATTCAGCGGCGCGTGGCGCTCGCCTGGCAAACCTTTGCCGCAGGCAAGAAGGACGAGGGCATCCTGCAACTGCGCGCCGCGGCTGACGCGGAAGACGCCACCGACAAGGCGGCAGTCACGCCCGGGCCGCTTGCGCCAGCGCGGGAACTGCTCGGCGACATGCTGCTCGACGCCGGCAAGCCGAAAGAGGCGGTCGTGGCGTACGAAGCGACCATGAAGAAAGAACCGAATCGCTTCAGAGGCATTTACGGCGGCGCGCGCGCGGCGGAAGCGGCAGGCGACAAGACGAAAGCGACGGCGTATTACAAGAAGCTGCTCGAAGTGGCAGCCGACGCCGACACGGCGCGCCCGGAGCTGCAGCACGCGAAGAAGTACGTAGCCGCGGCGGGTTCAGTGCATTGACAGACAGGGGCGACGCACGCGTCGCCCCTACCCGTTCATTTCACCCCTTCGAGATATTTCATCCACGCCTGCGTCAGGTTCTGCATGGTGCCGCCGGCCGCCGCGTACGCTTTGGCCCACGTTTGTGCACGCGTCCGATCCGCCGCCAGCGTGTCGGCGTTCGCGCCATTGGCATGCACGGCATATGTCGAGTAAATGGCTGCGAGCAATGCCGCTTGATCGCTCGCGTGAGCATCGAGATGTTTCGTGAGCAGCGGAAGCGCATCGGGCGCGCGATTGCCGACGATGTAGGCCATCGCGAGTGCGCGCGCGGCTTCGGGGTCGCCGGCTTTGACGGCTTTTTCGAGTGACTCAATCGCGAGACCTGCATCACCGGCCTGCAGCCAGTTGATCGCGGCCAGCCGCGCGATGGGCGCGGAACCGGTGACCTCCGGCGGAACACTCGAGAGAAGGCTCGCGGCTTCCCGATGCTTGTTCGCGAGCGACAGAATCGATCCCAGATACATTCGGACTGGCGCAAAGGTCGGCGCCTGCTGCATCACCAGCTGGAACTGCTGTGCCGCGCGATCGACTTGTCCTTGCGCGAAGAAATCAATCCCGCGGAGAAACGCGGCGAGGACCTGATCGCCGCTTTCAAGTGCGGCGAGCGCCGCCGGACCAAACTTGCCGGAGCGCGCGGTCTGAATCGCCGTCTTGGCCGCGGCGGCGGGGCGCGCTTGTTCGGTCGCAGCAAGGACCGCCGTCATGACATCGGGCGCCAGCAGCGACTTGCGTTCGATGCTTGGAAAGTCCGACAGGATGGCCTCCGCAATTTCGAGCGGCAGCGCCGTCGGCGTGTACGCGCCAGGGACTGCGGCTGTCGCCGTTCCTTTGCCGCCGACCACACGAAACGGACGGATGAAGTGACCTTGTGTCTTGCCGCCTTGCACGAGGCTCGCGCGCGCGAAATAGCGCCCCGGCGGCAGCGCCGCGGTGCTGAGCATTGCCTGGATTGAACCGATCTCGGTCGACGATCCCTTGGCGACGCGCATCGGAGCGCTCGCGATGGGCTTTTCGGTTTCTCCTGCGAGCACTTCGAGCGTCGCCTGAAGCCCATCGAACAACTGCGGCGTCCCTGCGTAAACTTCCATCATCGCCAGAAGTCGGCCGTTGGCCACCTGCGGCTCGATTGCCGGCACAACAGCGGTGTTGCCATCGGGCGCCTGACCGATCAGCAGATCCCCAAGCGTGAGGCCGGGCCCGTTCATCTGCCAGGCGTCGAGTTTCCGCTCGACCGAGCCCATGCGGCCTTCGCTGTCGGCCGCGGCAAAGCGCAAGAGGTACGACCCGGGCTCGATCGGAACCGCGCCAGTGAAAGTAGCCACGCCGGGATCGAACTCGTTGGCCGAAAGCGTTTTCTTTTCGACCGAGCTCGCCACAACCTTGTTGTCGCGATCCACCAGCACTAATCCCGTCGTGTACTCGAGCGGCTGCGTCGGGCTTCGCTCGATCTCGGCGGTGACCAGCAGCCGCACCCGCCCGCTGCCGGGCTCCTTGTACGTCCAGGTCGCCAGCCGCATCGGCATGTCGTTCATCGTCAGCGGCGCGCGCAGCGCGCGACTGACGGCGTCGGCGGGCGAGCTGGAAGCCGGTGACGTCGGGGCGAGAAATCCGCGACGGGAATAGACCGTGGCGCCGCGGCGCGCAATCTTCACGTTGATTCGATGGCGGCGGCCATCGCGATCGCCGGGCCGCGCTTCGACCGCGATGAGGTAGTAGCCGGAGAGAGCTCGAGTCACGCGCGTGAAGGCCTGGTCGCCGGTGGTGTAAATGCGATGCAGCGCGCCACGCGCGGAGCCGGCGAGCGCTTCGAGTCCGCGCACTTGCAGGTCGCGATCTTCGCGCGGCGTCGTGGGACGCTGGCTTTCGGCGACGTCGACGCTCGGAATATCGAGCAGCATCACGTCGAGGCTTGCGCGCACGTCGGCCGCAACTCCGGCGAGATCTTCGACGTCGGTGTAGAGGCCCTCCAGGACCAACCCTTCGGAAATCAGGATCACGGATTTCGGTCCTTCGATGCGCGCCAGGCTCTTCAGAATGTCGCGGATCGTGCGGAGCGAGTTCTGCGTCTGCGTCCGTTGCTGGTTGACGATCTCGCTGCATTCCTGCTCGACCTCGAGCTCACACTGGGTCGCCGCCGCCGGATTCAGCAGCACAGAGGCGCACTCGCGAAGAATCATGTTCTGTGTCATGAGGACATCGCTGTGCTCGACCGATGCGATAGCTTCACTGAGGCTGATGTTGAATCGGCCCCTGTACTTCGACATCGTGCCGACGGTTGCAAGCAGTCCCTCGCGAATCTTCTCGTGCTCAGTCGTGAAGTCGACGAGCGGACCGGGGCCTGGCACGCCGACCAGCGCCACGCGGTCGTTCGGATCGAGCTCGTCGACGAACTTCGCCGCGCTCCGCATCATCTGCCGGCCCTGGCCCGCCCGGATGTTTCCCTGATCGACGACGAGCAGGATGATGCGGCCGGGCGATACGCTTCGCGTATTCGTCGAGAAGAAGGCTTCGTCGGGTTCCGCACGCGGCGCTGGTGCCCGTCGCGCGCCGACGGGCACCGGCGTGTCGTCGACGAGCTTGATGTATTCGGCCGAGACGATAGGCCGCTGGCTGCCGTCGACTTCAATAGTGAACTCCTGCGGCTTCAGGTCTTTGATCTGGCGCCCTTCGTTGTCGAGGACGGTGGCGTCAACCGTGAGCAACTCGACGCCGCCGCGGAACACGGGCGGCTGCTGCGGCGGCTGCTGTGGAGGCGACTGTTGCGTCTGGGCCGCAGCGGACGCGGTCAGAAATGCGGCGGCCATGACGATAACGGTGACGCGCATACACGACACTCCCTCTGAACCGCTTATTATCATCGAGAGCGATGCCGCTTCACGACGTGATCATCGTCGGCGCCGGGCCTTCCGGCCTCGCGACCGCAATTGCTCTCAAGCAGCGTGGGATCGATTACCTCGTGATCGAGAAGGGCACTCTCGTCGAGACCATCCGCCGCTTTCCGATCAACATGGTGTTCTTTACCACGCCCGAGCTCATGGAAATCGGCGGTATGCCGCTGACGACGCCCTATGAGAAACCGACGCGGCAGGAGGCGCTGCAGTACTACCGGAAAGTCACTGACGCCTTCCAGCTGCAGGTCGCGCTGCACGAGAACGTTCTCGCGGTGCTGCGCGACGAGGATGAGTTTTGCGTCGAGACGCAGCCGGAGCGTGGCTCGAGGCGAGCGCTCCAAACGCGCGCTGTCGTCCTCGCGATGGGCTACTACGACCGTCCGAACCTGCTGGGTGTCCCCGGAGAAGACCTGCCTCACGTGCGCCACTACTACGACGAGGCACACAACTACTATCGCAAACGCGTCGTTATTGTGGGCGGCAAGAATTCAGCCGTGGAGGCGGCGCTCGAGCTGTATCGCAGCGGCGCTCAGGTCACGCTGGTTCATCGCGGCCAGACGATAGGCGAGTCGGTGAAGTACTGGGTGAAACCCGACATCGAAAACCGGATCAAGGAAGGGTCCATTGCGGTCCGGTTCAACACGCGCATTGTGGAGATCCATCCGGATGAAGTGATCGTGGATTCCGAGCCGGCCGTGATTCCAGCCGATGCGGTGTTGTTGCTGACGGGTTATCAGACCGACCACGACTTTCTGCGGCGTGCGGGCGTCCTCGTAAACCCCGAAACAAATGTGCCGCGGCACGATCCGATGACCTTTGAAACCAACGTGCCGAATCTCTTCATCGCCGGCGGACAGCTTGCGGGAAAGAAGACGGGCACGGTGTTCATCGAGAACGGACGCTTCCATGGCGAGCGGATCGCGGCCGTAATCGCAGAGCGCCTGTCATCGCACAAAGCGCCCACGCAGCTCAGCGAAAGATAGCCACGAAGGACGCGAAGGACACGAAGCCGCGTTCGTCCGCGGTGTCGAAAGCCGCGATTACGCTGAGAGCGCATCTTCGGTCGGCGGCGGGATCCGAGGACCCGGCGGTCACAAGGCCCCTGAGACTCCGATGGGCCTTGTGATCGCGGTGTCCTCGGATTCCGACGGCGCCGGTCGAAGACCGGCGTGCCGGAGCCGACCGGGTTCCACGAGAATGTCGCGGAGGGGCGGTTTTTTCGGACAGCCAGATAACGCCGGCGGGCGTCTCAGTCAGGTAGAATCCTTGGAATCGCGTGTTCGACAGCCTCTTCCAGCTGCTGTTTCATTACCGGCCCGTAGTCTTCTCGCAGGGCGAACTTCGCTTCGGCGCGTCGAGCGGATCGTACGCGGCGGCACTGTTTGCGGTAGCCGCCGTTGCTGTCACCGTTGCGACCTACCGGACGGTCGCAGGCAAGCTGCGGCTGCGCGATCGTCTGGTGCTCGCGAGCTTGCGGGTCGCGCTCCTCGCGCTTGTCGTCTTTTGTTTGTTCCGCCCGGTCCTGGTTGTGAAAGCCGCCGTGCCTCAGCAGAACTTCGTCGCGGTGCTGCTGGACGATTCCCGCAGCATGCAGATCGCGGATGAAAATCATCAACCGCGGGGCAACTTCGTTCGTCAGGAGTTTGGCGCGCCCGATCGAGGTCTTCTCGGAGCGCTTTCACAACGCTTCATGGTGCGAACGTTCAGATTCTCCTCTGCGGCATCTCGGCTCGAGGACGAGGACGATCTGA
>Ga0137374_10003862_pt1 | contig 17805 bp, 15 predicted proteins | sample SagtaG_20_FD_104811 | JGI IMG/M metagenome (GOLD analysis project Ga0137374, IMG submission 104811) | Vadose zone soil microbial communities from Sagehorn Ranch, Mendocino, California, USA - Sage1_R_100_16 metaG | ecosystem: Environmental > Terrestrial > Soil > Vadose zone | place: USA...
CCTTGCTGGCGGCGGCCGGGGCCGGAGAGCATGCGGATGATCTCGTTGCGGATCTTGTCCGCATCCGCGTCGAAGTCGAGCAGGATGCGGGCAGCGACACCTTCGTTCTCGCGCACGAGCCCGAGCAGGATGTGCTCGGTGCCGATGTAGTTGTGGCCGAGTGAGAGCGCCTCGCGCAGCGCGAGCTCGAGCACCTTCTTCGCGCGCGGCGTGAACGGAATCTGGCCGGTGGTGACCTCGTCGCCCTGGCCGACGATGCGCGCGACCTGGGCGCGAACCTCCTCGACGGTGATGTCGAGTGACTCGAGCACGCGGGCCGCAAGCCCCTCCTCCTCGCGAAGGAGGCCGAGCAGGATGTGCTCGGTGCCGATGTAGTTGTGCTTGAGCGCCCTAGCCTCGTCCTGGGCGAGAACGACGACCTGCCGGGCCCGTTCGGTGAAGCGTTCGAACAAACTCGTCCTTTCCTGCTGGGGAGACTCATCGTAGCCCAGCCCGCGGAGGCTGTGTCTCCTCTCTTTACGGGATCCTTACCCATCTTCGACAGCAGCGGCGAGGCGCTTGAGGAAGCGGCCTCAACGGTTCAAGATCGTAAGAACGTGAGGGTCTTATTCGTCCCGCTCGCGGCCGTCGGCTTCGCCTTTGCTCTCGTAACAGCCGCAACAGAGCTCATCAAGGCGGAGCCGCCTCCCGCCCCCGCGGCCACGAGCATCGTCTGGGCCGACCGCGTCTTTTCCAGTAAACACGACCTCGCTCGCTGGCTGAAATCGAGGGGAGCGACTTACGATGAATGGTCTGCACACCATCCCGCCGCGAGTTCAGTCCTGGAGAGGGCGCGGACGCAAAAGGTGGCGAGTCCCTCCGCTTTCTCGGCGCAGCCTGAACTCGCCGGCCGGGGCGACTCCAAGAATGTCACACTCGCCGTATCGATCTTGGCCCTCTCGGTCGTGGGGGTCCTCGCGCTGCTGTTGGCGTTGAGAGTGACATTTCCACGGCTCGCCCTCAGGAAAACGATCCGTCGGCCGGCGAGGCTTCGAAGGCACCGCGACGCCCGACCCTCCCTCGCCCCAGTGACGTCTAAGGCGTTCGGCGTGGGATCCCTCGTGCCCAGGTGGCGCTCTGCAGGACATGGGGCGGCAGGAGGCGGGCGAAGCGGCGCGGTTATAGGGGCACGCAGAATCGACGTGCTCGTACCGCTGGCCGCTCTCCGCTCCAGGCTGGCACGACGTGTTGCCGGCGCGCGTATCGGATGGCGCCTCCCTGGACGCCGCGCGACGAACTACGACGCTGGAGTTTCGGACTATGAATCAATGCTCGCGCGTGAGGCCGTGAGGCGATACATGCCCGACATTGCGCTGTACGTTTCCTCGGTTCTCCTTGCCTGCGTCGTCGGCGCCTCGATCGCGCTCTACCTCAACTAGAAGGGGATCCGTGATCGCGAGGGGCTCAAATTAGGCCGCTACTTGCTCCTCGGCCTCTCGTACCGGTAAGACCGAGTAAGGCGCCAACCTTCTCGGCCATCATCGCCGCTTATCAGGCTGCGGAGCTCATCGGTGACGCGATCGACTCATTGCTGGCTCAGACTTTGCCCCCGATCGAGATCATCGTCTGCGACGACGGATCAACGGACGATCTGAGCGGGGCGCTTGCACCATATCGCGGCCGTGTCGCGCTTATCCAAAAGGGGAACGGCGGCGAGGCCTCCGCGAAGAACGCGGCTGCACGGATGGCGTCTGGCGACTTCATCGCAATCCTTGACGCTGACGATGTCTATCTGCCGGAGCGACTCGAGGCGCTCGCGGAGCTAAGCGTCCGTCGACCGGACCTCGATGTCCTGACAGCCGACTGCCTCGTCGTCTTCAACGGTCGGTTCGTTCGTAACTGCTACACCGACCACTACCGCTTCGAGGTCGACGACCAGCGACATGGGATCCTCGAACGGAACTTCATCGGTCCGGGCCATATGGCTGTCCGCCGAGAACCCTTTCTTGCCGTCGGGGGTTTCGACGAGTCGTTCCGTTGGGCGACTGATTGGGACTGCTGGATCCGAATGATCTTCGCAGGCTCGCGCGTCGGCATGGTGAATCAGCCGCTAGCGGAGTACCGCATCCGCGAAACCAGCCTCGCATCGAATCGGACCCATCAGTTCGAGGGCTACGTCGCAGTGCTCGAAAAGGCGACTCTCCGCACCGATCTCTCGTCCCAGGAACAAGCCGTCCTCCGCCGCTCGCTCGTGGCTCAGCGCCGGCGGCTCTCTCTTCAAAGGGCGGAGACTGCACTAGTCGAGAACAGGCCCGAGGCCCGGCGACTGGCGCTCGAGATTGCGCTCAAGAACGGGTTTCCGCCCGGTGTGCGAGTGAAGGCGGCGATAGCGGCCGCGCTTCCCGGCGTTGCGCGCAGGCGACTTGCCACACGCAGTCGCGAACTGGCCGGTGGCGTCCGGACTTAGCTTCTCAGGCGCTTGGTTAAGTGTCTGCGGCTGAAGGCGGTCGAATCGCTTCTACGACCATTGTCTCGAGACGGTTCACGCTTTCGTCGCCGATTGCTTTCCCGTGCGCCTCGACTCCACGAAGGATGGGGTCATCGCTCTCCCCCGGCGCCCACCGCACGACCTCGACGAATCCAGCGTCTGCGAGGATCGCCGAAAGTGTCTCCTGGTCGTAGATGAACCGGTGCTTGTGAGCGTTGAACATCTCGTTGATCACGTAGCACCGGGGATTTCCTGATCTGACGTGCGGCAAGAACCTCGCGCTTACCCAGTCGATGTAATGCTGCTCGAGCTCATTGAGCGGTTCGTTATATAGACCTAGAATCGCGGCGAAATCGGGTGTGGCAATTCGGATCCGGCCCCCGGGCCGTGAGATGCGAAAGCATTCCTTAACCATCGCCCGCGCGTCCATCTCGGCAATGTGCTCGATCTGGTGCTCTGAGAGGATGTAGTCAAAGGTCATGTCATCAAGCGGGAATGGCTTTGCAGCGTCCAAGAAGACGATCTGGTCTCGGTGCTGTGAATGGAAGTCCGGCAAGACGTCGGTGTTGAGCCAGCCCGGGAGCGGATTTGGACCCGTGCCGAGCTGAAGCTTCCGCACCGCGTGCGTCTGGAGATACCTGCGAATTCGAAGGGGATCGGAAGCCCGGCGCCGCATCGAACGCGCTCCCCTTACGGCGATTCGCCATCCCCCCCGAACGATGCTATAGAGGGCGACGACGGGCCCCACCCGCCTGAGTGAATTGCGGAAACGATTAGCGTGCGCGATCGGCGAAATCTAGTTCACCTGCGATGTGTCGTCGAACGGGCCGAAACCAGGTTTGTCCGGGTGGGACGCGCTGCAAAGCATCTAGACTAGGTTCGTGAGAGCGCCGATCCGGATCGACGTCGTGATCTGCACTTACAACCGCGCGCCGATGCTCGATTGCGCCCTCGAGACGCTCGGGCAGCAGCGGACTTCACCCAGCGTCGACTGGAGCGTCCTCGTAGTCGACAACAACTGCACCGATGACACGCCCGCGGTCGTCGAGCAGCACCGAAACGCTGGTCTTCGGGTTTCGGTTGTCCATGAGCCGGAGCAGGGTCTGACGCCGGCCCGGCGTCGCGGCCTCGAGAGCACAACGGCACCCTGGATCGCGTTCGTCGACGACGACTGCCTCCTCGACCAGCTTTGGGTCGAGGAAGCTGCGCGGTTCGCGCGCGAACATCCGGACTGCGGCGCCTTCGGCGGCCGCGTGATGCTCGACTGGGAGCGGGAGCCGCCCGACTACGTCCGCCACTTTCCGTGGGCATACGCCGCGCAGGATCACGGACCCGAGCCGCTGCGCGTCGGCCTTCTCGTCGGGGCGGGCATGGTCATCCGCAGGGCGGCGCTCGACGAGTGTGGATGGACGAGCCGGCAGTTCCTCCCAGACCGTACGGCCGATCGCCTCGTGTCGGGGGGCGACGTCGAGATCGCGCTCCGGATAGGCTCAAGCCACGACCTGTGGTACGCGCCGAGGTGCAGCCTCCGCCACGTCATCTCTGGCGACCGCGCGACTTTTAGCTACCTGCGCCAGATCACATTCGGTCTCGGCAGCTGCAAGTTCTTCGAAGACTCGATGCTCTGGCGCGGCTCGTACCGCCGTTGGCTCGGTGCGTCGTTTGTTCGCGCAGGAGCCTTCGGGCGTAAAGCCGCACGCGACGCGTTCCTGGCGCTCCGCGGCCACCGGCGCGCGGCGGACGTTGCGATCAGGCTGAGCTTTCTGAGCGGCTGGATCGCCGGAATGTGGCAGTTTGCGCGCACGAGTGCAGCCGAGCGCAACGCCATACTCGGCTGCGCGCACGTCTCGGCGCCCCGCTGAGGGCAGCGCGTCACAACCACACCTAACGAATGAGACGACTGATCGCTCCTGCCGCTGACGCTCCGTTCGAGCGAGGGCCAGTCCCCAGCTTTTCGATCGTCATCCCGGCGTACCAGGCCGCGGAATCAATCGCCGACACGGTCGCATCAGCTCTCGGGCAGACGCTCAGGCCGTATGAGGTCATCGTCTGCGATGACGGCTCAACTGATGACCTCGATTCGGTCCTCGCTCCCTACCGGGAACAGATCGTCCTGCTGCGCCGACCGCATCGCGGAGCCGGCCCTGCGAGGAACGCAGCACTCCGCGTCGCATCCGGCGACTTCGTCGTCATGCTCGACGCGGACGACGTCTACGAGCCCGACCGGCTGAGTGCGCTGGCCGAACTCGCGGCGGCGCGACCCGATCTCGACATCCTCGGAACTGACGCTTATTTCGAAGTCGAAACTGGTCTCAACGGACGCTTCTACGAGTTCACCGAGTTCGAAGTCGAGGAGCAGCGCCTCGGAATCATGGAGCGCTGCTTCGTGGCCTGGCCAGCGTTGCGTCGGGCCCGTGTTCTCGAGATCGGAGGCTTCGACGAGTCACCCGAGATCGCTCCCGCCGAGGACTGGGACCTGTTCATCCGCCTCATCCTCGGGGGTTCCCGAGTAGGCCTCGTTGACGAGCCACTCATGCGATACCGCAAGCATCCGGCGTCGATGACCGCCAACAGGTCTCGAGCGCTCAGGTCGCGCGTCGCTGTTCTCGAGAAGACGCGGCTCCATCCTGGTCTTACGATCGAAGAGCGCCGCTACCTCGACCAGTGCCTGGCACGTGCGAGGAGCAGATCCGTCCTTGTCGACGCAAAGGGCTTCGCGGCCGCGCACAGGCAGGGCGGCCGGCGCCGGCTGCTTGCTCTTGCCGCACGGAGCGAGGTCCCAACCACGACGCGCCTCACGCTCGCGGTCGCTGCTTTCGTTCCTCCGGCGGCGATCCGGATCCTCGGCTGGACGGAACGACGTACGGCTAGATCGCGCCCTCGCCGCGCGGTTTCTTCGCTGTTGGTCACCGGCATTCGTCGCGCGGATGCTCGCGCCGCGCGACGAAGAGAACCACAGTGAGAATCCTCTTCCTCTCGACGGAGTATCCGCCTCAGACCGGCGGGGGCGGCATAGCGTCCTACGTGTCAAATATCGGAGCCGCCCTGGCTCGCCGAGGGCACGAAGTGCACGTTCTTTCGTGTAAACACGGCCAGCCGGCAGCGGATTGGCGCGACGGCGAGGTTCACGTACATCGACGCGGAGCGCTTCGGCTCACGTGGCTTGATCGAGTGCTTCGGTCGGGTAAGGCACGCGTGCGCATCGAGGTTTCGGCTTCGTGCTTCCTCGAGTACCGCCGGCTCGGACTTGACTTCGACATCGTGGAATCTCCCGACTGGATGGCGGAGGGATTCGTCTTCGCGCTCCTACGGTCGAAGCCACACGTCGGCCATCTCCACACCCCGCTGCTCGTACTCGCACAGCACAATCTCCTCCCTACTACGTGGGACCGTCGGGTGGGTGACGCAATCGAGCGCACGGCCATGCGCCGTGCGGACGTCGTTACGTCACCGTCGTGGATGCTCGCCCGAGACCTCGTCACGGAAGGATGGCTTCGAGAAACCGCCAGGGTCGTGCGGTTACCGGTCGACCTGCACCAATGGTCGGGGCTTCCGCAGCCGGAGGCGAGCGGACCACGGGTTCTCTCCGTGGGACGTCTCGAGCCGCGGAAGGCTCCCGAAGTCCTCGTCGAGGCGGCAGCGATCCTTTCCCCCGCAATCGAAGGGCTCGAGGTCGTCTTTGTCGGTGGATCGAATTACACGCGTGAAGGCAAGCCCTATCGTGACTGGACTGCAGAGCTGGCGCGCAAGCTCAGGTCGCCCTGCCAGTTCATTGGTGCCGAAAAGAGAAGCTCAATCCCGCGGTGGTACGGCACCGCACGCGTCGCGGTGCTGACCGCACGTTACGACAACTTTCCGGTCGCCGGCTTGGAGGCGATGGCGGCGGCGAGGCCGCTCGTCTGTACGTCAACAACCGGGGTTGCCGAGCTGATACTGGAAGGCGACGGGGGCACGGTCGTTCCCCCACTGGAACCCGGCGCCCTTGCGGAAGCGCTACGCCCGTATCTCGTCGATCCCGGGCACGCCGGTCGAACTGGCAGACGTGCGCGCGAAGTCATCGCACGCAACTGCGCCCCGGATGCGATCGCGCGGGAGCGCGAGGCCTGCTACGTCGACGCGATCGATGACTGGCGGAGGACAAGACGGAAGAGGTTTAAGCGATCGACGCGCGTCACGCCTCCCATTCGCTGAACGTCGTCAGGAGCGCGGATCTTCTCTTCTCCCGCCCTCTGTCCTAGAGTGGACTGGGGAGAACGTGCGGCGTCTTAAGCTTCTTCGGGTTGATCCCGCCTACGGCTCACGCATTCCGGGAGTCGAGGGCCTGCGAGCGCTCGCGGCGAGCAGCATCCTCCTCTTCCACTGCTGGCTGTACTCGTCGCCCGATAAGACCCACGCGAACCTCGGCCCATTGAGCCGATACCTCTTCCCGCAGCTCCCGCTCGGCGTGACGCTTTTCTTCGCGTTGTCAGGTTTCCTCCTCTACCGACCGTTCGTTGCAGCGGTGATGCGAGACCGCGAGCGGCCGAGCCTCTGGCGGTATCTGAGGAATCGTGCCCTGCGCATCCTGCCCGCCTACTGGTTCATCCTGCTCGTCGTCGCGCTCGGCCTTCAGACGGCTCTCGTCTACGATCCGGCCGGCAACTGGGGACCTGGCCAGCTCACCGATCCCGGGATCCTGGCGAGGAACGCCTTCTTCGTCCAGGACTACAGCGGGCGGACGCTACTCACTGGCATCGGACCGGCCTGGTCGCTCGCGATCGAGGCGGTCTTCTACCTGACGCTGCCCCTGCTCGTGCTTCTTGCGGGGGCACTCGCCAAGACCGCACGGACGCGGCGTGGCAGGCGAATTGCCGCGCTGTCCCCGGCAGCATTGATGCTTTTGCTGGGCATCGCCGGCAAGGTCGCGGACTTCCTGATCGGCGTCCAGCCGCTGAAATCAATTCTTTACTGGAGCTTCCTTGCAAACGCTGACAAGTTCGCTTTCGGAATGGCCGTTGCGGTGCTCTTCGTCGACGCGAAGGACCAGCTCCTCCGTCTTCCGAGATGGTGGCCCGTGGCGGCGATGGCGGGCTTACTCGCCGTTGCCATCCCGACGGCGAAGTTCACCGCCAACAACGCCTTCGCAGGGGACGGTAGCAACTTCATCTACAACACGCTGATGGCACTCGCCTGCGCGCTGCTGCTCGCGCTCGTGGTGCTTCCCGGTCATGCGGGCCCCCGGCTAAGGCTTGTCCGTCTGCTGGAGACACGCGTGCTTGTCGGCACGGGACTGGTCTCGTACAGCCTCTTCCTTTGGCACGAGCCGCTCGTCTACTGGCTGAGTCGCCACGGGCTGACGCTGGCAGGGACCGCCGGCTTCTTCTTCAACCTTCTGCTCCTCGCGACAACTGCGGGCATCCTCTCGGCCTTGAGCTACCGGTGGGTCGAGCTGCCCGCACTGCGTCGGAAGGCGCGACAGCGTCCGGGACCGATAGAGGCCGTCCCCGCGTACCAAATTGAGGCCGCGCCCTAGTATCGACCGCTGACAAGTTGGCTGACAGTTGACGCGCGTCTTCGCGAGAAGAGGGCCGCGGCACGCCGGGCGCAGCAGCACATCCTTGTCAGAAGGTCACCTCACACTCAAGGATGATCCGTTGCGTCGTTCGCCCAGAGAACCAACCGTTCACTTGGGTCAATCGGCTTCGTTGAATTCGAATCACGACACGGCCGCGACGGCACCTTCTCGGAAAGTTTCTGTATCCCGAGACGACCGAGACGCGCCAGCATCTCTTTGTCGCTGAGTGATTGCGGCTCGAGCTCCGTTGGGGCGTGGTAATGAACTTGCATCCTCAGGACGCCGTTGTTCTTGAGGACTCTGCTGATCTCGCTTGCAGTGCGGGCGAAATCGTCTACATGGTCGATTGCGTTTACCGAGATGACGGCGTCGAACGATCGAGCTGGAAACGGCATCTCCTCGGCAAAGCCGCGCACGAACGTCACACGGTCGGTGAACTCGCCAAGAGGAAAGCCTGCCGCGTCATATCGATCAATGAGAGGGTCGAGTCCGACGATTCGGCAGTCGTCGAAGCCGACCGAGAACGGTAGTGGACCGCACCCGAGATCGAGGATCGTCTTGCCCGCGAAGTAGTTGCGCGCTACCTGCAGAGTGTCCGAGTAATAATTCAGATTCTGAGCGACAATTGTCACGCACGCGCTTGCCTCAATCGTCGCCCGGATCTCCTTTTCATCTGGCTCCGGCGGCGGGCGCCCGTACAGCCAGCGCTCGCCCTTGTACCAAGCGACGTCGTCACGTAGCTCGCGCTCCCACCACGCAAGCTCGGAGAGATGCTTTGGTCCTAGGCGCGGTACGGCTGGTGCAGCGTCGTCACTGAACTTCCGCCAAAGTAGACGTAAGTCGATAATGTCCGTTCAGGCCTGCGAGCGTCTTAGCGCCGCAGGATGCGCTGCGCGAGCTTGTCTGCCTGTCGTAGCGGTGTTGTCAGCCGCCAGCTGCGCGAGCGCACGATCGCTGTTACGTACCTGCGCAGCTCAGCGACCTGATGCTCGAGGTGCGCGATCTCGTGATACGTCGGCCGCCCAGAGACGTCTCCGCGGGTTCGGGCCGCGAGAAAAGCGTCGAAGATCTCCGGCGCTTCGTAGCTGTCGACACGCATTATCGCCGGTTCGCCGAGCCCGCCGCCCGTGATGACCAGCCCGAAACCGCCCCATAACTCGTCCCTGAAGGCACCGTCACGAAAAAGGCGGCCGGTGAGGAAATCGAAGTCGACGAACGAAACCTTCTCGAAAGCGTTCCACTCGATCTGCTCCAGTCCCGCCCGTACACGCTCATTGAGCGTGTCGTGGATCAGAATGACTGTGCTTTCCGTGCACGGCGAGGCGAGCAAATCCTCCAAGTCGCGGCGGACCCCGTGTGCGGAATGGTCCCCGTCTACGAGTACAAAGTCGATCGTCGTCTCCGCCTCGGCGAGCCTGTCGAGCAGCGCTGGAAGGAGCTCGTGACTGTCGCCGAAATGGAATGTGACGTTCCCGAACCGTTCTGCAGTCACCTCAAGGTGCTGGGCCAGGTCAAATGAATGCACGGCCGTGCTGTGGCGGCTTATCCGCGCGAGGCTTCCTCCGCCCGCAGTCCCGATCTCGATCGCGACGGAAGGTTTCATCGAGACCAGAATTGCTTCAAGCGCTGCGCGCTCGTCCAGCGTCATCATCCACCGAGCGTGCGGGATAGTGAAGAGCTCTCTCAGGGACGCGCGGAGCACGTAACTGAGTCTAGGACTCCACGAGATCCAGTCGGGCCTACTCCCGCCTGCCGGCCTCGGCCTCCTCGTCTTCGCATCGAAGGTCCGACACGGCGGCTTCTAGTGCGCGGGTCAAGGCGTGATGTTACAGCCGTCAGTCACCCTCGGAGGGCGGGCAGACCGCTGACGCGGTTTCGCTCGCGAACACGAATCTGCGAAGGCGGGCGCCGATCGGCCGCGTCCCGAACGCTTCCGCTCGCCTACGCGCGGCTTCGCCGAGGCTACGACGGAGAGCGTCGTCTTCGAAGAGCCGGGCGATCATCTGGGCCATTCGCTCAGGGCTCGCAGAGGGGACGATGACGCCGCCGGAAGCTTCGCCGTCCGCAAGGACATCCCGAATCCCGCTCACGTCGCTGGCGACAAGCGGGAGCCCGCACGCCATGGCCTCAACCGGCGCCAATGGAAATCCCTCATGTCGAGACGTGAAGACGTAGAGATCGGCAGAAGCCAGCGCTCGTGCCATCTCCTCGCGGTCGTGGAAGTAGCGGTCGATCCACATGACGTTCTCAAGCCCGAGCTGACCGATCTGGCGGCGAACATCCGCGGCGTCCTTGCCGGTCCCGATCATCAGGAGCAAGGCATCCGGGTGCCTCTCTGAGACGTGTGCCCACACGTCGATGAGCGTGTCGAGACCCTTCTTCCAGAGCTCGACGCGCCCGTGCCAGGCCGCGACCCGTGCCGACTCGGGAATGCCGAGCGCGCGTCGAGCGGCCGCCCTGTCGTACGGCCTCCAGGTGTCGAGGTCGACCGGATTCGGGATCCGGGCGATCGCCCGCGGTCGGTAGCGGGCGCGGACGCGTTCTACCTCGGCCGCGGACGGGATGATCAACCCTGCGGCCCGGCGAACTGTGAGCGGCCGGACGATCCGCTCGAGCCGCCAGCGCTGGTAGTCCCCTCCCTGGAACGTTGCAAAGACGGCCAGGCCTCTCAGCCGGCCGAGCGTGACGCAGACGTCGAAGCGCGGAAACTCGTACTCCTGGCAGAGGATCACGCGGCAACCGTCCCGCTGCAACTCCGCGGCAAGAGTCCGCACAGGCATGGAGACGAACGGCGCCAGTTCCTTCGCGGCAAACAGCAGCGGCAGCAGGGGTAGCTGCATAGGCCTTGAGCCACGGAAGGTGGTCGCTGCGGTGCGGCCATACGGAAAGCGCATGCACCGGCGAAGGAGCCGGTAGAACCTCGGGACGGGGAGCAGGCAGATGTCGGCGCCTGTGGGGCGGTGTACGCGCCGCGTGACGACGTCGACATCGCTGGAGACGCAGACGATCATCGTTCTGATGCCTGCCGCGTGAAGCGCCTCGATGTAACCGAACATCCAGCTTCCCGTGAATTCGTCACAGAAGTCGCCGAGGGTAAGCTGGTTGGGGACAAGGAAGTCCTCGAGGATCAGGCCCCAGGGCACGATCGCCAGTACCGGCGTCCGAATCCCGTCGGGCGGTCGTGGTGTACTCGAGCCAAGCAGAGCGTTATGCACGCGTCGGAGCTGAGCGGTTCACCTAGATCCTTGGACCACTGCGTGAGGGGGGCAGACTCTAGGCAATCCTGCGGCTGATAGGGAGTCAGCTTTGTCATCCATGAAGGCGTGAGCCTCGTCAAGGTCACGGACTATGGCGGCAAGCGCGCGGGTCGGGGAGACGGCGACGTCGGTAGCGGAAGCGGTCCAGTCATCCATTACGTCGGCCGCACATAGATCGAGTCTGTGGCTTTCTCTCAGCCTAGATCTGGCCCCGCACGGAATGTTCGGAGTGCCGGGCCGCAGGACACGCGCGTCCGAATCCGCTCGTGGCGGCCGGTCGGAACGTCGAGGAAGAAGAGCCTGCCGTAGCTCAGGCTCAGCTTGGCGAAGCCGCCCATGTTGACAGCAACATGATTCTCACGGCAAAGAACCTCGACACCCCGATAGACCGGATAAGCGGCAAGAGTGTCGTCTTTCGCCTCAAGCTGTACAGCGCCTAGGAGATCCCAGCTGCGTGCGAAGATCAGCACTCCCGGCGCGACCTCCGCCGGGTAGCCAAACGTGAGGACGGTGCTCTGGCGCGGGAGATGCGGAAGCTCGCTATCAAACGTCGCGAGCAACCCGTGCTGTAGGCGTGACGCGCGCGTCCACAAGGACTCGTCGTCTCTGACGCGGACCCCGTAGGTGATGCCCACGGCTAGAACCCCTGCGAGAGCAAGGGCCGCCGTGATCCGCCGGTCCCCAGCCAGGAGCTTCGCGCCGATGACGAGGAGCCCGTACACGAGGGCGCAGTACGGGAGCGACGCGAAGACGTTCGCGCGGTTTCCGATGCCAGAGCCAAGCGGCGGCCCCTCCCGGAGCTGCATCACGTAGGCGGCCCCGATCCCGACGACGGCGACGGCGATCACTCTCAGCCAGTACGCGAGTCGGTGGTTGGTTGAGCGGTGAACTCGAATCACCGCGAGCACGACGACAGTCCCGACGAGGAGCAAAGCGAGCTCCTTAACAAGCCGACTCGGCGTTCCCAGCGGAACCAGTGCAGAGGCGAGGAGTGAGAGCGCCTGCCGCAAGAACTCAGGAACGTCGCGCACTCGCTCGCTGAACGAGGCGACGTGGCGCACCGGGGCCGTCGCCACGAGGGAATAGATGAGCGCGCCAAGGACGCCAGCGGCGTCGGCGAGCCAGCGGGCTATGACTCGCCGCGGCGGAATCCGTCCGAGGTAGAAGACTCCTGCCAGGAGGGCGGCCGCAGCCGCGACCTGATACGTCAGCACGCTCAGGATGTAGAGGGCTACCGCGGCAGAGTGCATCGCCAACGACATCCAGCCGCGCCGTTCCAAGCCGCGGAGCGCCAGGATCAGGCCGACGAGGAAAAAGCAGACCGCAACACTGTTCAGGCTTGCGGTAGACCAGAGGCGGATGGAGTCGGACCACGGGAACAAGAGCGCGAGTGCGGCGATAACGCCGGCGTGCAGCGGGGCCATCGCCAGCGTGCGCAGAAGTAGGTAGAAGCACAGTGAGTGGTGATACCGAGCGCAAGCGCCAAGCCGAGATGAAGGCCTGTGTTTAGCCCGAACAGCGCATGAGGAAGCGGCAATAGGAGCGCGAGGACTGGACGGCCGCCGAGGAGTTTTTGGTAGTAGCTCACGCTCGTGAAGTAGTGCGGGGAGTGCGCGAACCGGTAGTGCGAGGCGTTGCCCCAGTCGTCCGAGTAAAAGCCGCCGTGGACTACGTACGAGCCGTACGCCAGCACTCCGACGATGGCGAGAAACAGACCCGCGACGAGAGTCTCCGCGAACGAGAGCGGCTCTGACCTCCTCAGGAGCGCATCAATCGAACAACCAACCAATCGTCTAGCTCGCAGCACCAGCGGGGCGAGCGCTCGATCGCTAACTAGACCGTCGGCGGTCCGCATACGAGAGGGGTCAGCAGTCCCACGGCGGCGGCCGTCACAGGCGCCGCGAAGCCGCACCGCACAGGACCCGGACTTCGAACAAACGGACGATCGCCTCGAGCCTCCCTCTCGGATGAGCCGTCCAGAGCCACTGTTTCATATCAAGCTTTACTCGGATTTTGTTAGCCCTGAGGGACCCAAGGGGAGAAGCATTCGCTCTGGAAACGCCTGAGCGGCGCCGCCCTGAGTTATCGCGGGAGATCGTCGCGCGTTGCCGAGAACGCGCAGGCGGAAGAACGGATTAGGTAGCTATCGCTAGGCGTCACATCTAAAGGTTATGGACGCGGCTGATTGGACGCCGCGACCCTGTCGAAGCAAATCGGCGGGGACACTAGTCCTTGAATTACTTAGTGATGAAGAGGAGACTCCGAGTGATTCTGCGGCTGAGGAGATTACTGTTGAAAGATCGAGCCAGCCTCGCGAGGGGCTGATGATCGCCAACCCGCCGCCTCGGGGCGGGTGGCTTGAACCCGCTAACACGCGTGGCGTCTAGCGTCAGCCTGGAAGGAATGGGCCCGGCGGACGCCTCGGCCGCGGGCGAACCCACGGTAGACAGGGGCCGGCCCGGGACCTTCAACCTCCTCATGGACTTTCGCGGCTTGAGCATGCTCCTCTCGAACCAGCTCTCCGAACAGAACGTGAGGCTTGAGGAGGAGGAGGGACTCAACGCCTTCTTCGTCGCCGCCGGCCTGCACCAGATCGTCGAGGACTACCTGCATCGAGAGGCGTTTGTACTACAGCGTGCCGTGCGCCTCGCATCCGGTGGCCATCTCGTCACATCTTCCGCAGCTCGGACCGCGACCGCCCTGGCGGTCATCAGCGCGACATCCAGGAGGTTGACACCGAGCGAGCGAGCGCTCGCAGGCTGGGCAGAGGAGCTGGCGCGGCTCGTCGAGACGCTTGCGGGCGCCGCGGTAAACGATCAACGAGATCCGGACGCATTCGCGGACGCGCGCGGCCGCTGGGCGAGACTCCGTGAGCACATCGATCATCTCCCCCGGCGCCTGCTCGAACAGGTCATGCGCCTACCGAATTTCCCGTACAGCTTCGATCAGACGCTCGACGATTGCCGCGAGCTCGCGGAAAGATTCGCCGGCCGCTGGCCCGACCGCGATCGCCCCCTCCTCGTCGTCGGAGTCCGTACTTCAGGGACCTACCTGGCGCCTCTCTACCAAGCCCTCTTGCGGTGCAACGGGTATCGCGACGTGGATGTATTGACGGTTCGACAACACCAGCGGTGGAGCAGCCGCGAGGTTGCACGCGTACGGAGCGTCGTCGCAGCCGGGGGGTTGACCCTGCTCACAGACGATCCACCCACCCACGGAAACGTCGCAGCGCGGGTCGCACAGGACCTGCAACGGCTGGGCGCGCGGCCGAAGTCGATCGTCTTGGTTCTTGCGCTCTTCGGCCCGCCAGGGTCGCTGCCGGCTCCGCTTCGCCCTTATCAGTCCATCGTTCTGCCCTGGCGCGAGTGGTCGATCCAGGAGCGCCTGAAGGCGGCATCCGTGCAGCGCGCGCTAGCAGCGATGGTGGTCCGCACCGAGGTCCACGTCGAAGAGGAACGGAGGATCCTAGTCGCGGCGGTCGGCGACGTCGAGCGAATTGATCCTGGAGCTGACCGCGATTTCGCAAGCGGCCGCGGTCATGCATTTGGTGTCTATCGCGTGCGCTTCATCGACGAACTTGGTGCCGCCGTGGACGAAAACGTCAAGGTGGAGGGCGTAGGCCTCGGCTACTTTGCGGACTCGGTCTGCTTCATTGCCTCCAGGCTTGCGGGATACGTACCGCAGGTTTACGCCGTCGACAAAGGCCTGCTCTACCACCGTTGCCTACCGAACGAATGGCGTGTTGATCTATCGGAGACAGCCGGCCTCGAGTCACGTGTCGTCTCGTACGTGATGGAGCGAAGGCAGGCCCTCGCCGTCGACGCCGACCCGACCCCGCGGGTGGAGGGCTACTCGGTTTGGCGCTTGGTGGCGGACATGCTTGGTCAGGCGCTCCTTGGTCCTCTGAGGAGCCTCGCGTATCCCCTCACGCACGCGGCGAGCCGGCGTCTTCTCGCCGTTGCTCAGCCTGCATTGATCGACGGCAGGATGGCAATCTCGAATTGGTCCGCCCCACCCTCCGCGGGCCCCCAACACGCTCTCAAGAATGCCTGGTTTGGCGGAGTCATCTGTTACGACGCCGCGTTCGATCTTGCCTCCGCGGCCGCCAGTTTCGAGGTCGAACAACTCCTCCACGCCCCGAACCGCAGCGAAAACGGGTTCGACGACAGGCTCTTGCAGTCGTACACCAGCCGGAGTGGGGAAAGAATCGACGGCGAGCGGTGGCTCCTCTACCAGCTGCTCTCCAACCGGATCCAACTTAGCGAGCTCTCGACCCGGTTGGCCTCGGCTGAGCGGGAACGACGCTCGGGACACACGACTCGCGACGCGTCGGCCGATCTCGAGGAGCAGGCACAGCGATGGCTGACAACCGAACGCGTGCTTTCGACGGCGCATCAGAAGTACATCGGCGAGGTCCTTTTCGCGGACGTGGCCTTGTCCGGTAATGGCCCACTCTGCGCGTTCGACGTAGATTGGGTCCTCGAGACCCGGTGGTCCGACTTTCCGGCGATAACGCCGGCCGCTGCGTTCGGCCTGCGGGCGCTGATGCGCCACGGTTTTCGACCAGTCATCGCGACCGGCCGCTCGCTACGCGAAGTACAGACACGGTGTCGCGCCTTTGGCCTGGCGGGCGGCGTAGCCGAGTTCGGAGCGGTCGTCTACGACCACTGCTCGGGACGAGTTCTCTCGCAGGTCGGGCCGGCCGAGCAAGGTGAGCTTGCGCGGCTGCGGAGCGTATTGCGGCATCTGCCGGGCGTCTATCTCGATCAGGCCCATCAGCACGGGATACGCGCCGTCGGTGTCAGCGAGAGCGGTGAACGCCGTGGCCTGCGCCACGAGACGATCCAGGAGGCACTGGCCGCAGCTGACGTCGAGCAGTCGGTACGAGTGTTCAACGGCGGGGGCCAGACCGACTTCGGACCAATCTCGATCGACAAGGGCACAGGTCTACGGTCGCTCGCGCGCGAGCTCGGGGCTGACGCCGATGCCGATCGTCCGCTCGCGTTTGCGATAGGTGACGACTGGCCGGACTTCCCGATGCTGGAACTCGCACGGTCGCGCTTCGTCCTTCCCAACATGAGCAAAACGCTGCAGGATGAGCTTGCGACGTGGCCGAATGTGCGCGTCACGCGCGATCCGCATGGGGCGGGTGTGCTGCAAGCCGTCAGCTCCTTTCTTGGGCACAACCCACGCCGCTGCCGGACATGCGACTTTCCAGACCTCTCATGGCGCCAGCGGGTGGTCCTGTCAGCGTTCGCCGGCTCCGACGGCCCAAGGCGTACGCGGGTCCGGCAGGCAGCGGCGCTGGCCATTCTGCTCCTTCGGCGCGCGCCGACGGACGCCTCATCCGATGAGGAGCGGCCGATCGCGTCGCGCGTGCCGGGCGATCAGCAGTGGGAAGAAGGGATCAGTCTCCCCGAGCTCATGCTCAGGCGCCTCCGCCACCGAGACGCCCCTGAGGAAGGCCATTCGGAGTCAGAACATAGCCGTCCCACTCCCCGGTGACAGTTCGCCGCCAATTCATCGCTTGCCCGTCGTCTCTGATCTATAACGGGTGCGATGGCCGCGCGTCAACGCATCAAGCGGATGCTCCATAGGCATGCGATCGAAGGCAGCCTCCGTCCGCTCGCCGCGAAGGTCTACGACGCGGTGGTTGCGCAGGAAGTAATGTTTGAGCGCGTCCTCGACGCGTTCGCGCCGCTGCCCACGATCGACGATCCGCTCCTGCAGGAGCTGACGGCAGTGATCAAGACGTTTGAACGTCCGAAGGTCGTGCGCCGGCTCGTCGAAAGCATCACGAGGCGCTATCCGAGTCTGCGGATTATCGTCGTCGACGACAGCCGCAAGCCCGTCCGGCTCGACGGGGCGGACACTCTGACGATGCCGTACGACAGCGGGATCGCGGCGGGTCGAAACGCGGGGCTGCAGCACGTCGTGACCAGATACGCCCTCATCCTCGACGACGATTACGTGTTCTCCCGCCACACACTTCTCGGGCCAGCGTTGGCCCTGATGGAAGAGTACGCGGAAATCGACATCATGGGGGGCCAGCTTGTCGAGTTGCCTTACTATGGCGTTCGCCCGCTTTCGGAGGCGGCCGGGCGAATTTTCGCGACGGTAGCGACACCACGAATCCCTCTTGGCAGCTCGATCGGCGGCCTCAGTGTGTGCGAGAAGGTGCCGACGTTCTTCATTGGACGACGCGACCGACTCGCGCTCGTTGGATGGGATCCAAGCCTCAAGCGGATCGACCACGGCGACTTCTTCACGCGCGCCCAGGGCGTCCTCACAACGGTCTTCAATCCCGCGCTGAGATGCTTCCACGCCCGCACGCCCTTCGACGACCACTACATGGCCAAGCGCATGGACCTGGCGGATTCCCGCCGGATTCTCGAAGAGCGGTACGGCGGTCGGGGCGAATCTTGATCAACGCTTCGAGTCACGCGCCCAGCTTGACCATCCGGCCCGGGGTGAAGCGCGCCCTCGACAGGTTCGGGTTCACGGCTCATGCCTACGACGTACGCGCG
>Ga0137374_10003865_pt1 | contig 17801 bp, 6 predicted proteins | sample SagtaG_20_FD_104811 | JGI IMG/M metagenome (GOLD analysis project Ga0137374, IMG submission 104811) | Vadose zone soil microbial communities from Sagehorn Ranch, Mendocino, California, USA - Sage1_R_100_16 metaG | ecosystem: Environmental > Terrestrial > Soil > Vadose zone | place: USA...
GCGGACCGGATCCTCGACCGGTTGCATCAGCGCGCGTGACCACCTGGACACTGGAGTGCTCGGCGTGCGAACCCGTGCGCGCGCGCGATGCGGACGGATTTCCCGGTGTGTGCGAGGTCTGCGGATCCCCGTACCTCGTCCGCTACGCCACGCTCCCAGCGCCCGAAGCGAAGACGCAACTGCTTCGCCGGCGTTGGACGATGTGGCGCTATGACGAGTGGCTGCCACTCGGCGAAGGCGAGCACCCCGTCACTCTGGGCGAGGGCGGCACGCCGCTGCTCAAAGTCGAGCGCGTCGCCGCGCGGCAGGGTTTCGACCAGCTCTGGGTCAAGGACGAAGCCACGAATCCCACGGGATCGTTCAAGGCCCGAGGACTGGCCGCTGCCGTCACGCGCGCGGTGCTGGCAGGAGCGAAAGAGTTCGTGGTACCGACCGCCGGCAATGCGGGGATCGCGCTCGCCGCGTACGCGACCCGCGCGGGTGCGTCGGCGCGGGTGTACGCGCCTGCCACGACGCCGCGCCCCATCCTGGATCAGATCCGCGCATTTGGTGGAGATCTGATCCTGCTCGATGGGCACATCGGCGACTGTGGTATAGCGGCTCGCCTGCACGCCACCAATACCGGCGCCATCGACGTCTCCACCTTGAGAGAGCCGTATCGCATCGAGGGCAAGAAGACGCTCGGCCTCGAGTTGGCCGAGCAGTTCGGATGGACGCTGCCGGACGCGATCATCTATCCGACCGGCGGCGGGACGGGCCTGATCGGCATGTGGAAGGCGTTCCAGGAGCTGCGCCAAGGCGGCTGGCTGCGCGGGCCGCTGCCCCGGATGTACACGGTGCAAGCGAGCGGCTGCGCCCCGGTCGTACAGGCATTCGAATCGGGCGCCGAGCGATGCGAGTCGTGGCCCGATCCCAAAACCGTGGCGGCTGGTTTGCGCGTGCCGTCGCCGCTTGGTGACCGCCTCATGCTGCGGGCGTTGCGCGACAGCGGCGGCGGCGCTGTCGCCGTGAGCGACGAAGCACTGTCCGCGGCCGCGCATGAGCTGCAGCTCGCCGAAGGGATCGACGCGTCGCCGGAAGGTGGAGCGGCCTTGTCGGGCGCCGTCGCGCTCAAGAACCGAGGCGTGCTGCGTCCCGAGCAGCGCATCGTGCTGTTCAATACAGGCGCCGGGTGGCTCTACAGGGCCTAAGCTGTTTATATTCCAATACTTCGGCACATGCGCATCGCCATCCTGGATCCAGCCGCTGGTATCAGCGGCGACATGACGTTGGGGGCTCTCCTCTCGCTGGGACTGCCGGTTTCCTGGCTCGAGGAATTGCCGGAACGGCTGGGCCTCCGCGACGTCGGTGTTACGGTTCGAGACGTTCGCCGCTCTGGTATTACATGCAAGCAAATCGAGTTCGACATCCCGGAACAGCCGCACGGCCGCCACGTCGGTGAGCTGGTGCGACTCGTCGAGCGGGCTCCGGTTTCCGATTGGGTGAAGGAGCGCGCCGTGCACGCGTTCCGATTGGTCGGCGACGCTGAAGGTCGAGTCCACGGCGTCGCTCCTGAAAAAGTCCACCTGCATGAGGTCGGAGCGGTGGACGCCGTCCTCGATATCGTCGGTGGCATCGAAGGATTCGAGCGACTCGGCGTCGGGGGCGTATACCATCTTCCGGTCGCCGTGGGGCAGGGGTGGGTGGAGGCGGCGCATGGTCGCCTGCCGGTCCCCGCGCCGGCCACGGCGATTCTGCTCGAAGGGCTGGAGATCGCGGGCGGGGCGGGACCTGTGGAAGGCGAGGCGACGACCTCCACCGGCGCCGCGCTGCTGCGGGTACTGTCGGCAGGCGCGCCGCCGGACCGTTGGCGCATAGTCGGCAGTGGGTGGGGCGCCGGTCAGCGCGATCCCAAACACTATCCGAACGCGTTGCGCATTCTGATCGCCGAGGTCGCGGCTGAGGCCGGGCGGGTGGTCTTGCTCGCCACCGACGTGGACGATATGAGTCCGGAATATGTGGAGCCGCTGCGCCAGGCCTTGGTACAGGCGGGCGCGCTCGACGTGCAGACCTGGCCGGTGCAGATGAAGAAGGGCCGCCAGGGGTTCCGCGTGGAGGTCATGGCGCCTGAGACGCTCGCCGAGGCGGTGACCGCCGAGCTGTTCCGGCACAGCACCACGGCCGGCGTGCGTCGCTGGATTGCGGAGCGGGCCACGCTGCCGCGACATCAGCTCACGGTACGGCTGGACGGCGTGGCAGTGCGGGTCAAGGTGCTGGATGGCGGCCAGCCCCGAGTGAAGCCAGAATACGACGATGTGTTGGCGGCGGCGCAAGCGTTGGGCCGTCCGCCACTCGAGGTGGCGCGCGCCGTGGAGCGCGACGCCGAGGCTCTTATCGCGAAATCCAAGGAGTGAACGTGCGAACGGTTCGCAATCTCGGTGCAATCCTGTTTACCGCAGTCACGATCCCGCTCGGGGCGCAGCAGCAACCGCAAGCTGGACGGTGGGCGGAAGCAAAATGTGACCTGAAGCCGGGCCACCAGCTCGTCAACCAGGGTCTGTTGTTTTTGAAGAGCGCGACGACGTCGAAGTTTGAGGATCAGAAAAAGAAAGACCTGGCTGACGCCCAGCGGGTGCTGACGCAGGCCGTGACCGGTGACCAGAGTAAGAACCCGGCAGCGTGGTACTACCTGGGCCGCTATTACATCATGACGAACGACGCGTTTGGCACCGACTCGGCATTCACGCATGCTCAGGCGTTGAAACCGGAGTGCAAGGGCGACATGGATGTGTGGCGGCGGTATGTGTGGGTGCCCACGTTCAACGCCGGGATCGCGGCGTGGCAGGCGAACAACCTCGATTCCGCCATCCATTCCTTCGAGCGCGCGAACGCGCTGCTCGCCGACGAGCCGACCGGCCTCAAGTACGTCGCGACGCTGTTCTTCAACACCGGTAAGTCCGATTCCGCGGTCGTCTATTTCCGGCGGGCCGCGAACGTGGCGGCGACGGATCCCAAGTTCGCCGCGGACCGCAAGGACGCGCTGTACAACCTCGGCCGCATTCAACAAAGCCTAGGGCAGCTGCCCGAGGCGCAGGCGACCTATCGCGAGTATCTGGTTCTGTATCCCAACGACGCCGAGATCATGGCGGCGTTGGGCGGCGTCTACATGCAGAAGGCCGGCAAGGACAGTGTCTACCGCGACAGCGCCTTTACGATTTACCGGCAAATCATCAGCAAGGGCGACTCGATGGGTTACTACCAGCTCTATCGAGTCGGCGCCGAGATCTCCGGGAGCGTGCCGGAAGACCCTGACACGTCGGTCGCTGGCAGCAGCTGCCGTCGGGAAGCTCGCGCCAGCCGTCCGCCGCTGACCGCCGCGAGGATTCGCGCGCGTTGCGACTCTGTCACGACGGGCATGGCCAAGACCTATCTCGCGAACTCGCGCGCAGCGTTCTCGCTCGCCGCGCAGGCGCTCGATGCGAGTCTGAAGGTCAACCCGTATTACCGGGAGAGCCTGATCTTCCGTGCCAACACCGCCCTCGGTCTGCACGATTCGGTGACGGCGCTCGTGATGTCGCGCCGCCTGATGGCGGTCGATCCGATGAACCGCACCGGCATCAAGATCATGGCGTACGCTCAGCAACAGAACGGCAAGATCGACTCGGCGCTGTTCTACTACAAACTGAGCGACTCGCTCCTGATCGGGGACGTCGCGGTGACTCAGTTCGACTCGACCGACACAGGCCGGGACGTCAAGGGGGTCGTGACGAACACTCGGGAGAAGCCGAACGCGCCGTACAAGCTCGTGTTCGAATTCGTCGACCTGAAGGGTGAGGTGGTCGCGAGGGACACCGTAGAGATAGCGGCGACGCCGCCCGGGGGGCAGCAACAGTTCGCCATGAAGCTGGCGGGTCCGACCATCGCTGCGTGGCGGTATCGAAAACAGTGAGGTTGCTGAGGGCAAACGAAACGGCCGTCGCGAACAGCGGCGGCCGTTTATTCTTCAAGGAATTGCGCGACCGGAGGTTACGGATGCAGTTGGGGATCAGCGGACTCGGGCGCCCAGGCGTGCCGAGTTCGTCGGCCATGCGGAGTAACGCCTCCTCGACGTTGTCCAGCGGGAGGCGTTCAGTTACGCAGCCCTCCCCCGGTCGCTGACCGGTGCGCGTTCGGCTGCCGCTCCTATTCCCGCTTCCCCCGCTCGAAGACCCGATCCGCGCGGAGCTGTTCGGCATCGAGCGACTCGAACAGCACGCCGAGAGCCTCGCCGCCGCGCAGCGGGTCACGAGGGGGTTGGAACCGGGCCGCCCGCTACTGCCGCGCGTGGACGACAACGGCCGGGTGTTGCGGGAAGCGAACCGCGCAATCGCCGAGGCGGTCCGCGAGGAGCGGTGGATCACGCCCGCTGCGGAGTGGCTGGTGGACAACTTCTTCATCGTCGACGAACAGCTCCGCGAGATCCGGGACGACTTGCCGGTAGGTTTCTATCGCGAGCTTCCCGCGCTCGCCGACGGCCCGCTGGCCGGCTACCCTCGGGTGTACGGCATCGCCTGGGCTTTCGTCGCGCACACCGACAGCCGCTTCGATCCCGATACCCTGCGCCGTTTCGTCCAAGCCTACCAGCGGGTGCAACCGCTCACCATTGGTGAGCTCTGGGCGGTTACCATCTCGTTGCGCGTGGTCCTTGTGGAGAATCTGCGGCGTCTCGCGGACGTGTTGGTGCGCGGGCGCGTGGCACGTCAGGAGGCTGACGCGCTGGCCGACGAGCTCCTCGGGCTGACCAACCACCCCGGGAAGCGGGTCGCGCCGACCAGGCGGCGCTACGCCCGAGCGCCGTTTTTTCCGGCGTTCGCGGCGGAGCTGGTCCAGCGGCTGCGCGACCAGGACCCCGCAGTGAGCCCCGCGCTGGCCTGGCTGCACCAGCGTCTCGCGGCCCAGGGGACGACCGCCGACGAGATCGCGCTCGTCGAGCACCAGGGGCAGGCGGCGCTGACGGTGACCGTGCGGAACATCATCACCTCCATGCGGCTGATATCGGCGCTCGATTGGACGGTGTTCTTCGAGAGCGTCAGCCTGGTGGACGAGGCGCTGCGCGCCGGCAGCGGCTTCGCGGCGATGGACTTCGCGAGCCGGGACAGCTATCGCCACGCGATCGAAGCGCTCGCGCGCGGGTCCGGGCGTACGGAGCTGGACGTGGCGCGCGAGGCGCTGGCCCACGCCGGCCGGTCCCGCGACCCGCTATCGGGCGCGAGCGCGTCGCGCGACGAGCGCCGGGCCGATCCCGGGTTCTATCTCGTCGGCGGCGGTCGGCGGGACTTCGAACGCGCGGTGGGCTTCCGCCCGCCGCCCCTACTCCGGCTGCGGCGCGCGTTCATTGACGCCGCGACGCCGGGGTATCTGGGAACGCTGTTCCTGATCACGGTGGGGATTCTTGCCGTCCCCTTGACCATCGCCTCCACCGTCCGTATGCCCCTCGCGGGGTTGGTAGTTCTGGGATTGCTCGCACTGGTCCCCGCGTCGGATCTCGCGGTCGCGTTGTTGAATCGCTTCGTCACGACCATCGTGGCGCCGAACCTCTTCCCGCGGTTGGAGTGGCCCGCCGGCGTGCCGGCGGAATTCCGGACGCTGGTGGCGGTGCCGACGCTCCTCACCGGACGCGCCGACGTCGAGGAGCAGGTCGAGCGCCTCGAGGTGCACTATCTCGCGAACGCCGACGGCGACTTGCGGTTCGCGCTGGTCTCCGATTGGCCCGACGCGGCCACCGAGCATTCGGCGGGAGACGAGGAGATCCTCACCGCGGCCCGAGACGGGATCGCGCGGTTGAACGCCCGACACGGGCCCGGGCCGGAGGGCAGCCCGCGTTTCTTCCTCTTTCACCGGCGGCGGCTCTGGAACGCGAGCGAACGCGTCTGGATGGGGTGGGAACGCAAGCGCGGCAAACTGCACGAGCTGAACCAGCTGCTGCGCGGCGCCCGGGACACGACCTTCCTCCCCGGAGGTGGGGCGGGAAGCGGGAACGGGCCGGTTGCACCGGATGGTGTGCGCTACGTCGTGACGCTCGACGCCGATACCCGGCTCCCGATTGGCGCGATCAGGCGGCTCGTCGGGACGATGGCACACCCGCTCAACCGGCCGCGGCTCGATCCGGCGACGCGCCGAGTCGTAGAGGGGTACGCCATCCTGCAACCGCGGGTGACACCGCCCCTCCCGGGTCCCGCGGGCTCGGCGTTCCAGCGGCTCTCCTCCGGACTGTCGGGGATCGACCCCTACGCGGCGGCGGTGTCGGACGTCTATCAGGATCTCTTCGGCGAAGGATCCTACACCGGCAAGGGGATCTACGACGTCGATGCCTTCGAGACGGCGCTCGCAGGGCGGGTGCCCGACAATGCCCTGTTAAGCCACGACCTATTCGAGGGACTGTTCGCACGCGCTGGCCTGGTGACCGACATCGAGTTGTTTGAGAGCGCCCCTCCGAACTATCTGACGGCCGCGGCGCGCCAGCACCGCTGGGCGCGCGGCGACTGGCAGCTGCTTCCCTGGATCCTGCGCGAGCGCTTCTCGCCGGTCGCCCGCTGGAAGATGATGGACAATCTCCGGCGCACCCTGGTCATGCCGGCAGCGTTTCTCACCCTGGTATGCGGATGGGTCTGGCCGGGTTCGCCGCCCGGTCTGTGGACGGCGTTCGTGCTCGGGGTCATCGCCGTGCCCCCGCTGCTCCCGGCATTCGCGGGCATGTGGCCCCGCGCGCCTGGGGTCTCCAAGCGGAGCCACTTTCGCGCGGTCGCACGCGACTTCCGGTCGGCTGGGGGTCAGATGGCGTTGACCCTCACGACCATGGCCGATCAGGCGTGGCGGATGGGCGATGCCGTCGTACGGACCCTGGGGCGTCTCTATCTGACGCACCAGCGGTTGCTGGAATGGAAGACAATGGTGTACGCGGCGGCGCGCATCCCACAGACCCTCGCGGGGTTCTATCGCCGCATGGCCCCCGCCATTGTCCTCACGGCGATGGCCGCCGCGGTCGTGATGTGGCAACGCCCCGGTGCGTCACCGGTAGCGTTGCCCATCCTGCTGTTGTGGGGCCTTGCGCCCGCCATCGCGCATCGGCTGAGCCTGCCCGGGACGGAGGCGCACGCCGCTCCCCTGTCCCCGGACGAAACGCGCGCGCTTCGCCTCCTCGCCCGGCGCACCTGGGCCTTCTTCACGACGTTCGTGACGGGGGACAGCCAGGGGTTGCCGCCGGACAATTTCCAGGAGACACCGCAACCGGTGGTGGCGCAACGCACCTCGCCGACGAACATCGGGCTGTACCTGCTCTCGGTCGTGTCGGCGCGCGACTTCGGGTGGGTGGGAACGCTCGACGCGGTCGATCGGATCGAGGCAACGCTGCACACCATGCAGACGCTCGAGCATCATCGTGGGCACCTCTACAACTGGTACGACACCCGGGACGGGCGTCCTCTCGAGCCGAGGTATGTCTCTTCGGTGGACAGCGGGAATCTTGCCGGCGCCTTACTCACGGTGGCCAACGCGTGCGAGGAGATGATGGACGAGGGCGCGCCCGGGCGGGCGGCGCTATCCGGCATCGTTGATGCCGCGCTCCTCCTGCGGGAGGCGACGCGCGCAGGGGAGGACGGCCGACGGCTCGATGAGGCGCTCGATGTGGTCGAGACCGTGGCGACGCAGCACCCCGGCACGCCCGCCGCCTGGGCCGCGCGGCTGGCGGAGCTCGAGGCCGCCGCGCGGACGGTGACGAATCGCGCGCAGGACGTGCGCGACTCAGAGACTGCGAAGCCGCCGCCGACGGTGCCGGCGGGAGTGGAGGCGTTACGCGGGGCGGTGGAGACGCACACCCGCGATCTGGACACGCTCCTCCCCTGGGCGGGGCTGCGCATGGACGCCGCCGCCGCGCCGCTCATGGCCCGGTTGACGCCGGCGCCGTCGGTAGCGGACACGCCGAGCCGCTGCGAAGCCGTACTGCGTGAACTCGTGGCCGTGCGGGCGGCGATGGTCGATGCCGGTGACGGGAGCGTCGCGCGACTCCGGAACATCGATGCGCTCGCCGGCGCCCTCGAACGCGCCGCCGCGGCTGCCACCGCGCTGTGCCAGCGGCTTGGACACCTTGCCGCCGAGGCGCGCGCGATGGTCACGACGATGGAGTTCGGCTTTCTCTTTGACCGGACGCGGATGCTGTTCGCGATCGGGTACCGCATGACGGACGGGGCCCTCGACTCGGGACGCTACGATCTCCTCGCTTCCGAAGCCCGGCTCTTGAGTTTCGTCGCCATCGCGAAGGGCGACGTGCCGGTGCGGCATTGGTTCCGGCTCGGCCGCGCCTTGACCCCGGTGGGACGGGACTCGGTCTTGCTGTCGTGGTCGGGATCGATGTTCGAGTATTTGATGCCCGGGCTGGTGATGCGCGCGGCGGCGGGCAGCTTGCTTGAGCAGACATGCCGCCTGGTGGTACAGCGCCAGATCGAATACGGCGTCGAGCGTGGTGTCCCGTGGGGCACGTCGGAGTCGGGGTACTCCGCACGCGACCTCGCGATGACGTACCAGTATTCGAACTTCGGCGTTCCCGGACTCGGTCTCCGGCGCGGCCTTGCCGACGACGTCGTAGTCGCACCCTACGCCACGGCGCTGGCGGCGATGTTCGATCCGGTGGCGGCGGTCCGGAACTTCCGGTCCCTCGTCAGCGCCGGCGCCGACGGGCAGTACGGATTCTACGAGTCGGTGGACTACACGCCGACGCGGTTGCCCCCCGACACGTCGCGGGAGGTCGTGCGCATGTACATGGCGCACCACCAGGGCATGGCGATCGTCGCGATCGGAAATGTCCTGCTGGGGGGGGCCATGCGGGCTCGCTTCCACGCCGAGCCAATCGTGCGGGCGAGCGAGCTGCTGCTGCAGGAGCGGACGCCGCGCGACGTCGCCGTCGCCCGGCCGCGGGATGACACGGTCGCCGTCGTGGGCGACGTGCGCGAGCTCGTGCCGCCGTTCACCCGCCATTTCTCGTCCCCGCTGGGCCCGGCGTCGCGAACCCTGCTTCTGTCCAACGGGCGCTATGCCGTGATGATTACCGCGGCGGGGTCGGGGTACAGCCGTTGGCGGGATCTCGCGATCACCCGCTGGCGTGAGGATGTGACGAGCGACGACACCGGTTCGTACATCTTTCTCCGCGATGTCGCCAGCGGCGAGCGCTGGTCGGCGGCGTTCCAGCCGAGCGGCGAAACGCCGCAAAGCTACGACGTCTCATTTGCCGAGGACCACGCGGAGTTCATCCGCCGCGACGGAGCGATCACGACCCGGCTGGAGGTCATCGTGTCGTCGGAGGATGACGCCGAAGTCCGCCGGGTATCGCTCACGAACCACGGTTTGCGGACACGCGAAATCGAGGTCACGTCGTACGCGGAGATTGTGCTCGCGCCGGCCGCGGGCGACGCGGCTCATCCCGCGTTCTCGAATCTGTTCATTCAAACCGAGAGCGTCCCGGAGCGGGACACGTTGCTCGCCACGCGGCGGCGGCGAGCGCCGGAGGAGACGGAGATCTGGCTCGCCCACGTCCTCGCGGTGGAGGGCGAGACGATCGGCGATTTGGAGTGGGAGACCGATCGCGGGCAGTTCCTCGGACGCGGGCGCCGCGTGCGCGCCCCCCAGGCGGAAACGGACGGCCACGAACTCTCCGATAGCACCGGTTCGGTGCTCGACCCGATCGTGAGTCTCCGCCGGCGGGTCCGGGTTCGCCCTGGTAAGACGGTCCGCGTGGCATTTTCCACGCTGGTGGCGCCCTCGCGGAAGGTGGTGCTCGACCTCGCGGACAAGTACCATGACGTCACGACGTTCGAGCGGGTCGCAACCCTCGCCTGGACGCAAGCGCAGGTGCAGATGCACCATCTCGGCATCGGGCCCGACGAGGCGCACCTGTTCCAGAGCCTCGGCGGGTCCATCCTGTATGCGGATCGCGCGCTGCGCGCCTCCGCCGAGGTGCTCGGGCGTCGCGCGGAAGGACTCCCGGCGCTCTGGGCGCTCGGGATCTCGGGGGACCTCCCCATCGTCCTCGTGGCGATCGACGAGGCCGACGACATCGGCATCGTGCGGCAGCTGCTGCGCGCGCACGCGTACTGGCGGATGAAGCGCCTGGCCGTCGATCTCGTCATCCTGAACGACCGCGCGCCCTCCTATGCGCAGGACCTGCAGACATTGATCGAGACCCTCGTCCGGACCAGCCAGTCCATGCCACGCATGGAGGGGTCGGAGCTCCAGGGACGAGTGTTCACGCTCCGGGCGGACCGGCTGACGGCCGCACAGCGCGACCTCTTGGAGAGCGCAGCCCGCGTGGAACTCTCGAGCCGGCGCGGAACGCTCGCGGCGCAGGTGGCACGGGCATATCGGCCCGACCCTGCGCCGGTCACCGTCTCGCGACCGTTCCCGGCGTCGGTGACGTCCGCCGCGGTCCCGGCGGCTCCGCACCCCAAACTTGAATTCTTCAACGGTGTCGGCGGATTCGACGCCGACGGGCGAGAGTACGTGACCGTCCTCCGCGGCGGGGAATGGACACCGGCGCCGTGGATCAACGTGATCGCCAACCCGAACTTCGGATGCCTGGTGTCCGAAGCGGGATCGGGATGTACCTGGTCTATCAACAGCCAGGAGAATCTTCTCACGGCCTGGTCAAACGATCCGGTGAGCGACCCGCCGAGCGAAATGTTCTACGTTCGCGATGAAGACTCCGGGGAGCTGTGGAGTCCGACGCCGCTTCCCATTCGCGAGGAGCGGGGCGAATATGTGGTGCGACACGGCCACGGCTATACGCGATTCACGTACGAGGCGCATGATGTCGCGCTCGAGCTGCTGCAATTCGTGCCCGCGGACGATCCGATCAAGATCTCCCGCCTCACCCTGACGAATCATTCTCCCCATTCCAGGCGCCTGTCGGTGACAGCGTATCTCGAATGGGTGCTGGGCACCTCGCGAAGCGCCTCCGCCCTGTTCGTGACGACCGAAATGGATCCCGTTACGGGGGCGATGTTCGCGCAAAACTCCTGGAGCCGGGACTTCGGCGCCCGGATCGCCTTCGCCGACCTGGGTGGCGCGCAAACCGCCTGGACCGGTGACCGCACGGAATTCCTGGGGCGGAACGGTGCTCCCGACCGCCCCGCCGCGCTGGGCCGCGGCGCGCGCCTGTCGGGACGCAGCGGGGCGGCCCTCGACCCCTGCTGCGCCCTGCAGACCACGGTCGAAATCCCCGCCGCAGGGCAGGCGTCCGTTGTCTGCTTCCTCGGTCAGACCGAGACCCGCGAACAAGCGCGGGCGTTGATTCGGCGATATCGAGCCGACGATCTGGAGGCGCGGCTCGCGACCGTTACGGACGGGTGGGCCCAAACGTTGGACACCGTGCAGGTGAAGACGCCCGACCGCGCGCTCGACCTCCTGCTCAATCAGTGGCTCCTCTACCAGACACTCGCCTGCCGCGTCTGGGCGCGGACGGCGTTCTACCAAGCCAGTGGCGCCTACGGCTTCCGCGATCAACTGCAAGATGTCATGGCGCTGGCCGTGTCGCGGCCCGACCTGACGCGCGCGCAGATCTTGAAGGCCGCATCGCGCCAGTTCGTCGAAGGCGACGTCCAGCATTGGTGGCACGAGCCGGCCGGCCGCGGCGTGCGCACTCGCATGTCTGACGATCTGCTATGGCTGCCCTACGTCGCGAGCCACTATCTCGAGGTGACCGGTGATCGGGCGATCCTGGATGAGGCCATCCCGTTTCTCGAGGGGGCGATGCTGGCCGCCGGACAATCGGAGTCCTACTTCGAGCCGCGAATTGCCGCCGAGCAGGGGACGCTCTTCGAGCATTGCGCGCGGGCGCTCGATCGGAGCCTCAGCGTCGGAGTCCACGGCCTCCCGCTCATGGGAACGGGGGACTGGAACGACGGCATGAATCGCGTCGGCGCCGAGGGCAAAGGGGAGAGTGTGTGGCTCGCCTGGTTCCTGCACACGATCCTCTCGACGTGGGCGCCGGTAGCGGCGGCGCGCGGAGAGAGGCAGCGCGCCGAGACGTGGGCAGAACATGCCAGGACGATCAAGCAGGCCATCGAGCGTGAAGCGTGGGACGGCGATTGGTACCGTCGCGCGTATTTCGACGACGGCACGCCCCTGGGTACCGCCGGCAGCGATGCCTGCGCCATCGATTCAATCGCGCAATCGTGGAGTGTCTTGTCGGGTGCCGCCGATGCCGATCGCGCGCGGCGCGCCATGGCGTCCGTTGACCAGCATCTGGTGCGGCGGCCCGATGACCTGATCCTCTTGCTGACGCCGCCCTTTGACCATACCGCGCTCGAGCCGGGCTACATCAAGGGATACGTACCTGGAGTGCGCGAAAATGGGGGACAGTACACGCATGCCGCCGTCTGGACGGTCATCGCGTTCGCCAAACTCGGTGACGGCGACAGGGTGGCCGAGCTGCTCGCGATGCTCAATCCGATTACGCACGCGACAACTCCGCAACGCGTCCAGCAGTACCGCGTCGAACCCTACGTCGTCGTAGGCGACGTCTACTCCGAAGCGCCGCACGTCGGCCGTGGCGGGTGGACCTGGTATACCGGGTCGGCCGGATGGCTGTATCGCGCGGGGATCGAATGGCTGCTCGGCGTCCGAGTACAGGGGACGCGACTGGTGGTCGACCCGTGCATCCCCTCGGGATGGCCCGGATTCACGCTGGCGCTCCGGTATCGCTCCGCGCGGTACCAAGTCGTCGTCGAGAACCCCGGCGGGGTTTGTCGGGGCGTGGCGGTGCTCGAGCTCGACGGCGTCGCGCTGGACGACCGCACGGGCGTTCCGCTCGCCGACGATCAACGCCACCATCGCGTGCGCGCGGTGCTGGGCAAGAAGGGCTGAGGATCCATGCGAGCCGATCTCGCGGTGCTGCCCAGTGCCGCCGCGCTCGCCGACGTGGCTGCGGAACGTTTCGTCGCGGCCGCGCGGGACGCGATTGACTCGCGTGGACAGTTCCTCGTCGCGCTTTCCGGCGGCTCGACGCCGCGCGACACCTACCTTCGCTTGGGCACCGAGGCTCTCGTGTCCCAGGTGATGTGGTCGCGAGTTCAGGTCCTGTGGACGGACGAACGGTGTGTGCCGCCGAACCATGCCGAGAGCAACTACCGCATGGCGCGCGAAACGCTGCTCGACCGCGTACCGGTCCCGGCGGCGAATGTGCACCGGATCCATGGCGAAGACGATCCTCTCAGCGCCGCCGATGTCTACGAAACGACGCTGCGGGCCTTAGCGCGCATCGACCTCGTTCTCTTGGGACTGGGTGAGGATGGGCATACCGCGTCGCTCTTTCCGGGGAACGCCGCCGTTCACGAGCAGACACGCTGGGTGATGGCCGCACGTGCGAGCGCGGCGTCCATGTGGCGGATCACCTTGACGCCGGCGGTCATCAATGCCGCGGCCGAGGTCTTGTTCCTCGTCTCCGGCGGCGCCAAGGCGGGCGTTCTCCGTCGAGTGCTCGAGGGTCCCCGCCGTCCGGAGGAGTTGCCGGCGCAGGCGATCGCACCGTCCAATGGCCGCGTACGCTGGTGCGTGGATGCAGCGGCGGCCGCTGAGCTCCAGCCATGAAGATCAGTCCCCTCGCAGGCCATCCGCCTACGCAGGCGATGTTGCTCGACGTCGCGAAGCTGGTCACCGCCTACTACGCCGAGATCCCCGATCCCTCCGTGCCCGCCCAGCGCGTCGCCTTCGGCACGTCGGGCCATCGCGGCTCGTCGTTCGAGAAGACCTTCAACGAATGGCACGTGCTCGCGATCAGCGAGGCCATCTGTCGCTACCGCCGGCAGCAGGGGATCGACGGCCCGCTCTTTCTCGGCTTCGACACGCACGCCCTGTCGGTGCCGGCTTGCACCACCGCCGTCGAGGTGCTGGCGGCCAACGGCGTCGACATCATGCTCGCCGAGCACGACGCTTACACACCGACGCCCGCGGTATCTCACGCCATCCTGAGCTACAACCGTGGGCGCACCGCGGACGGGGGGGGCGGGCTGGCCGACGGCATCGTCGTCACGCCGTCGCACAATCCGCCGGACAACGGCGGCTTCAAGTACAACCCTCCCACTGGGGGACCGGCCGATAGCGGCGTCACCAGCTGGATTGAAGCCCGGGCGAGTGAGTTGATGGAGCGCGGCCTCGAAGGCGTGAAACGCATCCCGTACGAGAAGGCGCTGCGCGCCGCCACGACGCACCGGCATGACTATCTCAACGCGTACGTGCGTGATCTGGGGAACGTCATCGATATGCCGGCGATCCAGAGCGCGGGGCTTCGCCTGGGCGTTGACCCGCTCGGTGGGGCCGGCGTCGATTATTGGGCTCCCATCGCGGAGCGCTACCATCTCGATCTGACGGTCGTGAGCGACGTCGTGGATCAGACGTTCCGGTTCATGTCGGTGGATTGGGATGGCCGCATCCGGATGGACCCGTCGTCGTCCTATGCGATGCAGCGGCTGATCGGCCTGAGGGACCGCTTCGACATCGCCTTCGCCTGCGATACCGATCACGATCGTCACGGGGTCGTCACACGGAGCACGGGACTGCTGCCGCCCAATCACTATCTTGCGGTCGCCATCCACCATCTCTTCCCGCATCGGCCGCAATGGGGTGCGGACGCCGGGGTCGGGAAGACCGTCGTAAGCAGCGGCATGATCGATCGGGTGAGCGCGAAGCTCGGCCGCCGGCTCCACGAGGTACCGGTCGGCTTCAAGTGGTTCGTCGCGGGCCTCGGCGACGGGTCCCTCGGTTTCTGCGGCGAAGAGAGTGCCGGGGCGACGTTGCTGCGCCGCGACGGAACCGCGTGGACCACGGACAAGGATGGCATCGTGCTGGCACTGCTCGCGGCCGAGATCATGGCGGGGGCGGGGCGCGATCCCGGGGAGCTCTACGGTGAATTGACCCGCGAGTTCGGTGCGCCGGCGTACGATCGGGTCGAGGCGCCCGCGACTCCGCCACAAAAGCGCCGGCTCGCGGCGCTCTCACCAGCCCAGGTGCAGTGCACAGAGCTCGCCGGGGAGAAGGTCCAGAGCATCATCAACGAAGCTCCGGGCAACCACGCGCCAATCGGGGGTGTGAAGGTCAGCGCCGCGACCGGATGGTTCGCCGCCCGGCCGTCGGGCACCGAGGATCTTTACAAGATTTACGCCGAGAGCTTCCGGGGGAGGGACCAGTTGAACCGCATCGTGCAGGAGGCGCAGGTGATTGTCGACAAGGCGCTCGCCGGATGACTGAGCGGCCAGCAGCGTCCGATGCGCTGGTGTTGTTCGGCCTGACGGGCGACCTCGCCCACAAAATGATCTTTCCCGCGCTCTACGCGATGGTGCAGCGTGGTGTCCTGACGGTTCCGGTAGTCGGAGTGGCTTCCCGGCCGTGGAATGTGGAGCAGCTGCAGGCGCGGGTCACCGACAGTGTCAAGCAGTCCGGCGTCGCCGTGGAGCAGGACGCGCTTCGCCGCCTCTTGTCCCACGTCCAATACGTGTCCGGGGACTACAACAACCCGGAGACCTTCGCGGCGCTCAAGGGGGCGTTGGGGAAGTCGCGACGCCCCACGCACTATCTCGCGATTCCTCCCGTGCTATTCGCGACCGTCATTCAAGGGATCGGCGCGGCCGGTCTGGCGGACCACGCGCGGGTCATCGTCGAAAAGCCGTTCGGCCGCGATCTGGCCTCCGCGCGCGAACTCAACGCCATCGCGCGCGCGGTCTTCCCCGAGGACGCGATCTTCCGGATCGATCATTTCCTGGGGAAGGAGGCGATCATGAACATCCTCTACTTCCGCTTTGCCAACTCATTTCTGGAACCGATCTGGAACCGTAACTATGTCGCCAGCGTCCAGATCACCCTTGCCGAGGAGTTCGGCGTGAACGGCCGGGGCGCTTTCTACGAGACCACGGGATGCCTGCGCGACGTGATTCAAAACCACCTGTTCCAGATTGTCGCGCTCCTGGCCATGGAACCGCCCGTCACCCGGGATTTTGGAGCGGTCCACACAGAGAAGGCGAAGGTCTTCGAAGCGATGCGACCGCTGCAGCCGCGTGATCTGGTGCGTGGTCAGTACGCCGGTTACCGGGAGGAATTGGGTGTGGCGCGCGATTCCGACGTCGAGACCTTCTGCGCTGTGCGACTCTGCATCGACTCATGGCGGTGGGAGGGCGTACCGTGGTATCTCCGTTCGGGAAAGTGTCTTCCCGAGACAGCCGCCGAGGTGCTGGTCGAGCTGAAGCCGCCGCCGGCGCAGCTGTTCGCCGACTCGGCGCCGGCGGCCGGTCCGGCGAATTATCTGCGGTTCCGGCTCTCCCCCGACGCCGCGGTCGCCCTCGCCGCTCGCGTCAAGCGCCCCGGCAAAGACTTCGTCGGCGACCAACGCGAGCTGTATATGGTGGAGGAGCTGATCGGAGCCCAACCGCCCTACGAGCGCCTGCTGAGCGACGCCGTGAGCGGTGACGGCGCGCTGTTCACGCGATGGGACGCGATCGAAGCGGCCTGGGTAGCGGTCGATCCCGTCCTCACAACCCATCCCCGGGCGATCCCGTACGAGCGCGGCACGTGGGGGCCGAAAGAGGCCGACGCGCTCGTCGCGGCGCACAGGGGCTGGCACAATCCCACGAGCGATGGAGTACCGCGTCGAGCGGCGCGCGGCTAACTTGGGAGCGCAGTAACCTGCGGGCGTAATTCAGGGGTAGAATGCCAGCTTCCCAAGCTGGACGTCGCGGGTTCGAATCCCGCCGCCCGCTCTGATGCGACAGACGAAAAAGGGGACCAACCACCGTTGGTCCCTTTTTTGCTTTTTGCTATTATGAACCCCTCGATAAGGACTGTATGCGCGCGCTCTCCGCCGTCGTTACGCTCGCCATCAGCGGTTTCGTCGTGTCCTCGCCGACACCGTTGCGTGTCCTCCGGGTCACACCGACTGATCGCGCGGCTGCCACCACCGTTGTATCGGTCACATTCGATCGGCCGGTCGCCGGGTCCCTGGATGCCACTGTCGATCCGAAACGCATCTTCACGATCGCCCCCGCCGTAGCGGGCAAGGTGGAATGGCGCGATCCGATCACATTGCGTTTCACTCCCGCCGCGCCGCTGAGCCCCGCGACCGAGTACACGGTCACGGTCAGCAACGAGTTCGCTGCCATGGACGGCAGCCGGCTCGAGAAGCCCTACACCTTTGCCTTCCGCGTGCACGGCACGGTGGCGTTGACCGGAACGCCGGCGGGTCCTGACGAGTCGGGGCGGCTCCTCAAGCCGGATGCGCAATTCGAAGTCGTCTGGAGCAATCCCGTCGATCTCGGCGACGTGACCAAACGCGTCTACATCCAGTTCGATCGCGCTTGCCCGGTGCTCGTCGTCCGCTTGAAGGCCGTATCGCAGCGGCCGATCAAGGACGACGACTCGTGGCGCTATCGCGAAGCCGGCGGCTGGCAGCGCGATCGGGGAGTGGACGCGCTCCGCCGCGTGGTGCGGTTCACGCCAATCACACCCTTGCCCAAGGCGTGCAGTGGGTTCCTCGCAGTGCCGTCCGAGCTCGACCCTGAAGGCACGAGTCCCTACCTGCGCTGGAACCTCGCCACATACGGGCCGTTCGTGCTGCTCTCGGCGAGCTGTGGCTGGAACTGGGCCAGCTGTCCCACGGGGCCGCCGCGGATCGAGTTCTCGACGCCGGTGCGCGGCGCCGAGCTGCTGCGGGGCATCCACCTCCTGCCGCGCATCGCGATTGCCGTCTCGGATACGAACGAAGAATCGGCCACCTGGACGCTGGATGCGTCATTGAAGCCAAGGACCGGCTA
>Ga0137374_10003876_pt1 | contig 17779 bp, 17 predicted proteins | sample SagtaG_20_FD_104811 | JGI IMG/M metagenome (GOLD analysis project Ga0137374, IMG submission 104811) | Vadose zone soil microbial communities from Sagehorn Ranch, Mendocino, California, USA - Sage1_R_100_16 metaG | ecosystem: Environmental > Terrestrial > Soil > Vadose zone | place: USA...
GTACCCGCCGAAGGAGACGGTCACGTCACCGCCGGCCCTGCGTACCGCGGCGATCCTCGCGGCCAGTGCCTGGTCCCCGAGCGCGCTGGCGCCGTTGTCGGCCCAGGTGGGCGAGCAGCGGCCGTTGGAGACAACAAAGGACAGGGTGAACCCGCGGATGCCGGTGAGTCTCATGAGCGCGACCAGGTCCGGCTGCCTACCGATGTGTGGCATGACGTACGGCGCGGCGGCGTAGGGCGCCGCCAACCGGCTCGCGACCAGGCTGTCCACGCTGTCCGCCGATAGGCCACCCCCCGGATCCACCGCGCCGCCCGTGGACGGACCCACCGGTGGTCCGGCCGCCGGAGCGCCGCTGCCCGGTGCCGCTGCCGAACATCCGGCCAGGAGTCCGGCCGCGATCACCGCGGCCGTCGCATGCATCAGACCCGGTCGCCGAACCCGCACTCGCGCCATGTTGAGGAGACCTTCCCGTCGTGAGGTTTGCCTGGTATACGGATTTCGGCGCGGATCGGCTCAGGGCATGCCGGTGAACCGTGCGGTGTGCCGTGCGGACGTCCACCGGGACGCCGTGCCCGCCGCGGTCTGCCACCGGCGGAAGATAACTCGGTCGAGTCTTGTCGTACCCCTGTGTTTGGCTTGTCGTGAATGCCGGTGACTGCGGAGGGGAACGGATGACAGGGGACGCCGCCGTTCAGGCGGAGGGTTTGCGCAAGCGCTACCGGCGGACGGAGGCGCTGCGCGGAGTGGACCTGGTCGTAGAGCAGGGAACGGTGTGCGGCCTGCTCGGGCCGAACGGGGCCGGCAAGACGACCATCGTGCGAATCCTCACCACGCTGCTGCGGCCGGACGCCGGGCGGGCCACCGTCGCGGGGTACGACGTGCTGAAGCAGGCGGCCCTGGTGCGGTACCGGATCGGGCTGGCGGGGCAGTACGCGGCGGTCGATGAGCTGCTCACCGGCCGGGCCAACCTGGAGATGGTCGGCCGGCTGTACCACCTGCCGGGCAGGCAGGCGCGCGCGCGGGCCGAGGAGCTGCTGGAGCGGTTCGACCTGGCCGACGCGGCGAACCGGGTCGCCAAGACGTACTCCGGCGGGATGCGCCGCCGGCTGGACGTGGCCGCCGCCCTGGTGGCCGCGCCGCCGGTGCTGTTCCTGGACGAGCCGACCACCGGGCTGGACCCGCGCAGCCGCAACGACGTGTGGAAGATCATCGCCGAGCTGGTCGCGGACGGTACGACGGTGCTGCTCACCACGCAGTACCTGGAGGAGGCGGACCGGCTCGCGGACAAGATCGTGGTGATCGACACCGGTGAGGTGGTGGCCTCCGGCACGGCGGCCGAGCTGAAGTCGAAGGTGGGCGGCGAGCGGATCGACGTCGTGGTGCCGAGCCTGGACCAGCTCGCAGACGCCGCGACGGCGCTGCGCCGGGCCAGCGGCGCGGAGCCGAGCGTGGAGCCGGACGACCGCCGGATCACGGTGGCCGTGCGGGGCGGCGCGGCCGCGCTCACCGCCGCGGTGCGCGAGCTCGACGCGGTCGGCGTCGCGGCGGAGGACATCGCGCTGCGCCGGCCCACCCTGGACGACGTGTTCCTGCGGCTCACCGGGCACCACGCCGAGCAGTCCGGCGAGCCCGACCTCGCGGAGGTGGCCCGATGACGGTCCTCGACCTGCCGGCCCCCCCGAGCAACCCGGCGGCCCGGCTGCGCTGGGCGGTCGCGGACGGCGTGGTGGTGGCCGTCCGCAACCTCAGGCACATCCGGCAGGTGCCGGACAAGCTGCTGAACGCGACGATCTCGCCGATCATGTTCGTGCTGCTCTTCGCGTACGTGTTCGGCAGCGCGATCACCGTGCGCGGTGGCAACTACCGGGACTTCCTGATGCCCGGGATCTTTGTGCAGACCGTCGCCTTCACCTGCGCCACCACGGCGATGGGGGTCTCCAACGACATGTCGAAGGGGCTGGTGGACCGGTTCCGGTCGCTGCCGATGGCGCGGTCCGCGGTGCTGGTCGGGCGGACCTCGGCGGACCTGGTCGAGGGGCTGCTCGGCATCTTCGTGATGGCCGCGTGCGGTCTGGCGGTCGGCTGGCGGGTGCACAGCGGGCTGGGCAGGGCGCTGGTGGGGTTCGCGCTGCTGCTGCTGTTCGGGTTCGCGATGAACTGGCTGGGCACCATCATCGGGCTGCTGATGAAGAGCCCGGAGGCCGTGCAGTCGCTGGTGTTCATCACGCTCTTCCCGATCACGTTCGTGGCGAACACGTTCGTGCCCACCGAGAACATGGCCCCGTGGCTGCGCACCGTCGCCGACTGGAACCCGATCAGTGCGCTGAGCGCGGCGTGCCGGGAGCTGTTCGGCAACACCGCGGCGCCGTACACCGGAGACGCGTGGCCGCTGCACCACCCGGTCGCGGCCGCGTTCGGGTACTCGTTCGTGCTGCTGGCGATCTTCGCGCCGCTGGCGGTGCGCAGGTACCGGACGGCGGTGGGTCGGTGAGCTGCCGCTAGCCTCGGTGGTCATGAGCGGTTTCGACACCCTGGCGATCCATGCGGGCCAGGAGCCCGACCCGGGCACCGGTTCCGTCGTCGTTCCGATCTACCAGACCTCGACGTACAAGCAGGACGGCGTGGGCGGGTTGCGCGGCGGCTACGAGTACAGCCGCAGCGCCAACCCGACCCGCACGGCGCTGGAGACCTGCCTGGCGGCGCTCGAGGCGGGTAGCCGCGGGCTGGCGTTCGCATCCGGGCTGGCCGCCGAGGACTGCCTGCTGCACGCGGCCCTGCAGCCCGGCGACCACGTCCTGGTCCCGGACGACGCGTACGGCGGCACCTTCCGGCTGTTCGCCCGGGTGCTGTCGCGCTGGGGGCTCCGCTACGACGCGGTGCCGCTGTCCGACCTGGATGCGGTGCGTGCCGCGGTGCGCCCCGACACGGCGATGATCTGGGCCGAGACGCCGACCAACCCGCTGCTGGCCATCGCCGACATCGCCGGACTGGCCACCCTCGCGCGCGAGCACGGCGCGCTGCTGGTGGTGGACAACACCTTCGCCTCGCCGTACCTTCAGCAGCCGCTCACGCTGGGCGCCGACGTGGTCGTGCACTCCACCACAAAGTACCTGGGCGGCCACTCCGACGTGGTCGGCGGCGCGTTGGTGTTCAACGACGGCGACCTCGCCGACGCGCTGATCTTCCACCAGAACGCGATGGGCGGGGTGCCCGGGCCGTTCGACTGCTGGCTGGTGCTGCGCGGGGTGAAGACGCTCGGGGTACGGATGGACCGGCACTGCGTGAACGCCGAGCGGATCGTGGCGATGCTCACCAGCCATCCCGCGGTGGATCGGGTGCTCTACCCGGGGCTGCCCGACCACCCGGGGCACCAGGTCGCGGCCAAGCAGATGCGCGGGTACGGCGGCATGGTGTCCTTCACCCTGCGCGGCGGCGAGCAGGCGGCGCTGGCGGTGTGCGAGCGGACCGGGGTCTTCACCCTAGGGGAGTCGCTGGGCGGGGTGGAGTCCCTCATCGAGCACCCGCACCGGATGACGCACGCCTCGGTGGCCGGCTCCGAGCTCGAGGTGCCGGGCGACCTGGTGCGGCTCTCGGTGGGCATCGAGTCGGCGGACGACCTGATCGCGGACCTGAACCAGGCGCTCGGCTGAACTGTGCGGGCCGTCAGCCGCGGCCGTCGCCGGTGACCGGCGTCGGGTCCAGCAGGTCGGTGTTCAGGCAGCCGGCCATGGTGGGCTGCTGCGCCGCGGCGGCGGCCTGGGTCACGGTGTCGGCGGTCACGGTGTCGGCGGTTCCGGTCTCGCGCGGCGCGGCTGCGTCGGGTAGCGCGGCTGCGTCGGGTGGGGTTGCGGGCTCGTACCCGGCCACCGCCACCCCGACCGGCTCCGCGACCACCCAGTCCTGCCCGCCGGGGCACGTCTGCTCGCCGGCACCGGGGCGCACCGCGCCGGCCGTGACCGCGGCGGTGGTGGCCAGCACCGCAAGGGCGGCCAGCACCGCATTGCGTGCCAGGCGAGGGGAGGGTCGGATCTCGGCCATCCCCACCACGGTAACCCCGCAACCTGTGGGCCGCCCGCGGAGCCGGACCGGCGGCCAGCTCGGTGGCTGAGCCGCTCAGATCGTCAGATCGGCGGCAACTGGGCGAGGGTCCGCAGCGCGTTCTGCATGGCCCGGTCCAGCTCGACGACCCGTACCCCGTTGCTGGCCCAGCCGCAGCCGCTCGCATCCATGGCGATGTCCACCCGCTCGACCACCCCCGACACGACCACGACCAGCCGTTTCGACGAGGGGCAGCCGGCGGCGGTGGCCCTGCGGGTCGGCGCGCTGTCCAGCTCGGCGGCAAGCAGCCGGGCCTCCTCGCCGACGACCTCGCCGACCGTGGCGGCCACCCCCTTCGGACACACCACGATCCGCATGCCGGTGAAGCCCACCAGCCGCCGGTCCAGCCCGGCGCCCTCGTTGCGCACGGTCGGGTCGAGTCCCGCGCAGGACAGCAGCGCCGGCTCGGGGCCCTGCCCGGGCCGCCCGGTGAGCACCTGCGCCAGCAGGTCACGCCCGGCCGACACGGTACGGACGCCGTTGGTCACCCGCCCGCAGCCGCCGGGCAGCGCGAGCAGGGTGAGCGTGCGGTCGCCGCCCACCACCCGCAGCACGAACGGCGTCACCGTCTCCCGGCTGCACACCTCTGAGCTGCTGGCCACCCGGGCCGCGTTGAAGGCCGCCACGAACTGCACGCCCGCCCGCGCCTCGACCAGCTTCGCGTCCGACCGTGATCCGTCGGAGGAGTACCGGCACAGGTACGTCCTCGCCGGCGTGATCGGCACGATGTCGGCCTCCAGCCCGAGCCCGGAGTTGGACACCCGCGCCGGCAGCCGGGTCGGGCACTGCCGCGCCGCCTCGGCCGGGTCGGGTCCGCCGCCGAGCGCCCGCAGCACCGGCACGACCAGCGCCACGAGCAGCACGGCGACCACCCAGCCGGTGATGCGGCGGCGTCGGCGGATCCGGGCGGCCCGCACCGCGACCGCCGGCAGCGGCACCGGAGCGTCCACTGTGGACAGTGCCGCGGCGAGCTCGGGCATCGGCACCAGCGGCCGACTGCGGGCCACCGCCCGGTCCGACAGCCCCAGCAGCTCCACCATCTCCGGCTCGGACCGGCCCTCGGCGTCCATCAGCGCCACCGACCGCTGCCGCGGCGTCATCGCGGCGAGCTCGGCGGCCACCGGGTCCGCCACCGGGCCCGCTCCGGTCGACGGCTCCGCCAGGGCCACCTGGTCGGCGAGTGCCGCCGGCTCGGACCCCGCCGCGACCGGCCCGGCCCGGGCCCCGGCCGGCTGGCCCGCCCCGCGCGTCCCCGCCCGGTCCGTGCCTGCCCGGCCCGTCCCCGCCCCGCGCGTCCCCGCCCGGCTCGTCCCCGCTCGGCCCGTCCCCGCTCGGCCCGTCCCCGGCGGGGCCGCTTCCGGCGCCGGCGCAGCGTACCGCCGGTAGCGGCGGTGCCACCACTCGCCGTAGACCTCGAACAGCACCCGGCGCAGCGCCCCGCCCGGCTCCTCCTCGTGCAGCCGCCGCCAACCGAGCAGGGTCCGCGCCAGCGCCACCTCGGTCAGTTCCCGGCCGCGGGCCCGATCCCCGGTGAGCAGCGTGGCCAGCCTGGCCAACCGGCCGGACTCGGCCGCCACGATCTGCCCGAACGCGGAGTCGTCCACCTGCACATCACATCGCGAACGAAGCCGCTCCGTAAGAGCGTCGCCGAGTTGTTACGAGATCCTCAGGAACCCCGCTACGACGCCGCGCGCCGCCCCCGCCGCGCCCGCAGGTAGTCGCTGACCACGTACTCGCCCAGGCGCTCCGGATCGGGGGAGAACACCCGCCCGCCGTTGCGCCGGGCCAGCCGTTCCACGAACCGCACCAGCGCCGGCTCGGTGTCCAGCATGAATACGTTGATGGTGGCGCCGCGCCGGGTGCAGCGGTCCACCTCGGCCAGGGTCAGCGCCACCGTCTCCGCCATCGGCGGCCAGGCGAACACGGCCTGCCCGTCGCGGGCCAGGTGCGCGGTCGGCTCGCCGTCGGTCACCACCAGGATCACCGGCTCGGAGTCCGGGTGCGCGACCAGGTGCCGCTGGGCGAGCATCAGCCCGTGCTGCAGGTTGGTGCCCTGCACCATGTCCCAGGACAGCTCGGCCAGCTCGCTCACCTTGAGCACGCGGGCGTAGTTGGAGAAGCCGATGATCGAGATGGCGTCCTGCGGGTACCGCGTGGTGACCAGGCTGTGCAGCGCCAGCGCGGTCGCCTTGGCCGCGCCCCAGGTGCCGCGCAGCGCCATCGAGTACGACAGGTCCACCAGCAGCGCCACCGCCGCGGAGGTGCGCCGTTCGGTCTCCATCACCTCGAAGTCGTCCACCGCGAGCTTCACCGGCTCGCCCGGCGGCCGCCGACCACCCCGCAGCACAGCGTTCTTCACCGTGCGCACCACGTCCAGCGGCTGCTCGTCGCCGTACACCCACGGCCGGCTCGACCCGATCAGCTCCCCCGCCGCGCCCGCGTCGGTCACGTCGTGCTCGCCGCGCCCGCTGGAGTCCAGCTCGGCGAACACCCGGCGCAGCGCGGTGGCCCCGATCCGGCGGATGGCACGCGGGGTGAGCTGCATCCGGCCGCCGGACCGGTTCAGGTACCCCTGCCGCTCCAGCTCCCGCTCGATCCGGCGCAGTGCGGCCAGGTCGTCCACCGCCTGCCGGCCGAGCAGCCGCTCCACCAGCTCGGGGTCGACGTCGTCCAGGGAGGCGCCCGCGTACTGCTGGTCCAGCATGGCGTCCAGCTCGTCCAGGTCGGCCAGGTCCTGCAGCGCGGAGGTGGCGTCGCCCATGCCCAGCGGCCGGTCGCCGGACACCTCGTCGCGGCCACCCCAGCGCAGGTCGGGGCGGGCGGTGCGCAGCAGGTCGCCGAGCCGGGACATCTCGGCCGCCATGCCGACGTCGCCGAAGGCGGTGTTCACCAGGTCGGACAGCTCCTGGCGCTGCCCCTCGGACAGCGAGTCCAGCAGCCGCTGCGCCGCTGCGGCGCGCCGGGCCAGCGAGTCGATCAGCTCGTCGATGTCCCCCGGGTTCTCCGGGAAGAACTCCCCGTGCTTGGCCATGAAGTCGGCGAACTGCTCCGGGGTGTGCCGGCCGCGGGCGTGGTCGTCCAGCATCTGGTTCAGGTCGGCAAGCATGTCCCGTACCCGCTGCAGGTCCTGCGGGGTGGCTCCCTCCAGGGCCTGCTTCATGCCGCGGAACTGGCTGTCCAGCACCTCCCGGCGCAGCAGGTCGCGGATCTCCTCGTACTTCGCGGCCGCCTCCGGTGAGCGCCACGGGTACTCGGCGAGCTGGCGGACCGCACGGGCGGGGTCGTTCGGCAGCGCGTCCAGCTCGGACTCGGCCAGCCGGGCGGCGTCGGACGGGTCGGGGAACAACGTCCGGCGCTCGGCGGACACCGCCTCGTCCAGCAGCCGCTTGATCCGCTCCAGGGTGCCGTCCAGCCGGCCACGGTGCCGGGCCGCGCGCTGCTGCTGGCGCAGCCGTCGGCGCAGCCCGTCCAGCCCGCGCAGGCCGTCCGCGCCCTGCCGCATCAGCCGGCGCAGCGCCTCACCGGGACTGGAGCCGGCGATCACGTCGTCGCCGATCTCGTCCAGCGCATGCCGCACGTCGTACGGCGGCTCCAGCGGGTCCCGCCCGCCGCGCCAGGCGCCGTACCGCCATCCAGGGCCGCGCATGTCAGCTCCCGCCGTACACCGAGCGACCGCCGTGGCTGTCATCCTTGGACAGCCGGCGGTTCAGGTACAGGCCCTCGAGCGCGAACTCCACCGCGGCCGCGGCCATCCCCGGATCCTCGGCGCCGCCACCGCTCTCCAGCCGGGCCACCACCGCGGACAGCCCGGCGAACGGGCCGACCTGGCGCAGCAGCTCCGCGGCCGGCACCAGGTCCCCGGTCTCCACCGTGCCGCCCTCGTCGAACTTGCGCTGCAGCGGGGCCAGGTCCACCCCGGCCAGCCGGGCCCGGAAGGTCTCCGCGGTGGCCCGCCGCAGCAGGTGGGCCAGCAACTCCAGCTCGCGGTCCTCGTCGGCGTCCTCGAACTCGACCTTGCCGCGGCTGGCCGGCACCACCGACGGCAGGTCGGCCGTCCGGGCCACCGCAAGCGGCTCGCCGACGACCGCCGCGCGGCGCACCGCCGAGGCGGCCACCGTCTCCACCGCCGCGATCGCGAACCGGGCGCTCACCCCGGACCGCTGGTCCACCGCCGGCGCCTCGCGCACCGCCCGGGTGTAGCGGGCGATCACCTCGATCAGGTGCTCGGGCACCACCGGCGCCGGATGGGTGGCGTCGGCGTCCCAGATCACCCGCGCCTCCTGCCGGACCAGCGCGATCTCGTCGGTCAGGTCCAGCGGGTAGTGGGTGCGCACCTCGGCCCCGAACCGGTCCTTCAGCGGCGTGATGATGCGGCCGCGGTTGGTGTAGTCCTCGGGGTTGGCCGACGCGATCAGGATCAGGTCCAGCGGCAGCCGCAGCGTGTAGCCACGGATCTGGATGTCCCGCTCCTCCAGTACGTTCAGCAGCGCCACCTGGATCCGCTCGGCCAGGTCGGGCAGCTCGTTCACGCTGAAGATGCCGCGGTTGGTGCGCGGGATCAGCCCGTAGTGCACCGTCTCGGGGTCGCCCAGGGTGCGGCCCTCGGCCACCTTGATCGGGTCCACGTCGCCGATCAGGTCGCCGACGGATGTGTCCGGGGTGGCCAGCTTCTCGCCGTACCGCCGGGACCGGTGCAGCCAGCTCACCGGGGTCGCGTCGCCGCGCTCGGCGGTCACCGCCACGCAGCCGCGGCAGACCGGGGCAAGCGGGTCGTCGTTGATCTCGCAGCCGGCGACCACCGGCACCCACTCGTCGAGCAGGCCGACCGCGGTGCGGATCATTCGGGTCTTGCCCTGCCCGCGCTCGCCGAGCAGGACCATGTCGTGGCCGGCCAGCAGGGCCCGCTCCACCTCGGGCAGCACGGTGTCGTCGAAGCCGACGATGCCGGGGAACGAGGGTTCGCCGGCGGCCAGCCGGGCCAGCAGGTTCTGCCTGATCTCGGTCTTCACCGAACGGCTGGCGTGGCCGGCCCGGCGCAGCTCGCCGAGCGTGGAGATCGCGGGAGGGGTCACGCCCTTGACCGTACGTCGGCCACGCCGTCGCGCGCACCCGCGTTCGGCCGCCTTTGCCGGCCGCGGGTTTCCGCGATGTTTCGGGCCCGGTGCCGGTGCGGCTGCACAACGACGCGATCGACCGCTACTGGTCCGGCGGCTGACCTCCGCCGCCCCGCCGCACCTCGCCCGCGGGATGGCACGTCTCGCCGAACGGGGCCGGGGTGACACCATGTCTGACGTGGCACTGGTCAGCGTCGACGACGTCCATCGCGCCAGGGCCGTGCTCGAGGGCGCGGTCCGCAGCACCCCGCTGGAACGGTCGCTGATCCTGTGCTCGCTGGTCGGCGGTCCGGTCCTGCTCAAGTGCGAGAACCTGCAGCGCACCGGCTCGTTCAAGATCCGGGGGGCGTACCTGCGCATCGCCCGGCTCACCGAGCGGGAGAAGGCCAACGGGGTGGTGGCCGCCAGCGCGGGCAACCACGCCCAGGGCGTCGCGCTGGCCGCCTCGATGCTGGGCACCACCGCGCACGTGTTCATGCCGTCCGGGGCGCCGCTGCCGAAGGTGTCCGCCACCAAGGGGTACGGCGCCACGGTCAAGCTGGTCGGGCAGACGATCGAGGACGCGCTGGCCGCCGCACGGCAGTACGCGGACGAGCGCGGCGCGGTGTTCATCCACCCGTTCGACCACCCGGACGTGATCGCCGGGCAGGGCACGGTGGGCCTGGAGATCCTGGAGCAGTGCCCCGAGGTGAAGACGATCGTGGTCGGCATCGGCGGCGGCGGGCTGGTCTCCGGGATCGCCGTCGCGGTCAAGGGCACCAAACCGGACACCCGGGTCGTGGGCGTGCAGGCCGAAGGCGCCGCCGCGTACCCGGCCTCGCTGGCCGCCGGCCACCCGGTCCGGCTGGACGGGATCGGCACCATGGCCGACGGGATCGCGGTCAACCGGCCGGGCGAGCTCACGTTCGCGCATGTCCGCGACCTGGTGGACGACGTGGCCACGGTGAGTGAAGACGCGCTGTCCCGGGCGCTGCTGCTCTGCCTGGAGCGGGCCAAGCTGGTGGTCGAGCCGGCCGGGGCGGCCGCGGTGGCGGCCGTGCTGGAGCGGCCACGCCAGTTCGAGCCGCCGGTGGTCGCGGTGCTGTCCGGTGGCAACGTCGACCCGGTGCTGCTGCTCAAGGTGATCCAGCACGGCATGGCGTCGGCCGGGCGGTACCTGTCGTTCCGGCTGCGGCTGGCGGACCGGCCGGGTGAGCTGGCCCGGCTGCTGCTCCTGCTCGCCGACCTCGGCGCGAACGTCCTGGATGTGGAGCACCTGCGGACCACCCCCCGGCTGCACCTCGGCGAGGTCGAGGTGGCGCTGTCGGTGGAGACCCGCGGCGAGGAACACTGCGACGCGGTGCTGGGCGCACTGCGTGACGCGGGCCACATCCTCGTCTTCGGCTGAACCGGGCGGTTTGCTATCCGTACTTGGGGTATGTGGTCATTGGAAGTCACGTTAAGTAGTCCATGAGGCCCAAATAGACCGCCCTTTGAGTGCGTCTGGCACCGCGCCTCGAGCGAGGTCGGTCACACTCATGCCAAATGTGCCTGACTTCCCGTTACGGTGGGTGACTGGACTACGCACGGAGGTGATCGCCAGTGTCACGCAGGCCGGTCGTCGGGGTGACCGGATACCACGTCGGACCAAAAGCCGCACGCAAGGCCGGGTTCGGCAGACGTGACCTCGCGGTCTACCCGACGACCTACTTCAGTTGGCTCAACGACCTGCGCATGCTGCCCGTCCCCGTCACGCCGCTCGTCGACGTCGAGGACAGCCTGGACCTCCTCGACGGGGTGGTGCTGTCCGGCGGCCCGGACATCGAGCCCTCCCACTACGGCGCCGAGCGACACCCGGCCGTGCGGGGCGTCTCCGCGGAGCGGGACGAGTTCGAGCTGGCCCTGGCGAAGGCGGCGCTGGCCCGCGGGATACCGATCCTCGGAATCTGCCGAGGCCTGCAGTTGCTGAACGTCGTGTTCGGCGGCACCCTGCACCAGCACCTGCCCGACCTGCCCGGGCTCCTGGTGCACTCCGCGGAGTGGGAGACCGGTGTGCGCGACCTGTCGAAGCGCTGGGGGCCGACGTTCCACGACGTCGAGGTGTCGCACCCGCGGCTGGCCCGGCTGTCCGGCCGGACGGTGGAGACCAACACGTTCCACCACCAGGCCGCCGACCGGGTCGGCGATGGTCTGACGGTGGCCGCACGCAGTCCCGACGGCGTGGTGGAGGCGCTGGCCGGCACCGACTCGCCGGTGCTCGGCGTGCAGTGGCACCCGGAGATGCACCAGCCGGGGGAGCCGGCCGGCGACGCCCCGTTCCGTTGGCTGGTCAACCGGCTGGCAGCCTGAGGAACGCGTCCTGCGGCCGCCGGTCGGGCCGCCGGTAGAAGGTCAGCCCGATCAGCGCCAGGATGATCGCGAAGACGACCGCCCCGCCGTACGTGCGGGTGGCGACCGCCTCGAGGAGCAGCAGCGCGAAGAGGAACATGGCCGTGATCCGGCCGCCGACGCCGCGCCGCTTCCCCGCACGCCGCGCCTGCAGCCGGGCGAGCGCCGCGGCGAGTTCGGGTGGCATCTCCGGGTCAGTCCCGGGCCCGCCCGCAAAGGCAGGTACGGCACCGGAGCGGCGGCGCTGCGGCTGTGGCGGCGGCGCGGTGCGCAGGCGGGACCATCCGCGGGTGGCCGGCACGCTGGGCGGGTCGTAGCCGCGCGGCAGGCCGACGGTGATCCGGCCGCCCGCGGGCGGCGGTCCGAGCCGGGGCACCGCGGCGGTCCGCACCGTCGGGTTGTCGGCCGGCTCGAATCCGGATGCGCCCGGCAGCGTCGGCGGCCCGGTCGGTCCCGTCGGCGGTCCGGTCGGCCGCGCGGTCGGCTCGTCGCCCGGCCGGTCGGTCAGCGGCTCGTACCGTTCGGCAAACTGCCCGTACGCCTCGGCTAACTGCTCGTACGGCCCTGTCGACTCCGGCGCTGCACCCCTCGGCGCTGCCCCGCCCGCCGCTGCCTCGTCCGCGGGTGCCGCCCCGTCCGCTGCCCGGTCGGGGGGCGGCAGTGGCGGCAACGCCAGCGGGTCGGCCGCCGGAGGCGGGACGGCCAGCGCGTCACCGTAGGACTCGCCGTAGCTCGGCACCGGCTCGAGCACCGCGGACAGCGGCTCCCCCCACGTGGGTGCCAGGTCGGCGAGCCGTACCGGCTCCGACAGCGGCCCGAGCGGGTCAGCGAAACGTTGCACGGTTGGACAGCCTGCCAGACCAGGGCCGGGAACGCCCGCCCTACAGGTTGCCGCGGGCGGCCTGCTCGCGCTCGATGGCCTCGAACAGCGCCTTGAAGTTGCCCTTGCCGAAGCCGAGGGAGCCGTGCCGTTCGATCAGCTCGAAGAACACCGTCGGGCGGTCCTGCACCGGCTTGGTGAAGATCTGCAGCAGGTAGCCGTCCTCGTCCCGGTCGGCGAGGATGCGCAGCTCACGCAGGGTGTCGAGGGGAACCCGGGTGTCGCCGACCCACTCGCCGAGGGTGTCGTAGTAGCTGTCCGGGGTGTCCAGGAACTCCACGCCCATCTCGCGCATCGCCCGGACGGTGGCCACGATGTCGTTGGTGGCCAGCGCGACGTGCTGCACGCCCGGGCCGCCGTAGAACTCCAGGTACTCGTCGATCTGCGACTTCTTCCTGCTGATCGCCGGCTCGTTCAGCGGGAACTTCACCCGGTGGTTGCCGTTGGTGACCACCTTGCTCATCAGCGCGGAGTACTCCGTCGCGATGTCGTCGCCGACGAACTCCTTCATGTTCTCAAAGCCCATGACCTTGTTGTAGAACGCCACCCAGTCGTCCATCCGGCCGAGCTCGACGTTGCCGACGCAGTGGTCGATGGCCTGGAAGTACCGTTTCGGGTGGTGCGTCGGCCTGCCCGCGAACACCGGCCCGGCCGCCACGAACCCGGGCAGGAACGCACCCGCGTACCCCGACCTGTCGATCAGGGTGTGCCGGGTCTCCCCGTACGTGGCGATCGCGGCCAGCCGCACGGTGCCGTGCTCGTCGGTCAGCTCGTACGGCTCCTCCAGCACGGTGGCGCCCTGCGCGGCGGCGTACCGGATCGCCCGGTCCACGTCCGGCACCTCCAGCGCCAGGTCCCACACCCCGTCGCCGTGCTCTGCCACGTGCCGCCCCACGTCGGTGCCGGCACGCACCTCGCCGGTGATGAGGAACCGCGCGCCGCCGGACCGCAGCACATACTGCGCCTGGTCGCGGTGCCCGTTCTCCGGGCCGCGATAGGCCACCACGGTCATCCCGAACGCGACCGAGTAGTAGTGCGCCGCCTGCTTGGCGTTGCCCACCCGGAAGTGCACGTGGTCGAGTGCCCTGACCGGGAACGGGTCGTCGGACTCATCGTGCGCGACGGCGCCGACCAGGGTGTCGACGTCGCCCAGGCTCGCTGTGGTCTCGATCGTCATGACCGAAGCCTCGCCCGCGTGGACAGTCTGTGCAACAGTCGCCTGATCCGCTGTACAACCTGTCCAGCCGATGCGGCGCCACAGCCGCCGCGGTGGGCAGAATGACCAGCAGACGGCGGCGCAGAGGGGGGACAGTGATGTCCATCGACCGGCTCGACGCCGACCTGATCCGGCTGCTGTCCGCCGAGCCGCGGATCGGCGTGCTGGAGTGCTCACGCCGGCTCGGGATCGCCCGCGGCACCGCGCAGGCACGGCTGGACCGGCTGGTGGCGCGCGGGGTGATCGGCGGCTTCGGTCCGGAGGTGGATCCGGCCGCGCTCGGTTACGGCGTGACCGCGTTCGCCACGCTCGAGATCCGGCAGGGCCGGGGCGCCGCGGTGGCCGAGCACCTGGGCCGGATCCCCGAGCTGCTCGAGATGCACACGATCACCGGCAGCGGGGACATGCTCTGCCGGATCGTGGCACGCTCCAACACCGACCTGCAGCGGGTGATCGACCGGGTGGTCGGCGACCAGGACATCGTCCGGACGTCCAGCCTGATCGTGCTGTCCACCCCGATCCCGTACCGCATCCTGCCGCTGGTGGACGAGGCCTCGTGTGACCGCCGCCCGGGCGGCGGTCAGCCGGTATAGGGCCTGGCCTCGAGCACGGTGACCTTGATGGTCGCGCCGGTCGGTGTCTCGTACTGGCGTGTCTCGCCCACCCGGGCGCCGGTCAGCGCCTTGCCCAGCGGGGACTGCGCCGAGTAGACCTCGATGTCGGCGGTCGCGGTCTCTTCGCGGGAGCCGATCAGGAAGGACTCGGACTCCGCGTCGTCGTCGAAGCGGACGGTCACCACCATGCCCGGCCCGGCCACACCGGCCGAGGTCGGCGCGTCGCCCACCCGCGCCGTCTTGAGCAGATCGTCGAGTTGGCGGATCCGGGCCTCCTTCTTGCCCTGCTCCTCGCGAGCCGCGTGGTACCCGCCGTTCTCCTTCAGGTCGCCTTCTTCGCGCCGGTCGTTGATCTCGGCCGCCATGGCCGGCCGGTTGGCGATGAGCTCGTCGTGCTCGGCCTTGAGCCGGTCGTACGACTCCTGGGTCAGCCAGGTGACGTTCGCCGTGTTGTCCGTCATTGGCACGTACTGCTCCTTGCCGATCAGCGTCGAGGATTCATGCAGAACTACGAAAATAACACTGTGCCGGTCGACCGCGCATGCGATGCGCCGTTCGACTACCCGCCGTACGCGCAGGAAAACACTTCGGCGATGACGGCGGCCCGGCTGACGGGCAGGTCCGCGGTCACCGCGACGTCCCGGCCGCCCGGCGGTACGGCCACCCTGACCCGGCCGACCTCGGCCCCATCCCGCGACCTGGCCCGCAGCACGCACTCCGCCGCGCGGTCCGGGTGGTCGCGCTGAACGGCGAAGCGCACCGACAGCCGGCCCGCGTCGGTCGCCGTCCAGGTGAGCACGTGGCCCTGGATCGGCGGGTCGCCGAGGTTGCGGTAGCCGAGGTACGCCAGCCCGACGCTGGCGGCCACCACCAGCGCGGCGAGCACGGCGAGCACCGGGCGGGACGGCATCGGCCGGGCCCGGCGGCCGTACCGGGCGGCCGCCCGAGGACTACTCATGCGAACCTCGACGTTCTGTGTCGGTGGGGTGAGCAAGAATCGTCCCACCATCGAGGGTGAGGGGAGACAGGGTGTCCGAGCAGTTGCGGCTGTTGGCGGTGCACGCGCATCCAGACGACGAATCGAGCAAGGGTGCGGCGTCGATGGCGCGGTACGTCGCCGAGGGCGTCGATGTGCTGGTCGCCACCTGCACCGGCGGCGAGCGCGGCGACATCCTCAACCCGGCGATGGACCGGCCCGAGGTCCGGGACCGGATGCCGGAGATCCGCCGGGAGGAGATGGAGCACGCGCGGCGGGTCCTGGGGGTCCGGCAGGAGTGGCTGGGCTTCGTCGACTCGGGCCTGCCCGAGGGCGACCCGCTGCCGCCGCTGCCGGAGGGGTGCTTCGCGTTGCAGCCCCTGGAGGTGGCCTCCGAGCCGCTGGTACGGCTGGTCCGGCGGTTCCGGCCGCACGTGATCACCACCTACGACGAGGATGGGGGGTACCCGCACCCGGACCACATCATGTGCCACAAGGTCTCGGTGGAGGCCTTCGACGCGGCCGGCGACCCGGACCGGTACCCGGGCGCGGGCGAGCCGTGGCAGCCGCTGAAGCTCTACTACAACATGGGCTTCAACCGGGTCCGGATCGTGGCGCTGCACCAGGCGATGCTGGACCACGGGCTGCCCTCGCCGTTCGCGGAGTGGCTGGAGCGCTGGGAAGAGCGCGAGGACCACGCCGACCGGCTCACCACCCGGATACCGTGCGCGGATTACTTCGAACGGCGGGACCAGGCGCTGCTCGCCCACGCCACCCAGATCGACCCGAACGGGTTCTGGTTCTCCATCCCGCTGGCCATCCAGCGCGATGTGTGGCCGACCGACGACTACGAGCTGGCCCGGTCGCTGGTGGACAGCACCACCCCCGAGGACGACCTCTTCGCGGGGGTACGCGAGAGAATCACCGCGTGACTGCGATCGATCTGCTGGCCGGCCCGGAGTCCGACAAGGCCGGGCCGCTCGGGCTGCTGACCATCGTCGCGCTGGGCGTCGCCGTCTACTTCCTGTACCGGTCGATGGTCCGGCACATCAAGAAGGTGCCCGCCTCCTTCGACCGGCCGGAGGACGACACCGGGCCGCCGGCCGAGCCTGGCGGCGCACCGGGGCGGCCCGACCCGACGGGGCAGGCCGGTCCGGCGGGGCGGGCGGGTCCGGCGGGCCAGGCCGATACGCGGGGCCAGGCCGATACGCGGGGCCAGGCCGATACGCGGGGCCAGGCCGATACGCGGGGCCAGGCCGATACGCACCGGACGACCGGGCGCACCTCCGAGCCGCCGGCGCAGTGACCGCCTGGCGGACGGCGGCCCTTGTCGTCAGGTACGTCGTCAGGAACGCCGCCGGGGCGGCCGGATGAGCGGGGACCGGGCCGCGATCGAGGCGTACTTCCGGGCCATCGGCCAGACGACCCGGATCGGCCGGGAGGCGGCGCCGGACGGGCCGTGCCTGGAGGTCGACGCCTGCCGGGTGGGGTGGTTCCGGGCGCGCGCCACGCACCTGCACACAAGGCTGCCGGCCGGCTCGCACGCGGCGGCTGCGCACGGCGGCCTGCAGGACTCCGTGCCGCGCTCCGGCCTGCTCGGGCTGCACACAAGGCTGGCCGAGGTCGGGCCGGCGTCCTGGGAGGATCCGTCGCTGGCCCAGGTCTGGCTGCGCCGCGCGGACTACGTGGTGCCGCGCGCCGATGTCGGGGTGTTCACCCTCGGCGCGATGCCGCGCGATCCCGCGCAGGCGGCCGCCCTGGACGCGCTGGCCGAGGTCGCGGTCCGCGCCTGCGCCGGCCGTCCGCGGCCGACCCGGGAGGTGTCCCGGGCGGTGGCCGGGATGGCCCCGCCGCAGTGGCTGCGGCTGGTCGGCCCCACCGGGCGGATCCTGCTGCGCTGGGACGCCAGCCGGATCGACGCCGTGCCGGCCGGGCGGCCCGCGGTGGACCCGGAGCGGGCGCGGCACGAGCTGGCCCGGCGGTTTCTGCGCTGGCACGGGCCGGCGAGCGAACGGCAGTTCGCCAAGTGGGCGGGGGTGCCGCGGACGGACGCCGCGCAGACCTGGCAGGCGCTGCGGCCGGAGCTGGTACCGGTCTCGCTCGCCGGTCGGGCCCGGTGGCTGCTGGCGGTGGACGAGCCGGCGCTGCGCGGCGCGACCGCGCCGGGCGCGGTCCGGCTGCTGCCGATCGGCGACCCGTACCTGCAGCTCGACGTGCCGATGCTCACCGAGGCGGCGCCCACCGGCGCGGCCGCCGCCAGCCTGGCCGACCGCACCGACGACCGCCGCCTGCTGAACAGCCTCACCGGCCGCATCCTGCTCGACGGCCAGCTCGTCGGCGCCTGGGGACGCCGCGGCACCCGGGTCACGCTCGCGCTGTGGGACACCGGCGGGGCGACGGAGCGGATCGACGCCGAGGCCGCCCGGCTCGCCGGTCCGCTGGGCGCCACCCCGAGCATCCGCTGGCTCACCTGAACGCTCTCCACGTGCTCACCTGACCGCTTCCACGTCCTCA